>ENA-OQJR01000033-OQJR01000033.1-human-gut-metagenome-genome-assembly--contig:-NODE-33-length-34720-cov-3.586535_pt1 | contig 34720 bp, 30 predicted proteins | sample MGYA00242614_ERZ504781 | MGnify/ENA primary metagenome ERZ504781 (study PRJEB26092, sample SAMD00036365) | human gut metagenome | host: Homo sapiens | study: EMG produced TPA metagenomics assembly of...
CCCGGCCGCCGACCACTGCTCACGACGACGGCGGCTGCTCACCATTGAGAGAGCGTGTGCCGTATGGGCCTCGACTACATCGATCTCTATCTGATTCACTGGCCGAACCCGAGCCAAGGCCAGTTCGTTGAGGCATGGGAGGCGCTGGTCGAAGCCCGTGAACGTGGGCTGGTCAAGCATATCGGCGTCAGCAACTTCTTGCCCGGCCATATTGATCTGCTCATTCGCGATACGGGCGTGACCCCGGCCGTCAACCAAGTTGAGCTGCACCCGTACTTCCAGCAGCGCGAACAGCTGGCCTACGACAACGCGCACGGCATCATCACCGAGGCATGGAGCCCGCTGGGCCGCGCCAACCAGATGCTGCGCGACCCGGACCTGAAGCGTATCGCCGCCAAGCACGGTATTTCCGTGGTCCAGGCCATTTTGCGCTGGCACCTCCAGTACGGCGACGTGGCCATCCCGAAGTCCTTGAACCCGGAGCGCCAGCGTCAGAACCTCGACCTGACCGCTTTTGAACTCGATGATCAGGACATGGCCGATATCGCCGCAATGGACAACCCCGAAGGTCACACCTTCGGCCAGAACCCCCATTGGCACGAAGAAGCGTGATTCCAGCATGCAACGTCCTATTATGACTTCGCGGTCGTTTTTGCGCACGCCGTCCGAAGCGGCCGGGCCCGGCGACGAGCAGGTGATCGAAGACCTCGTAGACACGCTGGAGGCCAACCGTTCACGGTGCGTGGGCATGGCCGCCAACATGATTGGCGTAGGCAAACGCATCATCGTCTTTGTGGATGAAGACCTTGGCGGGCGCATAACGGTGATGCTCAACCCCGTGATTACCGCTTCGGACGGTGCCTTCGATACCCAGGAAGGATGCCTGTCCCTGACCGGCGAACGCCGCACGCTGCGTTATCGACGTATTGAGGTCAACTACGAGAACCGTCGGTTCCGCGCCCGCCACGCCACCTTCGCCGGTTGGACTGCGCAGATTATCCAGCATGAAGTCGATCACTGCAACGGCATCATTATCTGATTCATATCGGTGCTCATTGCAGCCCAACTCCCGAGGCTGGTCATCGCGATTACGATGCGATTACATCGCAACCGCTATGACCAGCCTTTTTGTGCACTGGTGGGGTGGGTGTTCTCATCGGTGTTGGGGTGCCATGCGCTGGCAGGTTGGCTTCGCTGAGGGGTGTGGGTGGTGTCATGTCGCCAGCGGTTGGCTGGTTGGCTTCGCTGGAGGTTCTCTCAGCGTCGGTGATGTGCCAAAGAGTGGCGGGCTGGCTTCGCTAAGGAGCGCTACCGTCGGTGGAGAACCAGTGCGTGACCTGCTGCCGACGCTAAGCGTTCATTAAGCGTCGTTAGCGGCCAAAACTTGGACGTGTAACGATGCTGGGCGGTTTAGCGTCGTTGCTGTGCCAAGTCGTGGGCCTCTGCCGACGCTGCCAGTGCAGTAGCGTCGGCGTTGGGACAGGTGTTGGGCCTTTGCCGACTCTATAAGCGAGGGAAAATCATTCGCCGGTGCCTAAGTGGGTCTATTGCCATGCTGAATACATCTGCTGAGTGTAGCTATGCGTTCGAAGGCGATTTCGGGACCTTTCTCAGTAGCAAATATGCCTAATGCGCGGAGTTATACACTTCACCGTGCACTTATACACGCCAAACGAAGCAGAAATCGACTGCTGACAGTGGACGACACGCCAGAGACGATGTGGATAACCCAGAGACGGTGGATAACAGCTGCGCGATCAGTGGATAACCTGCAAGAAAGTGCGGTTATCCACCGACGGTATCCACTGTTATGCACATTCCATACCCCTTGGAATCATTGGGTTTTCCACTTATCCACCATTTCGCCATGTGGGCTTGCGGGCCACCGCATGAGCGCCATACAGTGTGCCTCACGGCGGGCAACGTAGCCCGCCGTCCACATCACATGAAGGGGAAACACCATGAGCACCGCAACCACTACTACTGCCGAAAATGCCGGTTTGCCAGCAATGCTGGACACCAAAGACGTAGCCGAGATGTTCAAACGCTGCAATCTCGCCGTCTATGCCGAAGCGAGACGCATATATTATCGCGAAGTGAATCTGAACCCATGCAAAAAGTATCCGAAGCAGGTACTGCAAAGGATCGAATGGTGGTTCTGGGATTGGTTTGCCTATGACTGCGCCGTCAGCGGTATTGGACTGACCGGCAATGAATCCGAAGATTTACGTATCGAATTGCAGTACGGTCCGGGCGCAGGTATCTCGCCATTCCTAGCCTTGGCCGAATTCATGTATGACAAGGACGAACGTATCGGCACACGCGAGATACGTGATTTTCGCGAACTTGATGACACCAATTTCGCTTCGATGTTCTGGATTCGCGATGCCAGCGCGGTCAAAGGTCGTCTGACAGTTGAGGACATCATTCATGGTGGTGTCTACGAGGTGGCGGACGTACATGCCGCCTCGCAATACGATGGTGCGCACGGCGGCATGATCGTCAATCGCATCGCACATGTGAGAGGCGTGTGGCGATCCTGTTCCATCCCGATCTATGAGGCACGAAGGCCTGATGACCCGCAAATCGGTGATTCGCTGGCCCGTTCATTCCGGGAAACCGGATATAAACCGGACTTTGCCGGTCTGGTGCGGTTTTTCTACGGGAGGGCCAAAGACACCGGTCTCGACTGGGAAGATGTGGAAGCCGCGCGCCAAGCCGGTACTTTGGACGCGCTGATCAAGAAGGCCAGCAATCGGTGAAGGATTCGCCTAACGCTGCTGTCCAAGTCGGCGGCCGCGATCACGAATGAAGAGTGACGCAACCAAACAGACCGCGCACACAATGGCGACCGTGCGGAACGAAGCCCGCACGCCAATGGCCGATGCCGCCGCTTCCGGCACTCCGGTGCGCATGGCCGCCGCGGTGTGCGTGTTCATGATGGTGACCAGCAGCACAGCCGCAGACGTCATGATCGCGAAGCCCAGTAAGGCGAGCGGCCGGCCACCGATACGGTCATACATCTTGCCTGCCACCGGGTTCAGGATGCCCATGGCGATGCCGCTCGGCATCATCACCAGACCGGACACCAGTGCATTAACGCCAAGATCATTCTGCAAATATGCCCATCGCGTACAGGAACAGCTGGCGCGTGGTGAAGGTCTCGATGAGGAACGCGGTGATCGGGATCATGATGCCGTTGGTGAGCATGAATCCGGTGGTCAGCCATTGCACGGTGCTGCTGGGCACATCGAATTCATGCATCAACGTGGGCAGTGCGGAAATCATCAGCGTCTGGTTGAGAATGGCCACAAACGAGCCGATCATCAGGGTGATGATCATAGCGGTGGTGTTGGCAGGGGTGGTGCTGTTGGAGTTGGCGGGGGTGATGGAGCCGGCCTCAGCGGTGGCCGGCGAGGAATTGCGTGACGTCAATTATCGAGCCTCGTTTTCTTGGCTTGCCCATACTATCTTGTGCCTTGACTGCATTCGAAAACCATTGCGATGATTGGCAACACGCTGAGACACGGCGTATTAATTCATTCATTTGACAAACTTAGTTCGTTCGTTTTATTATTAGTCCTGCAATCCGTAATATCGCCTACTGCAAAGGAGCGCCCAAATGGGTCTGTGGGATGTTGACAAGATCGAGTACGTCGGCCGCGCCAAAGGACCGAAGGAAGACTTCGCCTTCCATTACTACGATGCCGACAAGGTCGTTGCCGGCAAGAAGATGAAGGATTGGCTGCGCTTCGGCGTTGCTTGGTGGCACACCTTCAACCAGGAACTGGTTGATCCGTTCGGCACCGGCACCGCGCACCGCCCGTACTACAAGTACACCGATCCGATGGACCAGGCTCTGGCCAAGGTCGACTACGCCTTCGAGCTGTTCCAGAAGCTGGGCGTCGAGTACTTCTGCTTCCACGATCGTGACATCGCCCCCGAAGGCGATACCCTGCGCGAGACCAACGCCAACCTCGACAAGGTCGTCGACAAGATCGAGGAGAACATGAAGTCCACCGGCGTCAAGCTGCTGTGGAACACCTCCTCCCTGTTTACCAACCCGCGCTTCGTGTCCGGCGCCGCCACCTCCCCGTTCGCCGACATCTACGCCTACGCCGGCGGCCAGCTCAAGAAGAGCCTGGAGATCGGCAAGCGCCTGGGCGCCGAGAACTACGTGTTCTGGGGCGGCCGCGAAGGCTACGAGAACCTGTGGAACACCGAGATGAAGCGCGAGACCGACCACATCGCCAAGTTCTTCCACATGTGCGCCGACTACGCCAAGGAAATCGGCTTTGAGGCCCAGTTCCTGATCGAACCGAAGCCGAAGGAGCCGACGCTGCACCAGTACGACTTCGATGCCGCCACCGCCATCGAGTTCCTGCGCAACCACGACCTGACTGACGTCTTCAAGCTGAACCTGGAAGGCAACCACGCCAACCTGGCCGGCCACACCTACCAGCACGAGATCCGCGTGGCCCGCGAATCCGGCTTCCTCGGCTCCCTCGACGCCAACCAGGGCGACAAGCTCATCGGCTGGGATATGGATGAGTTCCCGACCGACCTGTACGAGACCGTCGCCGTCATGTGGGAAGTCCTGCAGGCCGGCTCCATCGGACCTCACGGTGGTCTGAACTTCGACGCCAAGCCGCGCCGTACCTCCTTCTACGAGGAGGACCTGTTCCGCTCCCACATCGCCGGCATGGATGCCTACGCCGCCGGCCTGCTGGTTGCCGACAAGATGAACCAGGACGGCTTCATCCAGAATCTTCAGGCCGAGCGCTACAGCTCCTACGATTCCGGCATCGGCAAGGACATCGACGAGGGCAACGTGACCCTGGCCGACCTCGAAGCCTACAGCCTCGACAAGCCGCAGTCCGAGCTCATCGCCGCCACCAAGTCCGATCACCTCGAGTCCGTCAAGGCCACGATCAACAACTACATCATTGATGCCCTGGCTGAGGTCGAGTGACCATCGGTCTGACCGATTGAATTCGCTCCATCGGGCGTGTACACATCAATTATGATGCCAGTGCGCCCGATGGGCTGATTCGATAGTTTCGCCATGTGCGGTGTTGTGTTATGCCCGCATGGCATCTTTCCATTCCTTCTTTCTCCTTTCTCTCCTTCCGCTGGAAAACCGCCTGAGGCAACGTCGCCAAGGGCGGTTTTCTGGTTGTGGCGGGGCTGGGGGTGGATTGGGGTGGGGACGAACATGTTCGCGGAGGGGTGCGTTGACGGTGACGTGTTGGCGACGGTGAACATATCGGCGGCAGGAGAAGATAAGCTGTTCTCAGGGGAACATCAGCACAACAAAGGAGTTACGCATGCGAGATTTCATTTTCCACAACCCGGTGAAGATCTACTTCGGCAAAGGGCAGGCGCGCCATATCGCACAGGAGGTGGAGCGTGTCGAGGGCGCCGTTCTGGTGGTGTATGGCGGCGGATCGATTAAACGCAACGGTGCCTATGACGATGTGATGGCTGCGCTGGCAGGAACCGGGCGCAAAATCATCGAGCTGCCCGGCGTTACGCCGAACCCGCGATTGGACAAAGCGCTGGAAGGCGTACGACTGGTCAAGGAGCATGGCGTCGGCCTGATTCTGGCCGTTGGCGGTGGCTCGGTAATCGACTGCGCGAAATTTATTTCGTTGGGTTCCGGCATCGGTGACGATGAGGATTTGTGGGATGACTACATCGAAACCGGCAAACCGGCACCTGAAGGGCTGATTCCGGTTGGCGTGGTGCTCACCACCGCGGCAACGGGCTCGGAAATGGGAGATGCGGCCGTGCTCACCAATTGGGAACGTAACCGCAAGCTCGGCTATACGTCGTTCCCGCTGATGCCCAGGTTCTCCGTGCTGGATCCAAGCTACCTGATGACATTGCCCGCCGAACAGACGGTGTATGGCTTCGAGGACATGTTCTGCCACACGTGTGAGCAGTATTTCTCCTATCCGGTGGACGACAACCTTTCCGACGAAATCGCCGAGGGAATCCAACGTCATATTCTGCGTTCGTGGCGAGCGTGCTTGTCCGATCCGAAAGATTATGAGGCTCGCTCCAATGCAATGTGGGATTCCACGTTGGCTCTGAACCGCATTATCTCGCGCGGCAAGGAAGAGGATTGGGCGACGCACGGCATCGAGCACGCGCTGTCCGCATACACCGATATCGCTCACGGTGCTGGTCTGGCTGTGGTCCACCCGCATTGGATGGCATACGTGTATTTGGTCAACGATGAGGTGACGGCTCGCTTTGCCCGCTGGGCGGTCGACGTGTGGGGTGTGACGCCCACCGGCAAAACCGATCGCACGGTGGCCGAGGAAGGCATTGATCGCTATGTCGATTTCCTGCGTCGCGTAGGTGCGCCGCTGACTCTTTCTGAGGCCGGCGTGCCCGACGATCCCGCCTCTCTCGACAAGTACGCCGATCATGCCGGTGAGGCCGGCGGCTCATTCGTGCAGATTCACCGTGACGATGCCCGAGCGATTCTCGAGGCATGCAAGGAACCGGTGTCGTTCTGACGGTTGGACTAATCCCGTGATTTGAGCCGCCGCGTGCTGTCCCGCACCACCAAAGACGTAGAAAGAACCACGCGCTTCTGAATCTTGCGTCCTTCATTGGTATCGATGACCATGCGGGCTGCAGTGGCGGCCATGTCTTGCAATGGCTGGCGGACCGTGGTCAACGCCGGGCCCATGTACGCGGCGGTCTGTATATCGTCGAATCCGATAACGGACAGATCTTCGGGGATACGGATTTTCAGTTGACGGGCCGCCTCGTAAACGCCCATGGCCTGTAGGTCATTGCCTGCAAAGATGGCGGTCGGGCGACTTTGTTCGTCTTTAAGTAACGCCATGGCTCCTTCGTAACCGCCTGGCGTGGTGAAATCGCCTTCGATGATGAGTTCGGGAGAGGTGGGGATATTGCGTTCGGCGAGGGCCGCCGAATAGCCGTCAAGCCGGGCACGTGAGCAGAGCATTTCATCCGGTCCGGTGATGATGCCGATGCGCTTGTGGCCGAGTTCCAGCAGATGACGGGTGGCGATGACGCCGCCCATCCAGTTGTCCGCCTGTACGGAGAGATCATCTAATGCCGGATTGCCGGAAGGGTCGAAGACGACGAAAGGAATGCCGTGTGATTGGAACATGCTGCGTTCCTTGTCCGTCAAGTTGGAGAACACCAGAATAGCGCCAATGGGCTGGCGGTCGATGATGCCTTCAACCCAGGAAGAGTCGGGGTGCTGCCGGTCGCCACTTTCCGCAACCATGACATTGATGTTGTGCGGCTTGGCCTCCGTGATGATGCCCCTGAGCACCTCCAGCGCCCAAATGGTCTCAAAATCCCGAAATACCACCTCGATGGTGCGTTGTTTACGGGAGAGGGAGACGCGGCGAATGTAGCCGTTGTCTTTCAGGGCTTTGTCAATGGCCTGCCGGGCCGCCTCCGAAATATCCGCCTTGCCGTTCAGGGCTTTGGACACGGTGGCCAGTGAGTAGCCAGTCTGTTTGGCGATGTCTGCAAGTTTGACCTTGTTCTCGCCGTTGCTTTTGCGCTGTTCTGCCGACGCCATCATTGACCGCCTTCATCAGAGAATGTTGATATCAGTATATTCGAAACTTTCGTAAAGTCAATTTGACGATAAAGAATGGTATGTATAGATAAAAAAGGTTGGAATTTCAACGATTTTGATAGTAAAAAAGTCGATATAAATTTCGTTTGACCGTCAAACTAAGGCTCTCTATGATAGAGATATCGAAAACATAAAGCGAGTTTTCGATAAAGTTAAAGAAGGTTGATGGAATAGGTGAAACGGCGAGGTTTCACTGAAAACATCATTAATTACCAGCTGTTAGATATGTAACCGGCTGATATACCTTTCGAAACTTTCGTAAAACGCGGATCGGTTTCATGCTGGTCAAGAACAATAAGGAGACGATAATGAAGTTCAAGTCCGTGGCCGCCGCACTTCTGGCGGCGGTAACCTGTGTCAGCATGGCCGCTTGCGGGAGCGGCGGCGACACGAATGCCGATGGCAAGGTGGAAATCACCATGTGGCACAACTCCACCACTGGCGACGGCAAGGCATACTGGGAATCCGCCGCCAAGGCGTTCGAGAAGGAAAACCCGAACGTTACCATCAAGATTGAAGCCATTCAGAACGAGGATATGGATGGCAAGCTGCAGACCGCTCTGCAGGACCCGAATTCCGCCCCCGATATCTTTATGGCGCGTGGTGGCCAGAAGCTACGTGATGTGGTCGAAGCTGGGCAAGCCATGGACCTGACCGACAAGATCTCCGACACCGTCAAGAACCAGATGGCCACTGCTGAAGCCACCGGCACCATCGATGGCAAGATCTACAGCGTGCAGCAGTCAGTGCTTCCCGGCGGCATCTGGTATTCCAAGGATCTGTTCGAGAAGGCCGGTATTACTGAAACTCCGAAGACCTGGGATGAGTTCAAGACCGTGGTGCAGAAGCTGAAGGACGCCGGCATCACGCCGATTGCCGTAGGCGGTAAGGACGCCTGGCCGGCCGCCCACTGGTGGTACTGGTTCGCACTGCGCGAATGCTCTGCTGACACCTTCGACAAGGCCCAGTCCGATAAGGACTTCAGCGATAAGTGCTGGACCCGTACCGGTGATGATGTGCAGGCGCTGCTCGACCTCGATGCCTTCAACGATGGCTTCCTGACCACTCCGGCCCAGCAGGGCGCAAGCTCCTCCGCCGGCCTGCTCGCCAACCACATGGCAGCTATGGAACTCATGGGCGGCTGGGAGCCCGGCGTGATCAAGGACCTGACTCCGGACAAGAAGGACATGGCCGACCTCGGCTACTTCGCATTCCCGACCATGGACGGTGGCGAAGGCGATCCAACTGCCATCATGGGTGGTTCCGATGGCATGGCCGTGGGCGAGTGGGCGCCTGAAGAGGCTGTGGACTTCCTCAACTTCGTCTCCGAGAAGGAATGGCAGGAGAAGTACGCTGAGGCGTTCTCCACCATCCCGGCCAACAAGGAAGCCCAGGATGTGGTGACCAACGAGGCTCTGAAGCAGGTGCTGACCGTCTACAACGACGCATCCTCCGTGTCCATGTGGCTCGACACCGTGTTCGGTCAGAACATCGGCAACGCACTCAACGAAGGCGTGGTCAACATGATGGCCGGTCAAGGTTCCGCCCAAGACATTGTCAAGGGTGTTGAAACCGCTGCGGCCAAGGGCTGATTCGCTCTGCCCCGACCGTAATTCCCGGGCCGCGGCGAATGCTTGCACAGCAACAACCGCGGCCCAATTTGTTTTCTTAGGAAGGCCTCAACAATGTCAGTTTCAGCAGGCGCGAAGGTACAGCGCCGCACGTCGGGCTTAAGCGACAAGGTTCGCAAACGTATCGAAATCACCATCCTTTCGCTTCCTGCCCTGATCATGTTCCTCGGATTCGTCATCCTGCCGGTGTTCATGGCCGGCTACTACGGATTCTTCAAGTGGAAGGGCTATGGCAAGCCCACCGTCAACGGCCAGTTCATCGGTTTTGAAAACTACAAGGTCATTCTGACCGACCCGAACTTCCAGCAGGCATTGGGACACACGCTATTCGTGGTCGTCGCTTCGCTCGTCATCCAGGGGCCGCTGGCCATCCTCTTCGCCCTGCTGCTCAACCAGAAATTCAAGGGCCGCGCACTGATTCGTACCCTGATTTTCGTGCCGTACGTCGTTTCCGAAGTCATCGTTGGCACCGGCTGGAGTCTCATCCTCCAGACCACAGGCGCATTGAACGCGCTACTCAAGAAAATAGGACTTGGCGGGGCGGACTGGATCTCCGATCCGAAAATCGCCATCTGGACATTGATGTTCATCATTTCGTGGAAGTACATCGGCTTCGCCGTCATCCTGATGATTGCCGGCATGCAGTCGATTCCCGAAGACCTCTATGAAGCCGCGAAGGTGGATGGTGCTGGATTCTGGCGTCAGCAGTGGAGCATCACCCTGCCACTGCTCGGCCCCACCATTCGTATCTGGGCATTCATGTCGATTATCGGTTCTCTTCAGCTGTTCGACTTGGTCTACATCATCTGGGGCCAGTACGTGTCGTCTACCGCAGGAACGTCCACCATGGCAACCTACATGGTGCGCGAAGGTCGACTCGCCAACAACTATGGTTACGGTTCCGCCGTGGCCGTGGTGATCTTCATCATCTCGCTGGTCATTGCCTTGACCTACCAGCGGTTCGTACTTAACCGAGATCTCGAAGGTGCGCTCACCGACGAGAAGGATGCCAAGCGTCGTGCCAAGCGTGCGGCGAAGGAAGCGGCCAAGCTTGCCAAGGCCAATGGCAATGCCGCAGCAGTTGCAAATGAGGTGGTTTCACAATGACGACCGCAGTCTCCCCGTCCGTGGGCAAGGGCAAGAACAAGACCTATGATCCGTATGCATTGAGAAAATCCGCAAAGACCCCGTGGGGCAACCCGGTCGTCTACTTCTTCTCACTGCTGCTTGTGGCGCTGTGCGTTGGCCCGGTGCTGTACATCATTATCGGCGGCTTCCGCACCAATGCGCAGATTACGAGGGACCCGGCCGGCTGGCCCGATCCATGGAACTTTGAGAATTACAAGACGGTGTTCACTTCGAACATCTTCTGGCCGGAACTCGTCAACTCCCTGATCGTCTCCATTGGCACAATGGTGGGCATCGTGGTGCTGGCCTTGATGGTGAGCTTCGTCATTGCCCGATACGAGTTCAAATTCAACAAACTGCTGTACTCGCTGTTCGCCGCCGGCATGATGTTCCCCATCACCGTGGCCATCACCCCGTTGTATCTGCTGCTGCGCAATCTGCACCTGATCAACTCGCATCTGGGCATTATTCTGCCCCAGATAGCATTCGGCCTGCCACAGGCCATCATCATCCTGGTGCCATTCCTCAAATCCATTCCTAAGGAACTGGAAGAAGCGGCAGAGCTGGACGGCTGTTCTCGCATCGGCTTCTTCGGCCGTATGGTGCTGCCGTTGAGCTGGCCCGGCGTGGCCACCGTCGGCATCCTGAGCTTCGTGAGCAGCTGGAACGCCTACATGCTGCCGCTGTTCCTGCTCAACGATTCCAGCAAGTACACCTTGCCGCTCGGCGTGCAGATGTTCAGCTCCCAGCATTCGGTCGATACCGCTCAGGTACTGGCCTTCACCTCGCTGTCGATGATTCCCGCGCTGATCTGCTTCACCATTTTCCAGAAGAAGATCGTTGGCGGCCTGACCGGTGCTGTCAAGGGCTAGTCGCAGCAACCATAACCGTGCCGTGGAAAGGTACATGGCTCTTTGGGCCGATTCCTTTCAACCTCTTCCTTTCCTCCTTCCCACGGCACCCATTCTTTTCAATGAGGAGAAAACCATGAAGATCTCCAATCCCGTACTCCCCGGATTCAACGCAGATCCCTCGATGATTCGCGTCGGCGACACCTACTACATCGCCAATTCCACATTTGACTGGTGGCCGGGAGTCCGTTTGCACGAATCCCGCGACATGGTTCACTGGAATCTGCTGCCCGGGCCCTTAAACCGCGTTTCCCAGTTGGACATGAAGGGCAACCCGTCTGGCGGCGGCATCTGGGCGCCTGACCTGTCCTACGCGGACGGCAAATTCTGGCTCATCTACACGGATGTGAAGATCGTCAACGGCGCGTTCAAGGATTGCGCGAACTATCTGGTCACTGCCGAGGACATCCGCGGCCCGTGGAGCGAGCCAATCCGTGTCAATGGCGTGGGCTTCGACGCCAGCCTGTTCCATGATACCGATGGACGCAAGTATCTGGTGCAGCAAACCTGGGACTTCCGTGAATATCATCATCCGTTCGACGGCATCACCTTGACTGAATTCGATGTCAAGACCATGCAATTGAAGCCGGAAACAGCCCGCACCATCTGGCGCGGCACCGATGTGAAATTAGTCGAAGGGCCGCACCTCTACACCATCAATGGCTGGTACTACCTGTTTTGTGCGGAAGGCGGCACCCAATACGAGCATCAGGAGTCCGTGGCCCGTTCGCGAACCTTGGATGAGCTTTCGTTCGAAAGCATGCCGAGCAATCCGTTCATCTCCAACTTCGATACCCCCGGCACCTACCTGCAAAAGCAGGGGCATGGAGCACTCGTGGATACGCCCGGCGGCGAATGGTATTACGCTTCACTGTGCGGCAGGCCCTGGCGGCACGAGAACGAGCCGGCTCATGGCGTGCGCGGCTGGTGCACGCTCGGCCGAGAGACTTCGATTCAGAAGGTCGAGTGGGATGGCGATGGCTGGCCGTATGTGGTCGGCGGCCATGGGGGAGAGCGTTATGTCGAAGCCCCGGCCGACGCCATCGCAACTGAGGCCCCTACGGATCATAGCCAGCATGACGAGTTCGAATCGAGCGAACTCGACCTCAACTGGAACACCCTGCGTGTGCCATTCACCGAGACCATGGGCCGCGTGGGCGGCGGCTCGCTGACCTTGCGTGGTCAAGGGTCGCTGGCAAACCTGTTTGAACTGTCGCTGGTAGGACGCCGTTGGCAGGCGTTCGATTTCAACGCCGAAACCAAGGTGACGTTCGAGCCGAGCAACTACATGCAGATGGCCGGCCTGACCAACTTCTACAACCACCTATGCTGGTCGTGGGTGTTCGTCACTTGGGACGAGAAGCGCAACAAACGTGTAATTGAAGTGGCTCAGAACGACTTCGACACGTACACGTCGTTCCTCAAAGACACAGCCATCGCCATTCCTGATGACATCGAATCCGTATGGTTGCGAACCAAAGTGCGTACTCGTACCTACACCTACGAGTATTCGTTCGATGGCAAGACATGGCATGAGATTCCGGTGACGCTGGACGCCGCCGTGCTCTCCGATGATCATGTGGCCCAACGTTATGGCGGATTCTTTACCGGCGCGTTCGTCGGGTTGGTGGCCGTGGACCTTTCCGGATACGGCAAAGAAGCCATTTTCAGCCATTTCGATTACATGGAAATATGATGACGCCAGGCGGCTTTCCTGATAATCAGGGAAAGTCGCCTGACTATTCGGCACTGGGGAATGAAAGGCGACACTTGTGGCAAGCGACAATGAACATTGCGGCGACCGTGGCCGCGAATGTACCATAACCGTCTCCAACCCGGTGTTGCATGGCATGTACCCGGACCCGTCCTGGATATGGGATACGACGCGCGAGGAAATCGTGCTGGTCAACTCCTCGTTTGAATTGGTGCCGGGGTTGCCCATTCATACGACCCGTGATCTTGTGACGTGGACGCACACGGCGAATGCGGTGGATGAGGCGATGTCTCATCGACTGCTCATTGATGGCGTCGAGGATTCCGGCGGCCTGTACGCGCCGACCATTCGCCGTATCGGCGGGCGATATGTGATCGTATGCACCGTGGCCCGCGTGAATGAGGTGAAGGCGCTCGCTGCAGGATGCTCGCAGAAGGATGTCGATGGCTGTCGCGCCGCCCAAGGCAATTTCGTCATCGAGGCCGATGAGTTGACCGGACCATGGCGCGGTCCGTACTGGGTGGCCGGGGCCGAAGGCATTGACCCGGACATCTTTGAAGACGGCGATGGCACAGTGTGGTGGACGCAAACGCGCCCGGCATTACATCCGCAGTGGGATGGTCAAACCGAGATCTGGACGCAGCCCATCGCCCCAGGCACGTGGACGTTGCAAGACCATAAAACCGTGATTTGGCGCGGCTATGGCATGGATGCGGTATGGGCTGAAGGGCCGCATTTGTACCGGGTGGGCGATTACCTCTACCTGATGACCGCCGAGGGCGGCACCAGCTTCGAGCACAGTGAGATGATAATGCGCACGCACGCACCGCGCGGATTCGCGGCGGCGCTCGCCGGTTTTGAGAAGAACCTTGCCGCGCAAGATATCTGGATTGAGCCGGCGCGTGACGGTGAACGAAGCGTGGTGGGTCACGATAACCGGCTGTTTGAGGCTTGCAAACGCAATCCGATCCTCACACACCGTCATTTGGGAGCGGGGGAGCCGGTCCAATGCGTTGGGCACGCCGATCTGCTGCTGCATCCGACCGTCGGCTGGCTGCTCGCGTGTCTTGGCATACGTGAGACTCCGGGCGAGGAACCCGGAGAAACGTTCAGCTACTGTGGCCGGGAAACGTTCGTGGCACCGGTCGTATGGCAGCACAATCCGGTCTCGTGGAAGCTGGACGGTGGGAGCCGAATAAGCGTATCGATATCGTCGATCCCGGTTGGCCGGTCGTGGCTCCGGGGCTTGGCCGGCTTCCCGAGAAGTTGGTCGTGGACGTTGACGAGGATGGATTGCCATGTGCAGTGAGGGGTGTGGATTCTGCGGGGTGTGATTGCGCTGCTGGTAATAATGCCGCATGCCCTGCTGAGCTCATCCAGCTCGACGATACCCGCCTAGTCGGCGTTCGAGGCCGTGACGATTACCGGTTCCTGCGTGTCGACGGGCAGGAATATGCCGCGTTCACCCGGCCCGAATACACGATGATGATGCATCAGGATTCCACCCATGCTGTCATGGTCATGGCGGAAGCGGAATCCGGCCAATTGACGGCCGAAATCACCGATAGGGGAGATAAGCGGTGCATTGCGCTTGGAGCGCTTGGGGCCAACGAATGGTTCGGATTGCGCTTGCATGGCAATCGTTTGGAATTCCTTGCCGGGCAGCCTGCACCTGACAGCATTGATGAGGGAACAATGCCTGATATTGCACTAATTGCGCACGCGGACGTTACTTATGCTCGTATCATGGCAGATTGTGATGCGCGATTCCTCAGTACCGAATGGGCCGGCGGATTCGTGGGTTGCCTGATCGGCGTAAAAACGGCGGTAATGGTCTCAGCCCGCTCTACAATATTGTGCAATCATATTGTTTAATCGTTAAACAAATGCAAGGGGGCAATCGATGGCGCACGATCTCGAACAACTCAAGCAAGATCACCCGGATGTGGCGAAACTGTTCGCCGATGACTGGTTGCAGTACCGTAAGTCGGAGATTTTGCCGGAACTTACGCGCGAGGCGCAGTCCACGTGCGACCGCATCAATCGCATCTACTTTGAAGACACCGCCGAAGCTGAGCGACTGTTCCGCAAACTCGTGCCCGAGGCCGGCGAGGGCGTGGACTTCCGCCCGCCAATCCGGCTTGATTACGGGCTAGGCCTGAAAATCGGAGACCGTACGTTCATCAACATGGACCTGCTGATTGTGGGCGGCGGCCCGATCTCCATCGGCTCCGATTGCCTGATCGGCCCGCGCGTGAGCATCTATACGCCAAACCACGCCATCGCCCGCAAGCCTCGACTGGAAGGCTGGCAGCACAACGCCGACGTGACCATCGGCAACAATGTGTGGCTGGGCGGCAATGCAGTGATCTGCCCCGGCGTCACCATCGGAGACAACTCGATTATCGGTGCGGGCGCAGTCGTCACCCATGATATTCCCGCCGATTCCATCGCCGTGGGCAATCCCTGCCATGTGATTGCCGAAGTCCCGGATGACTGGACTCCTGAAGAGCGGGCCGCTGCCGAGGGTCGGTAGGTTTGCTGCTCTGGCCAACTGTCACGGCGAAACCGGGATACAGGAGAGAAAGGAACAATGCAATGACGCAATATCATGTTTCCGCGCAGGCGGCGAAGACGAACGGCGCCGGCAGCGCGGCCGACCCGTTTCTGACCATCGGCCAAGCGGCGGCCATCGCCCGAGCCGGCGATGAGGTGGTTGTGCATGCCGGCACCTATCGGGAATCTGTCGACCCCCGATTCGGCGGAGAGAGCGCCACGAACCGCATCGTCTACCGCGCGGCCGCGGGCGAACCGCGCCCGGTAATCACCGGCTCCGAACGTATCGACACATGGCAGCCCGAAGGCGATGGCGTGTGGAAAGCCGTAATCCCGAACGCATTCTTCAACGGATACAACCCGTACGTGGAAACCGTATTCGGCGATTGGACCGTATACCCGGACCCAAAGGTCGAGGTACGCCACCTGGGCGATGTGTATCTGAATGGCAAATCCTTCTACGAAGTCGCCTCGCTGGACAAGGTGTGCAACCCACAGCGTTGGGATACCGGCCGTGACGCCGCCACCGATTCCATCGTGCCGCTGATTGATCCGGATGCCACCGTGAACGTGTGGTGCTGTGCGGTCGATGATGAGGCCACAACCATTTGGGCCAATTTCCATGAAGCCGACCCGAATGCGGAACTTACCGAAATCAACGTGCGCGAGACCTGTTTCTACCCGAGCCGCCCGTTCGTCAATTACATTACGGTCTCCGGCTTTGAAATGGCGCAGGCGGCCTGCCCTTACACGCCGCCGACTGCCGATCAGGTCGGGCTGGTGGGCCCGCATTGGTCCCGCGGGTGGGTTATCGAAAACAATCGCATTCATGACGCGAAATGTTCGGCGATCTCGCTGGGCAAGGAGATTTCCACCGGCGACAACGAATCGACGCGCACCCATCGTAAGTCCGGGTACCAATACCAAAAAGAGGCCGTCTACAAGGCGCTGCATGCCGGCTGGGAGAAAGGCGTAGTCGGCGGGCACGTGGTGCGCGGCAACGTAATCTACGACTGCGGCCAGAATGGTGTGGTTGGTCATATGGGCTGCGCCTTCTCGCTGATTGAAGGCAACCACATATACCGCATCGGCTCCAAGCGCGAGTTCTTCGGCTGGGAAGTGGCCGCCATTAAAATGCACGCAGCCGTCGACACGGTGGTGCGCGGCAACCGGGTGCATGATTCGGTGCTGGGTATGTGGCTCGACTGGCAGGCGCAGGGCACCGTGGTGGATTCGAACGTGTTCTACCGCAACACGCGAGATGTGATGACCGAGGTGACCCACGGGCCGATTACGTTTATGAACAACGTGTTTGCCTCCGAGTTCAGTTTCGACGACTATGCGCAAGGCGCGGCGTTCGTCAACAATCTGTTCGCCGGTCGCATTCGTCACACCGCCGTCTTGGACCGATCCACGCCATACCATTTCCCGCATGCCACCGATGTGGCCGGCGAGGCATTCGTCTACGGTGGCGATGATCGGTACATCAACAACCTGTTCTTGGCTGTGGGCGATTCCGCCAAACCGTTGTGTACCGCGGATGCCGCCGGTGCGGCCGGTATGGCGGAAGCTGGAACCGCGTTCTTTGACGGCTATCCGCGCTCGCTTGAGGAGTATGAACAGCTGATTGAAGAGGCTGGCCTTGGCGATGAGGAGTTGTATCGCAGCGTGAAGCAGCCGGTATTGCTGGCTTCGAACGCCTATGTTTCGGGCGCGAAGGCCGCTTCCGGCGAAGCCGAGGCCGTGGTGAGTGGTGACGGCTCTTCGTTGGCATTGCGCGAAACCGATGATGAGCTATGGATGACCGTTTCGTTGCCCGAATCGATTCGGTCGGCAACTGGACCGGTGATCTCCACTGCTGATCTTGGCCAACCGCGTATTGTCGAGGAGTATTTCGAGAATCCTGACGGTTCGCCGATTGTTGTGGACCGGGATATCACCGGTGCTGCGCGCGGCGCATGCTCGGCTCGAGGCCCATTGGCGGCGTATGGCGATGGGGAAGTGCTCATCTGGTCGAAGTGACGGGATCGCGGTTTCGACTGTTGCCTCTGCCTCGGCCTTTGTGTGGCACTGAGTGGGGCTGGGCTGCCAGTATTTGGCAGGCCGGCCCCTTTTCGATTTGCATTGGTAACAAATATGATATATGGTTAAATCATTAAACTAAATACTGTAAGTCCATGCATACCTACGCAACGTCAATGGAGATACTGCTATGCGCGCACATCATGTTCTGCTGCTGTCGCTCTGCCTGTTGGCCGCAGCCTACGCCGTACTGCTATTCGTTTCACCAGCCGCTGCGCCGATTGGCGTCACGCTAACCGTTGTTGGTCTGGTGCTGGTCTCGACGCGCTATGCGTGGCGCGCCAAATTCCTGGCTCTATTCAACGAAGCATGATTTGATGAATCTTCTTCCTCTCTTCTCCTTTTAAGCCCGGCCGCTCGCCGGGCTTTTTCTTTTGACCGAGGTCGAAGTGGGGAAGGGTGTGCTATGGGCACTTTCGTGTCGGGGGTGCCGTGTTCTCGACAACGGCCTACCGACTTGGGGTGTATTTCGACAATATGATTCGGCGATGTGCCTCAGCGGATATGTGCGGCCAATGAAAAAGCGGGATACCGATGTCGATATCCCGCTTTCAGCGAATAGGTAAGGCCAGAGCTTACTTCTTCCTGGCTTTCTTGACGCGCTTGGGGGTGGGAGCCATTTTCTTGGGTTCGAAGAACGGCCACTTGTGCAAAGCCCAGGCGTGCAGTGCGGGGATCTTGGCAACGGCGAAGCCGATGACCAGACCGATTACCATGGCCCAGGTCTCCAGATCATGGCCTGCGACCAGCAAGCCGATGAACACTATGGCAACGATGAAGCTCACCATCTGCGAGGCCTTTGACTGCTTGGCGGTCACCAGGTCGGCCTTCATGGGAACAAGCCCCAGAAACAGGCCGCAAGGTGTGCAGATGACGGCCAATATCGCGCTGAGGGTTATTGACAATGTGGTTGCATCCATGATGTTCCTTTAGTGCTGTGGGTTGTGGTTTTCTTTGGCGTCTGCGGTGTCGGTGTCTGCGGTGTCGGTGTCTGCGGTGTCGGCAACGTCGTCGTGTTCGTTTTCTTCGGCTTGTTCGGCTTCGGCCTCGGCGTCCGTGCTGTCGGTTTCGTCGTCATCAGCCGCGTCATCCTTGCCGGGCTGGCGCCACCACAGGATTAGCGCGTTGGCCGCGCAGTAGATGGCCGCGATGCCAATGCATACCAGAAAAATGATGTTCGAAGTGCTGATGATCGTGCCGTCGTTCATCGACTCTTTGACAGACTGCCATATCCACATCACGCAGGCGACGGCGGTCAGGGCGTACAGCATCATACGGGAGCGGTCGTTCATAGGATCATCTCCAGACTTGTTCAAACGACTTGATTATAGCCGTATTTGTGGATTGCGTGGGAAACGAAAAATGCCGCCATGTGTGCTTCAGCGAGGAGCGCGGTATAACAGCGGCTCTTCGCGATGCTCGCCATGGCGGCATTCATCAGGAATCGTTATTCAGTTGTTATCTCATGGATTTGCTGGCAGCGTATCAGCCGCGGGCCTTGGCGTACGCCTCGTACACGGCTTCGGTGGGCTCGCCGGTCTCCACGCCCTCGATGGTGAGCTGCCAGGTCGGCGGTTCGGCCTCGCCGGACAGCACCCAGGCGGCCTGACGGGCGGCGCCGATGGCCACGTATTCGTCGGTGGCCGGACGGGTCACGTCCATGCCGAGGATTGAGGGGGCCAGCGTGCGGATGGCCACGGACTTCGCGCCGCCACCAATGAGCAGGATGCGGTTGATCTCGGCGCCCAGCGAGCGAATCAGCTCGAGGCAGTCGCGCTGGGAACACAGCAGGCCTTCGACGAACGCACGGGCCAGATTCTCCTTGGTGGTGTTGTGTAGGGTCAGGCCAGTCAGCGAGGCGGTGGCGTCCGGACGGTTCGGCGTACGCTCGCCGTCGAAGTACGGCACCAGGGTGATGCCGCCGGCACCCGGCTCGGCCTTGAACGCCAGTTCGGCCAGTTCGTCGTAGTCCACGCCTAGGGCGGCGCGACCGGCGTCCAGAATGCGCGAACCGTTGATTGTGCAGGCGAGCGGCAGATAGTGGCCGGTGCAGTCGGCAAAGCCGGAAATGGCGCCGGTCAGGTCGTACACCGGGTTTTCAGCGATGGCCGCGGCCACGCCGGAAGTGCCGAGCGATACGGACACATCGCCCACGGCCATGCCGAGGCCCAGCGAGGCCGTGGCATTGTCTCCGCCGCCGGGGCCGATGATGCAGCCGCCTTCAACGTCCTTGCCGGCAATGGCGGGGTCGGCCTTGACGGCGGCTGCCTCACGCGGGCCCAGCACGGTGGGCAGCACAATGGCGTCGGCGTGGGCCTTGGCGGCTTCCTCGCCCTCGGCAGGGGCCAGCACCATGGCGATGAGATCGCGGCGGTACTCGTCATGCGCGGCATCGTAGTAAATGGTGCCGGAAGCGTCGGAACGGTCGGTGAACAGGGCTTCGAGATGAGCGTCCTCGCCCTCGGCCACCGGGCCATAGCCGGCGATACGCCAGCTCAGCCAATCGTGCGGCAGACAGACGGCGGCAATCTTCTTGGCGTTCTCAGGCTCGTTCTCGGCCACCCACGCCACCTTGGTCAGCGTGTAGGAGGCGACGGGGGAGGATCCGACGGCCTTGACCCAGCGTTGCTTGCCGCGGGCGGTCACGTCGTCCGGTTCGTCGCCCTCGGCCGGAGCTGCACCGAGCTTGTCGATCAAGGCGGCGGCCTGCGGGGCGGAACTGGTGTCATTCCAGAGCATCGCATCGCGAATCACGTTGCCCTGCTTGTCGAGAATGACCATGCCATGCTGCTGGCCGCCAACCGCGAGGGCCGCGACATCGTCAAGCCCGCCGGCCTGCTCGGCGGCCTTGGTGAAGGCCTCCCACCAGAATTCCGGGTTGACCGAGGTGCCATCCGGGTGCTTGGCCTGCCCGAACCGAACCTGTTCGCCGGTGGCGGCGTCCGTGATGCGGACCTTCGTTGATTGGGTTGACGTATCTACGCCGGCAACCAGTACTCTCGTCATGCATTCCTCCTCGATGAGGGTCGCGCTCAAAAGTTTCGGCGCGCCATAGCCAATAAGTTAGACGATTAAACTATACTGTATCTCAACGTTCGATTGCAAACGGAAACACGCGAAGGTGCGGTCCGATTCAATCGTTTGACGCACAATATCATGGTGTGATAGACGGATGTGAGCGCCTGTGCGGCGCTCGAGACTAGGGGTGCGAGGAGGTAGGGGCCAATGGCAAATCTACGCAGGATCAATCAGGAGGATCTGCGCAACCATAACCTGTCGGTGACGCTCGACACCTTATTGCGTGCGCAGAAACCGATGAGTCGTGCCGATCTGGCCAAGGAGACGGGCCTGACCAAGGCCACGCTCTCGCTGTTGGCCTCGATGCTCATTGAAAGCGGCGTGGTGCAGGAAGGCGAGCCGGTCGTTTCCACCACATATGGGCGGCCCAGCACGCCGCTGGAGATTCGCGGCGGATCCATCGCCGGCATCGGCCTGCAGATCAACACCGATGGTTACGGTTGCCTGGCACTCGATCTGAACGGCGACACTCTCGGCCGGGAGTGGGTGAGTGAGGATATGACCGGCACTGACCCGTACGAGATCTTCGCCAAGCTCGATGCGATGGCCTTCCCGTTGGAAAGCCGGCTCAAACGACGCGGCTGCAAGGTGGTGGGAGCCGGGCTTGCGCTGCCGGGCATCGTCACCGACGACATGTGGCTGTTGGTGGCCCGCAATCTGGGTTGGGAAAAACGTCAATCTCACCCGGTTCAACGTGGTGCGCCGGCTGGATGTGGTGGCCGGCAATGAGGCGAAGATGGCCGCCATCGCTCAGATTCCGGGGTATGCCACCGAACGTGCGCCCTTCCTGAATGTGGTGGACCGCACGGACTCCTTTATTTACCTGTCTACCGATATCGGCATCGGCGGCGCGGTGGTGCGCGACGGCGAAGTGGTGATGGGCTCGCACGGATTCGCCGGCGAGATCGGCCATCTGTCCGTGGCGATGGATGGGCCGTTGTGCAGCTGCGGGCGTCACGGGTGTCTTGAGGCGTTTGCGGGCCGTCGCGCTTTGGTCGAGGCTGCCGGCATTGCCGAGGATGGGGATGCCACCAGCAGCGAGGCCATCGATATGTTCCTCCAGCGTTGGCGAGCCGGGGATTCGGATGTGGCCAAAGTGGTCGATCAGGCCGCCGATGCGCTGGTTTCCGCCATCGCTTCCGCCGTGAATCTGGTGGATGTCGATACGGTGCTGTTGGGTGGACTGTGGACGCACTTCGGCGACGAGCTGGCCACCGTGCTTGAAGGCCGGCTGCGTTCGGAAATTCTGGGATACCCGAATGTGAAGATTCGCGTGTTTGTGCCGCCGGTGGCGCTGCATCCCTCGCTATATGGCGCGGCCGAAATGGGCTTGCGACGGTTCATCGAGAACCCGTTGGGGTACATGGGGGAGAAGTAGCGCCGGGAGATGCTGCTTGTTGCTGGCGGGTGCATGGTATGGGTGCATGGCGCGCGTGCCGGCATTAGCGGGCTCGTGCTACACTTTGGCAAGTTGGCTGTTTTACGCAGCGAACGTGGGGCCGTAGCTCAGTCGGTTAGAGCATGCGACTCATAATCGCCCGGTCCAGGGTTCAAGCCCCTGCGGCCCCACTCTTTTGCGTCGTCTCCTGCGGCGGCGCAGCGCGTCTTCACGTCCAGATAGGCGCGTACAATCCCTTAGGTTCCGGTTCACGTCTTGCCATAGGGGCATGACGACCCGGGTCCCCCGAATCCATAGGAGACGTAAAATGCAGCAGGGTATCCATCCTGATTATCACCCCGTTGAGGTGACGTGCTCGTGCGGCAACACCTTCGTGACCCGCACCGCTGGCAAGGAAGATCACATGTTCGTTGACGTGTGCTCTCAGTGCCACCCGTTCTACACCGGCAAGCAGAAGATTCTTGACACCGGTGGCCGCGTTGCTCGCTTCGAGAAGCGCTACGGCAAGAAGAGCAAGTAGCATACTTCACGCCAGTCCGATTCGATTTGGCATGCTCCGGCATACCCGATCGAGGACTGGCGTTTTTTGTATTCTTTGACAAGTTTTGTTGCAGCATTGACCTGCGCAATCGAATAATCGAACAGAACAGCACCATACAGAAGAAAGTGTGTTATGGCAGACGAACAGTTCCCGGCGGCGGCAACCGCGCTTGAGGAGTACCAGTCCATCGAAGAACAGATGGCAAGCCCCGAAGTCGTGTCCAACCCGGACAAGCTGCGCAAGCTGGGTCGTCGTCACGCCGAACTGGGTGCCATCGTGGGTGCCTACAAAGCCTGGTTGCAGGTGAAGGACGATCTGGCAGCCGCTCAGGAGATGGCCGGCGAGGACGCCGACTTCGCCGAGGAAGCCAAGCGTCTTGAAGACGAACTGCCCGGTGTCGAGGAGAAGCTGCGCACCGCGCTGATTCCGCGTGACCCCGATGACGCGCGTGACACGATCATGGAGATCAAGGCCGGCACCGGTGGCGAGGAAGCGGCGCTGTTCGCCGGCGACCTGCTGCGCATGTACACCCGTTACGCCGAGAAGCGTGGCTGGAGCGTGAACGTGCAGTCCGAGAACACCACCGAGCTCGGTGGCGTCAAGGACGTGCAGATCGCCATCCGCGCCAAGGGCACGCCCGCTCCCGAAGACGGCGTGTGGGCTTCGATGAAGTACGAGGGCGGCGTACACCGTGTGCAGCGCATCCCCGTCACCGAATCGCAGGGACGTATCCAGACTTCCGCCGCCGGCGTCATCGTGTTCCCCGAGGCCGACGAGGATGACGACGAGATCGAGATCGATCCGAAAGACCTGAAAATCGACATCTTCATGAGCTCCGGCCCCGGCGGACAGTCCGTGAACACCACGTATTCCGCCGTGCGCATGACCCACCTGCCAACCGGAATCACGGTGAACATGCAGGATGAGAAGTCGCAGATTCAGAACCGTGCCGCCGCGTTGCGCGTACTGAAGTCCCGCCTGCTGGCCATGAAGCATGAGCAGGAGGCCGCCGAGGCCGCCGACATGCGTCACTCGCAGGTACGTTCGCTTGATCGCTCCGAGCGAATCCGCACATACAACTTCCCGGAAAACCGCATCGTCGACCATCGCACGAACTACAAGGCGTACAACCTTGACGCCGTGCTCGACGGCGACCTGCAGGCCGTCATCGATTCCGACATCCAAGCCGACGAAGCTGACCGTCTGGCCAACCAGCAGTGATAGCCGACCTGATTCGTCAAGCCGCCGCGCAGTTGCGCGAAGCCGGCATCGAGACGCCCGAACATGATGCCAAACTGTTGCTGGCCGAGGCCGTGGACGCCGAGCTACGCGATATCGACAAGGCCATGCTGATGGGGGAGGGCCTCGATTCGCTGGCCCCCGCCGGCGGGGCTGTCGCGCAGCGACTGGGGGTGGTCAGGCCGACCCCGTCACCAATATCCTTGCCGCCTTCCACGCCATGCTTTCCCGACGCGCCAAACGCGAGCCGCTCCAATACATCACCGGCCACACGCCTTTCCGCTACCTCGACCTGCAGGTGGGCCCCGGCGTCTTTATCCCGCGCCCGGAAACCGAAACCGTAGTCCAGGCCGGTCTTGACTGGCTGACCCGGCACAGCATGATCCACCCGCGCATGGTCGACCTGTGCGCCGGTTCCGGTGCCATCGGCCTGTCGATAGTCAGCGAAGTGCCCGGCAGCCAAGTATGGGCCGTCGAATTATCCCCGCGTACCGCCGAATGGACCCGGCGCAATCTGGCGGTAACCGCGAAACGATACCCCTCCATCGCCTCCAATTACCAACTGGAAGTCGCCGACGCCACGTCACTGGCCACGCTGGCGCAACTCGACGGCACCATCGACATCGTCATCACCAACCCGCCCTACGTGCCACAAACCGACATCCCCGAACAACCAGAAGTACGCGACTGGGACCCGGAACTGGCGCTATACGGCGGTTCGGCAGACGGCACGCTCATCCCTGAACGCATTATTGAGCGCGCCTGGCGCCTGCTCAAGCCCGGCGGCGTATTGGTTATGGAGCATGATCTCACCCAAGGCGAGCGATTAGTGGCCTATGCCAAGGCCACAGGTTTCGCCACCGCCTCCACCGGCAAAGATTGGACCGGCCGAGACCGCTATCTCTTCGCCGAGAAGTAGCCACAGGCGCGGGGCCGCCGCTGCTACTGCGCGTAATACTGCAGGGCGGAGGCGTCCGCGTCCGTGATTTCGCGAATCGGACGGGCCGGATTACCCACGGCCACGGTGTGCGGCGGAATATCGCGCGTCACCACCGAGCCGGCACCGATCACGCAACCCTCGCCGATCGTCACGCCGCCGATTACCGTCACATTGCCGCCAAACCAGCAGTTCGAGCCGATGACAATCGGCTTGCCATACTCGCAGTCGTATGCGGAACCATCAGGTGCCTGCCTCACGTTACGATCCTGCCAACGCAACGGATGCATCGGTGGCAGCAGCGAAACGTTCGGGCCGAACAGCACGTCGTCGCCAATCGTCACCGGGCAACAATCCAGCACAGTGAAGTTGAAGTTGGCGAACACGCGCTCTCCGATGGTGATGTTGCAGCCATAGTCGAAGAAAATCGGCCCCATCACGTCAAGGCCGGCACCGTGGCCGGGCAGCAGCTCATCGAGAATCGCGGCACGGGCGGCATGATCGGTACGCGACGCGGCGTTGAAGCGCGCGCACAGGTCGCCGGCCTTCTCGCGCAGGGCATTCAATTCAGGGTCTACCGAATTGTACAGTTTGCCGGCGAGCATCTCCTCGCGCTCGCTGGCGCGCGGCATACGCAGTTCGACGGGAGGTATGGTGGTGGATTCAGCATTGATTTCGCTCATTGAACACTCCTGTAATTTCGCGAAAGAGCATGGATGGACTCATTGTATCTACGGTCTGTGCGTGTGGGGGCGAATCGGAAAACGGCAGTACGGCAAACGAGCGATGATGAACTATGCAAGTCGGGGCGCAATGGTGCAATGGTAGATTGTGAATACACAAGCGAACGGAGGTGGCGTGAGCGTGGAAGGCGGAACAACGCTGAAAGTCACGGATGAATCGCTGGCACAGGCGGCGCGTGTCATCCGGGATGGTGGATTGGTCGTCATTCCAACGGATACGGTATATGGAGTGGCGTGCGATCCGCGTAATAAGGCCGCTATCGACCGTATCTACCGGCTCAAGCGTCGCCCGCGCTATAAGGCGTTGCAGGTACTGCTCGCATCCACCGACCAGCTTGATGAGCTCGGTCTCGACCTGCCGTCCCCGCTGAATCGTTTGTCGGCGGCGTTTCTGCCTGGCGCGTTCTCGCCGATTGCCGTAGCCCGGCCCGACTGCACGTTGGAGACTTTGGCCGACACCGCCGATGGTCGCCCCGGCACGCAAGGCATCCGCATCCCCAATTCGGCGCTGTGCCTCGCGATTCTCAAGGCGACTGGCCCGCTGGCCGCGTCCAGCGCCAACCGTTCCGGCGACGAAAGCGCGCAGACCGTCCAGGAGGCGGTTGACGCGTTCGGCAGCGAAGTCGACCTGTATCTGGACGGCGGTCCCACCCAAGGCCATGTCTCCAGCACCGTCGTCAAAGCCGATCCGTACGCGCGCGACGGCATCGAGATCCTGCGTGAAGGCGTCATCGCCCAAAACGTGATTCGCAAGGCCCTCCACCTCAACGGCGGTGGACTCGGCGCATGAGAATCTACCTACTGATTGCCGCCATCGCCGGTGGCGTCACCTGGCTGGTGACTCCGCTGATTCGCCACGTCGCCATCGAAATCGGTGCGGTTGGCGAGGTGCGTGCCCGAGACGTGCACACCATTCCCACGCCGCGCATGGGTGGCCTTGGCATGCTGATCGGTTTTGCCGTGGCTACCGTATTCGCCAGTCGGCTGCCTTTTCTCTCGGGATTGTTCAACGGCAATTACCAGATGTGGGTGATTCTTGCCGGCGGCATCATGATCAGTCTGCTGGGCATGGCCGATGACCTGTGGGATCTCGATTGGATGCTGAAACTTGCCGGTCAGCTGCTGATTTCCGTATTCGTGGCTTGGGGCGGATTGCAGATCATCTCACTGCCTTTGGGCGGTTCGCTGATTACCGCCTCGCCGAGTCTGTCCATGGCGATCACCGCATTCCTGATTGTCGCCTCGATTAACGCGGTCAATTTCGTTGATGGCCTCGATGGCCTGGCGGCCGGTATCGTGGCGATTGGTGGCATAGCGTTCGCCGCCTATTCGTATATCATCGCCCGGTCTTCCCCGAGTTATGCTTCGTTGGCCACGCTGATCGACGTGATGATGGTGGGTATCTGCGTGGGCTTCCTGCTGCATAATTGGCATCCCGCCAAACTGTTTATGGGTGATTCCGGTTCGATGCTGCTTGGCTATCTCATCACCTGCGCTTCGATTGTGATGACCGGACGTCTTGACCCGGCCTCGATTCATGCCAGCATCTATCTGCCGGTGTTCATGCCAATTCTGCTGCCGATTCTGGTGTTGTTCCTGCCTGTGCTCGACATGTGTCTGGCGATTGTGCGGCGTTTGGCCAAAGGCCAGTCGCCCATGCATCCGGACCGTATGCACCTGCACCATCGCATGCTGAAGATCGGGCATTCGGTGCGTGGCGCCGTGCTGATCCTGTGGGGATGGGCCGCGCTGATCGCATTCGGTTCGCTGACGATTCTGTTCTTCAAAGCGCAGCATGTGGCCGTGGGCATGCCCATCGCCGTGGTGGTGCTGACCATAGCCACGATGTACCCCTATCTGCGGCATCGTATTCCCGAGATCCAAGCCGAGAACCTGACGCTCGAATCCGCACGCAAGAACGCGCAGCATGCTACGGTTAAGTCGCAGTCTGCAGTAGGGGAGAGCCGGGATTCGATTGGCTCTCAGGCAGCGGATTCGATGACTGATTCGCCTGCGGATTCGCGGGACTCGCAGGCGGGTGAGGTGCAGGACCCGGCAGCGGATAAGTGAGCGCTCACAAGCGTGTGTCGTGAAGGTCAGCGCGTGTTCATATAGTGTTTGTATGGCTACAAACCTCGATGAATTGAACGCCCAATCGGCGTATGCTCCCCTTCCTCCGATTTTCGCCAAGCTCGGCCTTGCTTATGATGATGTGTTGCTGCTGCCGAACGAGACGGATGTCATTCCCTCCGAAGTGGACACCAGCACTCATCTGACTCGCAAGATCGTGATGAAGGCCCCGGTCCTCTCCGCTGCCATGGATACCGTGACCGAGTCCGAGATGGCCATCGCCATGGCTCGTAACGGTGGTATCGGTGTGCTGCACCGCAATCTGTCCATCGACGACCAGGCCGCTCAGGTCGATGTGGTCAAGCGTTCCGAGTCCGGTATGATCACCGACCCGCTGACCGTCAACCCCGAGGTCACTCTGGCCGACCTCGACAAGCTGTGCGGCAAGTTCCACATCTCCGGTCTGCCGGTTGTGGACAAGGAAAACAAGCTCGTCGGCATCATCACCAACCGTGATATGCGCTTCATCGCCTCCGAGGATTACGACACCCTGAAGGTTAAGGATGTCATGACCAAGGAGAACCTGGTCACTGGCCCGTCCAACATTTCCAAGGACGACGCTCACCGTCTGCTCGCCCAGCACAAGGTTGAGAAGCTGCCGCTCGTTGACGAGGAAGGCCACCTGACCGGCCTGATCACCGTCAAGGACTTCGTCAAGACCGAGCAGTACCCGGACGCCACCAAGGATGAGCAGGGTCGTCTGCGCGTGGCCGCCGGCGTCGGCTTCCTCGGCGACGCCTGGCAGCGTGCCTCCGCTCTGATGGAGGCTGGCGTGGACGTGCTCGTGGTCGACACCGCCAACGGTGAGGCCCGTCTGGCACTCGACATGATTTCCCGCCTGAAGCACGACTCCGCCTTCGACGGCGTGCAGATCATCGGCGGCAACGTCGGCACCCGCTCCGGTGCTCAGGCCATGATTGAGGCTGGCGCGGACGCCGTCAAGGTCGGTATTGGCCCCGGCTCTATCTGCACCACCCGTATCGTTGCCGGTGTCGGTGTCCCGCAGCTCACCGCCGTGTACGAGGCTGCCCAGGCCTGCCGTGCCGCTGGCGTGCCCTGCATCGCCGACGGTGGCATCCACTACTCCGGCGACATCGCCAAGGCCCTCGTGGCCGGCGCATCCTCCGTGATGCTCGGCGGCACGCTCGCTGGCTGTGAGGAAGCCCCGGGCGAGAAGGTGCTCCTGCACGGCAAGCAGTACAAGCTGTACCGTGGCATGGGCTCCCTCGGTGCCATGGCCCCGCGCGGCAAGAAGTCCTACTCCAAGGACCGCTACTTCCAGGCCGACGTGACCTCCAGCGACAAGGTCGTGCCGGAAGGCGTGGAAGGCGAAGTGCCGTACCGCGGACCGCTGAACGCCGTGCTCTACCAGATGCTCGGTGGCCTGCACCAGTCCATGTTCTACATCGGCGCCCACAACATCGCCGAGATGCCGGAGCGTGGCAAGTTCATCCGCATCACCGACGCCGGTCTGCGCGAATCGCACCCGCACGATATCGTGATGACCACCGAAGCCCCGAACTACTCCGGCTTCCACAACAACTGATCGGTTGATGCCCGCTAGCTTGCGCTAGTTAGGGGTTGATTCCTTGTGAAAAGGGTCTGCTTATGCAGGCCCTTTTCGCGTATGTGGCTCGAGATAGCTTGTATGCGCTGGGGTATAGTCTGAACTGTTCTTGTAATAACGGGTGACATGACGAAAAGAGGCTTACCATGGTCGACAGCCATGATGCAGAAACTTACAGCGCAAAGGATTCGCGCCTGATTTGGATTGACTGCGAAATGACGGGCTTGGATATCTTCGGCGGCGACGAACTCGTCGAGGTGTCCGTAGTGCCCACTGACTTTGACCTGAATGTGCTGGACGAGGGCGTGGATTACGTCATCAAGCCGTCCGAGAAGGCCGTGAACCATATGAACGATTTCGTGCGCCAGATGCACACCCGTTCCGGCCTGATCAACGAGTGGGAGAATGGCCTGAGCCTGGCCGAGGCCGAGCAGAAGGTCACCGAATACGTGCTGCGCTTCACGCCGGAAGGCGTGCGCCCGCTGCTGGCCGGCAACACCATCGGCTCCGATAAGAAGTTCCTCGACCATTACATGCCGAACCTCATGAGCCACCTGCATTACCGCAGCGTGGATGTGAGCACATTCAAGGAGCTCGCCCGCCGCTGGTACCCGGCCGTGTACGAGAACCGCCCGCCAAAGAACGGTGGCCATCGTGCTCTCGCAGACATCATCGAGTCCTTGGACGAGCTGCGCTACTACCGTAAGGCGTTTATGGCTCCCGCCCCCGGCCCGGACGATGCCGCATCCAAGGCCATCGCCGCCGACATCGTAGCCACCAGCATCCTCAATAAGTAGTCCGCCGTACTTGGCTCCCCTCCCTGAGGGGAGTCTAGAGAGGTTGATATGCGCCAAACCGAAGCCCTGGCCATTCTGAACGCCGGCGCGAACGTGTTCCTGACCGGTGCGCCCGGTGCCGGTAAGACCTATGTCTTGAACGAGTTCATCCGCCAGGCTCGGGCCGACGGCGCCAGTGTAGCAGTCACCGCGTCCACAGGCATCGCCTCCACGCATATCAACGGCCAAACCATTCATTCGTGGAGCGGCGTCGGCGTGGCCACCGCCCTGAGCGCCAGCCTGCTCAAACTCATCAAATCCCGGCGCAAACGCAAGATTCAGGCCACGGACATCCTCGTCATTGACGAGGTTTCCATGCTGCACGCTTGGCTGTTCGACATGGTCGACCAAGTCTGCCGCGAAGTACGCCGTGATCCACGCCCGTTCGGTGGCATCCAGGTTGTCTTGTCCGGCGACTTCTTCCAGCTGCCGCCGGTTTCGGTGTCCGGGCGCAACCGCGACCTCATCGCCCCCACGCCCGAATTCATCGCCAGTCGCGAACGGTATGCCCGTGCCGGCTTGAACCCCGAAGGCTTCATCACCGAATCGCTGGTATGGCCCGAACTCAACCCGGTGATCTGCTATCTGACCGAACAGCACCGTCAGGATACCGGCGAACTGCTGACCGTGCTCACCGACATTCGCGAAGGCGACGTGACCCAGTCCGACCGTGACGTGCTCGTCACTCGTCTGGGCAAACTGCCCGAGCCCGGCCAGGTCGCCGTCCACCTGTTCCCGGTGAACCGGCAGGCCGACAATCTCAACGACATGCGCCTGAACCAGATCATGCTTGATCCACACGAGTTCCACGCCGAGACAGCAGGCCCTGCCAACCTGGTCGACCGACTCAAAAAGAACATGTTGGCCCCCGAGCGATTGATACTCAAGGAAGGCGCGGCTGTCATGGCCCTGCGCAACGACACCGATCGCCAGTACGTCAACGGCTCGCTCGGCACCGTGCGTGGCTTCGCACAGGAGAACAAGGGCGGCTGGCCGATCGTGGAATTCGAGAACGGCAACATCGTCACCATGAAACAGGCCACATGGGAGATGATGGACGGCGACACCGTGCTCGCCTCCGTCTTCCAGGTGCCGTTGCGCTGCGCGTGGGGCATCACCATCCACAAGTCGCAAGGCATGACGCTTGACCGTGCGGTCATGGACCTGAAGCGCACCTTCGCGCCAGGCATGGGATATGTGGCGCTGTCCCGAGTCGAATCGCTGGGCGGCCTCTATTTGGCCGGCGTCAACGAACGCATGTTCCTCGTCTCGCCCGATGCCGTGGTGCTCGACGGCGACCTGCGCGAAGCCTCGGCCGCGGCCTCCGACCAGTTGGCCGATGAAGGTGCAAGCGCGTTCAAACCTGCTGAGCCGGACGAATTCGGTGCCAATCCCGACGATGACTTCGCCCAAGACGCGTTATTCTGACATGATTTCATGTTGTGTCGCTAAGAGGATTTGTCGCTATACTGATACAGCTAATTCTTCAGTAAGAGTGGACCTGATAGCCACTTTGAATGCTCAGCAGGCAACTGCTTAGGGGCGAGCCATTTGGCTCGCCCTGTTTCGTACAGTTACAATGTTCAAGACAATGATGTGCATTGTAGCTACGGTGAAAGGTGTTTTATGCGGGGGAAGCGTTACCGGATAGGAATTGACGTCGGTTTGAATTCTGTGGGCCTTGCCGCAGTAGAAGTGTCCGATGAGAACAGTCCAGTGCGTCTGTTGAATGCGCAAAGCGTAATCCACGATGGTGGTGTGGATCCTCAGAAGAATAAGGAAGCGATTACGCGAAAGAATATGTCGGGTGTCGCTCGTCGCACGCGGCGTATGAGGCGTCGGAAGCGTGAGCGCTTGCACAAGCTCGATATGCTCCTCGGCAAATTTTGGATACCCCGTTATTGAGCCGGAGTCCTTGGATAAGCCCTTTGAAGAATGGCATGTAAGGGCTGAGCTGGCTACACGATACATCGAAGATGATGAACTTCGCCGTGAGAGTATTTCTATCGCATTGAGACATATGGCAAGGCATCGCGGATGGCGCAATCCTTATCGTCAGGTGGACTCGCTGATCAGCGACAATCCATATTCGAAGCAATATGGCGAACTGAAGGAAAAAGCGAAGGCGTACAACGATGACGCAACTGCTGCGGAAGAAGAGAGCACTCCCGCGCAGTTAGTGGTGGCGATGTTGGATGCTGGATATGCGGAAGCTCCTCGACTGCGTTGGCGTACCGGTTCTAAAAAACCGGATGCGGAAGGCTATTTGCCGGTACGTTTGATGCAGGAAGATAATGCTAACGAGCTGAAGCAAATATTCAGGGTCCAGAGAGTGCCCGCGGATGAGTGGAAGCCGCTGTTCCGTAGTGTGTTTTATGCGGTGTCTCCTAAAGGTTCGGCAGAGCAGCGTGTCGGTCAGGATCCTCTGGCTCCTGAACAGGCTAGGGCATTAAAGGCTTCTTTGGCTTTTCAGGAGTATCGTATCGCGAATGTGATTACGAACCTAAGAATCAAGGATGCTTCCGCAGAACTTCGCAAACTTACTGTTGATGAGAAGCAAAGCATTTATGACCAACTCGTGTCACCTTCTTCGGAAGATATCACATGGTCTGATTTATGCGATTTCCTCGGCTTCAAGCGGAGCCAGTTGAAAGGCGTGGGTAGCTTGACCGAGGATGGAGAAGAACGTATATCCAGCCGTCCGCCTCGATTGACTTCAGTCCAGCGTATTTACGAGTCGGACAACAAGATTCGTAAACCGTTGGTGGCCTGGTGGAAATCCGCGTCTGACAATGAGCATGAGGCAATGATTCGCCTGCTGTCTAATACGGTGGATATCGATAAGGTGCGTGAAGACGTGGCGTATGCTTCTGCGATTGAATTTATCGATGGATTAGATGATGATGCGTTAACCAAACTTGACTCCGTTGATCTCCCCTCCGGTCGTGCTGCATACAGTGTTGAAACTTTGCAAAAACTCACTCGTCAGATGCTGACTACTGATGATGATTTGCACGAAGCACGTAAAACGCTGTTCAACGTTACGGATAGTTGGCGTCCGCCGGCAGATCCAATTGGGGAGCCTCTGGGTAATCCATCGGTCGACCGTGTGCTGAAAAACGTCAACCGATATCTCATGAATTGTCAGCAGCGCTGGGGTAATCCCGTCTCAGTGAACATTGAACATGTGCGCTCTTCGTTCTCGTCGGTTGCCTTTGCCCGCAAAGACAAGCGTGAATATGAAAAGAACAATGAGAAGCGTTCGATATTCCGCAGCTCGTTGAGTGAACAGCTTCGCGCGGATGAGCAGATGGAAAAAGTGCGTGAATCCGATTTACGGAGATTGGAAGCCATTCAGCGTCAAAATGGACAGTGCCTGTATTGCGGCCGTACGATTACATTCCGTACGTGCGAAATGGATCATATCGTTCCCCGGAAAGGCGTCGGCTCTACGAACACGAGGACCAATTTCGCTGCGGTATGTGCCGAATGCAATCGTATGAAATCGAACACTCCATTTGCGATTTGGGCAAGGAGCGAGGATGCCCAAAACTCGAGGGGTAAGCCTTGCTGAAGCTAAAAAGCGTGTGACAATGTTTACTTTCAATCCCAAGTCATATGCTCCTCGGGAAGTGAAAGCGTTCAAGCAAGCGGTAATCGCAAGGCTTCAGCAAACGGAAGATGATGCTGCCATCGATAATCGTTCCATCGAATCAGTGGCTTGGATGGCTGATGAACTCCACCGCCGTATCGATTGGTATTTCAATGCGAAGCAGTATGTGAATTCTGCTTCAATCGATGATGCTGAAGCCGAGACAATGAAAACCACGGTGTCGGTGTTCCAAGGCCGTGTCACGGCATCTGCAAGACGTGCAGCTGGCATTGAAGGGAAGATACACTTTATTGGCCAGCAATCAAAGACTCGTCTGGAATCGTCGTCATCATGCGGTGGACGCTTCCGTTATCGCGATGATGAACACGGCTGCTGCGCAGACGTTGATGGAACGTGAATCATTGAGAGAATCGCAGCGTTTGATTGGTCTCATGCCAGGCGAACGTTCATGGAAGGAATACCCCTATGAGGGCACTTCACGCTATGAATCGTTCCATCTTGGTTGGATAATATGGACGTTTTGCTTGAGCTGCTTAATGATGCGTTGGACAATGATCGAATTGCTGTCATGCAATCGCAGCGTTATGTCCTTGGTAATTCCATAGCACATGATGCCACAATTCATCCGCTCGAAAAAGTGCCGTTGGGCTCGGCGATGAGCGCGGATCTTATTCGACGTGCTTCTACACCGGCCTTGTGGTGTGCTTTGACGCGTTTGCCGGATTATGATGAAAAAGAGGGTTTGCCGGAAGATTCACATCGTGAAATACGAGTGCATGATACTCGGTATTCCGCTGACGATGAGATGGGATTCTTCGCGTCGCAAGCTGCGCAGATTGCTGTGCAGGAAGGGTCTGCAGATATCGGTTCGGCGATTCATCATGCCCGCGTGTACCGGTGCTGGAAGACGAATGCCAAGGGAGTTCGTAAATATTTCTATGGCATGATTCGCGTATTCCAAACTGATCTGCTACGCGCT
>ENA-OQJR01000034-OQJR01000034.1-human-gut-metagenome-genome-assembly--contig:-NODE-34-length-34654-cov-5.267617_pt1 | contig 34654 bp, 40 predicted proteins | sample MGYA00242614_ERZ504781 | MGnify/ENA primary metagenome ERZ504781 (study PRJEB26092, sample SAMD00036365) | human gut metagenome | host: Homo sapiens | study: EMG produced TPA metagenomics assembly of...
ATAGATTTACAAGTATTTTATGTTATGATTCTTATAGTTTTTTGAACAGTTTTGTAAATACTCTAAATATATAGTTATTATTATCAGACCATTCTGATAATTGAATGATTCATTAATAAAACATTTGATTATGTTGGTATATCCATAAGATTTTTAGTCAATTAAAACGTTAAAAAAACTCCCTAAGAAGTGAGAGTGACGAAAGTGGAAATAAGATGTATAATTGAAATATATAAACACTTACATACTTTTTCTTTATGAAGTATCATCCAATAAAAAGCCTAAATCATACACAGGATACTGTGTTATTTCCAGTAGTAGTTTAAAATTCAAAAAGGAGATTATTATGGATATTAGAGAAACATTGAATCGTCAGGATTACACTAAATTAGACGAATTTAGTAAACAGCTTGAGGGTTTTGAACGACTCTTTGCAGACAAGAATTTGCTTGAAATGCGTTAGGAATTGGCCAAAATTAATAAGGATGAGGTCGTTGGTTTATGCTCAGAAATTAATGGATATAAAATTGGTTTCATGGATGCATTAGCCCTATGGGATTCTGAACCAGATTTGCAAGCTTTCAAAGAATTGTTTGAGAAGTGGTGGATTGATTATGAATTTGATCAACGTATCAATGCACTACTTGGTCAATGTCCTTATACCAATTTTGAGGAGAGAATTGATTATGAATTGAAAGAAGAATATGGAACAAGCTCTCGTAAAGAAGTTGCAAAAATAATGATTGACGATTTCGAAACATCATCAGAGGATGAAGCTAAAAAGTTATTTCTTCAGGAAATCCTTTCCTTACAAAAGAGATCAAACGATACCGATTAACTTCTTAAAAAGTGACTATACTAACAAAGATGGAGTACTGTTATGGAAAAAATTTTGAAGGATGATAAACTTTATTCTTTAATTGAATTTAGGGAAAAAATCTATGAGGATTTAGAATTATCAAAAAGTGACTTAACCACTTTATTGTGTGCGATGTTGATTGCATCTATTGGTTTGAATATGAATTCTATTCCAACAATCATAGGGGCAATGTTGATTTCTCCATTGATGACACCTATCCTTGGAGTAGGTTTTGCGTTAGCAATATTAGATACAAAACTTCTCAAAAAATCGTTTAAAGTTCTTTTTATTCAAGTTGCAGTAAGCCTTTTAGCCTCTACACTTTATTTTTTACTTTCGCCCATTTCTTACGCAAGTACGGAAATTATTGCTAGAACTTCGCCCACAATTTGGGACGTTGTAATCGCATTCGTCGGTGGATTAGCCGGCATTATTGGAGCACGAAAGAAAGAAGCTAATAATATTGTTCCTGGTGTCGCCATTGCAACTGCTCTTATGCCACCCGTTTGTACCGTGGGGTATTCTATTGCCACAGGAAATCTTGAGTATATGATAGGGGCGTCATATTTGTTCTCCATTAACTGCAGTTTTATTATGATTGCTACATATATTGGCACTAATGTGATGATGATTAAAAATCCTTATTTTAAACATAATCGTGAAGCCTCTAAAATGCGAAAAATATTAATTTTAGTCTCGCTTGTTCTTATTATTCCAAGTTTAGCTTCTGCAACTACCTTAGTTAGAGATACGCTAATCAATGAGTCTATCAATAATTATCTATCTGATCAATTTGAAAAACCATACTATTTTGAAAAAGAAATATAGTAAAGAAAACAATACACTAAAGCTAACCATTTCAGGTAAGTATCTTTCAGAATCTGAGTTACAAAGTATCATTAACAAACAAAATGAATATGGTTTGAAAAATATCTCGATTCAGGTTTCACAATTAACAAATGATAGATTAACTGAAAAAGAATTAGTCGACTACATTATTCAATATAAAAATGATGATGATCTTCAACAAATAGAAAAGGATAAGTATAAAGAATCCTCAAATAACAACAAGTAATGTGAGATATTAATTTGATAAGCATAAGAAACCGTTGAAAAGTATTGTCACTAGTAGTCCATAGGAGAAAATATCAATGAAAAAAGTAATGATAATTATTAATCCAACTTCTGGAGGAGAAACAGCATTAGATTATAAAGAGAGCCTGGAGAATAAGGCTAAAAAGTACTTTGATTATGTTGAAACTAAGATTACGCAAAAAGCTAAAGATGCAACTCAATTTGCTGAAAGGGCCTCTAAAGAAAAATATGATGCAGTAATTGTTTTTGGTGGAGACGGTACTGTAAATGAGGTTATTTCAGGGATTGCTGAAAAAAATCACATTCCAAAACTTGGTATTATTCCTGGTGGAACTGGTAATCTAATCACAAAGCTTTTAGAGATCAACCAAAGTATTGATCAAGCGATAGAAGAACTTGATTTCAATTTTACGAAAACCATTGATATTGGAAAAGCTAATCAAAATTATTTTGGCTATATTTTTAGTGTTGGATCTTTACCAGAAGCTATTCATAACGTTAATATTGAAGATAAAACAAAGTACGGTATCTTTGCATATGCAATCAATACGATGAAGTCCGTTGTGGAAGACGATGTATTTAATGTTCGTATTGAAAGCGAAAATGGCAATTATGAAGGTGAAGCTAGTCAGGTCTTAGTTCTTCTATCTAATTACTATGCAGACAAAAAACTATTTGATGAAAATACAGATGGATATGGAAATATCTTGATTTTAAAAGATGCAACTATTATTTCTAAACTATCGACTATCCCAGATTTGTTAAAAGGAGATCTAGTAGGTAACGATAATATCGAATATATCAAAGCGCGTAATATTAGGATTTCTTCAGAGGTTAAGTTAGAGTCAGATGTTGATGGAGATAAGTCGGATAATCTTCCAGTAGATATAAAAATAACTAGGGAACCATATCGAAGTGTTTTCAGGCATGAAAGAATAGAGTATTGATATTGATAATTAGACATTAGTTCTATTTAATTAATCTAAGGAAGGGTATTTATAACAAAGGAAATACTAATTAAAGCTCCAGATCTTTTTACAGATGACGAGCAGTTAGAAATTCAAGAACGATCAAAAAGTGATGATATTGAAGTTGCTTTCCTTAGGGGTAATCAGATTCATGCTTCGTTCTATTCTTTTATCGAGATATTGGTTAATAATGACTTTTTAAATGAACTTGAAATAGCTCTATGTGTAGATATTTTGAAAGATATTATTAAGATTATTTCTAAAATAAAAAAAGAATGTAGTTATACTTGATGCTAAACTGACCATTAAATCTAATACTGGTAAAGGAACAATATATTTAGAAGTGTCATGTGATATTTCTGACTATGGACCCCAAGACTCTATAGAAAAAATTATCGAAGCAGAAAGTATTCTCGATAACAATAGCAATGAATATCTAAATGATTTGTATATTGTTGAAGATAAATCTGGAAATTTGTCAATTATGACATTAACCGAGTATATTAATTACAGGAAAAGTATTAGACAAGATATAATGTTATTATTTAATCATGGTTAAGTTGACTTAGCTCAGTATGAACAAAAATCAATTAAGAAAAAAGGTAGAGTTTGAATTGAAATACAGTGCAATATATCGCATTCTGAATAAAGAAAAAAACGCTTAAAATCAGCGTTTTTCTTTTGTATTGATTCGTATTGAATCCTTATTTAACTTCAGTAAAGATTACGTGTTTACGCAATTTTGGTGAGTATTTTTTCAATTGAAGACGGTCTGGAGTGTTACGTTTGTTTTTTGAAGTAAGGTACAAGCGTTCACCAGATTCTTTGTGTTCAAGTGTAATATTTACGCGCATGGTATCTCCCTTCTATTATTTAGCTGCTTTAGCGATTTTACGTCCTTTGTAGTATCCTTTAAGTGATACACGGTGAGAACGTGAGTAATCTCCAGTAGTTTCGTCAAATTTAACTGATGGAGCAGTCAATTTGTAGTGTGTACGACGTTTGTTTTTCTTCGCTTTTGAAGTGTGACGTGCAGGTACTGCCATGTTTTATTTCCTCCGATAATATTTTTAATTTGTTCTTGATTTTGAATCAACTTTAACATAATAACATATCTTTTTTGTAAAGTAAAGTTACTTGACAAAAAAATTGAAAAAGTTGGCAATTTAACGTTTTCAGGCGAGTTTGGGTTTCATAAAATACGAAAAATAAATAGTCCCTTCTTCTTTAGCTGCCTTTTTTATGATAAAATAAAGAGTGATTGAATAGCTACAATAGTAGAAAGGAATTAATGGGCTGAATTTGCAAAAATTTGGTGCCGGTATATCTTATTTATGAAATTACAAAAACCTAAAGGAACACAAGATATTTTACCTAGCGAAAGCGCTAAATGGCAATATGTCGAAGCTGTTGCACGTGAAACCTTCAAAAAATACAACTATAGTGAAATTCGTACACCAATGTTCGAACATTACGAAGTTATCAGTCGTTCAGTCGGTGATACAACTGATATCGTAACAAAAGAAATGTATGATTTCCATGATAAAGGTGACCGCCATATCACTTTGCGCCCAGAAGGAACAGCGCCAGTGGTTCGTTCTTTTGTGGAAAATAAATTATTTGCACCAGAAGTTCAAAAACCAGTTAAAATGTACTACATTGGCTCAATGTTTCGTTACGAACGTCCACAAGCTGGTCGTTTACGTGAATTCCACCAAGTCGGTGTTGAGTGCTTTGGTTCAGCAAATCCAGCTACAGACGTTGAAACAATCGCTATGGCTTACCAATTGTTCCAAACATTGGGCATTAAAGATGTCACACTTCACTTGAATACTCTAGGAAGTGCTGCTAGCCGTGCTGCTTACCGTCAAGCTTTGATTGATTATTTGACACCAATGCGTGACAAATTGTCAGCAGATAGCCAACGTCGTTTGGATGAAAACCCACTTCGTGTTCTTGACTCAAAAGAAAAAGAAGATAAAGTAGCTGTTGAAAATGCACCATCAATCCTTGATTACCTTGATGAAGAAAGTCAAGCTCACTTTGATGCCGTGCGTGAAATGCTTGAAACACTTAACATCCCATATGTGATTGATACTAATATGGTTCGTGGACTTGACTACTACAACCACACTATCTTTGAATTCATCACAGCTGTTGATAAATCTGAGTTGACAATCTGTGCAGGTGGTCGCTACGATAGCCTTGTTGAATACTTTGACGGACCAGAAACACCAGGATTTGGTTTTGGACTTGGTCTTGAACGTTTGCTTCTTATCTTGGACAAACAAGGTATTGAATTACCAGTTGAAAAAGAAATGGATGCTTATATTGCTGTCTTGGGACAAGGTGCTAACATTAAAGCTTTGGAATTGGTACAAGCTATCCGTAACCAAGGCTTCTCAGCTGAACGTGATTACCTTGGACGCAAGATTAAAGCACAATTCAAATCAGCTGACGCTTTCAATGCTAAAACAGTCATCACATTAGGTGAAAGCGAAATTGAAGCAGGTCAAGCCACTGTTAAAAATAATAAAACACGTGAAGAAGTTTCAGTCAGCTTTGCAGATATCGAAACAAACTTTGCAGAAATCCTTGCTAAATTAAGCTAAAAAAGCAATCTTTGCAAAAAGTTATGAGCTCTTTGTTAATGAAAAGGCTTAATGAGAAAAGAATTTGAAAAACTCCCCCACATGGGTGGGGTTTTTCTTTGCTTTTTGCTATAATAGATGGGAATGAATAAATTTAAAACGGAGAATCATATCAAATGAAACGTACAATGTATGCTGGTCGTGTTCGCAGCGAACACATTGGCCAAGAAATTACTCTAAAAGGTTGGGTCGGACGTCGTCGTGACCTAGGGGGACTTATTTTCATCGATCTTCGTGACCGCGAAGGTATCATGCAATTAGTCATCAACCCGGAGAAAGTTTCAAGTGATGTTATGGCAACTGCAGAAAGTCTTCGTAACGAATTCGTTATCGAAGTAACTGGTGTCGTTGCACAACGTGAACAAGAAAACACTAACTTGCCAACTGGTGCTGTTGAATTGAAAGTATCAGCATTGACAGTTTTGAACACCGCTAAAACAACACCATTTGAAATCAAAGATGATGTGGAAGTTAGCGATGATAACCGTCTTCGTTACCGTTACTTGGATCTTCGTCGTCCAAAAATGCTTAACAACTTCAAATTGCGTGCCAAAGTAACTCACTCAATCCGTAACTACTTGGATGGTTTAGAGTTTATCGATGTTGAAACACCAATATTGACAAAATCTACTCCAGAAGGCGCGCGTGACTACTTGGTACCAAGCCGTGTGAACCAAGGTCATTTTTACGCTTTACCACAAAGTCCACAAATCACAAAACAATTGTTGATGAACGCTGGTCTTGACCGCTACTATCAAATCGTTAAATGTTTCCGTGACGAAGACTTGCGTGGTGACCGTCAACCTGAATTTACACAGGTCGATATGGAAACATCATTCTTGTCAGATAAAGATATCCAAGATATCACTGAAGGAATGATTGCTAAAGTCATGAAAGATACTAAAGGAATCGATGTTACATTGCCATTCCCACGTATGTCTTATGATGATGCAATGAACAACTACGGTTCAGATAAACCTGATACACGTTTTGAAATGCTTTTACAAGACTTGACAGACCTTGTCAAGAATGTTGACTTCAAAGTCTTCTCACAAGCTCCAGTCGTAAAAGCAATCGTTGTTAAAGGTAATGCAGATAAATACTCACGTAAAAGCATTGATAAATTAACAGAATTCGCAAAACAATTTGGTGCCAAAGGTCTTGCTTGGGTTAAATTTACTGATGGTTCTCTTAACGGACCTGTTGCCAAATTCTTGACAAGTATTGAAGATAAGTTGACAGCAAGTTTACAACTTGAAGACAATGATTTGGTACTTTTCGTTGCTGATACACTTGAAGTTGCTAACAACACACTTGGTGCACTTCGTACACGTATCGCTAAAGAACTTGATATGGTTGATAATTCTAAATTCAACTTCCTTTGGGTTGTTGATTGGCCAATGTTTGAATGGTCTGAAGAAGAAGGACGTTATATGTCTGCTCACCACCCATTCACATTGCCAACTGAAGAATCAGCTCACGAATTAGAAGGTGACCTTGCTAAAGTTCGTGCCATTGCATACGATATCGTTCTTAACGGTTATGAACTCGGTGGTGGTAGCCTACGTATCAACCAACGTGAATTGCAAGAACGTATGTTCAAAGCTCTTGGCTTTACAGCTGAAGAAGCAGCTGACCAATTTGGTTTCTTGCTAGAAGCTATGAATTACGGATTCCCACCACATGGTGGACTTGCTATCGGTCTTGACCGTTTCGTTATGCTTCTTGCTGGTGAAGACAACATTCGTGAAGTTATTGCCTTCCCTAAAAATAACAAAGCAACTGACCCAATGACACAAGCACCTAGCCTTGTTTCAGACAAACAATTAGAAGAATTGGCTTTAGCAACTAAAACTAATGATTAAAAAAGCATCCTTAAAAAAGAAAACAAAGTATATCGTTAGCCGTCGGGCTAAGAAATATGGCCTCTTAAAAACGATGCAAAGCATTTCAAGAGAGAAGTACGCGGAAAAAATTTCCGCTTCTCTTTTTTATGGTTTGCTTTCAGCTATCGCGGTAAACTTCTTCTTCCAACCAGGACACGTCTATTCAAGTGGTGCAACAGGTTTGGCACAGGTTTTGTCAGCGATTAGCGAGCGTTTGATTGGCTTTAGATTGCCGATTTCTATCGTTTTTTATGCCATTAACTTGCCGCTATTAATCTTGGCTTGGTATAAAATTGGCCATAAATTTACCGTTTTTACCCTGATTACAGTTTCCATGAGTTCATTCTTCATCCAAATTGTTCCAGAGATTACGCTAACAACTGATCCACTTGTCAATGCTATTTTTGGTGGTTTGGTTATGGGTACTGGGGTTGGATTTAGTTTGAAATCACGTATTTCCAGTGGTGGTACTGACATTGTCAGCTTGACCATTCGTAAAAAAACGGGACGTGATGTCGGAAGTATCGCCCTCATGGTAAATGGCGTTATCATGATTTTTGCGGGCATCCTATTTGGTTGGCAGTATGCTCTTTACTCAATGGTGACTATTTTCGTCTCAAGTCGTGTGACGAATGCGATTTTCACAAAACAAAAGAAAATGCAGGCAATGATTGTAACCAGCTGCCCAGAAAAAGTTATCGCTATGATTCACACTAAACTTCATCGCGGTGTGACACAGATAAATAATGCTGAGGGAACTTACAATCATGAAAAGAAAGCAATTCTGCTAGCTATTATTACTCGTGAAGAGTACAATGATTTCAGATATTTGATGAGGAAAACAGATCCTAAGGCCTTTGTTTCGGTTGCTGAAAATGTTCATATTATTGGACGTTTTGTCGATGACTAACCTTTTGATTAATTTCCAATAATCAGTTTTAGGAGGAGTGTAATATGGCTCAAAAGCTTAGACAAGTACGAAGCCTATTGTTGATTGCTCTTGGTGTAGCAATGTATACCTTTGGTTTTGTTAAATTTAATATGGCAAACGCTCTTGCTGAAGGTGGCGTTGCAGGGGTAACCTTGATTATCCATGCGCTTTATAAAATTGACCCAGCTTATACTTCTCTCATTTTAAATATTCCTTTGTTTATCATGGGAGCTCGAGTTTTGGGGCGAAAATCATTAGCCTTGACCATTTATGGGACAGTTTTACTTTCCTTCTTTATCTGGTTTTGGCAACAAGTACCAGTGAAAATTGTTCTGCAAAATGACATGATGTTGGTTGCTGTTGTTGCTGGTTTATTTGCTGGTGCAGGTAGTGGACTGGTTTTCCGATATAGTGCAACAACAGGTGGTACAGATATCATTGGACGCGTGATTGAGGAAAAATTTGGCTTTAAATTAGGTCAAACGCTTCTATTTGTGGATGCTCTTGTATTGACAGCATCACTTGTTTACATTGATTTACAACACATGCTTTACACTTTGGTAGCAAGTTTTGTGTACAGTCAAGTGCTAACAATTGTGCAAAATGGTGGTTATACAGTACGCGGAATGATTATCATTACCCAAAAATCGCAAGAAGCTGCGGATGCTATTTTAAATGGTATTAACCGTGGGGTCACTTACCTAAATGGACAGGGGGCTTACTCAGGGAATGAAAAAAATATCTTGTACGTTGTTTTGAATCCAGGTGAAGTTCGTGATGTCAAAGTTATCATGGCTGATCTGGACCCAGATGCTTTTATTTCCATTATAGATGTTGACGAAGTTGTTTCCTCTGACTTTAAAATCAGACGAAAGAACTACGATAAATAGTCAAAAAGGCGAGGTGGTTTCACCCGTCTTTTTTTGATTGACATAAATGCGGAAAATTCATAAACTAAAGGAAAACGATTACAGTGTATAGGAGTGATTTGAGATGGTTAAAAGAATTAATGTCACAATTGCTAAAGTTTCCATGATTATTAAAGGTTATGAATGTGGACCAGGTGTTCCAAAATTTTTGGTACAGTTAACGCATAAAGTGTCAGGAGTTATCGCTGATAAGCTCCTAGTCGGGACTGCAGGTAAGGATCGTCAGATTAGTCGAGTATACTTGTCAGATGACAAGGGACAAGAAGTTAGCAGTGCCAGTGAGTATCTAGTTATCCAAATGCCTGTTACTTTTGATAGTCAAAAAAATACTGCTGTAGCTTGTCCATTTTATTACAATCTAGAAACTTTGCACAACACTTGGGTAGAAGATTATCCAGTTACTATAAAGGGATTAGAAGTATTTTTTGGTGGTGAAGTGGCTGAACTATCTGGAACTTTTGATATTATCCATAACCGTCTATCGCCGGATACTGATAACTTTAATAAGCGTGGCTTTTATTCTGGCACTTATCTTAATCCATTGACGAAAGAAAATGAAAAACTCACCCTTCACTATGTGGCTTACGAACCTAAACCCTTAAAATCGGGAGAGAGTTTTCCTTTACTTATCTGGCTTCATGGTCAAGGTGAAGGCGGGGTAGACACGGATATTACCCTTCTTGGAAATGAAGTAGTAGCTCTTGCAAGACCTGAGATTCAATCACATTTTTCAACAAATGATCAAAAAGGAGTTTATGTTTTAGCGGTTCAATCGCCAACATATTGGATGGATGAGGGCGATGGGACCAATGGTGCGGGCGCTGGTAATTCGCGTTACACAGAGATTTTGATGGATACTATCAAAAATTATGTTGCGAGCACGCCAGCTGTGGATACCAAGCGCATTTACCTAGCAGGTTGTTCAAATGGCGGCTACATGACGATTAATCTTGCTATTTCAAATCCTGGTTATTTTGCGGCTCTAGTCCCTCAAGCGGCAGCCTATTCTTATTATCAATATGAGAGAAATACTGACGTTTCATACGCTATCTCACCTTTTTCTAATAGCTTCATTCGTAACGATGCCCTTTATTTTGATGAGGAAAAAATACTATCGCTAAAAGCGATACCGATGTGGTTTATCCACGCAGCCAATGACACGATTGTTAATCCAAAGGATTATTCACTGCCTATTTATAAGAATTTGCTAGATAGCGGAGCTGAGAACAAGTGGTTTTCATACTTTGAAAGTGTCGAGGGAACAGACATGCAAGGTGTCTCTTACCTTGGGCATTTATCTTGGATTTATTTCTTTAAAGATCAAGTGTCAGGGGTGCAGGATATTTCTGCTATCAAAAGTGCGAAAGATTTATCAGGCTTTTCTCCAAGTAATAAGGGAAAAGGCGGCATAAGCATAGCTAAAGTCTCAGGGAAAACCTATCACAATATCTTTGATTGGTTAAATGACCAGAAGAAAGCATAATAAAAGACCGTTAAAACGGTCTTTTTGACTATGATTGTCAGAAATGATTACATTTCATTAGGAGCTTCAACGCCAAGGAGACGAAGGGCTTCTTTAAGAACTGTAGCAGTTGCGTAGCTTAGTGCTAGACGGCTATCACGTTCAGGGCTTTCGTCAAGGATACGTGTGTGTGCGTAGTATTTGTTGAAGCTTTGTGCAAGGCTGATAGCGAATTTCGCAATGATTGATGGTTCAAAGTTATCAGCTGAACGTTTGATAATGCGTGGGAAGTCTTGGATAAGTTTCACAATTTCCCAGCTTTCAGCATCATCAATGCTGTAAACGTCGTTTACAGATGGTGTAAACTCAGCTTTACGAAGGATTGATTGGATACGAGCGTGAGCATATTGAACGTAAGGTCCAGTTTCACCTTCAAATGACACCATAGCGTCAAGGTCGAAGTCATAACCGTTCAAGCGGTCTGTTTTCAAATCGTAGAACTTGATAGCGCCGACACCGACAGCATGAGCAACAGCTTCTTTATCAGCAAGGTTAGGGTTTTTAGCGTTGATTTGATCTTCAGCACGTTTAACAGCTTCAGCGATTGTCGGTTCAAGAAGGATAACGTTACCTTTGCGAGTTGAAAGTTTTTTACCTTCTTTAGTAACAAGACCAAATGGTACGTGAGTGATATCTTCATTCCATTTGAAGTCCATTTCGTTAAGAACGGCTTTCAATTGTTTGAAGTGAGCTGATTGTTCGTTACCAACGACGTAGATGGCTTTGGCAAAGTCATAAGTACGTTTGCGGTAAAGAGCGGCAGCCAGGTCACGTGTGATGTAAAGTGTTGCACCGTCAGATTTTTTAATCAATGCTGGATGTTCGATACCGTATTTTTCAAGGTTAACAACTTGAGCACCTTGAGATTCTTCAAGAAGACCTTTTTCAGTCAAGATATCGACAACTTCATCCATTTTATCGTTGTAGAAAGCTTCACCGTTAAAGCTATCAAATGAAACACTAAGTTCATTGTAAAGGCGGTTAAATTCAACAAGACTTTCGTCACGGAACCATTGCCATAGTGAGATAGCTTCTTCGTCGCCTACTTCCAATTTACGGAACCATTCGCGAGCTTCTTCATCAAGTTCTGGTTGTGTCTCAGCTTCAGCGTTGATACGAACGTAAAGTTTCAAGAGTTCGTCGATTGGGTGAGCTTTAACAGCTTCTTCGTCACCCCATTTTTTGTAGGCAACAATCAACATACCGAATTGTTTACCCCAGTCACCGAGGTGGTTGATTTTAACAGCTTTATAACCAAGTTTTTCAAAAATATTAGCCAAGCTATCACCGATAACAGTTGAACGAAGGTGTCCAATTGAGAATGGTTTAGCGATGTTTGGACTAGACATATCGATAGCAATATTGCGACCGTGTCCTTCATCTTGGCTAGCGTAGTCGCTTCCGTTTGCGATAACTTGCCCTAGGACATCAGCAGAAATGCTTTTTTTGTCAAGGAAGAAGTTGATATATGGTCCAACAGCTTCGATTTTTTCAAAGCCAGCTGTGTCCATTTTTTCAGCAATATCTGCTGCAATCATTTGTGGTGCTTTACGAAGGATTCGAGCCGATGAGAATGCTGGAAAGGCAAGGTCCCCCATGTCAGAATTTTTTGGCACTTCAAGCAGATTAACAATTTGTTCTTGGTCTAATTCTGGAACAATAGTGTGAATGCGTTCTGCAATTGTACGTTTAGTATCCATGATTTTCTCCTAAATTAGTTAGTCATATTATTTTAACATAAAAATAAGAAATAAACGAGGTAAGTGATAAGAAAACGTTTGAAGGAGTAAACATTAAGACTTTATAAGGAAGATAGCCCAAGGAAAGGTGAAAAAATTCCATTTTTTTGGTATAATTTTAAGGATAAATATACACAAAGGGAAAGTTAAATGAATAAAATAGAACGTCAAAATCGAATCAAACGTTTGATTCAATCAGGCCATATCGGCACGCAAGAGGAAATCAAGCGACATTTGCAGGAAGAAGGCATTAACGTCACTCAAGCGACCTTGTCACGTGACCTTCGTGAAATTGGACTGTTGAAATTACGCGATGCTTCAGGAAAACTCTACTACAGCCTATCAGAAACTTCAGAGACAACTTTTGGAGCAAATATCCGTTCATATATTTTAAAGGTAGCTCGTGCAGGTTTCATGTTGGTGTTACATACTAATCTTGGTGAAGCAGATGTTTTAGCCAACTTGATTGACAGCAGCGATATTGCTGAAATTTTAGGAACTGTGGCTGGCGCTGATACTTTGTTGGTCATTTGTAAAGATGAAGAAACAGCAAAAGCCTTTGAAAGTATCTTGTCAATAGGCTTATGAGCAACTATGAAGAAGCCGTAGAACGATTGCTAGAAGTCATAAAAAAGCATGATAGCGTCATCGAATTTCAGAAGGCTGAAGAAAGGGTAAAGGACTTTCCAGAACTAGAAGAATTGGTCAAAGATATGAAGGCTTATCAGCAGGAGGCTGTGCTTTTTCACAAGATTGATAAAGCGCACGCTGAGAAAAAAGCTGGTGAGCAAGCTGACCAGTTGCAAGAAGAACTATCAGACCTTCCAATTGTCAAAGATTATCGTGCAAAAATGCAAGATGCCAGTGATCTAGTTCAATATATAACAAATAGCTTGGAAACGAAAATTAACGAGGAGTTAAGTAATGGCAAAAGATAAAATTTCTCCAGGCATGCAACAGTATTTGGATGTCAAAAAAGACTATCCAGAGGCTTTTTTACTTTTCCGCATGGGAGACTTTTACGAACTATTTTATGATGACGCCGTTAAGGCGGCACAGATTTTAGAGATTAGTTTAACTAGTCGTAATAAAAATGCTGACAATCCTATTCCGATGGCTGGTGTTCCTTATCATTCAGCCCAACAATACATTGATGTCTTGGTTGAGATGGGGTATAAGGTTGCCATTGCTGAGCAGATGGAAGATCCGAAGCAGGCAGTGGGTGTGGTTAAGCGTGAAGTCATTCAGGTTATTACACCAGGGACAGCGGTTGATTCTTCTAAGCCAGATAATGCTAATAATTTCTTGGTAGCCATCGATTCAGATGGTAAAACTTTTGGTTTGGCATACATGGATGTGTCAACGGGTGAGTTTTACGCGACAAGTTTGTCTGATTTTACAAGCCTAAAAAGTGAGATTTTAAATCTCAAGGCTCGTGAAATCGTGGTTGGTTATGACCTTTCTGAAGATGAGCAACACAGCTTGGTTAAACAACTCAATCTCTTATTATCGTTTGAGCAAGAGCGCTATGAAGATGTGCATTTGATTGACCCTAATTTAACAGCGTTAGAGATTTCTGCTGCTGAAAAATTACTTCAATACGTTCACACAACACAAAAACGTGAACTTAGTCACTTGCAAAAGCTTGTTCACTATGAAATCAAAGACTATCTTCAAATGTCTTATACGACAAAATCAAGTCTTGATTTGCTAGAAAATGCCCGTACTAGCAAGAAACACGGTAGTCTTTATTGGTTGCTTGATGAGACTAAAACTGCCATGGGGATGCGTTTGTTGCGTAACTGGATTGATCGTCCATTGGTTAACCAAGAACAAATTGAAGAACGTCAAAATATTATTCAAGTTTTCTTAGACAACTTCTTTGAACGTAGTGATTTGACGGACAGTCTAAAAGGTGTCTATGATATTGAACGTTTGGCTAGTCGCGTGTCATTTGGAAAAGCCAATCCAAAAGATTTGCTTCAACTTGGTCACACTTTGGGGCAAGTGCCAACGATTAAAGCTATCTTGGAGTCTTTTGATAGTCCGTACCTTGACAAGCTTGTCAACAGCATTGACACTTTACCAGAGCTAAAGTCATTGATTAGCTCTGCTATTGATTCAGATGCTCAAGCGGTGATTACGGAAGGAAGTATTATCAGAACTGGTTTTGATGAGACTTTGGACAAATACCGTAAAGTCATGCGCGAAGGGACAAGCTGGATTGCTGAGATTGAAGCTAAAGAACGTGCGGCAAGTGGCATTACCAATCTAAAAATTGATTACAATAAAAAAGATGGCTATTATTTCCATGTCACAAATTCTAACCTTTCTTTGGTGCCAGATTACTTCTTCCGTAAAGCAACTTTGAAGAATTCAGAGCGTTTTGGTACAGCAGAATTGGCTAAAATTGAAGGTGAAATGCTAGAAGCGCATGAGCAATCAGCGAGTCTGGAATACGATATTTTCATGCGTGTTCGCGCACAGGTGGAACGTTATATTTCACGTCTGCAAGATTTGGCAAAAGCTATTTCTACAGTCGATGTTCTGCAAAGTTTGGCAGTGGTTGCGGAAAATAATCATTACGTGCGTCCAACTTTCAACAATAATCATGAAATTAAGATTGATAAAGGTCGCCATGCAGTTGTTGAAAAAGTCATGGGCACGCAAGAGTATATTCCAAATACCATTACATTTGGCAGAAATATCAATATTCAGCTGATTACTGGTCCAAATATGAGTGGTAAATCAACTTATATGCGTCAGTTAGCTTTGACGGTTATCATGGCACAGATGGGGTCATACGTTGCTGCTGAGAGTGTTAGTCTTCCAGTTTTTGATGCGATTTTCACACGTATCGGTGCGGCGGATGATTTGATTTCAGGTCAGTCAACCTTCATGGTGGAAATGATGGAAGCCAACCAAGCCATTAAACGTGCTAGTGAAAAATCTTTGATTCTCTTTGATGAATTGGGACGCGGGACAGCGACTTATGATGGAATGGCTTTAGCACAATCTATCATTGAGTATATCCATGATCACATTGGTGCTAAGACCATGTTTGCGACTCACTATCATGAATTGACACCTCTGTCAACTACCTTGACACATCTTGTAAACGTCCATGTTGCAACGCTTGAACGTAATGGTGATGTGACTTTTCTTCATAAAATCGCAGAAGGACCAGCTGACAAATCTTATGGTATTCACGTTGCGAAAATTGCAGGTTTGCCAGAAGATTTGTTGCAACGAGCAGGTAGTATTTTAACCAATCTCGAATCAGGTGCTGCGCAGCTTCATTTGACAGCAGAAACTGAAGAGAAAACTCAAGTGAAGACAGAAGCGGCAGAACCTGTTGCAGAGCAGCTTAGCTTATTTGCAGATGACTCAAGTAACCAAGAAGTGATTGAAGCTCTTAAAAAAGTGGACTTGATGAATCTAACACCAATGCAAGCCATGAATGTCATTTATGAATTGAAAAACATGTTATAAAAGTAAGAGGCAATCTAAAAGCAGATTGCCTTTTTACTTTGTGTTATAATTAAAGGTAAACAATCCTGAATGAAAGGAAAAGGAATGCCGCTTCAAAACTGCATTCTATCAGATAAATTATGAGTAAAATTATTGAGTTGCCAGAGGTTTTGGCCAACCAGATTGCTGCAGGTGAAGTTGTTGAACGACCAGCTAGTGTGGTTAAAGAATTGGTTGAAAATTCGATTGATGCTGGAAGTAGTCAGATTACCATCGAGATTGAAGAATCAGGTCTTAAGAAGATTCAAGTCACTGATAATGGTGAGGGAATTTCTCAAGAGGATGTAGCGTTGAGTTTGCATCGTCATGCTACAAGTAAGATTAAAAGCCAAGCAGACCTTTTTCGTATCAGAACTTTGGGATTTCGCGGTGAGGCCATCCCTTCCATTGCCTCAATTAGCCATTTCACAGTGAAAACAGCGACTGCTGATGAACACTACGGAATGCTTTTAGTGGCAAAAGGGGGCGAGATTGAGCGACAAGAACCAATTTCAACGCCTGTCGGGACAAAAATTACCGTTGAAAATCTTTTTTACAACACTCCTGCTCGTCTTAAGTACATGAAAAGCTTGCAATCAGAGTTGGCTCATATCGTTGATGTGGTTAATCGCTTGAGCCTAGCTCATCCAGAAATTGCCTTTACTTTGATTAATGATGGTCATCAAATGACAACGACTTCTGGGACAGGTGATTTGCGTCAAGCCATTGCTGGTATTTACGGTTTAAATACAGCTAAGAAAATGATTGAAATCTCAAATGCCGACCTTGATTTTGAAGTGTCAGGTTATATTAGCTTACCAGAATTGACGCGTGCCAATCGCAATTACATTACTATTTTAATCAATGGTCGCTACATCAAAAATTTCTTGCTCAACCGTGCGATTTTGGATGGTTACGGGTCAAAATTGATGGTTGGTCGCTTCCCAATTGCTGTCATCGATATTCAAATCGATCCTTACCTTGCTGATGTTAATGTCCACCCAACCAAGCAAGAAATTCGTATCTCAAAAGAAAAAGAACTCATGAGCTTAATCAGTTCAGCTATTGCAGAGAGTTTGCGTGAGCAAGATTTGATTCCAGATGCTCTTGAAAATCTAGCTAAGTCAAGTACACGAGGTCTTCCAAAACCCCAGCAAACGAGTCTGCCTTTAAAGCAAACCAACTTTTACTATGATAAGGAACGTCACGATTTCTTTGTGAAATCAGATACGGTTGAAGAAGAGCCAGTGCAGTTGTTTAATGAGGTTGACAAAGGTGTCAATCCAGTTGACAAGCAATCTTCGGTTAGGTATGCACAGCGTTCAGCGGCAGATCAAGAGTATGATGAGCATGATAGTCTTGATTTTAAAAATAAACGAAAATCAATCGTATGATTGAAAGTCTTGATAAGGAGGAAATCTCTACTTTCCCTGAGTTAGAGTACTTTGGGCAAATGCACGGTACTTTATCTTTTTGCACAAGGTAATGGTGGGCTTTATATCATTGACCAGCATGCGGCGCAGGAACGTATCAAGTATGAGTATTATCGTGACAAAATTGGCGAAGTTGATGACTCATTACAACAGTTGCTGATGCCATATCTGTTTGAATTTTCTGGGGCAGATTTCATCAAACTTCAAGAAAAAATGGAGCTTCTAAAGCAAGTTGGTATTAATTTAGAACCATACGGCAATAACACTTTTATCCTTCGTGAGCATCCTATTTGGATGAAGGAAGGGGAGATTGAGACAGCTATTTATGAAATGTGCGACATGTTACTGTTGACCAATGAAGTTTCTGTCAAGAAATACTGTGCTGAGTTAGCGATTATGATGTCATGTAAACGATCAATCAAGGCTAACCATACCCTTGATGACTATTCAGCCCGACAACTCATCGTTCAATTATCACAATGTAAGAATCCTTATAACTGCCCACACGGACGTCCAGTGCTTGTTAATTTCACCAAGTCAGACATGGAAAAGATGTTCCGTCGTATTCAAGAAAATCATACAAGTTTAAGAGAGTTAGGAAAATACTAAATGTACGATTATATCAAAGGAAAATTAACTAAAATTACTGCAAAATACATTATTATTGAAGCAGGGGGATTAGGCTATATTGTCAACGTTGCCAATCCGTACAGCTTTTCAGATGTGATGAATCAAGATATCCAAGTCTACCTTCATCAAGTAATTCGTGAAGATGCTCAACTTTTGTTTGGCTTTCATACTGAAGACGAAAAGGCTGTTTTTCTTAATCTGATTTCAGTTTCAGGGATTGGTCCTACAACAGCGCTAGCTATTATCGCGGTGGATGATAACGAAGGTTTGGTTAATGCCATCGACACAAGCAACATTAAATACTTGATGAAATTCCCAAAAATCGGGAAAAAAACTGCCCAACAAATGGTTTTGGATTTGGCAGGAAAATTTGTCGATGTTTCTGTGGAAAATGGCAAAGCTTCTCAGACCAAAACGGCAGCAAACGAGCAGCTTGAAGAAGCCATGGAAGCTCTTTTGGCACTTGGATATAAAGCAGCAGAGCTTAAGAAAATCCGTAAGTTCTTTGAAGGCACAAATGAAACAGCAGAACAATACATCAAATTAAGCCTTAAGATGTTGATGAAAGGCTAAGAATCAAGGAATTTTAGGAGATGTTTCACATGAAACGTTGTAGTTGGGTAAAAGAAAGTAATCCTTTATATGTTACTTACCACGATACGGAGTGGGGAAAGCCACTGCACGATGATCAAGCACTGTTTGAACTTTTATGTCTTGAAACGTATCAAGCTGGACTTTCGTGGGAGACCATTCTTAATAAACGCGCCTCATTTAACCAAGCCTTCTGTGATTATGATGTAGCAAAGGTAGCGCAGATGTCTGATGATGAACTTGAGGCTTTGTTGCAAAATCCAGCAATCGTTCGAAATCGTCGTAAGATTTATGTGACCAGAAGTAACGCACAGGTGTTTATGAAGGTTCAAGAGGCATTCGGTTCTTTTGATGCTTATCTCTGGTCTTGGGTTGATAACACACCTATCGTAAATGATGTTGAGGATTATGCGACCTTTCCTGCCAGCACGTCTTTATCTGAAGAGCTTTCTAAGGATTTAAAAAAACGAGGTTTCAAATTTGTCGGACCTGTCTGTGTTTATTCCTTTCTTCAGGCGGCAGGTTTGGTTAATGACCATGAAGTCGACTGTGATTTTAAATAATGATAAAGCATCTGAAAACGTCATTCAGGTGCTTTTTATGGCTTTTTAAAAATTGACAACAGTGTCAAGTAGCGTCAACGCTTCTTTACACCTTGTCTTTAAAAACTGGTGCTATTGCTTGATAAAATAAGGATTTTTTGTTGATATTCCCTGTAAAAGGTTGTATCTTAATAGGAAAACCAAATCAAGGGTAGGAGGAGATGATGACAAGCATTAGGAGAAAATACTTTTGTTTATTTGCTAGCAAATTTTTAGTGATAGTAGCTTATTCCATGCCACATTCGATTTTAACGGTTATTTTATTGGCAAAGGGATTAAGTGTATCGCAAATTTTACTCATTCAATCTGCTTATAGTATTGCGATTGTCTTATTTGAACTTCCAAGTGGTTTGTTGGCGGATAACCACTCACGGAAAAAATCTTTATAGCTTATCTAAGGTATTTTTGATTGTCATGTTTTTGATTGTGCTTTTCAGCTATAACTTTTACATGATTTTTGGTGCTTGGTTTTGTTATGGGATAGCTGCCGCTCTGGATAGTGGAACTCTTGATGCTTATATTATTAACCAATTAAAACTGGCTCATCGTGAAAGTGACCTTCAACGATTTTTGGCGCTTAGCAATCGTTTGGAAATCATTGGGCTTCTAATTGGGAGTAGTTTAGGTGGTATCCTTTATCAATTCATCGGTATCAATATTTATGTCCTTAGAACGACTTTTTTAGCGGCTTCAACCTTGGTTAGCTTTTTCTTTTTTAAGGAGAGAATGAAGTCTTTTGGTTTGCAAGAAAGTCATGTCACAGTTCTTAAAAAGCAGATTCAAGAGAGTTTTAAAGAGCTGCGCAGGCAACTGCGTCTAAGTGTCATTCTCATTTTTGATTTTTTAACGCAGATTTTCTTTCAGACGCATTTTCAGTTGTGGCAGTCCTTTTTCTTGAGCAAGGGAATCAGTAACCGCTATTTCCCAGCTTTTTACATTGTCTTTCAAGTGATTACCTTATTTTCCTATTCTATCAATATCGAAGGCATTAAGAAACATGCTGGACTTATTAAATTTAGTCCATTGATCATTTTTCTGCCTTTAACTTTCTTTTTAGGGCACTTAGGCATTTTCCTGCCAGCTTATTTTATCTTCATTTTTGTTTTTTATGTCATTGAATTTATCTTAAATTATCACTTTAACAAAATGGTGTCGATTGAAAATATTTCATCCTTGGTCTCTTTTAAATCGACAGTAGGGCGTTTGGGAAGCATCCTTTTACTTTGTCTGTTGAGTTTTATGGTGAAAATCGTTGCCGTTGAGACGGTTATGGCCATTAATTTCATGGCTTCTATCGGATTTCTTGCTCTTTTGGGTGTATTTTTTAAGATAAAAAGAAATTGACAAGCTTGTAAAGATTATTGACAGCCTTTTTCTGTAGTTAGGCTGTCATTTTTTGCAAAAAGTCATTAATTTTCAGTATTTTTTGATAGAATAAAACTAAATTACGAATAGATAAGTAGGTGGCAATTATGAAAGCTGAGATTATCGCTGTAGGAACAGAGATTTTAACAGGACAAATCACAAATACCAATGCGCAATTTTTATCTGAAGAATTTGCCAAGTTAGGGATTGATGTTTTTTTCCAAACAGCTGTTGGGGACAATGAAGAGCGTCTTTTGTCTATCATTGATTTGGCAAGTAAGCGTAGCGATTTAGTTGTTCTCTGTGGTGGTTTAGGACCAACTGAGGATGATTTGACAAAGCAAACCTTAGCAAAATATTTAGGGCGTAACCTGGTCTTTGATGAACAGGCAAGTAAACGTCTAAATGAGTTCTTTGCGACACGTCCTCAATTTACAAGAACAGCTAACAATGAACGCCAAGCTCAACTGATTGAAGGTTCAACTCCTTTGCAAAATAGGACTGGTTTGGCTGTAGGTGGAGTGATTGAAGTTGACGGCGTCACTTATGTTGTTCTTCCTGGCCCACCAAGTGAGCTTAAGCCCATGGTCTGGGATTATTTAGTGCCTTTGTTATCTAGCGACCATAAGCAACTTTATTCACGTGTTTTGCGTTTCTTTGGCATTGGAGAAAGCCAACTGGTAACTGTTTTATCAGATTTGATTGACAACCAAACTGATCCAACCATTGCGCCATATGCTAAGATAGGTGAAGTAACGCTGCGTTTGTCAACGAAAGCAGACGACATTGAATCAGCTAAGGAAAAACTAGACCAGCTAGAGCAAAAAATTCTTTCTAAGAAGACTTTAAATAGCATTCCGCTTGAGAATTTGCTTTATGGTTACGGTGATGACAATAGTATGGCGCGTGTTGTTTTTGATTTGCTTAAGAAAAAACACAAGACCATTACAGCTGCAGAAAGTTTAACAGCAGGGCTATTTCAATCAAGTATTGCAGACTTCTCAGGCTCTTCATCAGTCTTTAATGGTGGTTTTGTGACTTATAGCATTGAAGAAAAATCAAAAATGCTTCAGATTCCATTAGAAAAGTTGCAAGAACACGGGGTTGTTAGTCACTTTACAGCTGAGAAAATGGCTGAGCAATCTCGCAAGTTAACAGATGCTGATTTTGGGATTGGATTGACAGGAGTTGCAGGACCAGATAGCTTAGAAGGTCACCCAGCAGGAACAGTTTTCATTGGTATTGCTACTAGAGAAAAAGTTCATTCTATTCGTGTTCTCATAGGTGGACGAAGACGTTCAGACGTGCGTCATATTGCATGTTTGTATGCTTTTAACTTGGTACGTCAAGCTTTATTACAGGATTAAATTCTGCTATAATAGAGCTAGTTTGAACAAACAGAAAGGGAAAAATTTGGCTAAAAAGACAAAGAAAACAGAAGCTATCACGAAGAAATTCGGTGATGAGCGTAAAAAAGCACTTGATGATGCTTTGAAACTAATTGAAAAAGATTTTGGTAAGGGAGCTGTTATGCGCCTTGGTGAACGCGCTGAACAAAAAGTTCAAGTGATGAGCTCAGGTAGTTTGGCTCTTGATATCGCTCTTGGTGCAGGTGGTTACCCTAAAGGGCGTATCATTGAAATCTACGGTCCTGAAAGTTCAGGTAAAACAACGGTTGCCCTTCATGCTGTAGCACAAGCCCAAAAAGAAGGCGGTATCGCAGCCTTTATCGATGCTGAACACGCCCTTGACCCAGCTTATGCAGCGGCCCTTGGTGTTAATATTGATGAACTTCTTTTGTCACAACCTGACTCAGGAGAACAAGGTCTTGAAATCGCTGGAAAATTGATCGATTCAGGTGCTGTTGACCTTGTTGTTGTCGACTCTGTTGCCGCCCTTGTTCCACGTGCCGAAATCGATGGTGATATTGGTGATAACCACGTTGGTTTGCAAGCTCGTATGATGAGTCAAGCTATGCGCAAGTTATCAGCATCTATCAATAAAACAAAAACAATTGCTATCTTTATCAACCAGTTGCGTGAAAAAGTTGGTGTTATGTTTGGTAACCCAGAAACTACACCTGGTGGTCGTGCCCTTAAGTTCTACTCTTCAGTTCGTTTAGATGTGCGTGGAAACACACAAATTAAAGGTACTGGTGACCAAAAAGATAGCAACATTGGTAAAGAAACTAAGATCAAAGTTGTTAAAAATAAAGTCGCTCCACCATTTAAAACTGCAGAAGTGGAAATCATGTATGGTGAAGGAATTTCGCGTACTGGTGAATTGATTAAAATCGCTAGTGACTTGGATATCATTAAAAAAGCTGGTGCTTGGTTCTCTTACAATGGTGAGAAGATTGGTCAAGGTTCTGAAAATGCTAAGAAATATTTGGCAGATCACCCAGAAATCTTTGATGAAATCGACTACAAAGTTCGTGTTCATTATGGACTTGTTGAAGAAACTGAAGATGAAAAAGCAGCAAAACTTTCTGAAGAATCAGCAGCAACTACTGAAAATGTAGATGAAGTTATTCTTGATTTGGATGATACGATTGAAATTGAAGAATAATTTTGAAAGCACTTTAAAGCTTGAAACGATGCATTTCAGGCTTTTTTGGTTATTTGTGGCTCAAAAGTCGTTAATTTTTGCAAAAAAATAATTCTTTTTAATTGACTTTTCGAAAAAAATAGGTCTTAGGTCCCATGTGCTCCATTATGTATGTGTGCTATAATACAACTATCATGGGATAGAAAGTGAGAGTGCACATGATTAAAATTTACACAATTTCAAGTTGTACAAGCTGTAAGAAAGCCAAAACATGGCTCAACGCTCATCAGCTCCCTTATAAAGAACAGAATTTAGGAAAAGAACCACTATCACGAGAAGAAATCTTAGCGATATTAACAAAAACAGAAAACGGTATTGAAAGTATTGTTTCATCTAAAAACCGTTATGCAAAAGCACTTGACTGCGATATTGAGGAATTAAGTTTAAGTGAGGTTATCGACCTTATCCAAGCTAATCCACGTATCCTAAAAAGCCCAATTTTGATTGACGATAAACGTCTTCAAGTTGGTTATAAAGAGGATGATATCCGTGCTTTCTTGCCACGCTCAATTCGTAATGTGGAAAATGCTGAAGCTCGTCTTCGCGCAGCTTTGTAATATATTATATAGTAGAAAGATGCCTTTTGGTGTCTTTTTTTAACTCTTAATTAGTATGAAATAAAGCTTAAAAAGTGTAAAAATGAAAAAGTTTACATTCTCTTTATGTCAGCTTTTCTGACCACTTTTGCTAAAAATGATTAAGAATCTGAATAAACTTTGGTTAAATAAAGTCAGATTCTTGTTAAATCTTAGTGAATAAGCTATAATAATTGGTGACAGCTATTTAGAAAGAAGGTGTAAGTATGGGATTTACAGATGAAACTGTACGCTTTAATTTAGACGATAGCAACAAGAAAGAAATTAGTGAAACTTTAACAACGGTTTATCGCTCTCTTGATGAAAAAGGTTATAACCCAATTAATCAGATTGTAGGTTATGTTCTAAGTGGTGACCCTGCTTATGTGCCTCGTTACAATGATGCTAGAAATCAGATTCGTAAATACGAACGTGACGAAATTGTTGAAGAGCTTGTCCGCTATTATCTCAAAGGAAATGGAATCGATTTGAAATGAGAATCATGGGACTAGATGTCGGCTCGAAGACTGTTGGTGTGGCAATTAGTGACCCACTTGGCTTTACAGCACAAGGCGTAGAAATTATTAAAATTGATGAAGAAGCTGGCGAGTTTGGCTTTGAAAGACTTGGAGAGTTAGTTAAACAGTATAAAGTTGATAAGTTTGTGGTTGGTTTACCTAAGAATATGAACAATACTGAAGGACCTCGTGTAGAAGCAAGTAAGGCTTACGGTGATCAAATTAAAGAACTTTTCAATATTCCTGTGGATTATCAAGATGAACGTTTAACAACTGTTCAAGCAGAACGTATGTTAGTAGAACAGGCTGACGTTAGTCGTGGTAAACGTAAAAAAGTTATCGACAAATTAGCTGCACAGCTTATTTTGCAAAATTATTTAGATAGAATGTTTTAATCTAATCATTAACTCATTTAAAGGAGAATATTATGGCACATAACCATAACCATGATCATAACCATGATCACGAACATGAAGTTATTACACTTGTGGACGAACAAGGTAATGAAACTCTTTTTGAAATTCTTTTGACAATCGACGGTCGCGAAGAATTCGGTAAAAACTATGTTCTTTTGATACCAGCAGGTGCTGAAGAAGATGAACAAGGTCAAATTGAAATTCAAGCTTACTCATTCACTGAAAATGAAGATGGTACTGAAGGTGACCTTCAACCAATCCCTGAAGATTCAGATGCTGAATGGGATATGATTGAAGAAGTCTTCAACAGCTTCTTGGATGAAGACTAAGTTTGTACGATGAGAGGTTAGAAGTATTCCTAGCCTCTTTTTTTTAGTATTGAACTCTCTACTAAGGAAGCCCAAAAGTGGCTTTTTTATTTTACGAATAAGTAAAATAAAGGAGGTTATTTTATGGACAAAAATAGTCGTTTAAGTAAAGAAGAAAAGGATTTCCTAAAACGCTACCAATCCAATTGCCATCACCGTTTTAGGGAACTTTTAGCTTACTGTACTATCCTTAGTAAATTGACTAATGATTAGTTTTTGTTATACTTAGAGTATGACAATTCAAGGAGAGAATAAGTGAATACATCAGAACAAGCAAATGTAGATCAGACCGCTGTGTCATCATACAGTCGTTCATCTCGTAAAATCGGTGAAGTTAGCAGTCATCTAGAACCTTCTAGACGAACAAAAGTACCTCAACCTCATAAACTTTATATTTTGTTATTGAGTGTTTTGGTGAGCTGCTTATCAGTAGCCGTGCCAATGTTTACAGACATGGCAAATAGCCTACAATCACAAAATCTTTATATTGGATTAATGTTTACACAAGGACATCTTCCATTTACAGATATGTTTGCGACAGGTGGTTTCTTGTACTATGCAGTGATTGCCTTGGCTTATTACCTTGGTTCAACGTTGTGGTTGGTTCCAATTCAAATCGTTACTTTCTATTTATCAGGAACCTATTTCTATAAATTGGTTAACTATTTCACCAACAGCCAACGTGTGGCAGTGGCATTTAGTGGGGCTTTTTATCTACTTAATGTTGCCCTTGGTTTTGGTGGTTTGTATCCTATCCAATTTGCAATGCCTTTTGTTATGGTCTCATTGTGGTTCTTAACAAAATATTTTGCTGATATTATCAAGGATGAAGCTTTTATTTTATATGGATTTGCGGGCGCTGCAGCTATGCTTCTAGAACCACGTACTTTGGTGTTCGTGGGCGCTTTCTTTCCTAACAATTATTGTCTTTAATTTGAAACAAAGACATTTTGCGCGTGGTTTTTACCAATTGTTGTGTATCATTTTCGGTACTATTTTAGTCTTTTACACAGCTGGATACTTTATCTTGAATGCGCAGGTATTGTCACCTTATATTACACAAGCTATTGTTTACCAATTTACTAATTTTGCAGTAAGTGATGGTAATTTGATTTTGACATTGTTGTTCCAACTTGTATTGGCTTTGGCATCAGGGCTTTTACTTGGTGCGGTGTCATTTGGAAAAGTTGTCAAAGGTGAAGACAAGGTAGCTAAATGGCTTATTTTACAGTCTTTATCGTCTTCTTTGTGATTGATTTATTTACACAAAGTTATCAATTCTATAACTTATTGGCAGCACTGCCTTTTGGTTTGGTGTTGACTGCTATCGTTTTGGGTGAACAATATCAACGTAGTTTGACTAAAATATCACACCGTCGCAGAAAAGCATCAGACAATGCTGGAATTTTTGGTTTATATCTTAAACGTCACTTCTATTTGCCAATTTTAGTGCTTGTCTTTGGTGTTGGGCAGCCTTTGGTGCACACTGTTTTATCTGCTAATGCCAATAGTGAACGTGGTATCATTGCAACTTATCTTGCCAAAAATACGACAAAAGATGATACTGTTTACGTTTGGGACGACTCATCTAAAATTGGAATCAATAGTAAACTAGCAAGTAGTTCACAATTTACATCTCCAGTTGTGAATACCGCTAAATCTGCTAATGAAAAAGTTTTAGAAGATGAATTGCTACAAATATGGGGTCATATATTGTGGTCAATAAGGACCAAAAAATTTCTGATTCACTTAAAATAATTTTTCTTCTAACTATGAAGAGATCCAAATCGGCGGTATTACAGGATTTACCATCTATCATAAAAAATAAAGAAAAACGCAATATCTTGTGGTCAACAAAAAAAGCTGCCACAAGATATTGATTTTTTTTTGTCCCGTGTTATAATAGACGAGTAAGAAGGAGTGTTCATATGATTACATTAGAAAAAGAAAAAATTGCTGCACAACCTACTGTAAAAGTTATCAAACGCGATGGACGTTCTGTAAACTTTGATTCAGATAAAATTTATAATGCTTTGGTTAAAGCAAGTAATAATGTGACAAAAATGTCACCGGTTGTTGAAGCAAAATTGGAAACTATTTCAGATAATATCATCGCTGAAATTTTTGATCGCTTCAAAGACAACGTCAAAATTTATGAAATTCAAAATATCGTTGAGCATGAACTTTTAGAAGCTAATGAATATGCAATTGCTCAAGAATATATTAATTATCGTACAAAACGCGATTTTGCACGTTCTCAAGCGACAGATATCAACTTTTCGATTGATAAACTTTTGAACAAAGATCAAACTGTCGTTAATGAAAACGCTAACAAGGACAGTGAAGTCTTCAATACACAACGTGACTTGACTGCAGGTATCGTTGGTAAATCAATCGGTCTTAAAATGTTGCCAGCTCACGTTGCTAATGCTCACCAAAAAGGTGATATTCATTTCCACGATCTTGATTACAGCCCATATACTCCAATGACAAACTGTTGTTTGATTGACTTCAAGGGAATGTTGGGTAACGGCTTTAAGATTGGTAATGCTGAAGTTGAAAGTCCAAAATCAATCCAAACAGCAACAGCACAAATTTCACAAATCATCGCTAACGTTGCGTCAAGTCAATACGGTGGTTGTACAGCAGACCGTATCGATGAATTCTTGGCACCATATGCTGAACTCAACTACAAAAAGCACTTAAAAGATGCTGAAGAATGGGTTGCTGAAGACCGCCGCGAAGACTACGCACGCACAAAAACGAAAAAAGATATCTACGATGCAATGCAAAGTCTTGAATATGAAATTAATACTTTGTTCACATCAAATGGACAAACACCATTTACATCACTTGGTTTTGGTCTTGGTACAAACTGGTTTGAACGTGAAATTCAAAAAGCTATTCTTAAAATTCGTATCCAAGGTCTTGGTAGCGAACACCGTACAGCTATCTTCCCTAAACTTATCTTCACATTGAAGAGTAGTCTTAACCTTGAAGAAGGCACACCAAACTACGATATCAAACAATTAGCTTTGGAATGCGCAACAAAACGTATGTATCCAGATGTGCTTTCATACGATAAAATTGTTGAATTGACTGGTTCATTCAAAGCACCAATGGGATGTCGTTCATTTCTTCAAGGATGGAAAGATGAAAATGGTGTTGAAGTGAACTCAGGCCGTATGAACCTTGGAGTTGTTACAGTTAACCTTCCACGTATTGCTATGGAATCACATGGTGATATGGATAAATTCTGGGAACTTTTCAACGAACGTATGGGAATTTGTAAAGATGCGCTTGTTTACCGTGTTGAACGCGTTAAAGAAGCTACTCCAGCAAATGCTCCAATCCTTTACCAATATGGTGCTTTTGGTAAACGTCTTGGTAAATACGATAACGTTGATGAACTTTTCCGTCACCGTCGTGCCACAGTATCACTTGGTTACATCGGTCTTTACGAAGTCGGTACAGTCTTCTTCGGACCAGAATGGGAAACTAACCCAGAAGCTAAAGAATTCACAGTTGACATTATCCGTAAGATGAAAGATTACTGTGTTAAATGGTCAGACGAATACGATTATCACTTCTCAATCTATTCAACACCATCTGAAAGTTTGACAGACCGCTTCTGTCGTCTTGATACTAAGAAATTTGGTATTATTAAAGATATTACAGATAAAGAATATTACACAAACTCATTCCACTATGATGTACGTAAGAACCCAACACCATTTGAAAAATTGGACTTTGAAAAAGTTTACCCAGAAGCTGGTGCAACTGGTGGATTCATTCATTATTGTGAATATCCAGTTCTTCAACAAAATCCAAAAGCTCTAGAAGCTGTTTGGGATTATGCTTATACACGTGTCGGATACCTTGGTACAAATACACCAATCGACCGTTGTTATAAATGTGGTTTTGAAGGAGACTTCACACCAACAGAACGTGGATTTGTTTGTCCAAACTGTGGTAACAGCGATCCAAAATCAGTAGATGTTGTTAAACGTACTTGTGGATACCTTGGTAACCCTCAAGCTCGTCCAATGGTTAATGGTCGTCACAAAGAAATTTCTGCTCGTGTTAAACACATGAATGGATCAACAATTAAAAACCCTGGCGACTACCATATGCACAAAGATAAGAGTTGTTAATAAGACTCGTTAACCAATAATTATGGTTTAGACAGTTTCATGACATATTGAAGCTGGAGACGCTTGTCCCAGCTTCTTTATTATATTGATAAAAAACTTGAAGAAAGGAAAAAATCGTGGGAAAATACCAATTAGATTATAAAGGCATGCAACAAGTCGAGCGTTTTCATGAAAAACATTCAACTGCTAAAGGTAATAAAAAAGCGCGTGTCAATGAATTGAAAGCACAATTTTTGGAAAAAGCGAAGAAAAAAAGTAAATAAGAGGTAAGCTTATGCAATTACGAAGACCTGAATTATCAGATAAAGCAGCCGTTATTGAGATGATGAAAGAGTTTGAAATGAGCCAGTCTGCCCACGATGGTGGTTTCTGGGATGTGGATAACTTTGATTACGAGGATTGGCTTGAAAGCAATCGCCTGAGTGAGATGGGGATTAATGTGCCTGAAAACTTTGTTCCAGCTGTTCAGTTTGTATCTTTTTCTGATGATGGTAGGGCTTTAGGATTTTTGCATTTGCGCTTACGTTTAAATGAGAATCTTTTGAAGCAAGGTGGACATATTGGGTATTCTATCCGTCCATCTGAACGTCGTAAAGGATATGCTAAAGAACAGCTACGCTTAGGTTTGTTAGAAGCGAAGAAGAAAAACATCACTAAAGCTTTGGTCACATGTCATGATGACAATGAAGGTAGCCATAAGGTAATATTAGCCAATGGTGGCCAGCTTGAAGATGTTTTAGATGCTGTTGAGCGTTACTGGATAAGCTTGGAGACTGATTAATCAGTATAAATAGAAATAAAAAGATAGAAGGAAGGCTAGGATGGAAGAAAAAAATTGGAATACTCCCAAGCCTGGTGAATGGAAGTCAGAAGAATTAAGTCAAGGTCGCGTTATCGATTATAAAGCCTATAACTTTGTTGATGGTGAAGGGGTACGTAACTCCCTTTATGTGTCAGGTTGTATGTTCCACTGTAAAGGGTGTTATAATGCTGCGACTTGGTCATTTAAGGCAGGGCAACCTTATACGAAAGAGTTAGAAGAGCAAATTATGGCTGACTTGGCGCAGCCCTATGTTCAAGGCTTGACGCTTCTTGGCGGTGAACCTTTCTTAAACACAGGATTTCTCTTACCATTAATTAAGCGCGTGCGCCGAGAACTTCCTGAAAAAGATATTTGGTCTTGGACTGGATATACTTGGGAAGAAATAATGCAAGAAACACCAGATAAACTAGAAATGCTAAGCCTAATTGATATTTTGGTAGATGGTCGCTTTGATATCACTAAGAAAAACTTGATGCTACAATTCCGTGGGTCATCTAACCAACGTATTATTGATGTTCAAAAGTCTTTGAAAGCCGGAAAAGTTGTGATTTGGGATAAATTAAATGATGGTGATCAAAAATTTGAACAAGTTAGTCGTGAAGACTTACTATAAATGTGGAAAAAGAAGCTGATTTTCAAGAATCGGCTCCTTTTTTTGCCCAAAATAAGCTAAAAATTGAAGTTATTAACAGTAAGTTTTCCAAAAATTTGGATAGCTCTCAAAGATTGATATAAAGGCATTTCTTATTAGTTTATACACAAGTTATCCCCAGTATATAACCACACTTATACACAACTTGTGAATAACTCTGTGTAAATTGTGTAAAAATAAGCGAATTTTCAAGCTATTTTTCTATTTCTAATAAAAAAAGCTTAAATAAGGTGAAATTTTCATGCAAAAAAGCTGGTAACGGTCAATTTACCGACTTTTATCTATTTTAGATTTCCAAAGGAAAGCTATTATCAGCGGGAACACAAAATAAAGACTGGGTTTATCAAGCAAGTTTTACTGAACGATTTCCTTTTAATCTGTGGATAAGTTAAGACTATTATTGATTGTTTAGCTAACTAAGCATTGAATTCTTGTCAACTTTATAGTAAAAAGGTGTCAAGAAAGGTGGTTATAGGCATGATTACGAAAATTTCAGAAAATAAATATCCCTATCTTTTATTTCTTATCTTCGTATGTTCTTCTGAAGGGGCATTGAAGTAACTAGGGATAGAATTAAAAAGAAGGGATAAGTTTTTTGCAATGAGTTCAGGTTCTTCAGGCTCATCTTTACTTAGCCAAAATTGTAGGATGTTAAGATAAGCACCGAATAAACCTTTGGAAATGTAATCGATGTTGCTATCTACGGTATCATCAACACACCATGGCAGGTTAATGTTTTTGTAAATTTGAGCAGATTTTTGATTGAATTTTTCTGTAAGTAGTGCAAAGTGACCACTTTCAACAAGTGATGAAATAAAGGCTTTGTTTTTATACATAAAATTCAAAGTAACTAAGAATACATCTTCAGGTTTTTTTGCCACGATAAAGTTATCGCGTTGAAGGTAGTATCCTTTGACAAAGTTTTCTAGACAGAAATCCATTAAGTCTGCTTTATCATTAAAGTAGCGATAAAATGTTCGACGTGAGATAGTGGCCCTGTCTAAGATTTGATAGATAGTGATTTTGTCATAATGTCGTTCAGTAATCAGTAGATAAAGTGCTTTTGATAAACGTTGTTTAGTTTCTAAAACTTGTTGGTGTTTTTTTGATAAATTTGTCATAAACAATCCTCTACTTGAATGATGTAATATTTCTGAAAAGACCAAAAATTATACCTAATCATCTTAGCATTGTAACATAAAGAAAAAAATTAAGCTACATCAATCCTACGAAAATAACGATATTTGACTTTAGATATTTATCATCGTTAGCTTTCCTAACAATGATCAGGGACTAAATATTAAGAAAATTAGAACTAGGAAACAAAATCTAAAAAAAGTATCACTTTATTCTAACGGATGATTTCAAATCAAGTAAAAATATTGTTCTTCAATATCAGTCAACAGCTAAGCTAAATGGCAATGCTAATATTGATTTCTGGAATACGATTAGTTCTGCAGACCATTCCAGCCAAGCTAAGTATCACCATACTGATAATTCAAATGTTATCAAAATGGACGGTGATGAAAATCACGCAACGACCAAGAAAACTAGCACGGATGGTGTTGTTACTTGGAAAGTTAAGGTTAATTTGAGTGATGATGCTAAGACCATGACGGTAACGGATAATTTACCAAATGGTGTTCACCTAACTGGTTTGGTTTTTGGTCGTCACTACAGTCAAACGCCTGTAACGATTTCTGGTAATAACATCTCAGCTCTAACTGGTCAATATGAGTGGGGTGCTACGAACATGAAGGTTGATGGGACTATTTCAAGTGATAATGTTGTCACATTGAATTTCTCAACAACTGATGGTAGAACCCTTAAACAAAGCATTGGTGATAACAATGATTTTTGGTTAACTTACACGACAGCTTACGATAAGTTACCTGAAGCAGGTAAGAAAGTAACAGATACTTTAACCAATACGGTTTCTGTTCTTGTTGACGGTAATAAAGATCACGGCTCAGATAGTCAAACTCAAATCATAACCTTTGGTAAAGACAAGCAAGTTATCAAACCAATTACTAAGACAGGTAATTGGGATAACACCAACCGAGTCTTGCACTACAGTTTATCAATTAACCAAGAAGCTGAGGATTTAGTAGATGGTACTGATAAGTTAACCTTGACAGATGTCATGAGTATTTACGGGACGGACATATCTCTTGCTTTAAACCAAGCTTCCGTTAAGCTTTATTATGCTGACAGCAATCAAGAAGTTCCCTCTAGTGATTGGTCTTGGAAAGTGTCATCAACAGATGATGGTTGGGGTAATTTAACAAGTACTTTAACCATTAATCTAAAAGATGAGACAGCTTATAAGCTGAAGTATGATTACACTTTGATTAAGAAAAATCCAGATTTGACAGCTACTTACTGGCCTAAGAATACGGCAACTTTATCAGGAGTTAGTGATGGTTCTACTGATACGACAACCGCCGTAGCTTGGCAAAGAATTGGTACTGATGCTGGTATTGATACTGAGCATGCCTATGTTATCAACAAAGTTGATTCAAGTAACTATGCTAAAGGACTTGAAGGTGCGGTCTTTACGGTTTATAAGGCTGATGGTGATTGTGATGATAGCAATGATGAAGTCGTCGGAGAATATGTCAGTGATGAAAATGGACATATTTCGATTTCAAAAACACTGATGGAAGCAGGTAAATGTTATCAAGTTTATGTTCCGTTTCTTGGATGGATTACAGTAGGTTGGACCGATCCAAAAGAAAATTTTGAAGATAATCAAGCCTATTATTTCAAAGAAACCTCTGCGCCACCTGGTTATGAATTACCTAAGAATCCAGAAAAGCATTATTTCTACTACTCTCCAAATGAATGTGATGCTTATGATGATTATTATAAAAAGGTATATGGAGCTGTTAACTTAGCTAAGACGAGTGCTTCGATTTATGTTGAAAATAAAAAGATCAAGCAAACGAACTTAACCGTTAAGAAACAATGGTTAAAATCTGACGGCACTAAAACTGAGCGTACGGATGGGTCAATTACTTATGACGTGATTCAGGTAGCTACTAACCAATGTGGTCAGTCTTTCGAGTATGTTTATAAAGCTGGTGAAGTATTGACCCATGCTGATAACTGGACGCGAACATATAAGAATTTACCAGTTTCTGGTTATGACGCTTGTGGAAATAAGTATGATTTTACTTACTATGTTCGTGAACAAGCTGTTTCTGGTTATGATACTAGTTATTCTGATGGTTCTGACAGTTCGAAAAATCCAGCCGATATGGCAACGGATGCTGAGGATGGTCAGATTACCATTAAAAATAAATCTCAAAAGCAATATGAATTGCCTGAGACTGGTGGTAGTGGCGTGAAGATGCACTATGTACTTGGTGTGGCTCTCGTCCTACTTACTACAGGATCGATAATCCTGAAAGCTTACAAAACATATCAAGCAGGAGGTGACTCCTGATGATAAGAGATTATGATAAAGGTGGTGGTGCCTGATTCACTACTGTAAAGATTTAGGTTATAACTTCGCTTTAGGAGTTTACACAATTTAGTTTTCAAAAAAAGAAAGAAGGAAAAGGATTTTATAATGAAGAAGTTTAAATTGCTCTTAGCAGCTTTTGTTGCTACGCTTTTCGCATTCGTTGGTGGGAATGCATTTGCTGATGGTGCCACTTATAGCTTAACAATTAAAGGTACTCACGTAGGTCATACTTACGAAGCTTACCAAATTTTTGCTGGTGATATTTCATCAGACGAAAAAACTCTTTCAAACGTAAAATAGGGATCTGATGTAACACCATTTGATTACAAAGGAATTACAGAAGCTGATAAAATTGCTGAAG
>ENA-OQJR01000035-OQJR01000035.1-human-gut-metagenome-genome-assembly--contig:-NODE-35-length-33998-cov-3.511883_pt1 | contig 33998 bp, 36 predicted proteins | sample MGYA00242614_ERZ504781 | MGnify/ENA primary metagenome ERZ504781 (study PRJEB26092, sample SAMD00036365) | human gut metagenome | host: Homo sapiens | study: EMG produced TPA metagenomics assembly of...
TTTTGAAACGGCGACATAAAAGACGAGCGTTTAATAAAATTGTTTGATAAAATCATCAATTCAGAGAAAAGAGCCTTCGGGTTGCCGTTGGGTGTAGATCCTTGCGAGATAGATCCGCGCGAAATGCTTTTCGATAAAGGTATGCCGATCGGTAATTTAACAAGTCAGATGTTTGCAAATATCTATATGAATGAGTTAGATCAGTACCTAAAGCATGAATTACATTTAAAATATGTGATACGGTACGCAGACGATTGTATTATTTTACACGACAGCAAGGAGGGACTATGGCAGGTATTGGAGAAAGTCGAAAATTTCCTAGCTTTAAAAATCTGAAATTAAACCTAAATAACAAAACTGTCATAAGACCAACAACCTGCAATATTGATTTTGTGGGTTATATAATAAACAAAGATGAAATAAGGTTAAGATCCGCAACAGTAAAAAGAATGAGATCCCGCATAAAGTACATTGTAAAAGCGTACGAGCGCGGCGAAATGACATTGCAGGAAGTCAACGCAACCATGCAAAGCTATTTCGGTTTAATAAAACATTGCACAAATGAGGGATTAAGAGAAAACATTATCAACGGTTTTGTACTGCATTGCACAGATGCAGCGCGAGCCAAAGCAAGAGAAAGCCAATAAGGCTTTATTTTTTTACGCAAAAAGGAGGCACACAATGAAAGAATTTTTTATTGCTGCAAAGGCAGCGGCAACACAGACACCAAGCGCGGCAGGTTTAAGCGTATCAGCGATCTTTACAGCGATTGCGGCGGCATTTGGAAAAATCCCGGTTATTTTAATTTTGTTTATGGCGGCGGTAGCACTTGACTATTTAACCGGGTGGATTAAAGCAAAGTATTTTTTGAAAGATTGGAACTCAAAAACCGGATTGCAGGGGATTATTAAAAAGTTAATGTATTTCGTTATGATTGGAACCGCCTTTTTAATCGGGTGGGGGATCCGCGAAATGGGCGGTAACATCGGCATTAACTTAGATTTTGCAATGCTGATCGGTTGGTACGTTACCGCCGTAATGCTAATAAACGAATTTACGAGCATTTTAGAAAACCTTTATGTAATTATGCCGGAGAAGGTACCGGTATGGCTGATTAAGACATTAAAGGTTGCAGACAAACAGTTAGGCGACAAGATTAACGATCTTGTATGCAAAAATCAGAATTGCGACACCTGCGAATTAAGCGCGCGTTGCAATCTGAAAAAATACACACCAAACAAGGAGGAAAAATAACCATGACAACAGAACAGAAAACATTTATTGAGAACATTGCAGCGGCAGCAAGAAAGCACGCCGCAAATTATGGCATCGCTGTAATTAGTCCAATCATTGCGCAGGCGATTAACGAAAGCGGGTGGGGAAAGTCAACACTTGCAGCAAAGTACCATAATTATTTCGGTATGAAGTGCGGCAGCGCATGGAAGGGAAAATCTGTAAATATGTCAACGTGCGAGGAATACGAGGTAGGCGTATTAACGCAGATTAAAGACAATTTCAGAGTTTACGACAGCTTAGAGGAAGGCGTAAAGGGCTATTTTGATTTTATCAGCGCGAGCCGTTACGCGAATTTAAAAGGTGTTACAGATCCAAAAACATATATTGAGAACATCAAAGCAGACGGTTACGCAACAAGTTCACAGTATGTTAAAAACCTGCTTAATTTGGTAAGCGCGTACAATTTAACGCAGTATGATAACATCACAGCACAGCAGGGCAAAAAGAGCGTTGCAGAAATCGCGCAGGAAGTGATCGCCGGAGCGTGGGGCAATGGCACAGAAAGAAAAGAGAAGTTAGAGGCAGCAGGCTACAATTACGCCGAAGTGCAGGCAATCGTAAACGAGCGCGCAGGAAATAAGACAGAAAACAAGGCAGACAACAAAAAGAGTATTGCGGAAATTGCGCAGGAAATTGTAGCCGGTAAGTGGGGTAACGGATCAGAGAGAAAGCAGCGTTTAGAGGCTGAAGGTTACAACTATGCCGAAGTGCAGGCAGCGGTAAATAATATTATGGGAAAATCGGAGCCAAGCAAAAAGAATGTTGCAGAAATCGCAAAAGAGGTAATTTCCGGTAAATGGGGAAATGGATCAGAAAGAAAGCAGCGTTTAGAGGCAGCAGGAGAGGTAGCAGAGGCAAAAACAAAGGGTATTATGCCGGTGCTCATTATTGAAGGAAACGTGTATAAAGCGTTTTATGCAACAGAACCAACAAAGGCAGCCGCGGAAAAGCTGTTAAAAGCTGTTAAAGATGCGGGATTAAGCGCAGAGATTAAAGAGTTGGAACAGTAAAAATATAAATGTAATTTTGGGGCGTGGCGAAAGTCACGCCCCTTTATTTTGTGCCTAAAAATAATTTTAAAATATTGCGTAATATGTATTGACATATTGCGCAATATGTAATATGATTAAATCATCAAAGGAACGGAGGAACAAAAATGGTAGAAATTAAAGGTTTTAATGAGGCATACAACAATATGTTGGCGATAGAGGCAATGAAGAAAATAAAAAAAGCAGACAATAAAGAGAAGAATAAAAGAATTGATAGAGCAGGGAGTAGAAAAAGACATTGCTAAAGTAATGGCAGAATGTGGATTATAACAACAGCCACCCGGTTGTCGGGGCGTAAAGTTCGGCAACAGCGACCGGCACCGGCTGAATAATGCCGGGGCAACGCCAACGAGCAGCGAAACAATATTTCAATCATAGAAAGGTTAAAACGGTGGATAATATGAGAACATACGCAGAATTAGTAAAAGAGGCAATCAGAGAGGCACACGAAAAGTCAGAAAATGAATATAAAAAATTTGAGGTTGGCAGGACGTATGCGACAAGATCCGTTTGCAATAGTGAATGTATATTTAAAATAACAATCATAAAGCGCACAGAGAAAACCGTAACAATAGATAAAGGAAACGGAAAAACCAAACGTTGTAAAATATATACAGATATGCGCAACGCGGAGGCGATTTATCCATACGGTATTTATAGCATGTGTCCCATAATTGACGCATCGGAAAAAATAGCATAAAATTTTAAAATATTGCGTAATATGTATTGACATATTGCGTAATATGCTATATAATATAATTGTAGCAAGGGAACAGCAGGAAGGAGCAATAAGAAATGGATAACGAAGAAATGAATTTAGCAGAACTTTTAAAACAGACGGCAGAGGAAAACCAAACAAGAAAGATTTTAGCAATCTTAGAAGAAAGCGAGAGTTTAGAAGATGCAAAAGAAAAAGTAAAAGCCCTACTTAATAAGTAGGGCGAAGATACAAAGGGTTAGCACGAGGGGGCAGAAAACCGAAACAATTCCTGCCACCTGCCCCCAAGTGTTTTTATTATCATAGCAGGAAGATAGAAGAATTTCAAGAGGTAAAAAACGATGAAAGGAAAAAGCGGAGAATTTAACCAAATATCCTACCAAAACGAGTATATAAAAGAAAAGTACGATAGAATAAATTTAACGGTACCCAAAGGCAGGAAAGAGGAAATAAAAAAGAAAGCGGCAGCAGCAGGGCAAAGTGTGAATGAATATATAAATGCGCTTATTGATAACGACAAATGAAACAAGACAGCTTTTAAGGGCGGCAGGTAGATTATACCCGCCGCCCTTCGCCGCGCATTAAGGAGGCACGCATGAGAAGTTTTAAACATATATCATTTAACGATAGATTAAAAATAGAAGTATTGAGGAAAGCCGGGCATACACCTAAAGAAATCGCGGAAATACTGCATTTTCATATAAGCACAATATACAGAGAGTTAAAACGCGGACAATTCGAGGCGTTAAACTCTGATTTGACAACAGAAATAAGATATAGCCCGGATATTGCGCAGGAATACATGAACGGTGTTTTATCGGCAAAAGGCGCAGATTTAAAAATAGGAAACGAAAAAGAATTTGCGGATCGCATCGAAGAAATAATAATAAATGAAGGGTACAGCCCGGCGGCTGCATTGGCAAAAGTAAAAGAGGAAGGAATAGATTTTACAGTATGCGTAACAACTTTATATAGTTATATAGATAAGGGCATATTTTACAACTTGACATTAAAAAACCTGCCGGAAAAGCGCAAGGGGGAAAAGAAACATAAAAGAAAAACGACACAAAAGAGGGCAACCAAAGGGGAAAGCATCGAAAATAGACCGGAAGAAATAGACACAAGGGAAACCTTCGGACATTGGGAAATGGATACCGTAGTAGGCGCGCGGGGAGTGTCTAAAAAATCTTTATTGGTTTTAACAGAAAGAAAAACACGCAAAGAGATTATTTTTTTACTTAAAGAGCATACGGCGGCAGCAGTCGTAAAGGCATTAGACAGATTAGAGAGGAAAACAGGGGCAGCGTTCAGAAAGATTTTTAAAACAATAACGGTAGATAATGGATCAGAGTTTGCAGATTGGCAAGGAATGGAAAGATCAAAGAGAAACAAAAAGAATAGAACAAAGGTTTATTACTGCCACCCATATAGCAGTTGGGAACGTGGCAGCAACGAGAACCAAAACAAATTAGTACGCCGCCACATTCCAAAAGGTGTAAATTTTGACGATAAAACACAGGGCGATATAGATAATATAGCGGAGTGGATCAATAATTACCCGCGCCGCTTATTCGAGTATCAATCGGCAGAAAAATTATATAATGATGAATTAAAGAAAATTGCAGCTTAAAAGAACATCTAAGGAGGCGGCGGTATTCGTGCGCCCATTTTTAAATACACATAACAGCATATCAAGAGCCGGATCCGGCACCAACACCCATTAAAAACATATAATTATACAATATGCACAAATAAAGTTGTCTTGATATGTGCATATTGCTAAATGTGAAAAAACATGAAAAAACTTTCGCATTAAATGTTGACATTTTCATTGTGAAAGAAAAAACCAGAATATATTGAAAGTTTCCTGCTCATATTGTATCATAGTAATACTGGCTTCATCTTCAATGCGTTGAAGCAATGAAAACTAAGGGGACGATATTTACTATGATAGTAGCACTTATTGAAAAAGTTTATTCTTTCTTGTGGGGAGATCTGATACACATTCCACTGCCCGGCGGTGGGAGCGTGGGAATCTCACTGCTCATAATTCTTTGATTCCGACAGGAATTATTTCACTGTAAGGACAAGACTTTTACCAATCAGAATGTTTCCGGACATGATAAAGGCGCTGACAGGTAAAAAGGAAAATAAAGACAGCCTGTCCACGTTCCAGACACTCATTGTCTCTACGGCGACGAGAGTGGGCATGGGTAATCTGGTTGGTGTTGTGGCTGCCATATCAGTTGGAGGCGCAGGTGCGGTTTTCTGGATGTGGATAACAGCCATTATAGGTTCATCCACGGCTTTTGTGGAGGCTACACTGGCACAGCTTCACAAGGAGCCGGATCCATTGTACTCAGGCTATCGTGGAGGTCCGGCGTATTACATACACCATTACTTTGAGGATAAATCAGGCAAAAAGAAAAAACATGTTATTATAGCTGTTTTGTTTGCTATATCCGGACTAATCTGCTGGTGTGGCATAAGTCAGGTGATCAGCAATTCTGTCACATCATCCTTTGAAAATGCATTTGGCGTACCACCTATTTATACTACAATAATTCTGGTGGCAGTGGCTGCTGTAATAGTGCTTAGGAAAAATGCTACGGTAAAGGTGCTTGACATAGTTGTTCCTATCATGGCGGTGTGCTATTTTGCCATAACCATTTTTATCATAATTAAAAATATAGGCATGATGCCATCGGTTTTTTCAAGGATATTTGAGGAAGCCTTCGGTATCAGGCAGGTGGCTGCGGAGGCTTTGGAGCGGTGCTCATGAACGGTGTAAAGAGAGGTCTTTTTTCAAATGAGGCAGGCTCAGGCTCAGCTCCATGCGCTGCAGCGGCGGCAGAGTGCGATACTCCTGTAAAGGCAGGACTGACGCAGGCGCTCGGTGTATTTATAGATACGATAGTGATTTGCAGCTGTACGGCAATGATCATGCTCACTGCACCGGAGAATATAGTGGCAGGGAAAGAGGGCATGGATTTATTACAGTCAGCTATGAGGTATCATCTTGGAGATTTTGGAGTTATTTTTATAGCAGTCACATTGTTTTTATTCAGCTTTTCCACCTTCCTTGGTATACTTTTTTATGCAAGGAGTAATGTTGCGTACCTGTTTGGGGATAACTGGATTTCACAGACCATGTACAAGGTGCTGGCTCTTGTTATGCTGTTTGTAGGCGGTATCGCGGCATACACATTTGTCTGGGATCTCGGAGATGTAGGAATCGGCCTTATGACTATATTCAATACAGGTATTCTCTATCTGATGGGTGGACAGGCAATAAAGGAGCTGCGAGTCTTTGAGGAGAGTAATAAAGCACAAAGCAATAGTCAATGCTCACAGCAGGGTGATAACGTAACGCAATAACAATAGGAGATATATAAATATGAAAAGAGAATCATTTAAATCACGTCTGGGATTTATACTGGTAAGTGCAGGATGCGCTATAGGCATAGGCAATGTATGGCGTTTTCCGTATGTGACAGGTCAAAACGGTGGCGGTATTTTTGTACTGTTTTACCTTATATTTCTGGTATGCATGGGGCTTCCGGTGCTTACGATGGAGCTTGCTGTAGGCCGAGCCAGCAGAAAAAGTGCTGTGATGAGCTACAAGGCTCTTGAGAAAGAGGGCAGTAAATGGCATATTCACGGATGGATAGCCATGCTTGGCTGCTACATGCTCATGATGTATTACACAACAGTCTCAGGCTGGATGGTTGCGTATTTCTTTAAATTCCTAAAGGGAGATTTTACATCAGGCATGAATACTGATGACACGGCAGCTGCATTTGGAAACATGCTTGCAGACCCCAAGCAGATGGCTTTCTGGATGATAGTTACGGTTGTGCTTGGCTTTTTGGTGTGCAGCCGTGGTCTGCAGAATGGGCTTGAGAAAATCAGTAAATTTATGATGAGTGCTCTGCTCTTGCTTATCATTGTCCTTGCGGTGCACAGTATCACACTTTCAGGGGCTTTGGAAGGAGTGAAATTCTATCTTGTTCCAAATCTGGATGCGGTCTCTGAAATTGGAATAAAGAATGTCATAACAGCAGCCATGAATCAGGCGTTTTTTACGCTGAGTCTGGGTGTGGCCGCAATGGAGATATTCGGCAGCTATATGGGAAAGGACTGCACTCTTGCAGGTGAGGGTGCCAAAATATGTGCTCTTGATACATTTGTAGCTATAATGTCAGGCCTTATCATTTTCCCGGCTTGCTTCAGCTATGGGGTGGAGGTAGACGCAGGACCAAGCCTTATCTTTATCACTTTGCCAAATGTGTTTGTAAATATGCAGGGAGGCCGCATATGGGGCTGTCTTTTCTTCTTGTTTATGACCTTTGCCAGCTTTTCAACCGTTATTGCGGTATTTGAGAATATCATGTCGTTTGCCATTGATATGTTTGGCTGGTCCAGAAACAAGGCTGCGCTAATAAATGGTGTGATAATACTTATTGCAAGTATGCCGTGTGTACTTGGATACAATGTGTGGAGTAATCTGCACCTCATAGGAGGCAGGGATGTGCTTGACAGCGAGGACTTTATGGTAAGCAATCTGCTTCTCCCGATTGGCTCACTGGTTTATCTGCTTTTTTGTGTGACAAAGTGGGGCTGGGGCTTTGATAAGTATATAGATGAGGCAAATACAGGATCAGGACTTAAGATTTCAAGGAAGCTTAAACCGTATTTTCAGTTCATACTGCCGCTTTTAATTTTGTTTATTTTTATCCAGGGATTGATATAGTTACGTATTTTTTGGAAATCAGACAGGAGAGTGTAAAATATGTTAGATCAGAATACCTTTATAGAGACAGTGCAGAGCGTGGCCGAGATTATCAGGACATCAGCGGAGCCGATAGGCAGAGATGAAATCATGTCTTATTTTAAGGATATGGAGCTTAATAAAGCGCAGGAGGATATGGTATTTGAATTTCTCATCACACCACATGAGCAGGAGAATGAGAGTGCAGGCGATTATGAGGATGAATCACATGAGGACGAATTACATGGGGATGAATCGTCTGAAAATGCTGCATTGAACAATGTAATTTACTCAGAAGGAGATTCGATGGATGCCATAGCAGGTGGAAAGAATAATAAGGCCAAGCAGGATAATGAAGCTGAGCCTGATATAGATGAGGACAGCCTCATACCGGATTCACCTATGTTTAGGATGTATCTTGAGGAGCTTGAAGAGATACCTGATTACACAAAGGCCGAGCAGGATGATATGTACAAAATGCTGCTCGCAGGTGATGAGAGTGTGATACACACTATATCAAATTTCTGGCTCAAAAGTGTGCTTGCCATGGCAAAGAAGCTTGCTGTTACATCAGAGGGCTTTGAGGACGTAGTACAGGAGGGAAACATGGGACTTTTCATGTGCCTTACTGAGCTCTGTGGCTGCGAGGATGAGATAGATGTGGAAAAAGAGCTTTTGGATGCTATAGAGGAGTCTATGAAAGAGTGTATCAGGGAGCAGACCGGTGAGGATGAGAGCGAGAATACTGTGGTAGGAAAGGTTTCATTGGTAAATCGTGCAGTGGAGAAACTAAAATCCGATAAGGGTTTCGAGCCGAGCCTTAGTGAGCTTTCTGGCTACACCGGCGTGGATGAGGAAGAACTTGAAAAGCTTCTAGAGCTTATCAAAAAGGCTGATGTGGAGAAAAATAAACAGGACAGTAAATAATCTGTGGCATTTGTAGATTTGTGTCATATATTAAACCATACCTGAATATATGAAAGGATGGAAAATATATGGCACGATTTACTAATCAGGCGCAGCTTCGTTATGGCAACAATGTAGCCAATTCAAATATAGCAGTCGGAGAAATACTGGAGGTGCTTTCTGCTACGAAAACAGCAGTAAAAAACACCTACAATCAAAACGATACAATAACATATGTGGTGAGTATCGTAAACTCCGGAAATACCGCGATAAACGGTCTGACACTTTCTGACAATCTAGGTGCTTATACCTTTAACACCAACACTCTTGTACCATTAACCTATGTGAATAACACCGCAAAATACTATACAAACGGCACACTCCAGGCAGCGCCTGCAGTAACCCAGGGACCGCCTCTTAGCATAACAGGCATAAATGTCCCTGCAGGTGGCAATGCAACTGTCATCTATGAGGCAGCGTTAAATGAGTATGCTCCTCTTGGTATAGAGGCTGCTGTTACAAACACTGCTACAGTTAGCGGTACCGGAATCACTCCAGTCACAGCAGCAGAGACAGTAAATGCCGAGGCTGCACCAAATCTTGCAATTACTAAGTCAGTAAGCCCTGTTCCTGTGACGGAAAACGGTACACTGACCTATACCTTCAGGATTCAAAACTACGGAAGCGTTGCGGCAACCAATACCACAGGCGTGGTTATAACAGACACATTTGTCTCCGGTTTTAAACTAAATCTTACAGCCGCATTAAACGGCGACAGCCTGGACTGCAACTACAGATTACACTTATAATGAGGCGACAGGCACATTTTCGAGTACGGCAGGTGCAATCACTGTTCCGGCGGCAACCTACACACAGGATAGCACAACCGGAGCGTGGGTTGTCACACCGGGTGAGAGCACACTTGTCATCACCGGAACAGTGTAGCGGCAGAAGTGATTAATTTTAAGAATTGTTTAATTTAAGGGATAAAAGTTGAAATATTGATACAAAATATGTAAAATAAATATAGCTATTTATGAAATAAGATGATGAAGATGATCATCGGCAGTTTAAAATGATTAACTGGGGGATAAGACAAATGAATAATGCACAGTTAGTGATAGACGAAGTAAAAAAGGCAGTAAAGGGCAAGGATGATTGTATCATCAAGGCATTTGCTGCCTTTTTGGCAGGTGGACATATACTGCTTGAGGATGTGCCGGGAGTGGGAAAGACTACGCTTGCAGTAGCTTTTTCAAGGGCGATGGCGCTTGTGAATCACAGAGTACAGTTCACTCCGGATGTGCTGCCTGCTGATATACTTGGCTTTTCTATGTATCAGAAGCAGACCGGAGAGTTTGTGTACCGCGAGGGTGCCGTGATGTGTAATCTGTTTCTGGCAGATGAGATTAACAGAACAAGTCCCAAAACACAGTCTGCGCTCCTGGAGGTTATGGAGGAAGGAAATGTTACTGTGGATGGAATAAGCAGGAAGGTCCCGGAGCCGTTTATAGTGATGGCCACTCAAAATCCAAAGGGCAGCGCCGGTACACAGCTGTTGCCGGAGTCACAGCTTGACAGGTTTATGATATGTATGAGCATGGGATATCCTTCACATGATGCAGAGGTGGATATCGCAAAGGGCAAAAGTGTGAAGGCTGATGAGTATACGATAAAGCCTGTTATGAATGCACAGGGACTTGTTGAGATGCAGGGAGAGGTTGAGCAGGTGTTTATACATGACAGTATTTACTCGTACATTGTGGACCTGGTTGATGCGACAAGGACAAGTCCGTACATTGAGCTGGGAGTGAGTCCGCGAGGTACGATTGCGTGTGTTAGGATGGCAAAGGCATATGCGTATCTGAGTGGGCGAAGCTATGTCATACCATCTGATGTGGTTTCTGTATTTGCGGATGTGACAAAGCACAGAATCGTGCTAAATACCAAGGCGAGAGTATCACACGTATCAGAGCTTTCAGTGATAGATGAGATACTAAAGGCTGTTAAACAGCCGACAACTTATGTGAAAAAGGCAGGTAATCGTGATTAGTTTTTTGATAGGAATAATTACTGCGGCAATAGTTTTTTATATGTCGATGATATACGGTAATGCTGCACTGGCACTGCTTGGCTGCTTTATGTGTGTGTTTATGGTGCTGACATTTATAGCATTGCTTGTAAAGGCGCACCGGGCAGTGGCAGCTATAAACATTCCGATAGCTATCGCCACACAGGGCGAGAGTATCAGGGTGAGTCTTTCCTGCAGGCTGAAGGAGGCAGGCTTCGATGGTGTTAAATACCGTGTAACGGTGAAAAATAATTTATCCGGCGAAAAAAGTACAAAATGGCTGTCGGGAAGCAGTGATTTTTTGTACAGCGTAAACCTGTGCGGCAATTATGAATTTGAGCTTGTAAGGATAAAGCTATATGATTTTTCGAGGCTTTTTTATGTCACGAAAAGAGTTAAAAAATATGCAAATGTTGAGGTGATGCCGCAGATTGATGAGATTCCTGTGAGGATAACGGACAGAGTAAGAAATTTCTTTGGGGATTCTGATATCTATGATGATTTAAGACCGGGATATGATCCGTCGGAGCTGTTTGATGTCAGAGAGTTTCAAAATGGTGACAGGCTGCAGAGTGTGCACTGGAAGCTTTCTGCAAGGACTGATGAGCTGATGGTAAAGGAGAACAGCCTGCCAAAGGCATGTGCGGTGGCCATAGTAGCAGATTTAAGGGGAATAAAGAAGGGCAGACAGGCGGATGCTTTTATGAAGCTTCTTGTCTCACTTTCCTTTTCGCTTATGGATCAAAAATGCTCTCATTATGTGGCGTGGTATGATAACGCCATAAACGATATTGTGAGAGCCAGAGTGGATGACGAGGAGGGCTTTTACATATTTTTGAACAGTTTTCTTAAAATAAAGCCGGATACAAAAAATGATGCGCTTTTTTTGTATGAGGAAAAGTACCGGGCAGAAAAGCTTGTGTGTCTGCTTAGCGTGGACGGAAGACTTCAGATAAAAAGGGGAGAGGAGATAGTTGGCAGAGCGGATGAAAAAAACGAGATTGTCATTTAGGAAAAGCAGATGGCAGAGATCTGACGCAAATGAGATAAAGCCTGATTATAATAATGCATTTACAGTGCTTGGTGTCCTGCTTACTGAACTTGCCAATGCAGCTGCAGCAGTACTTCTTACGGTGTGTGCAGTGTCTGTTGTGAATACGACCGTTTCACATGTGAGATGCCCATATTATGTGTATGTGTGGCTGTTTATTTTTTCGGTGATAAGCGGCTTTATAAACAGGCTTACATCGCTTGACACAAGAAAATGGGTGCGCCATGCGATAAATACGGGGCTGCTGCTTGTATTTCTGCTTGGAGTGTTTATTGCAAACTGGCAGGCTGCAGAGCATATAAAAGACGGCTTTTTGTATGTAAAGGGCAGGTATCTTGAGATAATAAATGTGTACTATGGCACTTCGTTTGTCTGTCCAAAGGGCGATAAAGCCTTTGCGGGGGCATTTGTTGGCTTTGTGTCGTTTATAGTTATGCTTTTGCTGGTGACACTGGCGGTTCAAATTAAAAGAAGACGCATGCTCACATTATTTCCAACGCTTATGCTTGCGGTACAGCTGTGCATAGGCAAAAGCCCAAGTGTCAGCGAGGTTGTTATGCTCACGCTGTGTACACTCTGGTGTCTTATCGCAGATGGCAACGCACGCACAGTGGCAGGATATGATGCAAATGGCAGTGCACAGGGCAATGAGGTTTTAAGGATAGCGTCGTCTTTTTTATATATGGCAGCAGTGTCAGCAATACTTTTCATATGTGTATTTACATTTAAACCTCTTGCTGATACGCTTGCCGATAAAAAGCCGCAGATGCTTGCCTTTCAAAAAGATTTGGAGGGCAGCGTAAAATCATTCTTCAGCGTGGGGATTGATTTACAGGATGGCACGGTTAGTAATCACTATCCAAGCTACAGTGAAAAAACAGTGATGACGGTAGAAGCAAAGGCAGGAGCGCCTTCTAATATTTACCTGAGAAGCTTCTACGGTGATACCTATGAGAATGGCAGATGGATTAAAAAGTCTGATTTTTCCGGGATGGAAAAAGAGTATCATGATGCTTCAAGGATGACAGCCTGGCAGACTACAATCGGATTAGCCACGCTGCTTGATGGCTATTATGATGATGAGACCAATCCGGCCACCGAAAAGCATACAATCACGATGGAGAAGCTTTCCACCAAATACACCTATTTGCCGTACTGTATCGACCCATACAGTATAGATGCCAAGGGTGATATAGATTTTGACGAAGACTTTTTTATCACAAAGGATAAAGGGACAAAGACTATCGAGGTGTCGGCGTGTCCCGGCTTTTTCGATGGTAGTCTGGAAACGTCCAGCCTTGAGCCCGAGCAGCCTCTTGAGGTCAACAATGATTTCTATGCGGCATACAATAATTATGTAATGGAAAACTATACTGCAAAGCAGGGTGGTGACGGGATTGTTGCGGAAGATGCAAAGTGGCTTCTTAGAACAGGACAGCTCACAAGCAATATGATGTACACAGGCTATATAAGAGAAAATGATGCCAACAGGATTGCGGCAGCACAGCTGGTGCAGCAGTTTCTGACATCGAAGAATTTTAAGTACAGCAAAAATTCTCCTTCCACAGGCGGTAAGGATGTAGTTGAAAATTTCCTCTCAAATAGCAGACAGGGCTTTTGTGTGCATTTTGCATCGGCTGGCACGATGATACTCAGACAGATGGGCGTTCCATGCCGTTATGTAAGCGGATATTGTGCAAAGGAGGACAGCTTCAAATCCGGTGAAAATGATGAGGATATATGTGAGGTGAAGGATTCGCAGTCGCATGCCTGGGTTGAAATATATCTGGATGGTTTCGGATGGATTCCGGTGGAGATGACACCGGGATATTTTGAGTATGTGACAGGTGAGAATCCGTTTGACTATATTAGGTGTCAACGGAAAGAAAACAAACAACCGGTGCTGCTTATAATGATAGTGAGCATATGAATGATACTGCGGCAGATGAAGATGCTGCAAATGAAGATATAAAAAATACAGATGCAGAAAATGATGACACAGCAAAAGATGATACATCAAAAGCTGCAGCAAACAGTACATCAGGTGATGGCAGTGAGAAGGCTTATGGTTCACAGTCAGGTGCGGATAAACGTACAGATGCTCAGAACTCAAAAAAGAGACTTCATATACCACCGGTGATTTTAAAAACCTCACTCTGTGTGATTTTTCTGACTGCACTTACAGCCATCATAGTTTATATCAAAAGGCGAAGAAATATTTTGTGGGAAGCAAGACTTGCAAAAAGGGTGAAAAAAGGCCGTTACAGCAGGGTAGCAATAATGATAAACAACCGCATCTACAAAGGTCTGGGACATCCTTCAAAGAACAGGACAGATGAGCTTTATCTGGCTAACCTGAAGGAAAAATACTGCGGACCGGATTATTGCGGAATCCATTGGGACGAGTACATGCGCATCATACAAAAGGCTGTGTATTCATCAGAGGGCATCACAGGGGAAGAATGCTTTATGATAGTGGAAACATGGAGGCATCTGGAGAAAAAAGACATTAGACATAATTCACAAAAAAATATGTATAAAAACAGCATGATTAACAAAAAATAAACTCGTAAGGAAAATTGTGTTGAAATAATAAGGCTTCTGTGATATAAACTTAAGCAGACGTGTTACTTTTAGGGAGGCATTTGTCGTACATAACTTTTAACAGGGTTAGTGTATGATAAGTGCCTCCTTTTTGTCGCTGGAACAAAAAGAATGATAGGTGCAAATCGGTACATACCCTGCATTTATAGGAGGAAAAGCTCATGAAAGACAAAATTTTTGGTGTCCTGCAGAGAGTAGGACGAAGCTTCATGCTTCCAATCGCAATCCTTCCGGTAGCAGGCTTGCTTTTAGGACTAGGAAGCTCATTCACCAACACCACAACAATTGAGACCTATGGTTTACAGTGGCTGCTCGGAGATAAGACTATACTCCATGCACTTCTTGTAATCATGAATGCGGTCGGAAGTGCCATATTCGATAACCTTCCGCTCATTTTTGCGGTCGGAGTAGCAATCGGAATGGCAAAGAAGGAAAAAGAGGTGTCAGCACTTTCAGCAGTCATAGCATACTTTGTTATGAATGTATCAATCAATGCGATGCTCAAGATTTCCGGAAAAATCCTTGCAGACGGAAGCATTGCAAAGGATGTGCTTGATGGAACCATCACATCAGTATGTGGTATCCAGTCATTGCAGATGGGTGTGTTTGGCGGAATTATTGTAGGACTGGGAGTGGCAGCACTGCACAACCGTTTCTACAAGATTGAGCTGCCGAATGCATTGTCATTTTTCGGTGGAACAAGATTTGTGCCTATCATTTCAACAGTGGCATATCTTTTTGTAGGAATCTTAATGTATTTTATCTGGCCGACAGTGCAGAACGGAATCTATGCACTCGGCGGAGTGGTGACAGGAACAGGATATTTCGGAACACTTCTCTTTGGTATTATAAAGAGAGCTCTTATTCCATTCGGACTGCACCATGTATTTTACATGCCGTTCTGGCAGACAGCAGTCGGTGGAACGATGGAGGTTGCAGGACATATGGTTGAGGGTGGACAGAACATCTTCTTCGCACAGCTTGCTGACTCTGCAAATATCGCACATTTCAGTGCCGATGCCACAAGATATTTCTCGGGAGAGTTCATTTTCATGATTTTTGGACTTCCGGGAGCAGCACTTGCAATGTATAAATGTGCAAAGCCGGAAAAGAAAAAACAGGCAGGAAGCCTTTTACTTTCTACAACACTTGCATGTATGTTTACAGGAATCACAGAGCCTCTTGAGTTCTCATTCCTTTTCGTAGCACCGGCTCTCTTTGCAGTACAGGTAGTGCTCGCAGGAAGCGCATACATGATTGCACATATTTTAAACATCGCTGTAGGACTTACTTTCTCAGGAGGATTACTTGATTTCTTCCTGTTTGGTATATTGCAGGGTAATGCCAAGACAAGCTGGATGCTCGTGATTCCGGTGGGAATAGTATATTTCTTACTGTATTACTTTATTTTCAGCTTCCTTATAAAGAAGTTTGATTTCAAGACTCCGGGCCGTGAGGATGACGATACAGAGACAAAGCTCTACACCAAGGCAGATGTAAATGCAAGAAAAGCTGCCAAGGATACAAAAGCTTCTGACGACAAAGCGGCTGTAGACGAGCTCTCGCAGACTATATCACGAGGTCTCGGCGGCAAAGCCAATATCTCAGATGTGGACTGCTGTGCAACAAGGCTTCGTATCACAGTAATTGACCCTGAAAAGGTAAACGATGTGCTTCTTAAATCAACAGGAGCATCAGGAGTCGTACACAAGGGACAGGGCGTACAGATTATCTATGGACCAAGAGTAACAGTGATTAAATCAGATTTAGAGGATTATCTTGCGAGCGTGACAGAGGAGCATTTCGAGGATGATGCAGCAGAAAATAATACAGCAGACGCATCAAAGACAAAAGATTCAAACACCTCTTCTGATAAAGCACAGGATTCGGATGTTGAATCAGAGCCGACAAGCACAGTCATCATCTCAAGTCCTATGACAGGAATTGCAGCAGACCTCTCAACAGCGCCGGACGAGGCCTTCGCCGGCAAAATGATGGGTGATGGAGCGGTAGTCACACCTGAGGAGGGGGTAGTTGTAGCACCTGAGGATGGAACTGTTTTATTCGTTTTTGATACAAAGCATGCTTTGGGATTTACAACCGACTCAGGAATTGGTATGATAATCCATGTAGGAATTGATACAGTAAAGCTCGAGGGTAAAGGCTTTGACGTACAGGTTGAGGCAGGATGCCATGTTAATAAGGGCGACGTGCTCATGAAGCTTGACCTTGACTACTTAAAGGCTAACGCACCATCAGTTACAACTCCTGTTATCTGCACAGAGCTAAAAGATAATCAGAAAATCCGCCTCATCATAGACGGACCGATTAAGGCAGGAGAGCCTCTCTACGCAGTTGACACCTACGAGAAGTAATTCATACATCCTTAAACAATTCAAAGGTATCGGATGCCATGGAGATGGCGGCAGCAGTTCGAAAATGCGCCACATTTATAGAGGAAAAGATTGGAAAGCACATAGATGTCACTACTATGGCCTACAACCGCCTCATGAACCATATCCGCCACATGGTATCAAGAGCCGCGACCGGAGAAAAATTAAAGGTTGATCTCAATCAGTTTATCGAGAAAAATTACCCGGAGTCATTCGCACTGGCAGGTGAGATATGTAAGGAGCTTGGAAAGAACTTAAATCATGAGTTTTTGGACAATGAGACAGGCTACCTTGCCATACATATCGAGCAGATTAAGTGTGATGAGATGGTAAGTGAATAAAAAATGTGAAAACCTTCCTGCACATTAGGTTATGTGTGGGAAGGTTTTTTCGTGAAAAAGTACTGTGATGGAAGAAATGAATGGGGATTTGCGTAAGAAAATGGATATAACGAATGGGGATTTGCGTAAGAAAATGAATATAACAAATGGGGATTTGCGTAAGATTATGTACAAATCTTCCTTAATGTGGTACACTACATAGTTGTATCAACAAACATCCGATACACAAAATACATATGAAATCAATTTAAAGGAGATATATATACCATGAAACTCGGCATCGTCGGACTTCCGAACGTCGGAAAGTCTACATTATTCAACTCACTCACAAAGGCAGGAGCGCTTTCAGCAAACTATCCTTTTGCTACAATCGACCCAAACGTAGGTATTGTTTCAGTGCCTGACGAGAGAATCGTAAAGCTCGGAGAGCTCTATCACACAAAGAAGGTTACACCTGCAACAATCGAATTTGTTGATATCGCAGGTCTTGTGAAGGGAGCCAGTAAGGGTGAGGGACTTGGAAACCAGTTCCTTGCAAATATCCGTGAGGTAGATGCAATCGTACACGTAGTGCGCTGCTTTGAGGATACAAACATTATCCATGTAGATGGCTCTGTAGATCCTGCAAGAGATATCGAGACAATCAATCTTGAGCTTATTTTCTCGGATGTTGAGATTCTTGACAGGCGAATTGCAAAGATTGCAAAGCAGGCAAGAATGGACAAGACACTTGCAAAGGAGCTTGAGCTTGTTGAGGCAGTAAAGGCTCATCTTGAGGACGGAAAGATAGGCCAGAACCTTTGAAGTGCCTGATGATGAGGATGCACAGCTTTGGTTCAAGGGATATAATCTCCTTACAGCAAAGCCTACCATCTACGCAGCAAACGTATCAGAGGACGACCTCGCAGATGACGGCGCAAGCAATCCGCATGTTGCAAAGGTAAGAGAAATGGCAAAGGAAGAGGGCGCAGAGGTATTTGTTATCTGTGCACAGATTGAGCAGGAGCTTGCAGATCTCGATGAGGACGAAAAGAAGGAGTACCTTGAGGATTTAGGTGTTGAGTCAAGCGGTCTCGATAAGCTTGTAGCAGCCAGCTATTCACTTCTCGGACTTATTTCCTTCCTCACAGCAGGAGAGGATGAGTGCCGTGCATGGACTATAAAGAAAGGTACAAAAGCACCACAGGCAGCCGGCAAGATACATACTGACTTCGAGCGTGGCTTCATCAAGGCGGAGGTAGTCAACTATCAGGATCTTCTCGACAACGGAAGCCTTGCAGCCGCAAGAGAAAAGGGCATCGTAGGCATGGAAGGAAAAGAGTACGTTGTTAAGGACGGAGATGTAATTCTTTTCAGATTTAATGTATAATTTTATGAATAAAACGCTTTTATAAGCACAAAATCAAAAAGAAACGCATAAGATAGACCAAGGGAGGTCTGTTTTATGCGTTTTCTGGATTTATGCGAAAAAGAGGTTGTGAGCGTGGAGGAGGGCAGGTTCATCGGACACGTACGGGATTTGGAGTTTGACCCGGTCTGTGGCAAAATCTGTGCGATTATCGTGCCGGGACCGGGAAAATATATGGGAATATTTTGCAGGGATTATGAATATTGTATTCCATGGGTTAAGATTGTGAAGATTGGACCCGATATAATATTGGTAAATATATGTGAGTCTGATATGCGGCGCAAGCTGTTATGATTTTATAAATACAAAAAATTATAAAAAGTCAAAATCAGTACAAAACATATTGACAACGAAAATTAGTATATATATACTAAAATATGTATAGGTCTTTTTAAATACAGATGATGATTTGAAGTATTATAATGAGAAACAAAGATATTTTGCTTCTTCATACTATATGATACCTACGGAGGGTACAGCATGAAGTGTCCATTTTGCAGTAGTGACAACACAAGGGTAATAGACTCAAGACCGGCTGATGACAACAGTTCTATCAGGCGCAGAAGGCTGTGCGATGATTGCGGCAAGCGTTTCACTACATATGAGAAGGTGGAGACAATCCCGCTCATCGTTATAAAAAAGGATAACAACAGAGAGCAGTATGACCGCTCCAAGATTGAAAAGGGCGTGCTTCTTGCATGTCACAAGAGACCGATTTCAGCAGATACAATCTCAAAGCTTGTAGATGAGGTCGAGATAGAAATCTTTGCCAGAGAGGAAAAGGAAATCCCTACATCACTCATCGGAGAGCTGATTATGGACAGATTAAAGGACCTTGATGCGGTAGCATATGTGAGGTTTGCATCGGTTTACCGAGAGTTTAAGGATGTCAATACATTTATGACAGAGCTTAAAAAGATGCTTGACACCAAATAGTGTTTAGGCAGCAGGATTTATTTAGAACAGAATGGGAAGGTGCGTATGAACATTTCCGGTATTCGCCCGAGCGAAGGCTTTTATTCATACAATTCCATAAGGGTAAACGAGCTTAGAAACAGCCAGATTATGAGTTCGAAGCAGGCAGTGGATGACACAGCTTCACAGCAATCCATTGCTGATGATACGGCTGATTATGAGGCTGCAAGGGCAAGGCAGAGCTTTACCTCGCTTGATTATGCAAAGACATATGATTCCAATGCGAGCTATGAGCTTAAGGGTGCTGACAGTGATATCAGCACACTTGATGTCGCAAAGGCTGTATCCGATTTAGACAAGGATAAGGTATTGCAGCAGTATCAGCATTTTGTCGGCAGTGCGGATGGTATGGTTATGCAGCAGGCAGCCTTGAATGAACAGATTAACAGGGAGACAGAGAATTTTATACTATGAGTTTTTTATACCCGGGAGAGTACATTGACTCGACATACAGCATAGATTTTGATAAATTATATAAGGAGGGCTACAGGGGTGTTATTTTTGATATCGACAACACCCTTGTGACTCATGGTTCGCCTGCTGATGAGCGGGCGATTGCTTTGTTTAAGCACCTTAAGGAGCTTGGGTTTTCGTGCCTTGTGCTCTCAAACAACAAAGAGCCGCGTGTGAAGAGCTTTGCTAAGCAGGTTGGGATAAAGTATATCTACAAGGCAGGAAAGCCCAAGCCATCAGGCTATCGTACAGCAATGGAGAGGCTTGGCACAGATACGAAAAACACTCTTTTTGTGGGAGATCAGATATTTACAGATATCATCGGAGCTAATCTTACGGGCATCAGATCAATACTTGTAGCACCTATTGACCCGCATGAGGAGATACAGATTGTGCTTAAGCGCTTTATTGAAAAGCCTGTAATTGCATGCTACAAGAGGCATTTAAAGAAAGTAAATAAATAATTTTTAACTAATAATTTAAAATTTGGAGGCATATATATTATGAAGATTGCAATCGGAAACGATCACGCAGCAGTTGAGCTTAAAAAGACAATAATGGAGTACGTTGAGAGCATGGGGCACGAGGTGACCAACTTCGGCACAGATTCAAGTGAGAGCTGCAATTACCCGGAGTATGGTGAGAAGGTGGCTAATGCAGTGGCGTCAGGCAAGTTTGACTGCGGAATACTGATATGCGGTACCGGTGTAGGTATCTCAATAGCAGCCAATAAGGTCAACGGAATCCGTGCGGCAGTTTGCTCAGACACAGCCACAGCACGCCTTGTAAAACAGCACAACAATGCCAATATCATAGCCTTTGGTGAGAGGATTGTAGGTGTTGAGCTTGCAAAGGATATCGTAAAGGCTTATCTGACAGCCGAGTTTGAGGGTGGCAGACACGCCAAGAGAGTGGCTATGATATCAGATATCGAGGCAAGAAACTAATATAAAACCAATACAAATTCATACAATAGAAAATAAATACTTGAAATGTATTGCTTTTTATTGTAGAATGGACGAATGAGAGAGCTTAGGCTCGCACGATTTAAGGAGGAAGTAACTAATGATTTCAGCAGGAGATTTCAGAAACGGTGTTACTATCGAGTTCGAGGGAAACATCTATCAGATTATCGAATTTCAGCATGTTAAACCAGGAAAAGGTGCAGCATTTGTACGTACAAAGTTAAAGAATATCATCAGTGGTGGTGTTGTTGAGAAGACATTCCGTCCAACAGAGAAATGCCCTACAGCACACATTGACCGTAAGGATATGCAGTATCTTTATGCAGATGATGATTTCTATCATTTCATGGATGTTGAGACATATGACCAGATTGACTTACCAAAGGATGAGGTTGGCGATGCTCTCAAGTTTGTAAAAGAGAACGAGATGTGTAAGGTTTGTTCACACAAGGGCAATGTATTTGCAGTTGAGCCACCACTTTTCGTTGAGCTTACTGTTACAGAGACAGAGCCTGGCTTCAAGGGTGATACAGCAACAGGTGCTACAAAGCCTGCTACAGTTGAGACAGGTGCTACAGTTTATGTACCACTTTTTGTTGAGACAGATGATGTTATCAAGATTGATACAAGAACAGGTGAGTACCTTTCACGTGTATAATCTGTAGTTTTATGAGTCTGCACATATTCCGGTATGCCTGGAGTATGTGCAGGCTTTTTTATTTGTGTGCTGTGTGGCAGGTGAGAATCCCGACAGCAAGTGTCATAAACACATGCGACACAAGCATAGCCCACAGATATGCATCTATCCCATAGTGGGGTACGAGAAGCATAATCATCAGAATTCTTATCGCACAGGTGAGCAGATTGACGAAGAGCACCTGCTTTGCTTTACCCAGACCGTGCAGTATGCTGCAGAGCATTCCGCTTATGTGCATCAGTGGGCACAGAAAACACAGTCTTCTAAGGAAATATCCACAAAGCTTCGATGAAAAAAGAAAATCCCCTATAAAATCCGACAGCAGATAGAATATGCATGTAAAGATAAGACCAAAGCATAGTCCGAATAAGGCACAGGAGTTTATGGTTTTTGTGATTTTTGTATCCTTTCCGGCGGCATTCGCTTCAGAAACAGATGGCAGAAGCATCACGCAGGCACAGCTGCAAAGCACACCGGGGAATAAAAGCACGGGAAGGGTGAGACCGGAAATGGTTCCAAATATGTCAAGGGCCAATGCCGGTGATAGTCCGTAGAGCTTAAGAGTTCTTGGGATAAGCACATTTTCGACGGAGGATGAAAAGCTTGCCAATATGTAGTTTAGTGATAAAGGAATGAAAAGTGCAGCCATGCCATAGGCTGTTGTTTTCAGGCTATTGACGGATATTTTAAAGTATGAGAAATCTTTTTTATTGTGATAACGGAAAAGACGGTTGCGCTCGCTTCGCCTGCCACGATGCCGTATATAGAGTATACAGGCTTAAAGCAGCTGCCACCGTCAGATAGTATTGCGTATATCAGATAGCAGGTGCCAATGCGCGCGGTCTGCTCAATTAATTGTGTGGCAGCTGGAACGGCTGCTTTTTTTCAATCCATAATAGTATCCGTTTATGCAGGAATGGATAGCAGCGGGCAGAATGGAAAAGGACAGCGCCTTGACAAGCTCTGTGCAGCGTGACTCACTTAAAATACAAATGCTTATGTAGTTGGCATTGGAATACATAATAATTGTGAGTAAAAGAGCAATGGTGGCTGACATAATTATTGCACAAATGAGTATAATCTGCCTGTTTTGAGGTTTTTCGGCAACAAGCTTTGATGTAGCAGTCTGAAAGCCGTTGCAGCAGAGTGACATGCATACGGACATGAGTGGAATCACAAGCTGATAGAGTCCAAGACCTGTTGAGCCCATGACGTTATTAAGAAATATGCGAAAGAAAAAACCCATAAACCGACTGGTTGTACCGGCAAGTGTCAGGAAAATAGTTCCGGTCACAAGTGGGTTGGATAAATATTTTTTTACAATCAAAAAATCACCTGTCATATGTTGTCTTAGAAGTATATGTGCTTCTTTGGATATATATGACAGGTGATTATTTATTGTGTGTTAAACAGCTATTTTGCGCTAAACAACTATTATACTCTTATATGACCGGTATCGTTATATTAAATTTGTGAGATTAACCCATAAAGTGGCGGATAGCCTTGGCTACGCCGTCATTTTCGTTTGTGTCGGTGACGTAATCAGCCTGTGCCTTAAGTTCATCGGTTGCATTTCCCATGGCCACGCCGATGTGTGCGGCTTTTACGATAGCCATGTCGTTTTCGGTGTCACCGACAGCCATTGTCTCATCAGCTGCTATATTCAGGATTTGAGCCAGCTTATGAAGCGCCACACCTTTGTCAACGCCTGCTTTTGTGAATTCCAGATTACCGTAGCCACCGCTTACGAGCGTGATTTCAGGGATTTTTTTCAGATGCTCAAATACTTCGTCGCGGCAGTAGTAGTTATCATTTACATCCTTTGGGAAATTGATGGTCATTTTCTGCATATGGTAATTGTTTTCGCGCATCATTTTAGTGATATCGTTCACACGTTTTCTGGTTGTCATGATGTATTCCTTTATAGAAGAAGGCATTTTGAGATCCTTTGCATCCTTGAGACACTTGTACGGAGAATAGCCACAGCCGTTTATGAAGGCATCCATATGAACGCGCTTTGTCATCAGGTAATCAATTATTGAAAACGCTGTCTCATCAGAAAGGCAGTTTTCGTAAAGACATTTTTTGGTGTCAATCTCGTAGATTGCACTTCCGTTTGCAGTGATAGCGTAGCGGATGCCGGTGTCCTTAATTGCCTCAAACGGCAGCCCTCCGAATGGACGGCCGGTGGAGATGACCACATTTATTCCGGCAGCAGTTGCCTCTTTTATAGCTTTTATATTTTCCTTGGATATCTGACTTTTGTTGTTGAAAAGTGTTCCGTCAAGATCTAAAGCAATAAGTTTCATAAGAAATCCTTTCTTTTGTTTGAAAAATATAGTGTTTTAGTATATTATGGTGAATAGACTATTGATTTTTGTGTTTTAAAATCGGTTATAATGATAATATAAATTTTCACAAATTTCAAGGATGAAGAGCACATAGCTTTTGCTTTGAAATACTTTACACTGTGGAGTGAATAACAGCTGAAACAGAAAAGGAAACGAAATGACAAGAGAAGAATTCAGAAAATATATTAGAGAAAACATAGTTATCCTGGATGGAGCGACCGGTACAAACCTGATGGCAGCGGGCATGCCTGTAGGTGTGTGTCCGGAGGAATGGGTGATGGAGCATCCGCAGGTGATTCTTGATTTGCAGAAGGCTTATGTCGATAACGGCACGAATATTGTTTATGCACCTACATTTACAGGAAACAGGATTAAGCTTTTAGAATATGGTTTACAGGAGAAAATTAACGAGATAAATACTACACTGGTTGGCCTGTCAAAGCAGGCTGTCGGGGATAGGGCACTTGTAGCTGCAGATATGACGATGACAGGCAGACAGCTTTTTCCACTCGGGGATCTGATGTTTGAGGAGCTTTTGGAGGTGTACAAGGAGCAGGCGAGGATCCTTGATGCGGCGGGCGCAGATGTTTTTGTGGTTGAGACAATGATGAGTCTTCAGGAGTGCAGAGCGGCAGTGCTTGCTATAAAAGAGGTGAGCGACCTGCCTATTATGGTGACACTCACCTACAACGAGGATGGCAGGACTCTATTTGGTACACCGCCTGAGACAGCAGTTGTTGTGCTGCAGTCACTTGGAGTGGATGCTATCGGTGTGAACTGCTCGACGGGACCTGCTGAGATGATAGCGCTGGTTGAAAAAATGGCAGAGTACGCTACAGTGCCTCTTATTGCCAAGCCAAATGCAGGGCTTCCGGAGCTTGAGGATGGTAAAACTGTATACAAGATGACTCCGGATATGTTTGCCGATGCGATGAGAGGGCTTGTGGAGGCGGGGGCATCCATTGTCGGAGGCTGCTGTGGCACCACACCGGAGCATATACGTGCTCTCACAGAGGCCGTAAAGTCAATGCCTGTTCATAAGCCGCTTGAGCATCATAGAAGAGTGCTTGCGTCCGAACGAAAGAATGTAGAGATTGACTTAGATGGCAACTTTACTGTGGTAGGAGAGAGAATCAACCTACAGGCAAGAAAAGCTGCAGGCACAGCTTCGTGAGGGAAAGCTTGACCTGGTGCGCCAGATGGCTATGGAGCAGGAGACAAATGGTGCGGGAATACTTGATATCAATATGGGCATGAATGGCATCGATGAGAAGGAGATGATGAAATCGGTTATATATGAGGTTTCATCTACCGTGGACTGTCCACTTTGTATTGATTCAAGTTATGTGGAGGTAATAGAGGAGGCTCTTAAGATTTATCCGGGAAGAGCTCTAATCAATTCTATTTCTCTTGAGACTGAGAAGATGGAAAAGCTTCTGCCTCTTGCGGCAAAATACGGAGCGATGTTCATACTCTTACCACTTTCGGATGCAGGATTGCCAAAGGATGTCGAGGAGAAAAAGCAGATTATAAATACTATTTATGACAAGGCACTTTCGCTTGGAATGGCACATGAGGATATAGTGGTGGATGGACTTGTTGCGACAATAGGTGCAAATCCAAAGGCCGCAATCGAGTGCTATGAGACCATTGCGTACTGCAAGGATGAGAAAAAGCTTCCTACAATATGCGGACTTTCAAATATATCCTTCGGACTGCCTGAGCGTATGTACGTGAACACAGCGTTTCTTACAATGGCCATATGCAAGGGACTCACCATGGCTATTGCCAATCCATCACAGGAGCTTTTGATGAATGCTGCATTTGCATCGGATATGCTGCTCGACAGACCTGACAGCGATATAGCATACATCGAGCGCATGAGCAGGCTTGCGGAGGAAAAGGCCCAATATGAGACTGTTGTTGTGAAAAAGTCGGACAATGCTGCGTCTGCTTCAAACGGCACATGCGCAGCGGGCAGTAAGGATGCGGTATTTCAGGCTGTCTTAAAGGGAAACAAGGGCAGTATAATTGATGAAGTAAAGAAAATGCTTTCTGATGGTGCAAAGCCTGACGAGATTATTAATAACAGCCTGATTCCGGCTATTAATGAGGTGGGAGAGCTTTTTAACCAGAAGAAATATTTCCTGCCACAGCTTATCGGCAGTGCAAATACCATGAAGCTTGCTATAGAGCATCTGGAGCCGTTACTTGAAAAGAAGGACTCAGGGGAGGATATGCCGACTCTTGTCATTGCAACGGTGGAGGGGGATATCCATGATATAGGAAAGAACCTTGTTGTGCTTATGCTTAAAAACTATGGCTACAACGTGATTGATATGGGAAAGGATGTGCCTTGTGAGGATATTGTCAACAAGGCGATTGAGACGAATGCGGCAGTTATCGGACTGTCAGCTCTTATGACCACCACAATGATGCGCATGAAGGATGTAGTGGAAATATGTAAGGAAAAGGGCTGTAAGAGCAAGGTTGTAATCGGTGGAGCCTGCATTACACAGAGCTTTGCAGACGAGATAGGAGCCGACGGATATTCAAAGGATGCGGCAGAGTGCGTGAAGCTTGTGGAGAGACTTCTGAATAGTTAAAATTTTTTTAAATAAAATGAAAAAAGTTGTTGACAATAAGGTGCCGACTGTATATAATAATCAAGTCGGTTGACGACATGGGATCTTAGCTCAGCTGGGAGAGCATCTGCCTTACAAGCAGAGGGTCACAGGTTCGAGCCCTGTAGGTCCCATCCTTTTAAAGGATATCAATCAATATGGCGAGGTGGCTCAACTGGCTAGAGCGTCCGGTTCATACCCGGGAGGTTGAGAGTTCGAGTCTCTCCCTCGCTACTTTACTTCAACAGAAGTGACACGGGATCTTAGCTCAGCTGGGAGAGCATCTGCCTTACAAGCAGAGGGTCACAGGTTCGAGCCCTGTAGGTCCCATCCTTTTAAAGGTATCAATCAAATATGGCGAGGTGGCTCAACTGGCTAGAGCGTCCGGTTCATACCCGGGAGGTTGAGAGTTCGAGTCTCTCCCTCGCTACTTGTTAAGACTTGCAGTTGTTGCAGGTCTTTTTGTTATAAATAGTTACGAAACAGAAAGGGATAAGCATGATAAGACCTAAAATAGGACTTGACTGGGATGATGTGACAGCCCCATTCAACAGTATAGCCATAGATATGGCAAACAAAAAATATAATATCACCCCACCGCTTGAATTGGAGGATATAGATTCCTGGGAGAATACCGGCAGAGCCTCTGTCATAAAGGAATTTTACCGGGATAATACACTTTACGAGAGGCAGAAGCCTACAGAAGAGACAAAGCGGATGATAAGAAAGCTCATGGATATCGGAGAGGTATATTTTATCACGGCGGTGGCACCGGGCTTCATGGGAGTGAGGGCGAGTCAGATAATGGAGGCATTTCCTGATTTTCCGACAGAAAATATCATACTTGGCAATGCAAAAAATCTTGTGCAGTTTGATATTATTTTAGATGATGCCATACACAATGTGCTTGAGACACCGGCCACATATCCTGTGCTCATGCGAAAGCCGTGGAATTCAAAAATGACAGGACTGTTATCGGTCAATAATATCACAGAGTTTGTATATCTCGTGGAGCAGATAATAAATGCGTCATTATATAGAAATAAAAATATAAAGAATCCGTCAGTTGTGGCGCTTGTCGGACCATCAGGCTCAGGAAAAACAGCGCTCTCAGACAGCCTGTGCGCCATGGAGCATTTTGAAAATCCGAAAACATACTGTACCAAGCCAGGAGATAAGCACAGGTACCTGACGGAGGAGGAGTTCAATGCACAGGATTTCTTTGAAAAGACAAGGTACGCCGGAATACAATATGGCACCAAAATGGAGGATATAGAGGCAGTGCTTGAAAAGGGACACTTTGTCGTGATGCCGCTTGACATGTGCGGCGCCATTGCCATGAAGCGCCATTTTCCTACTGTTATAGTGTATGTGGCGCGTGACAAGGAGCTCTTAATCCGGGATATCATAGAGCAGGATTACTCAATAGAAGAAAAGACACTTCGTATTCTGTCCATAGATGCCGAGAAACGCAACCGCCAGATATGTGACTATGCTGTAAATAACATGGATGTTGGTGCAGCTACGAGAGAGCTTTCTGATGTTTTGGAAAACAATTGCTTATAAAATATATTTATAGCAAGCTCTTAGTTATAAGTATTAACACTTTTCCTAGAAAGATGATATGATATGATTAGTTCAAGGGAACAGCATCCCGGAATTAAAATTAAAAACAAATAACATTAACATATCATTAATAGGAGGATATTAATATGAGCAAGAAACATTATGCAGACAGAAATTTAAAATTTGAGACATTACAGTTACATGTAGGACAGGAAACACCTGATCCGGTTACAGATGCGAGAGCAGTTCCAATCTACCTTACTTCATCATATGTGTTCCATAACAGTGAACATGCGGCAGACAGATTCGGACTCAGAGATGCAAGGAAATATCTACGGAAGACTGACAAACCTACAGAGGATGTATTTGAGAGAAGAATTGCAGCACTCGAGGGTGGCGTGGCAGCACTTGCTGTTGGTTCCGGAGCAGCGGCACTCACATATGCTTTCCAGGCAGTAGCACACGCAGGTGACCATATCGTTGCAGCAAAGAATATCTACGGCGGTACATACAATCTCTTGGCACACACACTTCCTGATTACGGAATTGAGGCTACATTCGTAGATCCATTCGATTATGATGGAATCAAGGCTGCCATCAAAGAGAATACAAAAGCTATTGAAATAGAGACACTCGGAAATCCAAACTCAGAGGTGGTAGATATCGAAAAAATTGCAAATATCGCTCATGAGGCAGGAATCCCACTTATCGTAGATAATACCTTTGCTACACCATATCTTGTTCGTCCGATTGAGTACGGTGCTGATATCGTGGTTCACTCAGCAACAAAGTTCATCGGTGGACACGGAACAACAATTGGTGGAGTTATAGTTGACAGCGGTAAATTCGACTGGACACAGAATGATAAATGGCCATGGCTTGTAGAGCCAAACGTATCATACCACGGAGTAAGCTTTGCAAAGGATTGCGCACCGGCAGCATTTGCGACATATATCAGGGCAATTTTACTTCGTGATACAGGAGCAACAATTTCACCTGTTCATTCATTTATCTTCCTTCAGGGACTTGAGACACTTTCGCTTCGTGTGGAGCGTCATGTTGAGAATGCACTCAAGGTAGTTCAGTACTTAAAGGATCAGCCACTCGTAGAGAAGGTTAATCATCCATCTATTTCAGAGGATAAAGAGCAGCAGGAACTTTACAAGAAATACTTCCCTAACGGAGGCGGTTCTATATTTACATTCGAGATTAAGGGTGGAGCAAAGGAAGCACAGAAATTTATTGACAACCTTGAGCTTTTCTCACTGCTTGCAAACGTAGCTGATGTTAAGTCACTTGCTATACATCCGGCTTCTACCACACACTCAGAGTGCAATGAAGCAGAGCTCTTAGATCAGGGCATCAAGCCAAACACAATCCGTCTTTCAATCGGAACTGAGAATGTGGATGATATAATTGAGGATCTTGATGAGGCATTTAAGGCACTTGAAGAGTAAACGGTTTTTCATGATAAATACTCCTTAAACGAATAAATAGTGATCATTATAAAAGGAATCGGAAAATATTAATCCGGTTCCTTTTATTGTGCCATGAAATATCATGGATTGGATTTTTTCGCGAACATCTTGACAACCTTTTAACAATTATTGATATTCGAGAAAAATAAGTATATTATAGTCAGTGGTGTGAAACCAGATATAGTTTTAAATAATAAATAATATACATAAAGGAGACATTATCATGTTTGGATTTGGTCAGTTAATCGAAATATTAAAGAAAGACCCAAAGAAAATCGTATTCACAGAGGGAGAGGATCCACGTATCCTTGAGGCAGCTTCGCGTTTACTTGCAAGCAACTTCTTACATCCTATCCTTGTCGGAGATCCTGAGAAGATTAGTGCAAGCGCTGAGAAGAGCGGTTTCAATATCCGTGGAGCAGAGATTATAGATCCTATGAACTTTGATCGTATGGATGAGATGGTTGAATTATTCTGCGAGCTTCGTAAGAGCAAGGGTGTTACACCGGAGCAGGCTAAGGGAATTCTTTCATCAGCTAACTACTTTGGAACAATGCTTGTAAAGATGGGTATCGCAGACGCACTTCTCGGAGGAGCTACATACTCAACAGCAGATACAGTTCGTCCGGCATTGCAGCTTATCAAGACAAAGCCTGGCAACACAATCGTATCTTCATGCTTTATCCTTGTTCGTCCATCTGCAACAGGTGAGAATGAGGTGCTTGCAATGAGCGACTGTGCTATAAACATCCATCCTACAGAGGACGAGCTTGTTGAAATCGCAGGAGAATCAGCAGAGTGTGCTAAGATCTTCGGTATCGATCCAAAGGTTGCATTCTTAAGCTACTCAACACTTGGCTCAGGAAAGGGCGAGGACGTTGACAAGATGAGAAACGCAGCTCACAAGGCAAAAGAGAAATATCCAAATCTTCCAATCGAGGGAGAAATCCAGTTTGACGCAGCAGTTGCACCACGTGTAGCCCGCACAAAGTGCCCACAGTCTGAGGTTGCGGGTCATGCAAATACATTTATCTTCCCTGACATCAACGCAGGAAATATCGGATACAAGATTGCACAGAGACTTGGTAATTTCGAAGCATACGGCCCAATCCTTCTTGGACTCAATGCTCCAATCAATGACCTTTCTCGTGGATGTAATGCAGGAGAGGTTTACTCAATGGCTATCATCACTGCAGCACTTGCATAAGCATTTAATGGACTATTTCCATTTTAATAAGACCGCTCCGGTTGTCCGGGGACGGTCTTTTATTTGAAAATAAGCTTAAAATAATATCTTGGCGCAACAGAAGAAATAAGGTATACTATAGTTAAAACTAAAATACAGAGCAATGACAGTTGACAATAACATGAGGTGTTGTATCTGATAGAAAGAGAGACGATATATGAGAGTAGGAATGGGCTATGATGTGCACAAGCTTGTTGAGGGCAGAGATTTGATTTTGGGAGAGTGAAGGTTCCACATACACTTGGGCTGTTAGGCCACTCGGATGCCGATGTACTGTTGCATGCGATAATGGATGCACTCTTGGGTGCAGCGGCACTTGGAGATATCGGAAAGCATTTCCCGGATACAGACCCGGCATATGAGGGTATTTCGAGTCTTAAGCTTTTAGAGCATGTGAGAGACCTCATTGCAAAAAAAGGCTATGTGATAGAAAACATAGATGCGACAGTAATTGCACAAAAGCCGAAGCTTCGTCCGTATATTGAGCAGATGGAGCAGAATGTGGCTGATACGCTGCAAATCGCAAAGGAGCAGGTAAATATAAAGGCGACGACCGAGGAGTGGCTTGGTTTTACAGGCCGCGAGGAGGGGATTGCATCACAGGCAATCTGCTCACTTACAGGTCTCTATGAAGCAAGTATGCAGGTCGGAGGCGGATGCAGCGGCTGCAGCGGACTGTCAGGCCGATTGATTTGAATATATAGGGAAAACATGCTAAAATAAAAGATAGTTATAAATCATCCAAAAGGAGATATAAATAATGGAGAACAATTTCAAGTTTTACAATACACTCACAAGACAGATTGATACTGTTGTTCCGCGTGTTGACGGCAAAATCGGCATGTATACATGTGGACCTACAGTTTACCATTTTGCACATATCGGAAATATCCGCTCATACATCATGGAGGATGTGCTTGAGAAGGCACTTCGCTATGTGGGCTATGATGTAAAGCGTGTCATGAATATCACTGATGTGGGACATCTCTCAAGCGACGGAGATACCGGAGAGGACAAGATGCTAAAGGGCGCAAAGCGTGAGCATAAGAGCGTCATGGAGGTGGCAAAGGAGTACACGGACGCCTTTTTCAAGGATTTCACGGCCGTACACAACAGGATGCCTGATGTCGTAGAGCCTGCAACCAACTGTATTCCGGAATTCATCCATATGGTGGAGGTGCTTATCGAGAAGGGCTACGCCTATTTTGCCGGAGGCAATGTATATTTCGATACATCAAAGCTTGATGATTATTTTGTGTTCTCTTCAGCAGTAGAGAAGGAACAGCTTCAGGTTGGAGTGCGAGATGATGTCGAGGAGGATGTAAACAAGAAGAATAAAAATGATTTCGTACTCTGGTTTACACAGTCTAAGTTTGAGGACCAGGCTCTTAAATGGGACAGCCCATGGGGCGTCGGATATCCGGGCTGGCATATAGAGTGCTCATGCATCAGCATGAAGCATCTCGGAGAGTACGTGGATATCCACTGTGGCGGTGTGGACAATATTTTCCCACATCACACCAATGAGATTGCACAGTCAGAGAGCTATCTGGGACACGACTGGTGCAAGTACTGGTTCCATGTCAATCACTTAAATGACAGAGCCGGCAAGATGAGCAAGTCGAAGGGTGCAATCCTCACAGTTTCGGTGCTTAAGGAGAAGGGCTACAATCCGCTTGCCTACAGATTCTTCTGCTTACAGTCACACTACAGAAAGCCTCTTGAGTTTTCGTTTGATGCGCTCGACAATGCAGTTGCGGCATACAATAAGATTGCAAAGCGTGTGGCAGAGCTTAAGGATGAGGGTGATATAGATGAGACAGCTTTTGCTGACTTTAAGAAGAAATTTACTGATGCAGTTTCAAATGATCTGAATACATCAATGGCTATAACCATAGTGTATGATGTGCTTAAGGCTGATATCTCAGACAGGACAAAGCTTGCACTTATCGATGACTTTGAGCAGGTACTTGATCTGGGACTTAGGGAATCAGGAAAGGCCTTACTTGAGGCATCGTCATCTGTAGACAGTGAGCTTGAGGCATTTATCAATGATAAAATTGCAGAGCGTGCAGCCGCTAAAAAGGCAAAGGATTTTGCGACAGCCGATGCCATAAGAGATGAGCTTCTGGCAAAGGGGGTTGCCATAAAGGATACCAGAGAGGGAGTAAAATGGGAGCTTGTATAGTATGAAGATAGACTCATATATTAAGGAACAGTTTGGAATAAAGGATGTTGATATAAGGACATACTCGCCGCTTACACTTGCATATATCGGTGATGGCATATTTGATATTGTCATCCGCTCAGTTGTGGTGGGAAAAGGCAATACAAAGGCAAATCTGCTTCATAAGCACACAAGTAATATAGTAAAGGCACATACGCAGGCTCTCATGATAGAGGCACTTTTACCTCATCTGACAGAGGAGGAGAGTGATGTGTATCACAGGGGGCGCAATGCCAAGTCACCTTCCATGGCAAAAAACGCTACAATGGCTGATTACAGGAAAGCTACAGGGATTGAGGCGGTCATGGGCTATCTTTATCTGAAGGATGATTTTGAGAGGGTTGTTTCACTCACTAAGCTTGGAGTGGAGCTTTTAGGAATTGAAATATAGCACAAAATAAGAGGAAAATATGGATAACAACAATAAAGAAAAATTTCATGAGAATTATATAGAGGGCAGAAATGCTGTGCTAGAGGCTTTCCGTTCAGGAAAGACAATAGACAAGCTTTTTGTGCTTGACGGCTGTCAGGACGGACCAATAAAGTCAATCACAAGAGAGGCCAGAAAGCATGATGCAATCATAAACTATGTTGCAAAGGAAGACTTGATCAGATGTCTGAGACAGGCAAGCATCAGGGTGTCATTGCAGTTTCAGCAGCATATGAGTATGCCGAGGTTTCGGACATACTGGAAAATGACCGAAAGAAAGGGCGAGCCGCCTTTATCATCATACTTGACGTATAGAAGATCCACACAATCTGGTGCAATAATCCGTACGCAAATCAGGCGGTGCACATGGCATCATCA
>ENA-OQJR01000038-OQJR01000038.1-human-gut-metagenome-genome-assembly--contig:-NODE-38-length-33194-cov-4.691868_pt1 | contig 33194 bp, 34 predicted proteins | sample MGYA00242614_ERZ504781 | MGnify/ENA primary metagenome ERZ504781 (study PRJEB26092, sample SAMD00036365) | human gut metagenome | host: Homo sapiens | study: EMG produced TPA metagenomics assembly of...
ACCGTTAAAAAACGTTGAAGTAAGGATTAGCAGCCCTAAAGAAAATGGTTGTGATTTCATCATTTCTCTTGGAGATGGTTCTACCTCAGGATGCTGTCAGCAGTATATCTATCCTAGCTACTAATGGTGGTCGACCTCTGGATTACGAAGTCGTTCATAAATCAGAAAAAACAGGCTTACCAGTAATTGCCATTAGTACAACGACAGGAACTTCAGCTGAAATTACCATTAATTATGTTATCACTGATGAAGAACGCAAAGTCAAAATGGTTATGGTTGATAAAAATAGCCTAGTTTTGATGTCAGTCAATGACCCAGAATTAATGTTTTCAATGCCTAAGTCATTAACAACCGCAACTAGTCTGGATGCTTTAACTCACGCTATCGAAGCATTGGTAACACCAGGTGCTTACGCCGCAACGAAAAAACTTTCGGTTGGGGCGATTGAGTTAATCAAAGAATACTTGCCGCGCGCAGTTGCCGATGGTCATGACCTTGAAGCGCGAGAAGCCATGGTTAATGCTATTTTCTTGGGTGGTATGGCTTTTAATAATGCAGGTCTTGGTTATGTGCATGCTATGGCACACCAACATGGTGCCGTTTATCATTTACTACATTGTGTTTGTTGTGCGATGACTTTGCCAATTGTCGAACGCGAAAATGTCAAACATGTTCTAGCAACTTTCCGTGATGTGGCTAAAGGACTAGGACTTCATACCTAAGATAAATTGGAAGAAACAATCGCTCTTTACAAACAGCTATTTTAAGCTAAAACTTGGATAAGTTGCAGGAAAAATCCTGTGACTTATTTTTTTAAGAAAAATTTCTTTGCAAAGTAAAAAGAATGTGTTAAGATAGTAGCTAAAAAAATTTAATTAGGGAGGCTAACTTGGATACAACAACATTAAAAGAATTGGCAAAAACAGAACTTCATTGTCACTTGGATGGTTCCATCTCACTAGAGACAATTCGTCAATTAGCAGATATGGCAGATATTGCTGTTCCAGCAGCAGATGAAGATTTAAAGGACTTAGTTACCGCACCTGCTGAGGCAGAAAGCTTGATGGATTATTTAAAAGCGTTTGATTTTGTCCGTCCGCTTTTGCAGACGAAAGAAGCTCTACATTTGGCTGCTTATGATGTTGCTAGACAAGCTGCGCAGGAAAATGTCATTTATACTGAAATTCGCTTTGCACCTGAATTTTCAATGGATGAAGGATTGACAGCTTCTGAGACCGTTGAAGCAGTTCTGTCAGGTCTTAAGCAGGCAGAAGCAGATTTTGGCATTGCGGCTAAGGTTCTTGTCTGTGGCATGAAACAATCACCTGCACATGTGACACGTGATATTTTTGACCATGTCGTCCAGTTAGCTGATAAAGGATTAGCTGGTTTTGATTTTGCAGGAAATGAACTAGATTTTCCACCTGCAGAATTAGAGGCTATCATTAAGCATACTCAGGAGTTAGGGCTTCCTTTGACATTTCACGCTGGTGAATGTGGTTGCGCTCATTACATTGCGGATACCATTGCTCTTGGTATCAAGCGTATCGGACATACCACGGCCATTTATGATCAACCTGAATTGATTCAAGAATTTGTCAAAAAAGGGGTAACAGCTGAGCTATGCTTGACAAGCAATCTCCAAACCAAAGCTGCGAAATCTTTAGCTGAGTTTCCTTTTCTTGTTTTGAAAAATGCTGGCGCTAAGATTACCATTAACACTGATAACCGTACGGTTTCTGACACCAGCCTAACAAGAGAATACGCGCTCTTTGCTAAATATTTTGGTGTTGGAGTTGATGATTTCCTAACATTTAATAAAAATGCTATTCAAGCATCGTTTACAACAGAAGCTCAAAAAGCTGATTTATTATCGAAAATTGACAATTTATATAAAACATTTCTGTAAAATTATGCTACAATAGTGGTAATTTATGTTTGGAGGGAACTATGGCTTTAGTTAAGATTGTCTATGCCAGCATGACAGGAAATACTGAAGAAATTGCTGACATTGTTGGAAATAAGTTCGAAGAACTTGGACACACTGTCGAAGTAGACGAATGTACAACAGTTGACGCAGCTGATTTTGAAGATGCTGATGTTGCGATTGTTGCATCATACACATACGGAGATGGCGAATTGCCAGATGAAATCGTTGATTTTTACGAAGATCTTGCAGATGTTGATTTGACAGATAAAATCTTCGGTGTTGTCGGATCTGGTGATACTTTCTACGATTACTTCTGTAAAGCAGTTGACGAATTTGAAGCACAATTTGCCTTGACTGGTGCAACAAAAGGTACGGATTCAGTTAAAGTTGACTTATCTGCAGAAGATGAAGATATTGCAAATCTAGAAGCTTTCGCAGAAACTATTTCTGAAAAAGTAAACTAAATAAGAAACTGAGGTTGGAGTGTGCTCCAATCTCTTTTTTCTCTTCCTTTCATAAAGAATGTTTTATAAAGTGAGGTGTCATTATGACCAAAAATAGAGATTACGATTATGGTTTTCACGATGATCTTACCCCGACTTATTCGACGGGTAAGGGTCTAACAGAAGAAATCGTGCGAAACATATCTGCTTACAAGCATGAACCCAAATGGATGCTTGATTATCGTTTGAAGAGCTTGGAGTTGTTTTATAAACTTCCCATGCCAGATTTTGGACCTGATTTGTCTGGAATTGACTTTGATGATGTCATTTATTTCCAAAAGCTAGCGAATAAGAAGGTTAATGACTGGGATGATGTTCCTGATAAGATTAAAGAAACTTTTGAGCGTTTGGGGATTCCACAAGCTGAACGTGATTACCTTTCTGGTGCTGTAGCTCAGTACGAGTCTGAAGTGGTTTATCATAATATGAAAGAAGAGTTCCAAAAACAAGGAATTATCTTTACCGATACTGACACAGCTTTGCAAGAATTTCCAGACTTATTTAAGGAGTATTTTGGAAAAATTGTCTCAAATAGTGAGCATAAATTTGCCGCTTTAAATGGTGCTGTTTGGTCAGGTGGAACTTTTATTTACGTGCCAAAGGGCGTGCAATGTGATATTCCAGTACAGACTTATTTCCGCATTAATGGTGAAAATGCAGGGCAATTTGAACGTAGTTTGATTATTGTCGATGAAGGAGCTTCAATTCAATATATTGAAGGTTGTACTGCTCCCAATTACACAACCAATAGCCTTCACGCAGCAACGGTAGAAATTATTGTCAAACGTGATGCTAGTTTTCGTTACACGACTATGCAGAATTGGTCTGACAATGTTTATAATCTGGTAACTGAACGTGGTAAGGTCGAAGAAAACGGCATGTTAGATTGGATTGATGGTAACCTCGGAAGTAAGGTCAATATGAAATACCCTTGTTCGATTTTAGATGGTCCACACGCCAAAACGTCAGTGCTTTCCATGGCATTTGCCAATTATGGTCAACATCTAGATGCTGGCTGTAAAGTTTATCACAATGCTCCACATACCTCATCAACCTTGATTTCAAAATCAGTGGCTAAGGATGGTGGAAAGACTGACTATCGTGGTTCAGTTTACTTTGGCAAGCATAGTGAAGGCTCAAAATCACACATTGAATGTGATACGATTTTAATGGATGACTTATCAAGCTCAGATACTATTCCATTTAATGAAATTCATAATTCAAATGTGTCTTTGGAACATGAAGCTAAGGTTTCAAAAGTTTCTGAAGAACAACTTTACTACATGATGAGCCGAGGAATTTCTGAAGAAGAAGCAACAGCTATGATTGTTAATGGCTTTATGGAACCAATCACCAAAGAACTTCCAATGGAATATGCCGTCGAAATGAATAGTTTGATTACTATGAGTATGGAAGATTCTATCGGGTAAATATTTGAAAATTCTAGAAATAATCTTTTTATCTCTTGAGTCTTCTTGTCAAGAGATAAACTTTTCTTTATAATGGAAGTAATATGAAAAAACATGAGTACAAATATGGTCAGCTACGCAAGTTATTAGTGATTCTTGGTTTGCTTAGTATTTGTGGCTATTTTATGATTTATGTCATCAGGCACTGGCAACTGATTGCCGCTTTTTGGCAATCTAGTTCAAAAACAACTCTAACACAGTTTTTGATGCAGTTGCGAACAAAAAATCTGATGAATATCACTATTTTGCTATTTTTGACAGCTTTAACAGCAGCCATTCCTTTTATGTCGAATGCGATTTTTGCTATCTTTAATGGCTTGATTTATGGCCCTGCTATTGGCTTTTTGATGAATCTCTCAGCAAATATCCTTGGCAATTTTATCTTTGTTAGAATTCTGAAAATGATTGATTTAAAGGACAATGATATCAAGTTGAAAAAATATTTTGCAGGATTCAAAAATGTCATCGATGCTGTTGAAAATCAAGAACTGGGTATTATGCTAGGTTACATGATTCCTGTGATTCCAACCCTACTCATCAATTATCACGTGGCAAAAATCAAATTGCCTTGGCGCAGATGGTTTCTCTACGTTACAATCGGAGTAGCACCGAGTAGTTTATTGTATGCTTTAGGTGGAGATGCGGTTGTTGCGGGAAATTTAAGACTGATTATTGTACTGCTTGTTATTTTTATTGCCATCAGTTTAATAGGAACTTATTTTAAACGAAAAAAGAATAAGTCATCTTTATAGTAGAAATAAAAAAGATAAGGATATGGAAAAATGTCAGTAAAAGATTTGAATATTATCCGTCAAGAAATCGATCAAGTAGACCAAGAGTTAGTAGCCCTTCTGGAAAAACGTATAGCTCTAGTGACTCAAGTAGCAGCTTATAAGAGAGCTACTAGAAAAGCTATTTTAGATACTAGTCGTGAAAAAGTAGTCTTAAATAAAGTTGCTAGTCGCGTTCAAAATAAGGATTTTGAAACGACGCTGGTCAATACTTTTGCAGATATCATGAAAAATTCTCGCGATTATCAAGCTAAACAATTAAAGGCTGATTTAGATTAAGAAGGTAGCTCTCATGATTAAAAACTTAAAAGATAATCAAGATTATTCTTACAATGTTCTTGTAAAAGTAATCGGCGTAAGTCTTCTTATTGGATTTCTGATAGGTTGTGTTGATACTGTATTCGGTCGCGTCTTACTCATACTTAGTGACTTTCGAACTAGTCATTTCAATTATGTGATTCCTTTTTTGGGGTTGATTGGGATGGTTATTGTTTTTCTTTATCAAAAAGCGGATGCTCGAGCTAGCAAAGGAATGGGGCTACTTTTTGCGGTTAGTCAAGAAGCTGAAAAAGAAATTCCGTTGGTCATGTTACCTTTGGTAACTGTAGCAACTTGGCTAACTCATCTTTTTGGAGGAAGTGCTGGTCGTGAAGGTGTTGCTGTCCAGCTTGGGGCGACGATTTCACATGCTTTTAGCAAGTTTTTCTCTTTTGAAAATAGCTCTCGCTTGTTTCTTGTAACGGGTATGGCAGCTGGGTTTGCCGGTTTGTTTCAAACGCCATTGGCGGCTGTCTTTTTTGGACTTGAGATATTGGTTCTTGGCAAATTACAATTACCAGCTCTTTTACCAATGACAATTGCTTCATTTGTGGCGAGTGCAACATCACATGTTTTAGGATTAGAGAAATTTGCTCACTTTGTCAATGTTTCACTAACTTTTAATGCTTTGTTGTTTTGCAAACTTGCTTTGCTAGGACTTATTTTTGGACTAGTCGGCAATGCCTTTGCTGCTTTACTTGCCTATGCTAAACAAAAAGCCAAAGAGGTCATGTATAATCCCTACTATCGTATTTTATTTGGTGGGATTGTGCTTAGTCTTCTTTTCTTGATGTTGTATCATGGACGTTATTCAGGTCTTGGAACTAATCTGATTGATGCTAGTTTTTCTGGGAAAGACATTTACTTTTATGATTGGTTATTGAAACTAGTCTTGACTGTGGCAACTTTAGCAATCGGTTTTCAAGGTGGTGAGGTCACACCGCTCTTTGCTATCGGTGCATCACTCGGTGTTGTTTTAGCAAATGTTTTTGGTTTGCCAGTTGAATTTGTTGCAGCGGCAGGTTACATCAGCGTCTTTGGTAGTGCCACAAATACACTTTTAGCTCCGATTTTTATCGGAGGAGAAGTCTTTGGTTTTGCTAATTTGCCATATTTTGCTTTAATTATGATTTTTGCTTACAGCCTTAATCGAAAACACTCTATTTACACAGGACAAGAGGTTTTGACATTCTAGAAAAAACACTCAAAAAAGTCAGCTATTTTGCTTTACAGATATGGTGATTTTTGGTAAAATAAGAAGAGTGTGTAATGGACGCACTAATAATACGGCTAATCCGCTGGGACAAGCACCTAATGATTAGTAAGATAGGAGAATAAATAAATGAATCCATTAATTCAAAGTTTGACTGAAGGTCAACTACGTACTGACATCCCTGCATTCCAACCTGGTGATACTGTTCGTGTTCACGCAAAAGTTGTCGAAGGAAGCCGCGAACGTATCCAAGTTTTCGAAGGTGTGGTAATTTCACGTAAAGGTCAAGGGATCTCAGAAATGTACACAGTTCGTAAAATTTCAAGTGGTATCGGTGTTGAACGTACATTCCCAGTTCACACTCCACGTGTAGAAAAAATCGAAGTTGTTCGTCACGGTAAAGTACGTCGTGCTAAACTTTACTACTTGCGTGCATTGCAAGGTAAAGCTGCTCGTATTAAAGAAATCCGTCGTTAATTTTGGCGATAACTTTTCGATTGAAAAAATCTGTCCTTGTGACAGATTTTTTCATAGCTCCCCTTAGTTCAATGGATATAACAACTCCCTCCTAAGGAGTAGTTGCTGGTTCGATTCCGGCAGGGGAGATATAAGTAGGCATAAAAGTCCTTGATTTCAAGGTCTTTTTTCGTTATCAAATACACTTGACCTAAAATTGTCCAAAAAAGATTATTATATCAGAATTATCCTTAGTTAATGGCTTTATTTTTTGAAAATGTACACGAAAATTCCTGAAAACCATGCCTTGATTTTTTCTGAAAAATTCCCGTATTTTCACCAGCTTTTTTCCTCAAATCTAATTAAAAAATGATATAATATTTTTTGACTAGAAACGAAGGAAGTAACATGGCAAGAAAAAAATATTCTATTGATAGTCGAATTGACTATTCTGTAATTTTACCTGGTTTTTTTTCTTTTGCTAATTGGTTTGGTAGCCGTTTATATTGCAACGTCAAATGACTATCCTGGAACAATTGCAAAAGTAATGACACAACAAGGTGTTTGGATCTTTTTAGGGTGTGTAGTTGCCTTTGTTGTTATGCTCTTTAGTACTGAATTTTTATGGAAAGTCACCCCTTATTTGTATGGCTTGGGTTTGGCTTTGATGATTTTACCTTTGATTTTTTATAGTCCAGAATTGGTCGAATCAACCGGTGCCAAAAACTGGGTAACCATTGGGTCAGTAACCTTATTTCAACCTTCCGAATTCATGAAGGTCTCTTACATTTTGATGCTAGCTCGAGCATCGATTTGGTTTAGACACAAAGTGCCAGAAGATAATTTAAAAAACGATTGGAAGCTTCTTGGAATCTTTGCTTTGATTACCTTGCCGGTCATGGTGTTATTAGGTTTGCAAAAAGACCTTGGGACGGCCATGGTGTTCTCTGCTATTCTAGCAGGTTTGATTTTATTGTCAGGAATATCTTGGTGGATTATCTTGCCTGTTGTGATTGCGGTAACGGTGATTATTGGAGGCTTTCTAGCTCTTTTTCTATCACCACATGGCAAAGATATTTTCTATGGTTTGGGGATGGATACCTATCAAATTAATCGTATTTCAGCTTGGCTAGATCCATTTTCATACGCTAAATCAATTGCTTACCAACAAACTCAAGGTATGATTTCAATTGGTAGCGGTGGGCTTGGTGGTAAAGGTTTCAATGTTATTGACCTTGCTGTTCCAGTTCGTGAAAGTGACATGATTTTCACAGTTATTGCTGAGGACTTCGGTTTTCTTGGCTGTGCGGTTGTTATGACTTTGTATCTTGTTTTGATTTATCGCATGATTCGTGTGACTTTTGAGTCAAACAACCGATTCTACACTTACATTTCAACTGGATTTATCATGATGATTTTGTTCCACATTTTTGAAAATGTTGGTGCTGCGATTGGTATTCTACCTTTGACTGGTATTCCATTGCCATTCATCTCACAAGGTGGTTCATCATTGATTACTAACTTGATTTGTGTTGGTTTGATTCTATCAATGAGTTATCAAAATAATTTGCACCATGAGCAAGAAGTTGAAGAGCATTTCAGACGAAGTGAACGTTATTAAAAGAGGTTTGGGAAAATTCTCCCGAGCCTTTTTTTGGCTAAAAAGCAATTTTGTTATCACAAAAATCTTTTGAAAATCCTGTTTGACTATGTGGGAAATTGATTGAGTAGAGACTATAAAAAAATGCAAAATTGTGATATAATATTGCTTATGAATTACCATGATTATATCTGGGATTTGGGTGGCACTTTACTCGATAATTATGAAATGTCCACTCAGGCTTTTGTGAAAACTTTAGCTAATTTCGGTTGTCAAGCATCGCATGATGACGTTTATGAAAAGCTAAAAGAATCAACAGATGCCGCTGTTAAAAAATTTATCCCAAACCAACCACAATTTTTGAAAGCATATAAAGCATTAGAAGCCGATTATTTGAAAACACCGGTTCTTTTTACAGGCGCCAGCGAGGTTTTACAGGCAATTGTGGCTAGCGGTGGGAGAAATTTCTTGGTTTCTCATCGAAATAAACAAGTCCTTGATATTTTAGAAAAAACAAAGGTACTTCCCTATTTCACAGAAGTCGTGACATCAGAAAGCGGCTTTGCTCGTAAGCCAAATCCAGAATCAATGTTATACCTCAAAGAAAAGTATAAGATTGAAAATGCTTTGGTTATTGGAGATCGTGAAATTGATAAAGAAGCTGGTCAAGCTGCTGGCTTTGATACCTTGTTAGTTGATGGGAAAAAATCCTTATTGGAGATAGTGAAGTAAATGACGGAAGAAAATAAAAATTTAGCAGAATTAGCGAAAGAGTACGACGCCAGTCAGATTCAGGTCCTAGAGGGACTTGAAGCTGTACGTATGCGCCCAGGGATGTATATCGGTTCAACCTCAAAAGAAGGATTGCACCACTTGGTCTGGGAAATTGTCGATAACTCAATCGATGAAGCTTTGGCAGGATTTGCCACGCATATTGAGGTTTTCATCGAGAAAGATAATTCGATTACAGTTGTCGATGATGGGCGTGGTATTCCTATCGATATTCAAGAAAAAACAGGTCGTCCAGCCGTTGAAACGGTCTTTACAGTATTGCACGCCGGTGGTAAATTCGGCGGTGGCGGTTATAAAGTATCAGGTGGTCTCCACGGGGTAGGTTCATCTGTTGTTAACGCTCTATCAACACAATTGGATGTGTCTGTTTATCGTGATGGAAAAATCCATTATCAAGAATATCGCCGTGGTCATGTTGTTGACGATTTGAAAGTTATTGGTGACACAGACCGTCACGGTACAACTGTTCACTTCACTCCAGATGGCGAAATCTTTACAGAAACAATAGTATTTGATTTTGATAAATTAGCTAAACGTATTCAGGAACTTGCTTTCTTGAACCGCGGTTTGCGTATTTCAATCACTGACAAACGTGAAGGTATTGAACAAGAACAACATTATCACTACGAAGGTGGTATCTCAAGTTACGTTGAATTTATCAACGAAAACAAAGATGTTATCTTTGATAAACCTATTTATACTGATGGTGAAATGGATGGTATTTCAGTTGAAGTTGCCATGCAATATACAACTGGTTACCACGAGACAGTGATGAGCTTTGCCAATAACATTCACACACATGAAGGTGGTACACACGAACAAGGTTTCCGTACAGCTTTGACACGTGTGATTAACGATTATGCTCGTCAAAATAAATTGCTTAAAGAAAAAGACGATAATCTAACTGGCGACGATGTTCGTGAAGGTTTGACAGCAGTTATCTCTGTTAAACATCCAAACCCACAATTTGAAGGTCAAACCAAAACAAAACTTGGAAACTCAGAAGTTGTCAAAATTACTAACCGTTTATTTAGCGATGCATTTGGACGTTTCTTGTTAGAAAATCCTCAAATTGCTAAGAAAATCGTTGAAAAAGGAATTCTTGCTTCTAAAGCACGTATTGCTGCGAAACGTGCACGTGAGGTAACACGTAAAAAATCAGGTCTTGAAATTTCAAACTTGCCTGGTAAATTGGCAGACTGTTCTTCAAACGACGCAACAATGAACGAATTGTTCATCGTCGAAGGGGATTCTGCGGGTGGTTCTGCAAAATCAGGACGTGACCGCGAGCACCAAGCAATTCTACCAATTCGTGGTAAAATCTTGAACGTTGAAAAAGCAAGTATGGATAAAATCCTTGCTAACGAAGAAATTCGTAGCTTGTTTACAGCAATGGGAACAGGTTTTGGAGCTGATTTTGATGTGACCAAAGCTCGTTACCACAAACTAGTTATCATGACCGATGCCGATGTCGATGGAGCACACATTCGTACTTTGCTTCTGACATTGATTTATCGCTTCATGCGTCCTGTATTGGAAGCAGGATACGTATACATCGCACAACCACCAATTTACGGTGTTAAAGTGGGTAGTGAAATTAAAGAATACATCCAACCTGGTGCTAATCAGGAAGTTGAACTACAAGCGGCAATTGAGCGCTACAGCAATGGTCGTTCAAAACCATCTGTTCAACGTTACAAAGGTCTTGGTGAAATGGATGACCACCAACTCTGGGCAACAACAATGGATCCAGAAAATCGCTTAATGGCGCGTGTATCTGTTGATGATGCTGCCGAAGCAGATAAGATTTTTGATATGCTTATGGGAGATAAGGTTGAACCACGTCGTGAGTTCATTGAAGAAAATGCGGTTTACAGTACGCTTGATATTTAATCGAATATTAACATAAAAATACTGCACACAATCTCTAAGTATGTTATAATCGTAATGTTATAGCTATTTTTTACGATAAAAAAGACAATTTATAAGGAGTTTTAAATGTCGAGCGGAATTATTTTACTGCTTGTAGCAATAGTTGTTTTAGTCATTATTGCTTATCTAGTTGGCGTTATCGTACGCAAACGAAATGATTCATTGATTGCAAGTTTGGAAGAAAGAAAGCAATCGTTATTTGGATTACCAGTCAATGAAGAAGTCGAAGCTGTTAAAAATCTTCATCTTATCGGACAAAGTCAAACAACATTTCGTGAATGGAACCAAAAATGGGTTGATCTTTCATTAAATTCTTTCTCAGATATTGAAAATCATATTTTTGAAGCTGAAGATCTTAACGACAGCTTCAAGTTTATCAGTGCGAAACATGAAATTGACAATGTTGAAAGCCAATTGAACTTGGTTGAAGAAGATATCAATGCAATTCGTGAAGCACTTGCTGTTTTGAAAGAACAAGAAGAAAAGAACAGTGCACGTGTGAAGCATGCTTTGGACTTATATGAAACTCTTCAAGCTTCTATTTCAGAAAAAGAAGACAATTTTGGTTCAACAATGCCCGAGATTGAAAAACAATTGAAAAACATCGAGGCTGAGTTCTCACAATTTGTAACACTTAACTCAACAGGTGACCCAGTTGAAGCCTCTGAAGTACTTGATCGTGCTGAAGAACATACTATTGCACTTGGTCAAATTTCAGAACAAATTCCAGCAATCGTTGCTAAATTGGAAGATGATTTTCCAGATCAATTGGATGATTTGGAACAAGGTTACCGTCGTCTGCTTGAACAAAATTACCACTTCGCTGAAAAAGACATTGAAGCTCGTTTCCAAGAAGTGCGTGATGCAATCCGTGCTAATTCATCAGAACTTGTGACTTTGAATCTTGATCGTGCTCGTGATGAAAATGAACACATCCAAGAAAAAATCGATTCATTATATGAATTGTTTGAACGTGAAATTGCTGCTCACAAAGCTGCGCTTAAAGACAGTAAAATCATTCCAGACTATTTGGCACACGCTAAAGCCAATAACGAAAAATTGGAACACGAAATCAAACGCTTATCTCACAAGTATATCTTGAATGATAACGAAAACTTAAGTCTTCGTTCATTCACTAAAAATTTGGAAGAAATCGAACAAGAAACATTGCCAATCGTTGAAGTTTTCGATAATCAAGATAAACCATTCTCTGAACTTCAATTGATTTTTGATCGCACATTGAAAACTCTTGATGCGATTGAAGAAGGTCAAATGCAAGTCTTCGAACATGTCAAAAACATTGAACAAATCGAAAGCGTTGCTCGTCAAAGCTTAGATCAATACATTAATCGTTTGCACTCAATCAAACGTTACATGGAAAAACGTAACTTACCAGGAATTCCTCAAGATTTCTTGAGCGCATTCTTCACAACAAGCAAACAATTGGAAGTTTTGATTGATGAGCTTAGCCGCGGTCGCATTGATATTGAAGCAGTTTCTCGTTTAACTGATGTTGCAACTGCAGCAATTGCTAATCTTGAAGAAGCAACTTACCAAGTTGTTCAAAATGCAACATTGACTGAACAGTTGTTACAATACTCTAACCGTTACCGTAGCTTCGAGCCAAGTGTTCAAAGCAGTTTCGAACATGCTTTGCATCTCTTTGAAGTAGATAACAATTATCAAGCGTCATTTGACGAAATCTCATATGCACTTGAAACAGTTGAACCAGGTGTAACTGATCGTTTCGTATCATCATATGAAAAAACACGTGAACAAATTCGTTTCTAAGATGATATGTCATATAAGAAAAAAAGGTTTAGAAACTTTCTAAGCCTTTTTGATACTTTTATTCTATTTGGGTTAAGTTGACTTAAAATTTGGGTATAAATATAAAGATTCTAAAAATTTAGCTTGATATTTTCAGAATTTTCTTGTAAAATAGCTTTAATATAAAAAAGCGATGATAGAAAAAGCCTAAGACAACAGACAGAGAGTGCTTGGTGGTGAGAAAAGCATGCAATCCTTAGGCGACACATTCTTGAGTGCGTGTGCGAATGCTTCTAGCTAGTAGTGCACGACGGATGGATCCACGTTACGGATTAGAAGTCTAGTACTTCATGAGAGCAGTTAAGGTGACTTGCTGTTGAATCAAAGGTGGAACCACGTTGTTAACGTCCTTGCAAAGTTTTTTTGCGAGGGCGTCTTTTTTATATCAGAAAATAGAAAGGATCTTATTATGACAACTATTAAAGGATTGAGAGAAATTGAACCTTACGTTGCCGGAAGCCAACCAAGCGGTGAAAATTTAATTAAACTAAATACAAATGAAAATGCTTATGGACCAAGTCCAAAAGTAGCAGAAGTTTTTTCACAGTTTGATGTCCATCAATTGCGAAAATATTCGACCTTGGATCAAAAATCACTACGCATTGCGCTTGCTAAGCAACACGGTCTTGAACCTGATCAGATTATCGTTGGTAATGGTTCAGATGATATTTTATCCATGGCATTTCTAGCATTTTTTAATAGTGATGATCCGGTTTTGTTTCCTGATTTAACTTATGGATTTTACAAGGTTTGGGCGGATTTGTATCATGTCAATTACCATGAAATTCCATTGAATGAGCAGTTTGAGATTGACTCTAGTGATTACATTGCTGACAATGGAGGAATTATCATCACCAATCCTAATGCGCCAACTGGCATTTATAAATCGCTTGATGAGCTTGAAAAGATTATTCGTGCTAATCAAGACGTGGTCGTCATTATTGATGAAGCTTATATTAACTTTGGTGGTCAAAGTGCTCTGCCATTGCTTAAAAAATATGAGAATGTCTTTATCACACGGACATTTTCAAAAGATGCTTCCCTTGCTGGTTTGCGAGTTGGTTATGGTTTGGGAAGTCCAAAATTAATGGCGGTGATTAATGCGGTTAAGAATTCCGTTAATCCATATAATGTTGATTTGATTGCTGAAAAATTAGCGCTTGCAGCTGTTGAATCTTGGGATTATTATGAAGACACTTGCCAAAAAATCATGGCAACCAGAGATTGGTTTGCAAAAGAGTTGAGATTTTTAGACTTTAAGGTTTTAGAATCAAAGACAAATTTTGTCTTAGTAGAATGTCCAGATAACGGCGCAGCCTTACTGTTTGACTACTTACAAGCTAAAAATATTTATGTGCGTTATTTCCCAAAAGTTGAACGCATTAAAAATTACTTGCGCATTTCTATCGGGCGTCAAGATGAAATGGAAGAAGTGCTTAAGGCGATTAAAGAATTCTTGGCTGTAGGTTTGAAATGATTTGAGGAGTGATGGAATGAAAAAAACGACTTTACCAGTAGGGATGCACGATAAATTATTCAAACGCGCACGTGTAACCTACAAAATTGAACGAGATATCAGTGATTTCTTGATGAGTCAAGGCTTTAATCGTATTGAAACACCGACCTTGGAACATTTTGAAGTTTTTAGCGATACGCTTAATAAAAATAATTATAATTTTTTTGATAAAAGTGGCGAACTGTTGACCCTTCGTCCGGATATTACTAGTCAGATTGGACGTGTGATTGTTTCAACCCAAGTTGAAACGCCGATTAAATTTTTATATTCAGGCAAGGTCTTCAAATACAATGAAGAAATGCGTGGCTTGATGAACGAGCACACACAAGCAGGGATTGAAATCGTTGGTTATCCAGCTAAAGAGGCGGTTTATGAAGCCATCGCTTCAGCAAAAGCATCGCTTGATAAGGCAGATATCCCATCTTACCAATTTGAGTTTTCACATGCTGGTATTTTACAAACGATTTTTGATGATTTGAACTTACCAGCTGCAGCAGAAAAAGAATTGGATGTGGCACTAAAAGACAAAAATATCACGCAATTAAATGAGTTAACGAAGAAATATCCAAGTGAATTTGACGATTTCTTGAAAAATTTGCCTTATCTTTTTGGTGAAAGTCATCAAGTGCTTAGCAAAGCTCGTAAGCTTGTTAAAAATGAGTCTGTCTTAGCTGCTTTGACTGATTTGGAAGATTTGTTGGCACAGGTCTCTGATATTTTACCTGAGAGTCATATTGATTTAGCTCAAATTCCATCTATGCCATACTACACTGGTGTCATGTTTAAAGTCTTTGGGGACAAAGTTCCAGATGCTTTTGCTTCAGGTGGACGCTATGACAAGTTATTTGAACGTTTTGGCGCTAAAAAATTAACAGCAGTTGGTTGGGCAGTAGATATTGATGCCATTTACCAAGCAGTACACGATAGTTTAGAAGGAGGTGCCTAATGGAAAATCAAATTACGATTGCTTTGACCAAAGGACGTATTAAAAAAGATACCGTAAAACTTTTGGAAAAAGCTGGTTTTGACATGTCTTTTATGGCGGATAAGGGACGTAACCTAATTTTTGAAAGTCCGGACAAGAAATTCCGCTTTTTGCTTGTTAAGGCACCCGATGTGACAACTTATGTTCGACATGGTGTTGCTGATCTTGGAGTTGTCGGAAAAGACTTGCTTATTGAGCATCCGATAGGTTACCTTGAAATGCTTGATTTGAATTTTGGGTTGTGTAAGTTTTCTGTTGCTTCAACGGACGCTTACAAACCGCATGATCACAAGCGCAAGCGTATTGCCACAAAATATCCAACAATTGCTACTGATTATTTTAATAAAAAAGGCGAAGATGTTGAAATTATTTCAATTCAAGGAAGTGTCGAAATTGCTCCAGTTATCGGCTTAGCGGATGCTATTGTTGATATCGTAGAAACAGGAAATACTTTGGTTGCCAATGGTCTCAAGGTTTATGAAGACATTTGTCGTATATCAGCTCGTCTGATTGTCAATAAGGCAGCTTTGAAAAATAATCCAGAAATCATGCCATTTATCCAAAAATTGGAAAGTATCGTTGGAAATGAGGAGGTAGCTTTTAAATGAAAGTTTTAACAGGAACGACAGAAGAAATTTCAAAAATTCTCTATCAAGAACAACTCGAATTGAGTAAAGAAAACCTTGACGTCGACGATGCAGTCCGTCAAATTTTGGAAGATGTCAAGAAAAATGGAGATAAAGCTTTAAAAGTTTATTCTGAGAAATTCGACAAGATTGCTTTGGATAACTTTGAAGTAAGTCAAGATTTGATTAACCAAGCTTTTGAGGAGATTAATCCAGAAGTCTTGGTAGCTCTCAAAAACGCGAAAGCAAACATTGAAAGTTATCACAAACAACAATTGGAATCAGGTTTTGAAGACCAACCGACTGATGGTGTTATTCGTGGTCAATTGATTCGTTCAATTGAACGAGCTGGTGTTTATGTGCCAGGTGGGACAGCAGCTTACCCATCGTCAGTTTTGATGAATGTGATTCCTGCAAAGATTGCTGGTGTTAAGGAAATTATCATGATTACCCCACCGCAAAAACATTTTGAACCTGCTATTTGGTGGCTGCATCACTTGCTGGTGTCAATAAGATTTTTCAAGTTGGTGGTGCTCAAGGGGTAGCGGCTCTTGCTTATGGGACAGAAACGATTCCTCGTGTTGATAAAATTACAGGACCTGGAAATATTTTTGTTGCGACAGCCAAGAAAATGGTTTACGGTCTTGTTGGAATTGACATGATTGCAGGACCATCAGAAATTGGAGTGATTGCCGATAGCTCAGCAAATCCTAAATACGTTGCTGCAGATTTGCTTTCTCAAGCTGAACACGATGTGCGTGCTCGCGCGATTTTGGTAACTGATTCGGCTGAATTGGCTGAAGCTGTTGAGGTAGAGATTGAAGAGCAACTTAAACGTTTGCCACGTGAAAACATTGCACGCCCATCAGTTGAAAATAACGGTTACATTATCATTGCAGATTCGGTTGATGCTATGTTTGATTTGATGAACCAAGTGGCACCAGAACACTTGGAATTGGCTATGGATAATGCTTATGATTATCTTGATAAAGTACAAAATGCAGGTTCAGTTTTCTTGGGTCATTTCACCAGTGAACCGATTGGTGATTACTATGCTGGAGCAAACCACGTCTTGCCAACAACAAGTACCAGTCGTTTTTCATCAGCTCTTGGAGTGCATGATTTTGTGAAACGAATTCAGTACATGCAATACTCAAAAGCAGCTGTCAATGCGGCTAGTCACGATATTACAACACTTGCTTATGCCGAAGGTTTGCAGGCTCATGCTAAAGCAATCGAGGTGCGCCATGACTAAAGTAAAAGGATTGCTAGTGATGGATGTAGATTCTACACTCATCCAAGAAGAAGGAATTGACTTGCTTGGTGAAGAAGCAGGTGTTGGTACAAAGATTGCTGATATTACAGCGCGTGCTATGAATGGTGAGCTAGATTTCAAACAAGCTTTGGATGAACGTGTGGGTCTCCTAAAAGGCTTGCCAGAGACGATTTTTGATAAAGTTTTAGCTCGCATGCATTTTACAAATGGGGCTGAAAAATTGGTGGCTGAACTTCATCATCGTGGTTATAAAGTTGCCGTGGTATCAGGTGGTTTTCATGAAACTGTTGATGTCTTGGCTAAGCGCATCGGTATTGATTATGTTAAAGCTAATCGTTTAGAAGTTAAAGATGGACTTTTGACAGGAAAAGTGCTTAGTGATGTGGTTACCAAAGATGTTAAAAAAGCAAGCCTTATTGAATGGGCAGCTGAAAATGGCTTAGACTTAAGTCAAACCATTGCTATGGGAGATGGAGCTAATGACCTTCCAATGATTAAAACAGCTGGTATCGGAATTGCCTTTTGTGCCAAACCAGTTGTGCGAAAAGAAGCCCCTTACCAAATTAATGAAGCAAATTTGTATAAAGTGATTGATATTTTAGATAGTCAAAGCAGATAGATAAAAGTATCAAAAAGGAGTTGTTATGAGACAAGCAGAGATTGAACGTAATACCTTTGAAACTAAAATTAAATTGAGCCTTAATCTTGATGCCCAAGAGCCAGTTTCTATTGATACTGGTGTTGGTTTCTTTGACCATATGTTGACTCTTTTTGCCAGACACAGCCGCATGTCTCTTGTGGTAAAAGCAGATGGAGACCTTCATGTGGATAGTCACCACACGGTTGAAGATGTTGGAATTGTGCTAGGTCAAGCATTGAAAGAAGCTTTGGGAGATAAGTCTGGTATCAATCGCTACGGAACGTCATTTGTGCCAATGGATGAAACACTTGGAATGGCAAGCCTTGATTTGTCAGGACGTAGCTACCTTGTTTTTGATTGTGAGTTCGATAATCCAAAACTTGGCAACTTTGATACAGAGCTCGTAGAAGAATTCTTCCAAGCCTTTGCTTTTAATGTTCAAATGAATCTGCATTTGAAGATTTTACATGGCAAAAATAACCACCACAAATCAGAAAGTTTGTTCAAAGCAACTGGCCGAGCTCTTCGTGAAGCTATTGCCATTAACCCAGAAATTCACGGGGTTAATTCAACAAAAGGTTTGTTGTAATTAAAAATAGAAAGGAAAATCAGTCGAAGCACTCTTATTTAGTGGCGCTTGCAAGGCTTGATAACTTAGCTAATGATTATTGTAATTGATTATGATGCAGGAAATACTACTAATGTCTTAAGGGCTTTGAAAAAAATTGGTGTTCAGGCTGAATTATCCAGTGACCCGACAAAAATTTTAGCAGCTAGAGGTTTTATACTACCTGGTGTTGGAGCGTATCCAGCTGCCATGGCCGAGCTGACTAAGCGTGGTTTGGTTCCAGTAATTAAAGAAGCAGTTGCTAAAGGAGCACCGCTACTTGGTATTTGTCTTGGAATGCAAGTCTTGACAGAAGTTGGTTTAGAACATCAAGAAACAAAAGGACTTGGTTTTATTCCGGGCGTTTGTAGAGAAATCAAAGCAACCAAAAACATGCCAGTGCCTCACATGGGCTGGAATAATTTGACAGTCAAACATGAAACTCCTTTAACGGAAGAACTTGAAGGACAGTCTGTTTATTTTGTTCACAGTTATTTTACAGATGTTCCAAAAGAATACATCGATGTGACTGCAGATTATGGCATTGATGTGCCAGCTATGATTCACAAGGACAATGTTTATGGCGCCCAGTTCCACCCTGAAAAATCTGGTGATGTGGGCTTAGGAATTTTAAAAAAATTTATTGCACTGTGTGAGAAATAAGTTTCACGATTTTTGGGTAGTGTTTTAGAAGAGAAAAGGAGTTTTATATGCAGATTCTTCCAGCGATTGATATCAAAGAAGGACAGGTGGTTCGTCTTTTTAAAGGTGATTTTAATCAAAAGACTGTGGTTAACCCTGATGTTATTGGGCAGTCTAAAATCTTTGCGCAAGCTGGTATTGATTTTATTCACGTTGTTGATTTAGATGGAGCTTTTGATGGCCGAGCTACAAACCGTGATTTGATTGCCAAATTGAAAAAAGAATCTGGACTTGGTGTGGAAGTTGGTGGCGGTATTCGCACACTTGAACAGATTGAAGATTATCTTGCGGTAGGTATTGACCGTGTGATTATTGGTTCAATGGCTGTGAAAAATCCAGACTTTGTCAAAGCTGCCTTGGAAAAATTTGGTAGTGACAAAGTCGTTGTCGGTATCGATGCCAAGAATGGCATGGTGGCTACAGAAGGTTGGCTTGAAACAAGTAATGTTGATTACATCAGCTTAGCTAAAGCCATGGAAAAAATCGGGGTGACTCTCTTTGTCTACACAGATATTGACCGAGATGGGACACTAACAGGACCTAATTTTGAACACTATGATCGCTTGGTGGCTGAGTTGACAACAGCTAAAGTCATTGCTTCAGGTGGTATTGCTGAACAGTCTGATTTGGTGAAATTGCAACAAATCGGAGTTGCTGGAACAATCGTCGGTAAAGCTTATTATAATGGCAATATTAGTCTTGAAGAATTGAAAGCTTTTGGAGGATAGCTTATGCTGAAAAAACGCATTATTCCATGTCTTGATGTCAAAGATGGACGTGTGGTCAAAGGGGTTAATTTTGTTAATTTAACGGATGTTGGTGACCCAGTTGATGCAGCGCGTGCTTATTATGAAGCAGGATATGATGAATTAGTTTTCTTGGATATCACAGCAACGCATGAAAAACGTGATACGACAGTTGATATGGCAAGACGCGTTGCGGATCAAGTTTTTATTCCTTTTACAGTCGGCGGCGGTATTCGTTCTGTTGAGGATATGAACAAAATGCTTAAAGCTGGAGCTGATAAGGTAGCTGTCAATTCCTCGGCTGTTGCCAATCCACAACTTATCAAAGAATGTGCTGAAAAGTTCGGTAATCAATGTGTGGTATCAGCTATTGATGCTCGTAAGGAAATAGATGGTACTTGGCACGTCTATGTAGCTGGTGGTCGTAAAGACACAGGTATTGATTTGATTGAGTGGGCTAAAAAAGTAGTCAGTCTTGGTGCTGGCGAAATTCTTCTAACTAGCATGGATAAAGATGGCACAAAATCTGGCTTTGATTTGGAAATGTTAAATGCCGTTGCTGATGTGGTGAATGTTCCTATTATCGCTTCTGGGGGTGCCGGCAATATTGAGCACATGGTTGAAGTCTTTGAAAAGGCATCGGCTACAGGTGCTTTAGCAGCTTCTATTTTTCACTATGGCGAGGTATCGATTGCAGATACTAAAGCGGCTATGGCTGAAGCTGGAATTGAGGTGAGACGATGAGTGATATTAAACTTGATTTTGCAAAACAAGATGGACTTCTTCCAGTAATTGTCACTGACTATAAGACTGGTCAAGTGTTAATGCTTGCTTACATGAATGAAGAAGCGTACCGTTTGACCTTGGAAACAAAGCAGATGCACTACTGGAGCCGTTCGCGCAATGAACTTTGGCAAAAAGGAGCAACAAGTGGTCACTATCAATACGTCAAATCCATTAAAACAGATTGTGATTGTGACACATTACTTGTGGCTGTAAAACAAGAAGGAGCAGCTTGTCACACAGGTGCTTACAGCTGTTTCTTCAATGATATTTTATAGAAAGGAAAACTATGCTAGAAACAATTTATAAAGAAGCTTTAGACCGCAAAGAAAACCCTAAAGAAGGTTCTTACACTAATTACCTTTTTGACAAAGGTTTGGATAAGATTTTGAAAAAAGTTGGTGAGGAAGCAACTGAAGTTGTTATCGCTGCTAAAAATGCTGATAAAGATGAAATCGCAAATGAAACAGCAGATGTTTTGTATCACTTAGCTGTCATGTTAGTTGAAACTGGTGTTACAACTGAAGACATTGAGGCTGTTTTGAAAGCTCGCCAAGGCAAAAAAAGTAACGTTCACGACCGACCAGAAATCACAAATTATTAAGCAAGAAGAGATAGGAAGTTCTTCCCTATCTTTTTTATCTTCTTTAAAGCAATCGATTGCATTGTTATTAGGATAATTTATCTATGTTACATATTGAATTGATGATTAAAAAATAAATTTATCTTACGAAAACGATTGCGCAATTATAAAGTATTTTGTATACTGAAAGCATGAAATATTACTAATTTTAAGACGGAGGTCTTCTATGAAAAAGGTAAGTCGGCTTTCTTTCCCAGAAAAGCGGGAATACTTTGGGATTCGTAAGCTAAAAGTTGGTATTGCTTCGGTTGCGATTGCAACAGCTCTTTTTTGGGGTGCTGGATTGACAAGTGTTTCAGCAAATCAAGCGACTTCTCAAGCAGCAGTTTCGGAAGTGATAAATGAGACATCGCTCCCAGATGATGGCAGTCAGGCTCTTCTTGAACCAGAAAAAACAGCAGACGCTAATCAAAACCTTGAAGAATCTAATTCTTCTGATTTAAGTGATGACAGCCAAAATCAATTAACAGAGTCTGAAAGTTCAGCGGTAGAAGAAACTGTGCCAGAATCACAGCCTCAAGAAGTTATTTCACAGGCACAAGGGGTTCAAGGGGCAGCAGAAATAGATGAAATTTCTGACGTTAAAGCAGTGACAAGCGCTGAAAACAGTAATCAAGTGAATCTCCTAAAATCTTCTCAACCTGATAATCAAGTCTCAAATCCTCCAATTGCTGAAAATACGCTGCGCGTTCATTTTAAGACCTTACCATCAGATGATTTGGCAAGTCTTGGTTTGTGGACTTGGGAAGATGTCGAACATCCATCTGAATCTTGGCCTGCGATTAATCTTTCTAATCTTAAACACGACGCTTATGGTTATTATATCGATGTGAAATCGGTCAATGGTAATCCTCACAAAGTTGGATTGCTCATCAATAATACTAGTGGTGAGAATGTTTCAGGGGATAAAGTGGTGAATCTTATCAGCCAAGACATGAATGAAGTTTGGTTTGATGAGGATTATAATGCTATCTATTACGCCCACTTGAAAAGGAAAATCCGTATAATTACTATCGTAGTGATGGAAATTACAGAACTTGGCAATTGGTGTGGGGAAGTGCAGTATAGTTCCATCACTAGTCGCTTAGGTTCTTGACCTCATGGTGTTGATTTTAAAAACTTTGGACTAAATACGGTGCTTATATCGATGCGTCGTTGGCAGATTTTAATGAGCTTGGTTTCTTGCTCCTTGATGAATCAAAAGAAGGCGATGCGGCCAAGATTCAACCAGACAATTACACCTTTAAGGATTTAGCTAATCAAACACAAATTTTCTTGAAAGATGAGGATAAGACCATTTATACGAATCCATATTTTGTAAGCACAATTTGCTTAACATCTGCACAACAAATTAGTCAATCAGAGCTTGAAGCAATCATTAGCAATCTAGCAGACGCCGATAAAACTGAACTCCTAGAAAATCTTAAAGTGACTGATAAGACTGGCAATGCCGTTGCTATTACAGATATTACTCTCGATAAAGCAAGTAATAAAGTTACTATCACAGGTGATTTTTCAAGCGATAGCCTTTATACAGTAAGCTATAATGGTGACCGATATCAAGCTAAGCAAAGTTGGCAATACACAGATTCTAAATACGCTTATGATGGTGATTTAGGAGCACGTGTCTTTGATAATGGAGCGCGTGTTGATTTGATCGTTTGGTCACCAAGTGCAGATATCGTTTCTGTTGTTCTCTATGATAAGAATGACCAAACCAAAGTCATTGGCAAAATTGCTATGACTAAAGGAAATAAAGGTCAATGGTCGGCTAGTCTAACACCAAGCCTTGGTTTAGGTATTAGTGATTATCGTGGCTATTATTATCATTATGAAATCACACGCGGAAAAGAGACTGTTCTGGCACTTGACCCTTATGCTAAATCATTAGCTGAGTGGAACAGTGATTTGATTGGAACTGATCCATCTTATAAAGTGGCTAAAGCAGCTATCGTTGATCCTAGCGCTATCGGCAATCAAGACTTGAATTATGCAAATATCAAAGGCTACAAAGACCGTGAAGATGCTATTATCTATGAAGCACATGTCCGTGACTTTACATCCGATACAGCTATTTCAGAAGAACTTCGCAATCAATTTGGTACCTTTGCAGCGTTTGCTGAAAAATTGGATTACCTTCAAAGCCTAGGTGTCACTCATATTCAATTGCTTCCTGTTATGAGTTATTACTACGTTAACGAAGTGATGAATAACAAGCGCTTAATAGATTATGCCTCAAGTAATACAAACTACAACTGGGGTTATGACCCACAAAGTTATTTTGCTTTGACAGGAATGTATTCTGAAAATCCAGCCGACCCAGCAAAACGTATCGCAGAATTCAAAAATTTGATTAATGAAATTCACAAACGTGGTATGGGAATTATCCTGGATGTCGTTTATAACCACACGGCTGACCTTGCTATTCTTGAAGATTTGGAATCAAATTATTATCACTTTATGGAAGTTGATGGCAAGGCTAAAACAAGCTTTGGTGGTGGTCGCCCAGGAACAACTCACTATATGACACGACGTATAGTGCTTGATTCGATTGCTTATTGGACAAAAGAATTTAAAGTGGATGGCTTCCGTTTTGATATGATGGGTGACTTGGATGCTGAGACTGTTCAAATGGCTTATGACAAAGCAAAAGCTTTGAATCCAAATGTTATCATGCTTGGTGAAGGTTGGATTACTTATGCTGGTGATGCCAATGATAGTCGTCAACCTGCTGACCAAACTTGGATGGCACACACAGACAGTGTGGCTTCATTCTCTGATGATATTCGTAATCTCCTTAAATCAGGGTATCCAAGTGAAGGTGCACCATGCTTTATTACAGGTGGGGTTAAAAATTTGCAAGAGCTCTTTAATAGCATAAAAGCTCAGCCAAATAATTTCACAGCAGATGATCCAGGTGATGTGATTCAATACATTGCAGCTCATGACAATCTACCCCTTCACGATATTATTGCTAAATCAATCCACAAAGACCCATCAGTGGCAGAAAATGAAGAGGAAATTTTACGTCGTCAATGTTTGGGAAATCTTATTATCTTGACTTCTCAAGGAACAGCCTTCATCCATTCTGGTCAAGAATATGGTCGTACCAAACAATTCCGTGATGAAGCTTATAAGACACCAGTAGCGGCTGATAAAGTCCCAGCAAAATCAGATTTGCTAACAAACGCTGATGGCACACCATTTGTTTATCCTTACTTTATCAGTGATTCCTATGATTCTACGGATGCTGTTAATCATTTTGATTGGGTAAAAGCAACTGACGGCAAGGCTTACCCAGAAAATGCTAAAACGCAAGCTTATACCAAAGGCTTGATTGCCCTTCGCCGCTCAACAGATGCCTTCACACTTAAGACGAAAGCAGATGTAGATAGCAAGGTCAAACTCATCACCATTCCAAATAAAAATGGAGTTGGTCAAGAAGATTTGATTATCGCTTACCAAACACAAGCAAGTAGTGGTGACGTCTATGCAGCCTTTGTCAATGCTGATAGCAAAGCGCGTGAGTTTGTCTTGTCAGATGATTACAAAGCTCTGTTGAACGCAGAAATTCTTGCTGACGCCGATACCGCAGGTGTCGATGCTATCTTGAATCCAAAAGGTGTGGCTTTTACAGAAAACAGCATTACCCTTAATCCGTTAACAGCAACAATCCTACGTTTGAGAAAGGCGAATGCAGAAACAGAACGTACCCTTTATGACCAAGCAAGTGGTGTAAGTGTCATTTTAGCTCCAGGTGAACGTGAAGAGATTACACAGATTGAAGTCCATCACAAAGAAACAAATGACAGTCAAACCTCTTCAGTCTTGCAAGGTAAAGATTATGATTTATATGATATCGAGCCTGAGGATGCTTATGGCTATGTTGTTAGCACAACTCAAAAAGATCAAGTCATCTTACCAATTGATGCTGGTAAAGCTGTTGCAGAAGTTTTCTATCTTCCAGAAAATGCACAACCGCAACTTCTAGCCTTTAGAGAAGTTAGCAAGTTAGTGGCTGGGCAAGTCGTTAAATTCGTCATCTTTGATGTTGACCACCTCAGCCAATATGGCATTGTTTATCAAGACCAAGTGGCAAAAACTGAAGTGCCAGCTAATTCGAATCAAGTGGCGAAAGTTACAGCGCCAACCCAAACTCAGACTGGAGTCTGGAATCAAGCGGCTTCTCGAGTCCTTTCTGATCTTCAAAAAGTTGCTGTTACTGAAAATAGCACAGTTGCCTTGCCAGAAACTGGTCAAAAAGATAGTAATACTTTAACTTTTGTTGGTCTTCTAAGTCTTGCTAGTCTAGCAGTGTTAGAAGTTAAAAGACGCCAAAAAAGTCATTAACATTTAAATACCTTACTTTCCTTATATAAAGAGCTCCCCTTCTAAAATTGAAGGGGAGTTTTGCTTTGTATTAATGTTTTTGTAACCTCTTTCCTTTAAAAAATTATATAATAGTTATAAGAAATGTAAGGGGGAGTTGGTACTATGCATATATTAATTGCACCTGATTCATTTAAGGAAAGTTTGTCAGCACTTGAAGTTGCAAAAGCTGTTCAAAAAGGTTTTCGAAAAGCTTTGCCAAATGCGACTTTTGATGTCATGCCTGTTGGTGACGGTGGTGAAGGAACTTTGGAAGCCTTGACAGGCGGTCTTCATTTAAAACGTGAAAGCCATACGGTTACTGGCGCGTTTGGTCAACCAGTCGAAGCCTATTATGCGACTAATGGTCGTTTGGCCGTTTTTGAAATGGCAGACATATGTGGTTTGGAAAAAGTGCCAATGAATCAGCGTAGCCCATTAACCCTTACGACAAAAGGTGTTGGTGAAATGATAGGTCACTTGGTTGATCTTGGTGTTGAAGAAATCATGATTGGTGTTGGAGGCAGTTCAACCAATGATGGTGGTCTGGGAATGGCGGCAGGTCTTGGCTATCGTTTCTTTGACAAAACAGGTCATGAAGTCGAAGCGATAGGTGAACACCTTGGTGATATTACCATGGTTTCTTATGAAAGCTGTCGTTGGGATTTATCTCAAATTAAGGTGACAGTTATCACTGACGTGACAAATCCTCTATGTGGTCCAAATGGGGCAACCTATATTTTTGGAGAACAAAAAGGGCTTGCAAAAGATAAATTTGCAAGCATTGATAAAGATATGGAAAGATTTTACCAAACTTTCTTCCCAGCTGTTTTGGATTTGGCTGGAGCGGGAGCAGGTGGCGGAATGGCAGCAGGTCTAGCAGCATTTGCAGGAGGTCAAATCATTTCTGGTATTGATGCTGTTCTTGATATGCTTGATTTTGACCGACGTGTTCAGAAAGCTGATATTGTTGTTGTCGGTGAAGGGCGCATGGATAAGCAAAGTCTTTCAGGTAAAGCTCCCGTTGGTCTAGCACAACGCACGCCTCGTGGTAAATTAGTCATTGCCATCTGTGGTAGCCTCAAAGATGATTTACCAAGTTTCCCAATTTCTAACATTCAAGCAGCTTTTCCGATAATTGCTGACGCTGATACGTTGGAAAATACTCTAGATAAAGCTGAGCAAAATCTGGAACGCACTGCGCAAAACATCGGAAATTTACTAAGCTTTACTAGATTTTAATCCTTGTTAAATAATTTTGACCAGAAGCCTTTTTTAGGGGCTTCTTTTGTTTTTTCTGGAGTAGTCGGAAATTGTTCAGATAATGAAGGATTAGCTACGTTTTCAGCTTTAGTTGAATGAACGATAATGCCATAAGGTGATTGAGCATTCTTTTCATCAACAATCGTTGCTTGAATGTTTTGTTTTTGAGCAATTTTCATGTAAAACATTTGATTGGAAGCAGAGAGCTTAGGAGAAATTTTAACTAATATTGTGTCGTGTTGTTTAGCTAATTGTCCTAAAATATCACTAAAACGATTTTTAACCTCTTCTAAACGGCTGTCTTCAAGAGAAATTGATAAGACAACGCGTTCGGCAAAAGTTCCAAAATAAAGACGTTGTTCATCTGGATTTAAGCGTTTTTCGCCTGTTGCAGCTTGTAAAACTTTATTTTCTAAATCAGTCATAGCAGGGCCCTCCATATATTCTTATAATAATTATAAGTTAAATTTACTAAACTGTCAGTTTTGGGCTGTTTTGTTATTGAAAATTGTGAAAAGCCATGAAAGTTGGTAGCGATTTTCAAAATTTCTTGTTTTTATTTGCTTAAGCGCCGATATTATGGTATTATTTTAGTGTAAAAATATTAAAAACTCATAAGGAGAGTAACATAATGTCAATTATTACTGATGTTTACGCTCGCGAAGTCCTTGACTCACGCGGTAACCCAACACTTGAAGTAGAAGTTTACACAGAATCAGGCGCATTTGGTCGTGGTATGGTTCCTTCAGGAGCTTCTACTGGTGAACACGAAGCAGTTGAACTTCGTGACGGAGACAAATCTCGTTACAACGGTCTTGGTACTCAAAAAGCTGTTGACAACGTTAACAACATCATTGCTGAAGCAATCATCGGTTTCGATGTTCGTGATCAACAAGCTATCGACCGTGCTATGATCGCTCTTGACGGTACTCCAAACAAAGGTAAACTCGGTGCAAATGCTATCCTTGGTGTTTCTATTGCCGTAGCTCGTGCAGCAGCTGACTACCTTGAAGTTCCACTTTACAGCTACCTTGGTGGTTTCAACACTAAAGTTCTTCCAACTCCAATGATGAACATCATCAACGGAGGTTCTCACTCAGACGCTCCAATCGCTTTCCAAGAATTCATGATCGTACCTGCTGGTGCACCTACATTCAAAGAAGCTCTTCGTTGGGGTGCTGAAATCTTCCACACACTTAAGAAAATCCTTAAAGAACGTGGTCTTGAAACAGCTGTTGGTGACGAAGGTGGTTTCGCTCCTAAATTTGAAGGAACTGAAGACGCTGTAGAAACAATCATCAAAGCTATCGAAACTGCTGGTTACAAACCAGGTGAAGATGTATTCCTTGGATTTGACTGTGCTTCATCAGAATTCTACGATAACGGAATCTATGACTACACTAAATTCGAAGGTGAAGGTGCTGCTAAACGTACTGCTGCAGAACAAGTCGACTACATCGAAGAATTGGTTAACAAATACCCAATCATCACTATCGAAGATGCAATGGACGAAAACGACTGGGACGGATGGAAAGAACTTACTAAACGTCTTGGTAAACGCATTCAATTGGTTGGTGATGACTTCTTCGTAACAAACACTTCATACCTTGCACGTGGTATCAAAGAAGAAGCTGCTAACTCAATCCTTATCAAAGTTAACCAAATCGGTACTTTGACTGAAACATTCGAAGCTATCGAAATGGCTAAAGAAGCTGGTTACACTGCAGTTGTATCACACCGTTCAGGTGAAACTGAAGATTCAACAATTGCTGACATCGCAGTTGCAACTAACGCTGGTCAAATTAAAACTGGTTCACTTTCACGTACTGACCGTATCGCTAAATACAACCAATTGCTTCGTATCGAAGACCAACTTGGTGAAGTAGCTGAATACCGTGGATTGAAATCATTCTACAACTTGAAAAAATAATCTCTGATTATATCAAGTTAAAAACCTTAGCTTAGGCTAAGGTTTTTTGTACTTTTAAAAAGTATATTGACATCGTTGCTGATAAGTTAATTTGGTTGAGTGAACACAAAAGTGATTATAAAAATGCCTGAAGAAATTTTCTTTAAGCATTTTTTGTAAAATCTTATTTTTCAAATTCAGCCTTGCTCTTAGTATCGGTATACTCTTCGGCAACTTCTTTTGAAAGAATATCGCTATAACTTGGTAGTGCAATACTAGAACCATATTTGTTTTTCAAGGCCGTGGTTACGAGGCGATAAACCAAGTTGGCATTACGTGAAAGAATTGGTCCGTGGAAGTAGCTACCATAGACGTTTTTGTAGTGAACGCCTTCAGTACCGTCTTCTTTATTATTGCCATTTCCGTAAACACATGTTCCAAGTGGTTTTTCATCTTCTGAAAGGAAAGTACGTCCTTGGTGATTTTCAAAACCGTAATATGTTTCGTTAAATTCATCATTGTGAATTTTGATATCACCGATAAAACGATTATTATTTTGACTAAGGGTGTAGTGTCCCATAACCCCAAGACCATCGATTTTTTCCCCGTTTGCTTGGACGTAGTATTGACCTAGAAGTTGAAAACCACCACAGATTGCAAGCATGACTTTGTCTTTGTTGATGAAATCAGCGATAGCTTCTTTTTTACTTGGCAGGTCTTTAGCGACGATTGATTGTTCGTAATCTTGTCCGCCACCAAAGAAAGCCATATCATAGTAATTGGCATCAAAGCTATCACCAAGTGATACGATATCAAAGGTCATTTTAGCACCTAGTTTTTCACCGACGTATTTCATCATGAGAATATTACCGTTGTCACCATAGGTATTCATAAGGTTTCCGTAAAGGTGAGCAACGTTTAATTCGTATTGATAATCTTTATTTGCAGGAGATTGTAGTGATGTATAAGTCATTTTAGTTCATCTCCTTTCCAACAGCGTGACGACTTGCCAAGATTTCGCGGAATTGAAGCATAGCAGTGTAAGTAGCTAGGATGTAAGCATGATCAGTTGACTGAGCTTCAATCAAGGCCATAATATCTTCTAGGCTTTCAGCTTCCGTAATTTTGTCTTCGTCATAACCAGTCACACGTAAGCGACGAGCAATTTCAGAGTGGCGCACGCCTCCAGCAAAGGCTTGTGGAATATCCATGTCTAAGATAGATTCAAAGTTAGCATCCCAAATCCAGCTAGTATCAATTCCGTCAGCGTAGTTGGCATTGAGTAGAACTGATAGTGTAAATGGATATGGAGCCAATTTAATCATATCAAGAGCTTGGCTAGCACCAACTGGGTTTTTGATAAGAACCAAAGTACATGACTTATCACCGATTTTGAAGGTTTCTTGACGTCCAAAGACTGCACGGCTCTTGTCAAAACCAGCTTTGATTTTTTCAGGAGAAACTCCAAAGAACTCAGCTACAGACACGGCTGCAAGGGCGTTATAGATATTGTAAAGACCACCAACGTTAATCTTGTAGTCTTGCCCATCGATGACAAATTCAGATGTAGTGTTTGTGATTTTTGTCAAGTCTGTCAAAGCATAATCAAGTTTTGGACGGTGGAAACTGCAATTTTCACAAACGTAATCACCAAGGTTAGCGTAAGTGTTAAGTTTGTATTTCAAGATGTTTTGGCATTGTGGGCACAAGATACCTTCAGTGTTGTAGTGAGCTAATTCTGGTACATGCTTTTCAGTATCAAAACCATAGTATTTGACTGGATTAATGACGTTTGTTGAATTGAAGAGTGGGCTGTCTCCATTAGCTAGGATAGTTGCATTTGGGGCTTTTGCTGCACCATCCAAAATCATTTGATAAGTTGTATAGATTTCACCATAACGGTCCATTTGGTCACGAAAAATATTTGTGAAGACAAAAAGACTTGGAGTGATGTATTCTGTGATTTTTGGAAGGCTAGCTTCATCAATTTCTAGCACAGCGATTTTTTTACCAGATTTAGCTCTTTTAGCTGTCAAGAAAGTTGATGTGATTCCGGTAATCATGTTGGCACCACTTGGGTTTGTCACGATTTCACCGAAAGCCTCACGCAAAATGCCTACTGTCAAAGCAGTTGTGAGGGTTTTACCATTTGTACCAGTGACAACAACAATCTCATAATCTTTGGCAATCGTATCTAAAATATCTTTGTCGAATTTGAGGGCGATTTTTCCAGGCAAGGTTGAGCCACGTCCCATTTTTGAAAGAATGGCGTGAGTTGCTTTACCAGCTGTAATTCCCATTAATGTGTTTACTTTCATAGGAATATTGTACCACAAAAAGGAGTATTCGAATAAAGAAAATCTGTTTTAAAAGTGGTATAATGGAAAGGTAGTTTTATTTAGTTAGAGAAAAGAGATGTATGTATGAGTAATATAGCGGCTATTGATGCCAAATTCTGGGCAACTTTAGTTGAAAATCCATGGACTATTGTTGTTCATTTACTAGATATTTTAATCGTAGCATATTTTATTTATCGTTTAATAAAAGCTTTAGCGGGCACGAAGATTATGTCCTTGATCCAAGGTGTTGTCTTCTTCATCATTTTGAAATTTGTCGCTGAGTGGATTGGTTTTACAACTATCACTTATTTGATGAATCAAGTTATCACATATGGTGTTATCGCGTGTGTTGTTATCTTTGCTCCTGAGATTCGTTCTGGTCTTGAAAAATTTGGTCGTTCGACGCAAGTTTTTTCACAAACGCAACAAGTGAGTGACGAAGAAAAATTAGTTGAAGCCTTGGTAAAATCAGTTGCTTACATGAGCCCTCGTAAAATTGGTGCTTTGATTTCTATCGAGCGCACGCAAACATTGCAAGAGTATATTTCTACAGGGATTCCTTTGGATGCTGATATTTCAAGTCAGTTGTTGATTAATATTTTTATTCCAAACACTCCTTTGCATGATGGTGCGGTAATCATTAGTGGTAACAAAATTGCGACAGCTTGTTCTTACCTTCCTTTGTCTGAGTCAATGGCCATTTCAAAAGAATTCGGAACACGTCACCGCGCAGCTATTGGTCTTTCAGAAAACTCAGATGCCTTGACTATTGTTGTTTCAGAAGAAACTGGTGGGGTTTCCATCACTTCAAAAGGTGAATTTTTGCATGATTTGACAAAAGAAAATTTTGAAGCTATTCTTCGCACACATTTAATTACAAAAGTTAAGGAAAAAGACCACTGGTATCAAAAATTTTGGAGGAAGAAAAAATGAAAAAGTTTTTCAATAGTCAATTCTGGTTGGTTATTGTGTCTATTATCTTTTCTATTCTCCTATTTTTGACTGCCACAACAAGTAACTATACGCATGTTGGGTCGCAGGTATCTGGAGCAACAGAGACTTTTACCCACACCCTAACAAATGTCCCTATCGATATCAAATACGATAGTGATAAGTATTTTATCAGTGGTTATTCTTATGAAACAGAAGTTTATTTAACATCAATCAACCGTGTTAAATTGGACTCTGAAATCAATAATGACACGAGAAGTTTCAAGGTTGTTGCTGACTTGTCAAACTTGGGTGAAGGCACTCAAACAGTGCCTCTTAAGGTGACTAATTTGCCATCAGGTGTTACAGCGACAGCTTCACCGAATAATATCTCTGTGACTATTGGCAAAAAGAAAACCAAGACCTTTGATGTTCAAGGCGTCATTGACGATAATCAAATCGCCAAAGACTATGAGCTGAAGAAAGTGTCAACAGACATATCTGAAGTTGAAGTCACAAGTGCAGAATCAATCATTGACCAAATCGATCATGTGGTTGCTAAACTACCCGAAAATGAAGTTCTAAACGACAATTACAATGGACGAGTTGCCTTGCAAGCCGTTGCCTCAGATGGTACAATTCTCGCTAGTGCCATCAACCCGTCAAAAGCTCGACTTGAAGTGACAGTTAAGAAATTGACCAAAACCGTACCAGTGACTGTTAAGATGACTGGGAAAATGAATGATAAGCTATCAAATATCTCTTATAGCCTCAGTCAAAATCAGGTGACGATTACTGGTAGTCAAGATGCCCTTAACGCTGTTAACGAGGTGGTTGCTAATGTCGATGTTTCAAATATGACAAAAGATACCAATTTGAGTGTCAACTTAACAGCAGATAATGTAGCAGTAGAGCCTTCTGTAGTGACGGTACAGTTGACAGTGACAAAAAAATAGTTCATAATAGCTAGGACTATATATTAAAGAATACTGGGCAAGTAAGTTTCTTGTCCTTAGGAAAAGAATAT
>ENA-OQJR01000042-OQJR01000042.1-human-gut-metagenome-genome-assembly--contig:-NODE-42-length-32430-cov-2.872334_pt1 | contig 32430 bp, 38 predicted proteins | sample MGYA00242614_ERZ504781 | MGnify/ENA primary metagenome ERZ504781 (study PRJEB26092, sample SAMD00036365) | human gut metagenome | host: Homo sapiens | study: EMG produced TPA metagenomics assembly of...
TAGGACCTTATCAAAAACCTTCTTTTACTTCTATCCCATATATCGACATCTGATTTTGCAGCAAAGTTATCCCATTTTTATAGCTCTGTCTCAAATCTATATGGCGGCTCATGATCAACTAAAAAACCATCAATCACAGCATCAGAATACGAATAAGTATATATAGGTGCATTAAAAATTTTGTAGTATGTAAAGCTGGAGTTGCCGTAAGCCCCACCACCGTAGCGTCAAAATAATCAATAACTCTTCTATATTGACTAATATATTCTTGTTGGTCTCTAAATAAAATTTCATCATCAGTCATTTCTTTGTCATAAAGATATCCTCTATGAGCTTCGTCAACAATAATGAAATCATATGTTCCAACAGATAATATTCTATCATCAGAATAAAAAAGCCTCTTAACCATACCTTGAACGGTTGAAATATGAATCTTTGTAGCCGTTTCAGGATCAGGTTCACCTATCGATTTGACATCATAAATATCTGCAACAGATAAATTTTCAATTTTTATATCCCCAAGCGCATCGGCCGCCTGAATACCTAAACTTCTACGATCAACTAAAAAGAGCACTCTCCTTACACGTTTAGTTTTAATTAATCGATACATTAATGCTATCGCCAAACGAGTTTTTCCAGTACCTGTAGCCATTGCCAATAGCATTCGACGTTTATTATCAGCTAATCCCTTTTCAACAGCCTTTATTGCCTCAATTTGATAATAACGTTCTACAAAATCTGGATAAGGTTCATTAATTAATTCAGCATTAGCCTTATTTTCATCTACTTTAAGCTTTTCTTTTAAATCATCCGGACTATGCCACCCTTCTAAAGGAAAAGAAGTTTTTTCAGGGTATCTACTATCCCAGAACCATATTCCAGATTGTTCTTTGAATTGTTCTATATACGAACGACCATTAGTTGCATATATAAAAGGTACTTTATATTCTCCATCTATAAATGGCACCTCATATTCATCCATGTCTTTTTATATTTTTTAGCATAAGTCTTTTGCTTGTTCTATATGACCGGCTATTGAAAAATTATATTGTTTTGCTTCTATTATACCACCAAATCCAAACCAATAAAAAGAGCATAATCAGCATATCCCCCATTAACAGGAACTTCAGCAATAGCCTTATTCTTATTTTTTTCCGGTCTTTCACCTTGAGACCAAGCTATTTTATCAGTATCCGCTAACCAACCTGCATTACGCAACTGCTCATCAATAAAATTAAGCCGAGTCTCTTTTTCAGAAAGGGGTTTATTTTTAAGATATTTTTGAGACTGAGATCTACGAACTTTAGTAACATTCTTATTAATAATGTTTCCTGAATTTTTACTTAACTTTTGTAATTTTAAACCATAATCTAATCGTTCGCTTTCCAGTATAGCCTCTAATAATTTAATCTTTTCATTTAACTCATCAATTTCAATATTCCATCTGTCAAAAATCATTTTCAATTCTTCTAATGGTGTAGCCAGTCTTTTTACAAGTGGTCCTCTGTACAGAATTTCCACTGGTACTTTACATTGAATTTTCTTTTTTCTCTTTGAAAATCCCACATTGTCAGAACTTCCATACAGGAAGAATATATAATCACTCCTCTAATTCCTTCTGTATTTGCTGCCAGCTCTACTGCCTCCCATATTTTCTTTCCCTGTTTTCCCAGACTGTACTCTACAGAAGATATTTGACAAAGAAATAAACGATCCAATGAATTGATTCTTGCCGCTGAATCATACAGGCCTATCAGACATGCAGGAGTACCGGCTGCTACAAGTGCGATTCCCGGGACTTTCAGAATTTTTTCCGGTAGCGTTTCCATTGAACAGGTATCCTCATCCAATGTTCTCTCAATTTCAAAACCTCTCATAATTTATCCAATTTCCTGCTCAGTTCCATACCAAATTTTTCTATCTCATCTACATTTAATGGAATGGGAAGTACTTCCTCTGCTTTATTTTGTGATCTGCTTACGCTTCTCTCATCTGTCCTGCAAATATCTTCTGAAAGTCTGCAAAACGCTTTCCAATTTTCACTGTCTGGAGCTGACATATTTTGAGTATAAATCTCTTTTCTGAAATCAGCCAGCTTCAGTTCTTTACTTTCTCTGACAATTGCTGACATTCTTCCTTTGACTCGGTTTGTAAACTCCTCTGCTATACATTCTTCTTCCTGCTCGCGAATATGATTAAATCAAAAGCCTCCCAGCAGATTCCTTTCATCTGAATAGTTCACAACACCCTTTAATATATTATTCGCAGCATATAAAGACATAAAATCCGCAGAAGATACAATATAAACTCTATCTACATATCTCTGTCTCATTGGCACGGAAAATCCGCCACATACCACATCTCCCAGAACATCATAAATAACTACGTCCCAGTCTTCCTCAAATACTCCCAGGCGTTCCAGTTCTTTCATAGCAGTAATAATTCCCATACCGGCACATCCATTTCCCGCTTCCGGACCACCGGATTCCACACACCAGACACCGGATTCTGATCTGTACACCAGATCCTCTCTCTCCGGATAATCTTTTTCTTCAAGTACCTCAAGAACTGTTTTTATCCGTTCTTTACACAAAAGTCTGGTAGAATCTGCCTTGGGGTCACATCCTATATGCAGAACCTTTTTCCCCTGCATAGCCAGTAATGCAGATACATTAGAAGCAATCGTTGATTTCCCAATCCCACCTTTACCATAAAAAGCAACTCTTCTGGTTTTCATTGTTCTGCTACCACACAAACCTTTCTTCCAACTTCTGGAATATATACAATTCGGGTTTTTACCTGATAAAGTTCCTCAAGTTTCTTTTCTGTAATAATTTCTTCTGTCTTTCCTACTTTCAATGTTCCATCCCTGCCAAGAATAGCTGTTTTTCCGCCTATCATCATTGCATGATCTGGCATATGGGTTGTCATAATAACCGTATAGTCTTTCTTAGAAAGATTTTTTATCTTATGGACCATACGGAGCTGATTTCCATAATCAAGATGATTGGTCGGTTCATCAAACATAATAATCTCCGGCTGCTGTGCAATAGCACGTCCGATCAGTGCCTGCTGTCGTTCTCCGCCGCTGATCTGTGTATATGCTTTATCAGCAAGCTTTTCAATTCCCAGTTCCCGTATAACTTCATCCACGATCGCATAGTCATTTTCCGATGGCTTTTCCAGCATTCCCAGATGCGGAGCCCTTCCCATTACTATAAAATCTCTCACTGAATAGTCATATACCGGAGCATGGTTCTGCGGTACATAACCAATCAGCTGTGCAGCTTTTTTCAGACTCATATCATGAATAGAGGCTCCATTTACCAGAATCTTTCCGGAATAAGGTTCCAAAATATTTGCCAGACAATTTAAAAGCGTTGATTTTCCTGCACCATTGGCGCCAAGAATTGTGAGAATTTCTCCCTTTTCCATCTGGAGATTTACATTATGAAAAATAGGTTTTGCATTTTTACTATATCGAAATGATAAATCCTGTACATCTAATATCATGATAATTTCATCCTTTGTCTGGCAAGTATAATAATATAAAATGGTGCACCAATAATTCCTGTCAGAATACTCAGCGGAAGTTCTACACTTGTCAAAGCTCTTGCCAGAGTATCAATGACTACCATAAAAATAGCTCCCATTAAAATACTGGCGGGAATCACTTTCGTATTATCCGGACCTGTAAGCATTCGTGCAAAATGCGGAATCACAAGTCCGATCCATCCAATCGTTCCACTGATACATACTGCAGATGCAGTCAGTAATGTCGCACAGATTATAATAAAGTTTCGAACAACTGTAACTGAAACGCCCAATGTCTTTGCTTCTCTGTCTCCCAGTGAAAGAATATTAATCCTCCATCTGAGGAGAAAAATAATCACTGATGCTGCAACAATCACCGGTTCTACAGTAAACAAATCTTTTGGCAATACCTTTGTCAGACTGCCCAGCTGCCAATAAGTAATAGACTGCAGTTCTGTCTCCGGATCTGCAACATATTTGATGATTCCCATTACAGAATCCATGATCCCTTTGACAATGATTCCTGACAATACCAGCATCGTCATATTCGTATTCTTTATCAGGCGTGGAATAAATAAAGTAAGTCCAACTGCCAAAATCCCCGCCACAAATGCCATTGCCTGCACACCAAATGAATTTAAATGTAACAAAATTGCCACTGATGCACCTACACATGCACCAGAAGAAACACCCAGGAGATCCGGCGCAACCAGCGGATTCTTAAATACTCCCTGATAAGCAGCTCCTGATAAGGATAATGCACTGCCAACTAACACTGCTCCTATAATACGCGGAAGGCGTAGTGTAAATACTACGCCTTCTGCCGTGTTGCTCCATGTCTTTGTCACATTTACAAATCGGGATGCAAGTATCTTGGTCACTTCCGGAACAGAAACGCTGTATTGTCCTGCACACAACGCAGTGACAAATGTAGCTGCCAACAGTATGATCAGTCCGGTAATCAGTATTCCATACTCTGCTTTTTTATGTTTTTTGTTATCCTTCAATGTAATTGTCTCTTTTCTGTTTATTTATTTAAATCCAGTCTCAAAAGGCTGTCCAACTGCTCATCACTGAGCTCTATATCCATAATAATCTTTAATAGAAATCGCTGATTTCTGTTCTGATATCATAAATCAGAAAAGATTTCCGGCTGTACAATGGTATGCTGTCCATTTCATATAAAGTGGTTTTTCAAATGCATTTGGCGGAGCCCAGCGGTATAATCCACTATGGAACTTTATAAACCTTATGGTTTTTAACAGTCACTTCACGTTACTCCAATCCTGTCCTTCCAGTTTGTTCTTCATAGAAATCTTCCGGAGTTACATCATCGAAATTACTGTATAAAAATAATCTCCGGATCATATTCTAGGATTGTTTCCATTGAAGGTTCTGTAATGTCTTCAGGAAGTGTGAAATTCTGTCCACCTTCAAGTGTTGTAATATAAGTATTAATCCCACCTGTATAACAGGTCATCTCATGTACATTCTGGAAATGAAGAACTCTTGGCATTTCATCCTCTGATAAAGCAGCAACCTCATCTGCCTTGCTGTTGAAATAATCCATAGTTTCATCATACCAGTCTGTTGCCTGTTTTGCACGATCCTCACAGTTTAATGCATCTCCCAGCATAGTAACCAGATTTTTCAGGCCGTCCATATCTTTTGCAGAAGACACAAGTACACATGGAATTCCCAATGCCTTTAACTGCTCTGCCTGGTCAGTCTCTGAATCCCAGTTCAGTACTAAATCCACATCTGCATCTGCAAGAGCTTCTACATTTACTGAAAAGTCATCATTTACCATTGTAGTATCTACATCTTCCAGTTCCGGAGCCAGATCTTTCAAAATAGACATTTCCCATCCTGAATATGCTGCCGGTGGAATAGATACCATATTCTCTGCATTTCCCTGTAATGCATAAACCATATTTGGCAGAACCATTGCTGGAACTGCAATTCTCTTCGGATGTGCAGGCACTTCTACTTCTGCTCCGGTGGCGTCTACAACTGTTCTGGTTTCCTCCTCTCCAGATGTTTTGTCAGCTGCAAATACGCTGATTCCTGTAAGCGAGGAAACAGCTACTGCTGTCGACAGTAACATGGCAAGAAACTTTGATCTTTTTTTCATTCCTTATCTCCTTATCTGTAAAATAAAAAAGCACCCTTTTCATCACAAAAAAGGGCGCAAAAAACTTATCTGCAGCTCACCCTTTTTAATGACTCGTTAAATCGGGGTTCCGGCAAAATATCCAAGTATCCTGGCTTGACTTCTTCACATTCATATACTTCCCGGAAATCCCAGTGTATTTTTATGAATGCTCCATCCTACAGTGGCGGCACCGCTCCGGCATTTGACCGGATTCCATAAAATATTCTGCTTTAATTGTCTGTTCTACTATATCATGCAGATTAATCGATTACAAGAAACATTTCTTACTTTAATTTAATATAATTTCTATTGCCAGCAATCAATTTTTCTGATAGCATAATTCACAGAAAGGAAGTTTTTATCTATGACATTGCAAAATCTGAAATATATGCTGGAAATTTCCAACAGTCATTCATTTTCCAAAGCAGCAAAAAATCTCTTTGTTTCTCAGTCTACACTTTCTGCTGCTGTAAAAGAGCTGGAATCTGATCTGGGTATTACTATTTTTAAACGGACAAATCGTGGCGTTTCCCTTACCTACGATGGAGAAGACTTTATTAAATATGCCAAAGAAATTGTAGAACAGTCTCAGTATCTTGAGCAGCGCTACCATGCAAGGAAATCGCTGCCTATGCGTTTTTCAGTATCCTGTCAGCATCTTCCATCTGCAGTGCGGGCCTTTACTAGCTTTTTAGCAGAAATTAACTCTCCAACCTATGATATTGCAATCCGCGAATGCGATACTAATTCAGTTATCCATGACGTAGCAGGAAGAAAAAGTGAACTGGGAGTTGTAGCAATACACGAACCTCATATGCGCAGCATGCAGACTTTATTTTCTTCTTATGATATTGAATTTCATGAAATTAAAAGTGTCAAAAATTATGTGTTTCTCCGTTTTGGTCATCCACTGGCTTCTCTTCCTGTCCTTTCTATAAAGGATCTGGAAAAATATCCTTTCGTTACTTACGACCAAGAATTGGAAACTTCCCATTTCTCAGAAGAACCGCTGTTTTACAAGCTTTTAAATAAAAATGTCCATGTCAGTGACCGCTGCACAAAGATTGCCCTTGTTCGAAAAACAGACTGTTTCAGTATTGGTCCGGATCTTCCTAACAGTAACGCAGATGCATTTCATAAGGGGATGGGAAATATTATCGCAAAGTCTCTGGAAAATGATATCGGACTGCTTCATATTGGTTACCTGACTATTGCTCAAATACCTTTAAGTAGTCTTGGTCAGTTATACCTGGAATATCTCTCAAAGGATATTGATACTCTGGAAATTCTTGGCACATCCATGGAAGATCATTAAAAATATTCTCCTCTTTGTACGAGATGGAATAATCTTATATAAATCAAGCCTTCAAAAACATGATTCCAGAGTATACCTCTTGTCAGGAGGATGCTCTGGAATTCCTTTATTTGACTACCATTACTTTGCATTTCTTTTTGTAAAATGCAATACCGTACTTCAAAATATGCTCTACTCCCTCTTCCAGCAGTTGCTCCTCGTATCGTCTGTCTTCTATCTGTTTTAATGCGTCTTCACTGACAGCTTCCAGATTCCCTGTTTCGGCATATTTTATTTCTATAATGATTCCAGTTTCCTGATCTTCTGTTTCTATCAAAATATCACTGTATCCATCACCCGATTCTTTATTTGATGACACACTCCAGTTCTGCTGAAATCCAAGAATTCCAAGTAAAATCCCATGATAAAAATTCTCTTTCATCTGTTTTTTTACAAAGGTATCCCGAATACTGATGGTCCTTTTCAGATAATTGTTCAAACTTTGTTCTACCACTTCGGAATTTCCATCTTTTAGTGCATTACAGAATTTTTCAAGTGCTTCTCCATTCTCAGAAACAGTTTTCTTAAAATATTCCATAATCTGTGTCAGAAAAATATTACGTATTTCCATATTAGGAATGGTAAGCATGAACGTATTTGCATCTTTTCTTTCAGTCTGTGTGAGATATCCCGTAGTAAAAAGAACACTCCATAGGTTTTCAATCGAAGCATACATATCCTGATATGTCAGTTCCTGATGAATCTCCTTTACAATTGTTTCTCCTGCTATCAGTTTCTCAATTTCCTTTCTGACCGTTCCCTTATCAGTCTCCTGAATAAAGCGTTTCACCGCTTCATTACTGCTAGTATTAGACCAGTAATTCTGTGGCTGCGCCATATTGTTTATACGCAATTCATCACAATAATTTATCACATCCCAGGGACAGTAAACCTCTACATTTCCAAACCGATATCCGTCATACCACATTTTTATTTCATCATAATGCTCAGAAAGTTCATAATATTCCAATATATTCTTTACGTCACTGTCCGTAAATCCAAAATATTCATCAAACTGTACATCTGCCACTGACAAAACTTTCAGATTATTTAATCCTGTAAAAATACTCTCCTTTGAGATACGCATGCAGCCTGTAAGCACAGCAAACTTCAGACTGTCATTTGTTTTTAATGCATTTTCAAACAAGTTACGGATCAGCAGAGTCATTGAATTGTAATATCCTAATTCAAATGCTTTCGCCAGAGGCACATCATATTCATCAATCAATAAGATAACTTTCTGACCATGATGTTTCTCCAGAAGTTCTGACAGAATCCTCAGACTACTACACAGAACAGATTCCTTCATATCCGGCAGAAGCAATGATTTGAACGCATCCTTATCATATTTTGTCAAACGTTCACTTTCCAGTAAATACTGGAATCTACGCGCCTCACCATTTACAATCTGTATTGCCATATCACAGGCTTTTTCATAAGTTTGCGCGCTGATACTCTTCAGGGAAATAAAAATCACAGGGAACTTTCCCATGTATTGTTCGCAAAGATAAACTTCTCTGGAAATTCTTGTTCCTTTAAAGCAGTTCTTATCACCGTTTAATTCAAAGAATGCTTTCAGCATACTCATATTCAGTGTTTTACCAAATCTTCTCGGACGTGTAAACAGATTCACCTCCGCCCAATTATCCAGAAGTTCTTTGATAATCATCGTTTTGTCTACATAGTAGAAATCTTCCGCCTGAAGCTTTGCAAAATTTTCTATTCCTATTGGAAGTTTTTTTTTGACTGAATTCAATACATGATCCTCCCTTTTGTCTCGGTTCTATATACATATTATACATTGTATTTTATGTTAATCTCTATTTTCCATACTTATGTTGCTATATGTTAACAGATATAAATGAGTTGTGGATTAGATATTTGTTATTGTCAGAGCAATTCCATTATATACAACATTTTATATTGTTTCAATATATCTCATGTTACTCTTTATCGGAAGTATTCTTGTCAAAATAGCAGAAGACGCTGAGTTTCAATACACCTCATGTTACTCTTTATCTTCTTCTGCATCTTGTTTCTCCTTTCTCCTTCCTGGTTTCAATACATCTCATGTTACTCTTTATCGGTGCAAGGGGCCGCGGAAATGCCCTGGCTCATTAGTTTCAATACATCTCATGTTACTCTTTATCTACAGCAGATGGTCGCTGATGCGGACGAAGTGACGTTTCAATACATCTCATGTTACTCTTTATCTCACAGCGCATGAACCGGATTATCCGATACTTAAGTTTCAATACATCTCATGTTACTCTTTATCACTGGCGAGGATTTAAGAGATTATATCGGTGGGAAGTTTCAATACATCTCATGTTACTCTTTATCGTATCTATGGCAAAACAGAGCGGCATTGGATCACGTTTCAATACATCTCATGTTACTCTTTATCTCCGGCATGGTTGTATTTCGTAAAGTTTGAAGGGAGTTTCAATACATCTCATGTTACTCTTTGTCAATCAAATAGAATAGGGCAGTAACCATTTACATCATGTTTCAATACATCTCATGTTACTCTTTATCTGCGTCTGCCGAACGGATTACAGTATTGTATCCGAAGTTTCAATACATCTCATGTTACTCTTTATCTAGCAGCACCTCTGGCTACTATTAAATATTGTTTAGTTTCAATACATCTCATGTTACTCTTTATCAGTAATGGCGGGCACACAAGGAACCTTCCGCACCAGTTTCAATACATCTCATGTTACGTCTTCATCTTGTCTTCGTAAACCTTGGTGTTGCTGCTCATTAGCGGTAGTCTCCTGTTCCGTTTTATCTTGGGGCTGCGCTGCAATGCGTCTAGCCCTATAATGTATGTCGGCTGCAGGCGTTTCAGCCCTCGTAAACCAGTGTGCCCACATTCTCGCCCTGCACGGCACGGGCAATGTTGTCCGGGTCGGCCAGATCGAACACGAGGATAGGGCAGCTTGTTGTCGCGGCACAGAGTGGCAGCAGTGCCATCCATAACAGCCAGCTGGTCTTCCAGCACCTTGGTAAAGGTGAGGGTATCATACTTCTTTGCGTCGGCGTACTTGTGGGGATCCTTATCGTAAACGCCATCCACCATAGTAGCCTTGAACATCACATCGGCGCTCACTTCCACAGCGCGCAGAGCGGTTGCCGTATCCGTGGAGAAGAACGGGTTGCCGGTGCCGCCGCCGAACACGGCGATCTTGCCCTCATCCATGGCGCGCAGGGCATCCTTGCGGGTAAAGGGCTGTGCCACCTGTGGCATGGTGATGGAGGTGAACACCTCGGTGGGGACACCCAGCTGTTCCAGCTTATCGGAAACAGCCAGTGCGTTCATCACGGTTGCCAGCATACCGATCTTATCGGCCAGTGTGCGCTCCATCTTGCCGCTGGAACGGCCGCGCCAGAAGTTGCCGCCGCCCACAACAATGCCGATCTGCACGCCGAGGTCGTGTGCTTTCTTCACGCCGCCGCAGATCGCGTCCATGGTGGGTTCATCAAAACCCATGCCCTTTTCGCCGCCCAGTGCTTCGCCGCTGATCTTCAGAAGGATACGCTGATATTTCAATGCCATAATCCAAACACCACCTGTTTTTATCTTCCGTCAGGGCATAGGCATACCCTGGCATTTTTTACTATAGCTTATTTTACAATAAAACATCCATAAAGTAAACAGGAAATCTGCGCGGAAATCCGGAAGCTTTTATGAACGGCTGCGCAGACCGCGCAGCAGCTGCTTCATTCCGGGCGGAATGCGGCGGCTTTCCACCGCTTTCTGGATGGCTTTGTTGTGGGTCCACAGATCCAGCCGCTTTTCTGTGAGCCACGGCAGCGCGGCATCCGGCTGCTTTGCCAGTGCTGTGGCAAAATACCATGCCCGCATCATATTGATATAGTATTCCGTGCTGTGCACATCGGCCACCCATTCCAGATATTCCGGCCGGAATGCATCATCCAGATAATAGCGCATCAGCATCTCCATGCCATAGCGCACGGTGTACACCTCGCCCGAATCCAGCCAGCGGCGAATGGGCACCAGCAGTTCCTTCTTGTGCTTTGCAAACACTTTGGGGCAAAAGCAGTCACAGGTGGCCCAGTTGTTGATGTAGGGCAGGAACGCTTCCGTTTCAGCCAGCGCCCTGTCGTAGTCCCGGATAAGTTCGATCAGAAACGCGTGGAGGTTGTTCTCTTCGTAGTATCCATGCGGCAGGGCCTGTAAAAACACTTCTGCCTGCGCTGTGCCTGCGAGCTGTTTTGCCAACCTGCGCAGAGCCGGAACACGCACGCCGATCACCGTTTCCGGCGGCACGGTGGGCATCAACGCACTGTGAAAGGTGCGGTATGTTTCATCCCGCAGGGCAAACAGCTGCGTACGAATGATCTCTGCTTCCGGCTCCATCCTCTCTCCCTCCGTTCTTTTCTATTGTAGCAGAGCCGTATGGAAAAGCAAGGCCGTTCCGGCATTCTTTTCCGGTGCTTTAAGGAACATACAAAAATTGGGCTGGACATTTGTGCCGGAACATGCTATAATATCGTTCGTAAATGCGGGCATCGTACATCGGCTAGTATATCAGCCTTCCAAGCTGAGGAGGTGGGTTCGATTCCCATTGCCCGCTCCACGAAAAAGAGCCTAGATTCGTTGAAATCTAGGCTCTTTTCTTTTACCATAACACACTATTTAACACACTTTTGATTTTCAGTGTGTTATCAACCTGGCTTTACCTCGATATGCCAGCTCTGTTTTTCAGGCGGCAGCGGTGCACTCTCTTTGTCGTGGTTCCAATGCCGGTCAACGTCGCACAGCTCCAAAAAGCCATCTTTCAGGCGGTAACAGGCTTCTTCATCCGGGGCAGTATGGCAGCAGGGGCATTGAAAGCTCTCGTTTTCCTCGCTGTCTCTCCATAGCTGCCAGTCATAGACAACAAAAGTCTTTTTGCAGTTCGGGCAGGTCAGATGCATTTCCAGCATGATTTTACGCTCCTTCTCTCGGATTGAAAATAAGAATGGTCAAGGCATAGGCCGCTGCGTCTATCGTGTGGTTGTCACGATCTGGCACGCTGGGCAGGAAATTGCCGTCCTTGTCCGCGTCATACTCGTATTGTGAAAACTCGCGGTAAACGTTGGGCGTGCGCCTGGGGTCAACTACAAGCGTCCGCTTTTGCAGCCACTTGATGCGGTAGTTCACACAGCCGGGGCGCTTGGTGCAGGGCCGGGCCTGCAAGCCGTATGTACGCAAGTCCATGATGCTCTTGGGTTCGGCGCAGTCGCAATAAATAACCTGTTCCGGGGCTGTTTCTGCGCCTGTGATGGGGTTCTTTCTGGTTTCTCCCACATGGTCAAGGCTGTGCGTCCTGATCTCAGCGGCAAGGGCCTCATTCGACAGGCCGCGCTTGTAAATCTCATCCGCAAAGTAGATGGTTTCGGTGCTGCGGTCATAGTACAGCGCCACAACGGCAGCAGGGTCAGACGCAAAGCCAAAATCACAGCCCACATAGCGGTAACACTGCATTGCAAGCTCTTCGTCCGCGATCTCGCGCACTTCCAGCGTGGTGAATACCTCGCCGCCGCTGCCGGTGGGAATGCCCAGATACTCGTGATCGTACACTTTGGGATTCAGAGCTTGGATGCGCTGGGCTTCGTTCAGAAACACCTCTCCCAGCCATTCAGGCGGCACCTGGGTGTAATCCGTGTGCAGGGTCAATGCTTCCTCGTTGGGCTGCTGGATGAACTTATTTGCCCAGTTATTCAGGGACACAGGCGGGTTGAAGCTGCGGAACACCACAGGCTTACCGCCACGGCCCACGGACTGCATCACGCTGCGGACAAAATTTTCTCCGGGCAGCTCGGAAAATTCCTCGAACCACACCCACCGGAAAAAGCCCTTTGCAGGCTTGATAGACTTGATCTTGCTGTTATCGTCCAGCCCTCGGAAGATGATCTGTGCGCCGGTAGGAAGGTAGGTGCAGCGCATAGGGGACACGGTGCAGGCCCACAGGTCAGACACGCCCAGCGCGTCAATAGCCCATTGGATTTGTGCAAACACAGATTCCCTCAAGGTGCTGCCCCACCGCCTGAACACCACAGCAGAGCCGGTGCCGGTGGGGTCTTTCTGGATGCCGTCCACGATCTCCAACGACACAAAGGACGATTTGCAGGAGCCGCGTCCACCGGGAAGATTGTAGTAGGTGTGTGCATCGGCGGCTATATCCTCATGGATAGCATGGTATACAGCCGCTTCGTGCTCGGTGGGGTCGATGCCCTGCACGCGCTCAAACGTGGCAGCTCTGGCCGCTTTCCGGGCCTGTAGTGCCCGGATGCGCTTTTCCAGTCGGTCAAGCTCCATTCGCTTCCACCTCGTCAAGCAGCTTTTCCAGCTCTGCCAGCTTCTTCTGCTGTTCGTCAATGCGGATGCAGTTTAGAACGCTGTTGCAGCAATTTGTGATAGCTGTTGCCCGCTGCGGGTCGATCTGGTTATTCAGCAGCATATTTGCGATCTTGGACAGCGTGCGGCGTACCTCTGCGGGAGTTGAAAGTTTGATCTTCAAATATACTCACCTCGATACAAAAAGGGCGCACAGGTTGCCCCATGCGCCCAGATGATGCCATATCAGGCGATTGCCTGATAATAGATAGCCTTTGCCTTGTTTTCCAGAACAAACGCGTCGTAGTAAATACGGCCCTCTACCAGACTGCCGGACAGGAAAGGCGGGTCAAGGTGAATCTTGTACTCTGCCAGCTTGACCGGGGCCACGGTAGCCACGGGATGCGCGATCATGAAGCCGAACTTCTCGGGCAGGCGGTTGGACGCGATCTTGACCACGTTCAGGCCGTCCAGCTGGGCGATAACGCCCTTTTTGCGCAGTTCTGCGCCGATGTCCTGATTGTCAAAGGTGGCCTTGGACTGCTTCAGGAGCGTGTATGCGGTGGGGGTCAGAATAAGCACGCGGCCAGATGCGGGCACTTCTGCATCATCCATCTGGGCATTTGCCGTGATGATCTCGGTATAGATGTTTTCAGCGGTCAGGGCTGCGGCTTCCGGCTTAATGCCTGCATTTGCTGCCATCACGTTGTAAACATAGGAGTCGATCTCCGGGAACACCTTCTCACGCTGCTGGCGTGCCAGAGCGCTGGCGGCTGCAACCTGCATCTTGGTTTCGTCCGTGTCCATCTTGTCCACCTCGAACGTGAAAGAACGATCTTTGTTGATCGTGAATGTCTCGGTGGTGGCCTGCAGGGTGCTGATCGTGCCATACTGGGACTTGTTGCCGTCCAGAATGGGGCCGTTGCGGTTGAAGTCCTCCATATCGGTGGTTTTGACCTTATACAGCTTGATGGTCTTTGCACCGTCAAAGCTGAAATCCTTGTTGGTTACAAGGCTGGTCTTGCTCTCGGAGTAAAACTGTTCGTCTGTATATGCCTGGAACTGGGTTGCTAACTCAATAGCCATTTATAGATCCTCTTTTCAGTTGTTCAGACCGAAAGCCCGCTTTAACTCAGCGTCTTTGTCTTTGCCCTGAGAAAGCCACATCGGCGGGGTGTCCACCTTTGCGCCGGTGGTCGTGGTGGTGACGGTGTACCCGTTGCTGGTGACGCTCTGCACCGCCTTTACAGCGGTCTTGAACGCTTCCGGGTCGCTGGTGTCCAGCTTATCCAGCAGCGCCGCGCTGATATGGTTATCAGCCAGATACTGACGGCAGGCTTCCCGGGCTTCCCACTGGCTGAAACGCTGGCTTTTGGCTTCCAACGCTTCCTCGCGGGCTTTCAGATCTTTTTCTCGTGCGTCAAGGTCGCCCACGCGCTCGGCACTCTTGGAGCGCTCACGGGCAAGCCGATCTGCAACGATGGTATTTAGTTCGGATTGGGTAAACATCCGCTCAGAGCCGTTATTTTCGGCCTGCTGGGCGGCGCTGGGGGTAGGGTTGGGATTTTCCATTGATAGCACCTCATTTTCCGTATGAGTAGACGTAAAAAGCAGCAGGCGGCAAACCTTATGCCGCGCATGGTGCACCGGGGAAAGGAAAAGCCCGGTGCAAGGGGTATGTCCGCTCCTGCAATGCTGGGCGCTCTGATCGTGGGTCATGGCACACCCACAGCCAGACCGTGCAGCAAAGAGCAGTCAGGAGCCGGACGGCGCTATAAGCCGCCTGCTATGCTCAGTATACCACATTGCGTTGTAAAATGCAAATATAATGCTATGAAATGTCATTTTATTGCCACATTGCGTTTTTGCTGGGACAACTGTAGACTGTATGCACCATAGCTCATACCCATAGCATCAGCCATTGCGGCAGCTTCACCCAATGACAGCGGTTCACCGTGTTCCGCATGGTATGCGGCCCATGCCAGAGTACGGACGCGGGCCCGTTCCTTTTCGTCTTGGGCTTCCCATGCTGCACATTCAAGGCAGCGGCTTTCATTGGCAAAATGCCACATCACAGCCCCACAGACAGGGCATTTTTTGAGCCTTTTCTTCATGGTATAGAATGACCTCCGGCAAATAAAAAGAGCGCACAACGGCTCTCTGGGCCGTCATACGCTCTCAGGGGTGGGGGTGGCGCTATGTACTCAACGCACCACCGTTAAATTTTACTCTTCGTAATAGGTCAAAAGAGCGTTCGTATCACGCTGCTATTGTACCATAAAACGGACTTAACTGCAAGAATTCGGCCTTGCAATGTCATTCTTCGGCTTCTTCTTTCTCGTAGTCGTCCAGCCATTCCGCCACAGCTTCAAGACACATCGGCGGCGGTGCGATCACGCTATTAGTTGCACGATCTGCGATATAGAAAGAATCCGTGTTCTTATCCACATACACAGCAAGGTTGTGGGCGTTTGCTCTGGCTTTCAGGGCTTTAATAGTTGCTTCCATGATGTTACCTCCATTCGATTACTTGTTTGCAGCTTCCATAGCTGCAATCTGCTTGTCTGTCAGCTCGTTGAGCTGGTCTTTCAGCCCTGCAACATCGCATATAGCAGCACTCAGGAGCGAATCATACCGCGGGGCAGCTTCCCATAGAAACGTGATCTCGTCTCTTGTGTGGCTGCGGTCAAGGTTATTCGCTTTGTGGCTTTCTTCAAACCATTCTGCAAAAATCGACAGCAGATTGTGAATGTCCTCTACAGCTCCGGCCAACTGCCCATAATCCACATCATTCAGGCACATACTGTCAAGCCCCCTTACAGGATGCCGCTGAACCACATCACAGCGGCACCGAGGAAACAAACCAGGGCGAACGGGGCCACGCACGAAAATTGATAAGCGGTGTAACCAAACATTGAAAAATCCTCCACATTTTGATAAAATAGAGGGCGGGAAACATTACTGCAATGCGTTGTCCCGCCACTTGCCGCCCGTCCCTGTTGGCGCAGGGAAAGGCGGCTTCGTTGTTTGTCAGCGGTCTTGGAGGTTACTCAGGACGGCATGGAATCGTCTTTGACAGGACTTCACGAGTTCTGCAAACTTCTCCAGGGTCTTGTCGTGGGTAAAATCTGTATAGGCTTCAACGCCGTTCTTCACACCTTCCTGCTCTGCCTGCGCCATCAGATCAGCGGCCAACATGGCGATAGCGTTCTTGTCCACAGTGCTGACGGGCAGGTCATTCAGAGCGTTCATCAGGGCATTCGCCGCATTAACCAGCGGTTCACACTGCATACGGACTTCACGCGGGATGATGAGCAAACCTTCTTCGCCCAAAGAAATGCCGAGAATGTCAACGCTGCAAGGCTTCACACTGGGGGCTTCTTCCTCGTCATAAAGCAGCGTTGCGATGATCTTGCCATCAGGTTTGACCGTCAGCAGGTCGGATGCGTCCGGATTGGCGCTTTCAAACACCAGCGACACATTGCCCAGCCCATCGGGTACAATGTTCAGCAGCTTCTCACCCTGCAAGCACTCAAGAATGGTATCGCGGTCAGTGGAAATAAACGACTTCATGGTTTCGTCCTTTCTTCGCCACTACTGGCGAAACAAAAAATTATAAACACGGCCAGCTTAGGCCGGGTCGGCTTAGTTGGTGCGGGTCATACGCTCCACATAGACCCAGATCAGGCGCAGCTTGCGCAGGTCCGCCTTTTCCAGCAGCTTCGTGATAGCGGCGATATAGCCGGTGCGGTCTATGTTCTCGTTCATGGTGTCACCCCCTTTCAGTTCCGCGGTGCAGGTGCATTTTTCACCGGGGTCTAAATTTGCCCCACAGATGGGGCAGGTGCTGTAATAGGTGTGCTTCATGGTGCTCCTTTGGGTGGACTATAAATTTTCGGGAGAATCGGGAAGAACGGGAGTTTTATTTGTTTGCGCATCCCGAAATTCCCGAAAATCCCGATTTTTTAGAGTTAAACACACTTTAGCTGAATTGCGTTCGGGTCGGGAGCTGTATTATCCGTGCGATTCATTCTAAAACAATGACGCCGCCCACCGCCGGGATTACTTTTCACCCAGTGTTTAATAGCGTCCCGCTCCCAAAGCAGCGGTTCCAGTTCGGTGATGATTTTTGCAAGAGCTTGGGAAGTGGGGGCAAGTTCTTCACCGGCATATCGCTTGCCCAGATCGTTCAATGTCTGGGCACTGCCCGTCCATGTGCCGTCACCCTGCAAAAGCAGCTCCCGCAGGGTCTTGACGACGGGGTTTGCTTCATAGTCCGCAATACGGCGCTGTTCTGCGATCTCTGCCGCCGCGCCCTGCATCGTCCACACACAGCGGGCTTTGTCAAAAGACACAACGCGGTCTTGCTGTTCAATATCGCGGCCAGTCAGAACGAACGATGCTTCATCGTCCATCCGGTTCTTTTTGTCCAAAATAATGGTGAAGTCCGAAGCACCCATGATGCCGGTGCTGCCGTTGATGTTCTCGAAAGAATCATCTGCTTTGCGCTTGCTGGTGTGATGAACCAGCAGCAAACAAATACCGCGGCTGTCCGCAAACTCTTTCAGCTTGCCCACAAAATCATAGTCAGCATCATAGGCGTTTTCGTACGCCTTTGCCTTTGGCCTGATCTTCGATAAGGTGTCGATGCAAACAAGGTGTATGTCCGGGTTATCGTCCAGCAGAGCGCCCAGAGCATCCAACAAGCCCTCGTCCATCCGTGGAGCTTTGAACAGAATCCGGGCGGCTTCCGGCGCGGGCTTTCCGTCCAACACCTTCAAAATGCGGGCTTGCATCCGGCTTGCGCCGTCCTCTAGGGCAAGGTACAGTGTGCCATGCTGCCGCGTCTGAAAGCCCAGAAAGGGCACACCAGCGGCAACAGATAAGCACAGGTCAAGCACCATCCAGCTTTTGCCGATCTTCGGTTTCGCCACTAACAGCCCCATGCCCATAGGTATCACGCCATCGACCACATATCGAATAGGTGGCAGGGTCATTTCTGAAAGTTGCTTGGACGTGAAGGGCTGCAGCGGCTTTGCCTTGCCCTGCTGGGACGGCGTTCCATTTATGTAGTCGGCATAATCCTGTCCGATCTGAGCCGAAAATGCTTCGTCTCCCATGCTCTTATACTCTGCCGGGATTGCTTCTTTCCAGCGTTCCATCTTCAAATCCAGACCGTTCCAGAGCTTCAATTCAAGTGCGCGTTGGCGTACCAGCTCGTACTTTTCGTTTTGCTCTGTGGGCAGTCCCCTGAACACCATCCAATAGGTAAGCCGCGAGAACAGCGCTTCTTCGGTGGTCACGGTGTCAAGATAGTGCAAGAAATCGTCACGGCCAGCAGGGGCAAATGCCTTTGCATCGTCGTGGTTCTTTACGGCTTCAGCAATAGAGTTCAACTCATCCATCACCCGACCTTTTTGCTTGCGGGCAGCTCTTCAAAGAAGAAGCTGCCGATCTGGTCAGCGGGAATGTTCAGCACCTTGCACAGGCCCGCAATGTCACGGGCTGTGAATGGGAGCCGCCCCGTCATTCGTGCAGTCAGGGTGCTGGGCGGTATGCCTGCCCTCCGGGCCGCTTCTGCCTGCGACATATCCAGCTCAGCAAAGCGGACGCGCAGCTTGTGAAATTTGCGATACATCGTTTATCCCTCACTTTCTACCAGCTCTTCCAGCGGCATATTGAGCGCCATTGCCAGTCGCTTAGCATTCAGCGGATTCACAGAGCCGCCGCTTCGTGCTTTATTTACGATGGAACGTGAAATAGTTCCGCGCTCACATACGTCAGCAATGCGCAAATCAAGCTGTGCCATGCGGGCAATCACCTTTACACGGTCTAACCTCATTATAAAAATTCTCCTTTCGCGCTGTCGCTTATTATTCGGACTGGGTTCCAAATGTTCAGAAACGTTTGTTTCTGTTTGCATTATAGCAGAGCTAAAAGTTACTGTCAAGAGGAATGCAGAAATTTTTATTGCTGTTCAAGCCGAATCGTGGTACACTATATAAAAAGGGGGCATTCAGGATGGAGCAAACCATCGGCGCAAAAATTAGAGAACTCCGAAAAGCACGAGGCTTGACACAAAAGGAACTTGGAGAAAAGGCTGGAATTGCCGAACCAACGATACGCCGTTATGAACTCGGAAAATTGAACCCGAAATTTGAAACTGTACAGAAGATTGCAAAGGCGTTAAGTGTGCCTGAAGCATTCTTTTATCCGATTGACGAACAGATAGAAACAGCCAAAAGAGAAGCTAAGAGCACTCTTTGGGCGGCTGAAACACTTGCAAGGGACAACGGGAAACCGTGGGACGTTCCGACTTATAACCAGAGCGAGAACGTGTTATTCTGGATATGTCGCGGCGCTATTCGGTTGCGCCTGAAATCCTTTTTGCCTTTATCCCGCAGCGCCCAGATGATGAATACAGCAAAGGTGCAATATGGATTGATTCACCCCCGTTGGAAGTGCTAAAAAACACGCTCACGATTTGTTTAAATCGCTAAAATCTGATGTTCAGAAAAAAGCTGCTGTTCAGATTGCAATAGATGATCTGTGGGGAAAGTACAACGGCAATTCAGATTCTGTTTTTGAGGAAATATGGAATATCTACAAAGACAATGATGCCGCCGCTATAAAATTGGCTGAAGATCTGGAAGCTCTTGCCTATTCTTCCGACAAAAAATAAAGCCCACTGTGCAGAGCACAGCAGGCGGTGGGGGTGTCGCGTTTCACGACCTACCCACTGACGGGCAATCATTGACATAGAAAGGGGGTGCAGCCAGATGAACAAGAGAACGAACACCGCGCAATGGGAAGAAAAATACCAGCGCTGGCGCATAGCCGTGCAGAAAGACGGCGTGAGAAAGCAGTTTTACAGCTCTACGCCGGGGCGCACAGGGCAGCGGGAAGCCAATGCAAAGGCAGATGCATGGTTAGAGAATGATATTGCGGTCAAGGCCGGACGGGTTGAGAACGTCTATCAGCTGTGGATAGAGGATCTCAAACTTACCACCAGCACAGGCAACTGGAAGCCCGTAGAAAGCCGGTGGCGTACCTGGGTGCTGCCGATCATCGGCAAAAAGAAGGTCAACACCCTTACAGATCGGGACTTGCAAACCATCATCAACAAGGCCGCTGCCGCCGGGAAGAGCCGCAAAACCTTGCAGCTGATTGCCAGCGATCTCCGGGCATTCTGCAAATACTGCCGCAAAGCAAAGCTCTCCACCTTCCTGCCGGAGGATGTACAGATACCCGCCAGCGCCCGTTATAAGGGCAAGAGCGTGTTGCAGCCTGCCGATCTGGTAAAGCTGTTCAGCATCGACACGACGCTTTACAGAGGCAAGCGGGTGCATGATGACTTTATACACGCTTACCGATTCCAGACGCTTACAGGCCTGCGGCCCGGGGAGCTGTTGGGGCTGCGCTGGGCAGATGTGCAGGGCAACACGGTGAATGTTCGCCGATCTATCAACATCCACGGTGAGGAAACACAAGGCAAAAACCAGAATGCAATCCGGTCTTTCGTGCTGTCTGGCCTTGCCCGTGCCGTGCTGGAACAGCAGCGGGCAGTGACAGGGACACGGGAAAGCGTGTTTGAAATCAGCAGCGAACTGTATTACTGGAAGCGTTGGCAGGCCTATTGCAAGGCAAACGGCATTGACAGAATATCAGTGTATGAGCTGCGGCACACCTTTGTCAGCGTGGTCAAGACGCTGCCAGAGGGCGAAATCAAAGAGCTGGTAGGCCACAGCCAGAACATGGACACCCTCGGCCAATACTCCCACGCTCTCACCGGGGACGCGGAAAACACCGCGCAGGCCGTCAATGCTGCTTTCCTCAAGCTGCTGGAAACGGCTGATTTGTAACACACTTTTTAACACACAGTTGCTTCCAACATTCTTGTATAGTGCACAGAATGATACACGATTCACGATAAAATAGCGCTGGTAAGAGTATAAAATCTGACGTTTTACAGCGTTAGAACGTGGTTTATTAGTTCGATTCCCATTGCCCGCTCCATGACAAAAAAGCGCCGTGGCCTTTTGGGTCACGGCGCTTTTGTTTTGCTTTATCGGTCCCACTTATCGCACAGGGCATTGATCTGGTCGGCAAACTTGGCAAGGTCTTTGTTTGCGCCGCCCTCGTTGTGCTCGATGACCCGCAGCAGGCGCTTGCCGGCGCTGACCAGCCGCTGGAACACACTGGCAGCACGGCTCTGGCCTTCATTGGCCTTGTGCTCAATGCGGACGCGCATGCCCTCCTGCAGGCAGACGGCTCCCTCGGCTCCGATGGCCCACTGTGCGCCGTTGTAGGGTGCGCAGGCAGTGAAGCCCTGTTCCGTCAAGGTCTGCACAAAGTGGTCCTCGGTCTCATCTTCGCCGTGCATCACGAACACACGCTTTGGGTTTCTGCTCAAAGGAGTTCACCCACCGCAGCAGACCTTCTCTGTCCGCATGGCCGGACATGCCGGTGAGCTGGCACAGTTCTGCCTGCACCTCAATAGGTTCACCGAACAGTTTTACCGTCGTGGCACCTTCCAGCAGGGTGCGGCCCAGCGTGCCCACCGCCTGATAGCCCACGAACAGAATGGTGCACTCCGGCCGCCACAGATTGTGCTTGAGGTGGTGGCGGATGCGGCCTGCCTCGCACATACCGCTGGCCGAGAGGATGACCTTTGGCACGCGGTCTGCATTGATCATGCGGGATTCATCACTGGTCACCGTGACGCGCAGCCCCGGGAAGGTGATCGGATCAATGCCTTTTTCCAGCAGAGCGCGGGTGTCCGCATCAAAGCAGTCCGGGTCGGTATCTTTAAAGATGCGGGTCGCCTCGATGGCGAGCGGGCTGTCAATGTACACCGGGAAGTTGCCGTGTCCCTTCACAAGGCCCTTTTCCTTGATCTCACGGATAAAGTAGAGCATCTCCTGCGTGCGGCCCACCGCAAAGCTGGGAATAACCACATTGCCGCCCCGGTCAAAGGTGCGCTGCAGGATCTTCGTCAGTTCGCTCACATAGTCCGGCTTCGGGCCGTGGCTACGGTCGCCGTAGGTAGATTCCATAAAGGCGTAGTCCGCCTCTTTGATGTAAGCAGGATCCTTGATGATGGGCTGATCCAGATTGCCGATATCACCGGAGAATACCAGCTTGGTCGTGGTCTCACCCTCGGTGATCCAAAGCTCTATGCTGGCCGAGCCAAGCAGATGGCCCACATCCACAAAGCGGGCTTCAATGCCCGGTGCAAGCTGGAAGCGCTGCTCATAGGCCTTGCCCACAAACAGCTTCATGGCTGCTTCAGCATCCTGCACAGTATACATCGGTTCCACCGGTTCTGCGCCGGAGCGCTGGCCCTTGCGGTTTTTCCACTCCGCTTCAAATTCCTGAATATGGGCCGAGTCCCGCAGCATGATGCCGCACAGCTCCACCGTGGGGTTCGTGGCATAGATCTTGCCGCGGAAGCCGTTGCGCACCAGCAGCGGCAGCATACCGGTATGGTCGATGTGTGCATGGGTGGCCAGCACCCAGTCGATCTCGCCGGGTGCCACCGGGATGGGCTGGTTCTCGTATACGTCCTTCCCCTGCTCCATGCCGCAGTCGATCAAAAAGCGCTGCCCAGCCGCTTCGATCAAAGTGCAGCTGCCGGTGACCTCATGGTTCGCGCCCAGAAATGTGATCTTCATAAAAACACCTCCGGCTTTATTTCTTCTGTACCCTTAGTATAGCATATTCTAAAGGTACACGCCGCACAAATCGCATGGCTTTTCTCAGGCATTTTGCCGAAAGGTTTGAAAAATTTTTTATACAATCTTGACAAACCACCCTTTCTGTTATAAACTTAAACTTGTATGACGTTCGTTCGTATTTTATGAGTTTTAATAATAGAGAGGTTGAATTTTATGGTTCGTAACGATTTGCGCAACGTTGCCATTATCGCTCACGTTGACCACGGCAAGACCACCCTGGTGGACGCAATGCTGCGTCAGAGCGGCGCATTCCGCGATAATCAGGTCGTGGCTGAGCGCGTCATGGACAGCGGCGATATCGAGCGTGAGCGTGGCATTACCATTCTGGCCAAGAACTGCTCCTGCACCTACAAGGGTGTCAAGATCAATATTGTCGATACTCCGGGCCATGCCGACTTTGGCGGCGAGGTGGAGCGCGTGCTGAAGATGGTCAACGGCGTTCTGCTGCTGGTGGATGCCGCCGAGGGCTGCATGCCCCAGACCCGTTTTGTGTTGCAGAAGGCTCTGCAGCAGAACCTGAGTCTGGTGGTGGCCATCAACAAGATCGACCGCCCCGATGCCCGCATCAAGGAAGTCATCGACGAAGTTCTGTACCTGCTGATGGATCTGGGCGCTACCGATGAGCAGCTGGACTGCCCCATGCTGTTCTGCTGCGGCCGTGATGGCACCGCAAGCCTGGACCCGGATGTGCCCGGCACCGACCTGATCCCCCTGTTCGATACTCTGCTGAGCACCATCAAGCCGCCTGAGGGCGACCCCGAGGCTCCCTTCCAGATGCTGGTGTCCTCTGTGGACTACAACGACTTTGTGGGCCGCATCGGCATTGGCCGCATCCAGAACGGCGTTGCCAAGGTGGGCGAGGAAGTTGTCGTCTGTGACTGGCACAATCAGGATCTGAAGATGCGCGGCCGTCTGACCAAGCTGTACGACTTCCAGGCCAATGGCCGTCAGCCGTGCGATAACATCACCGCCGGCGATATCGTGGCATTCTCCGGCCTGCCCGATGTGACCATCGGCAATACCCTGTGCAGCCCCTCCAATGTGGAGCCGCTGCCCTTCGTGAAGATCAACGATCCTACCGTTGAAATGACCTTCTCCGTCAATGACAGCCCGCTAGGCCGGCCGCGAGGGTAAGTAATGTTACCAGCCGTACAGATACCGTGACCGTCTTGCAGAAGGTAGCTGCTGAAGGACGTTTGCTCTGAAGGTGGAGGATTCCGCCACTACCGGAGTTCCTTCCGCGTTATGGGCCGTGGTGAGATGCACCTGTCCATCCTGATTGAGACCATGCGCCGCGAAGGTTATGAGCTGCAGGTCCTCTACCCCCCGCACGTCCTGACCAAGGTCATCGACGGCAAGACCTATGAGCCTATGGAGCATGTCGTCATCGATGTGCCCACCCAGATCAGGGCGCTGTCATGACCGGTCTGGGCCAGCGCAAGGCTATCCTGCAGCAGATGGAATCTCTGGGCACCGACCGTGTGCGTCTGGAGTTCCGTATGCCCAGCCGCGGCCTGTTCGGCTACCGCAACCAGTTCCTGACCGATACCCATGGCGAAGGCATCATCAACCAGATCTTCGACGGTTACGATGTCTGGGCTGGCATGATTGCCAACCGCTCCACCGGTTCTCTGGTCAGCTTTGAGACCGGCGAGGCTGTCACCTACGGTCTGTTCAATGCTCAGCAGCGCGGCACCCTTCTGGTGGGCGCTGGTGAAAAGGTCTACGAAGGCATGGTCATTGGCTACACCGCTTCCGGCGAGGATGTGGATGTCAACGTCTGCAAGACCAAGCACCTGACCAACACCCGTGCATCCGGCTCCGATGATGCTCTGCGCCTGATCCCCATTAGCAAGCTCAGCCTGGAAGGCTGCCTGGAATTCCTTGCACAGGACGAGCTGCTGGAGGTCACTCCTGAAAATCTGCGCATCCGCAAGCAGATCCTGAACCACGAGCAGCGCATGAAGGCCAAGAGCAAGCTGAAATAAGCCTTTCCTTCTTTTATAATATGTACTTTACCGTCCTGCAGCGTTTCAAAACACTGCAGGACGGTTTTATTTTGCCAAAAATGATTCATTTTTTAAAAAAAGGCTTGCAAAAGGCATTCTTATGCGGTATAATATCTCTCGCAGTCACAAATGTGATTTGCCTCTTTAGCTCAGTCGGTTAGAGCACCTGACTGTTAATCAGGGTGTCGCCTGTTCGAGTCAGGCAAGAGGCGCCAGAAGAAAAGGCAATGTTCCACAGAACATTGCCTTTTTTGTTTGTCCCATACTACACCCTTTTTCTGTACAGCCATGCAGTCGTGTTTCTCCTCTGTTTTTTGGGCTTCTCTGTCCCAAAAACACAGCATCCATGCGAAAAAAGCATCAAGCATAATGATTTCTTAAAATTTGACTACTTGAAGAAGATGTCACATTGTGGTATACTGCTTATAAGCTTTGGGAATTTGTATCTGTTTTTCCAAAGTCCGGCACACAGATCAAAGGGTAGGTGCTCCCTTCTTTTGATAGCAGCCGACCGGTGTTTTGTCATGGTTCTCCGCAGGACAGGACAAAGCACCGGTCTCTGTGCTGTTGTTTCAGGCTCCGGCTCTTTTCACGTTGTCAGATCTGCGGCAGGCCGCTTCTTCAAAACGCCTGCCGCTGTTTGAATAAATTTGTATATGATCAAAGGAAGCATCTATGCGTTATACCTATGTCCGGCAGCACGACACTACTGACTGTGCGGCTGCCTGCCTCGCAATGGTGTGCCTCCATTACAAAAAGGAAGTTACCATCACCCGCCTGCGCGATATGATGGGTACCGACCTGAAAGGCACGAACCTTGTTGGTTTGCAGAAAGCCGCTAATGAGTTGGGTTTCACCACTGCAGCGGTTCGCGTAGACCGTGAAAATTTCCTCAGCGATTTCTCGCTGCCCTGCATTGCGCAAGTCATCACCGATCAGGGTCTGGCCCACTTTGTGGTCGTCTTCAAAAAGACCACCATCAAAGACGACGGTGAGCGTCGTCGGCACATGCTGAAAGAAGCCGAAGCCGCCAAGGAAGATGAGAAGAACGGCAAAAAACACAAGTGCAAGGATTATGTCGTGATTGGCGACCCCGGCAGCGAGCTGAAAAAGATCTCTCTGGATGAGTTCTACAAGAACTTTACCGGTGTTCTGCTGCTGATGAACCCCACCTCGGAGTTCAAGGGTGGTAAGATCGAAAAGGGCGGCATGTTCAAGCGTTACGTCGACCTGTTGCTGCCCCAGAAAAAGCTCTTTGCCTATGCGATCCTGAGTTCTCTGATCGTTACGATCCTGGGCATTGCCTCCTCCATGTTCAACAAGATCCTGATGGACGAGGTCTTGCCATATGGCCTAGACAATCTGCTGGTCACGCTGATTCTTGTGTTCAGCATGGTCAGCATCACCAATACGCTGGTGGGCTTTGTCCGGCAGTGGGTTCTGATCCACCTATCCATCAAGATCGATATTCCGCTGATGCTGGGTTACTTCGGGCATATCTTCCGTCTGCCCATGAAGTTCTTTGCCACCCGCAAGACTGGTGATATCACCACCCGTTATTCGGATGCAAACACCATCAAATCCATCTTCACCAGCATTGCGCTGAGCCTGATCATGGATATCTCGATGGCCATTATCACCGGTATCATCCTGTTCCGCATGAATGCGATGCTCTTCTCGATCTCGCTGTTCATGGCTCTGGTCAGCATTCTGCTGGTGCTGATCTACAAGCAGCCTTACAAAAAGATCAACGAAGAGACCATGGTGCAGTCCGCTGCACTGAACAGCCAGATGATCGAAAGCCTGCGCGGCATTGAGACGGTCAAGTGCAACGCCAACGAGGATACCGAAATGGAGAACCTCGAGCGTGAGTACATCAAGAGTCTGAAGATCAGCCTGCGTTCCAGCAAGATCAGCACCACGCAGGGCCTGATCTCCTCCTTCATTTCCACCGGTTTCAGCATGCTGACCACCTATGTGGGTATCAGTCAGGTTCTGAAGGGTGAGATGACACTGGGCGGATTCATGGCCTTCAGCACGCTGTCCTCTTACTTTACTTCCCCGCTGAGCAACCTGATCGGTCTGCAGATGCAGATTCAGGAGGCCAGCATTTCCATGAAGCGTCTGGGCGAGATCATGGATTATCCCTCCGAGACGGTCGGCGACGAAGACCGCACCGATCTGGACAAGGTGGAGGGCGATATCGAGTTCAAGGATGTCACTTTCCGTTATGGCAACCGTGCCCCTGCACTGGATCACATCAGCTTTACCATTCCGGCCGGTAAAAAGGTCGCGCTGGTGGGCAGCAGCGGCAGCGGCAAATCCACGATCACCAAGCTTCTGCTCAAGTATTATGAGCCGGAAGATGGCGAGATCGACTTGAACGGTGTGAATCTGGCTGAATACACCAATGATTCTGTCCGCCGCGCAATTTCTTATGTGCCGCAGAACGTTGAGCTGTTCAGCAAGACCATTTATGATAACATCCGCGTTTCCCGTATGGACGCTACGATGGACGAAGTTAAGGAAGCTGCCAAGAAGGCAGATGCTCACGACTTTATCCGTCATCTGCCCCTGCAGTATAACACCTATCTGGAAGAAGCAGGCAACGGCCTGTCCGGCGGTGAAAAGCAGCGCATTGCGCTGGCACGTGCTTTTCTGAAAGATTCCAACCTCTACATTCTGGATGAATCCACCAGTAATCTGGACTTTGCTACGGAAAATTTGATCTTCAACATGATCTACGATCAGCTTGCAGATCGTTCCATGCTGATCGTAGCTCACCGCCTGTCCACTGTTCGTGACTGTGATCTGATCCTTGTGATGGATCACGGCAAGATCGTGGAACGCGGCACGCACGATGAGCTGCTTGCCAAGGAAGGCAAGTACTACGAGCTGTGGAACATGCAGCAGGGTATCTACCGCAGCAAAAAGGCAGAGCCCAAGCAGTCTGTCATGCAGGCCGTGGTGGAAGAGGATGACGACGGTGAGTCGATCACCTATTGATGTGTTTGCAGCCGGGTGCATACCCGGTTACATATGAAAGGGAGTCATTCATGATGGATAGCTTGATTTGACATAGTTTTACTGTGTCAGATAAAAAAGAGCTAGAAAGACTTTCTGTTTAGTAGAAGTAGATGGTGTTATCCTGAACAGGCCCCGCCTGCTCAGGTAACTATGCCTCACTATGGTGTGCCCGGAGGCAAAATGCCTCCGGGCACATTTTATTTGCAAGATCCCTATTACTTTTATAAGTAGTAGGCGATCGGGAGCGGAGAGGAAGCTGCTCTCTGCAGCGATTTTCTCCCCTTTCTCGATTGCCTATTACTGCCTCTTCTGAGGTAAATCTGAAAAGGAACCGAGGTATTCAACATGAAAGAGATCAAAGTAGCCGAGAACAAGACCCTGAAGCTCACCAATGTGCTCTCCCGTGAGATCCATCCGGAAGAGATGGCCAGTCTGCCCGTGGTGCTGACCCAGATGCACAACTTTATCAAGAGCAACAACGCACAGCCCATTGGCCCCATTGTGCAGGCCATGGTGGTTGGTGAGGACCGTCAGATGCACCTGTACATGATGCAGCAGGCTACCCAGTTCATCGGCCAGATGGAGCAGGACTACCATATGGATGCTATTCTGCGCGTGAAGAACTGCCTGTATGCCCACTACACCGGCCCCATGCCCGAAAGCCAGCTGGCTTCCTACAAGCTGCAGGTCCACGCTTTTGAGAATGAGCAGAAACTGACCGGCACCTCCTATACCATCTATGTCAATCAGGATGAGGATGATGCCGTGGTCGATGTCTTTATGGAGACCAAGTAATTATGACGATTAAAGTTCAGAACCTTTCGGATCTGCAGGACCGCCGCATCATGATGGAAAAAAAGCTGCCGCCTTATGGCTACGCTTTTGTCATTCTGGTGGGCATCTTCATGCTGTTTCTGGTTGTGTGGAGCACCCATACCAACCGCATTTATGTCAGCCAGAACGCAGGCACCGTGCAGGCCACGCAATAAAACCTAATATCATGTCCTAGTTATTTCCGGCTCCATTACCGAGATGTATATTTCGGAGGGCGAGCTATCGTGAACGAGGGCGACCTCGTGGCCCACATCAAGAGCACGGATATCGACATGCAACAGGATAACCTGGAAAGCCAGCTCAAGATCTACCAGACCCAGCTGGACCAGTACAACAAGCTGCTGCAGTGCGTGCAGGATGATACCAACTACTTCAGCGAGACAAACCCCGAAGATCAGCCCTACTACTATCAGTACGAGACCTACAAGAGCCAGGTCTCTCAGAGACCTTTGATGCCACGGCCTATCAGGCTGCCGGTTACTCCGATGCTCAGATCAAGACCATGATGGAGCAGAGCCAGAGCGAAGTAGAAGCTCTGTACTACTCCACCATGCAGTCCATCTCCCAGAGCATTACCAGCGCACAGAGCAACGTCGGACAACGTTCAGGCTCAGCTCGATGCCTTGAACACCGGTGCCAACGATTACTACATCTACGCCCCCACCTCCGGTGTGATCCACATGGATACTCCTTACAAAGAGGGCATGGTGCTGAGCGCAGGCTCCCCGCTGGCCACTGTTGCCAGCGAGAACGACGATCTGGAGATCGTTGCCATGGTCACCGTGAATGACCGCCCGCTGCTTCATGTGGGTGACCCGTGCAAGATTGCCATTACCGGCCTTTCGGAGTATTCCTATGGCACCCTGACCGGCACTGTAACGGCCATTGACAGTGACGTGACGGCCAGCTCCAATGCTTCCTACTATAAGATGACCATTAAGCCCGATGCCACTTATGTGGTGAGCCGCAGCGGCGACAAGGTGGATCTTTCCAACGGCATGAGCGTTACTGCCCGCGTGGAGTACGATCAGGTCACCTATTTCGAGTACGCAATGGAAGCCCTGGGCGTTCTGTTCCGCTAAACCGGAGCTGTGCTGACTGCCAGCCGCCGTTATATCACCCAAAGAGGTACACTTACTATGAAATCAACCGCAAAAAAACTGGCCGTCTGTGCGGCAGCGCTCTGCCTGCTGGCCTGCGGCACAGCTGTGTCTGCGGCCGCAGCAAGCCCTGTCTCCGGCCTTGCCCTGAGCGGCGTTGCCATGCCGTGGGATCAGGACGTGCCTGCCGAAAGCATTGAGGCCGGCAGCTATACCGCCAACATGCTGCTGGGTTCCTCTCAGCAGCTGTCTCCTGTGGTGCGTCCGCGCAACTCTACCGACTCGGTTGTCTTTATCTCGGACGATACTTCCATTCTGACCGTGAGCAACTCCGGTGTCGTGCAGGCTGTGGGCGTAGGCACCACCCGCATCACCGCTGCCGCAGGCAACCAGATCTGTGCCTACACCATCGTTGTCTCCATGGATTCTTCCATGATCGTTACCGAGATGGACCTTTCCCTTTCCTCCAACACCATCTATGTTGGCAACTCGGTCTCGGCACAGCTGCAGGTGCGGCCTACTTCGGCTTCCAACTATGCCACCGTCGCCCTGACCTCTTCCAATGAGAAGGTCGCCACGGTGAACAATTTCGGCCGTGTTACCGGCATTGCCCCCGGCACCGCCACCATTACCGCTACCTGCGGTTCGGTGACTGCTACCACCAATGTCACGGTCATGAGTATTCCCAACTCCAGCACTGGCACCGCCAGCACTGGTTCTTCCAACAGCGGTCAGGTCGTCACGGTGAATCCTTCCTACGTTGTGCTCAAGCCCGGTGCCACCCGCACCCTGACCGCCAGTGTCAAGCCTTCTTCCGCTTCCCAGAAGTTCACCTATAAGTCCGCCAACAGCAACATTGCCACGGTCAGCCCCAGCGGCGTGATCACGGCTGTGGGCACCGGCGCTACTTCCATTACCGTTTCCAACGGCACTGCATCCGCCATGGTCACGGTCATCGTCAACCGTTCGGCTGCATCTTCTTCCGATAATTCTTCGGACAGCAGCTCCACCGAATCGGATAACGATACTCCCATCGAGATCGATCCCGTTGTGCAGGCCATTCAGGACAGTGAGGACAACGAGATCGTTTTCACACAGGCCGAGGTGCCTACCGTGACCGGTGATATCCTCAATGCGCTGCGCACCACCGGCAAGACCCTGTGCGTGGTGGTGATGGCTACGCCATGCAGATTGCAGGCAGCGGTGTCAAGAGCACCACCACGTGAGCTGGACACCATGCTCATCCTGACTGAGTCCGATCAGGGCATCGAGTTTGAGCTGGACAAGGGCAAGGCTCTTCCCTGCTCGGTGCGCATCGATCTGGATGTGAGCACCTATACCCGCCTGTATCTGTACAACGCCGTCTCCAACAAGTGGCAGTACCTGAACAGCTACACCGACGGCATCATCACTGCCGATACTGCAGGCCGTTATCTGCTGACCAACCAGAACCTGAAATTTGCCAATATCAACTGGACCTTCTTCATTGCCGGTGGTGTTGTAGTGGTTCTGATCGGCATTGCATATGTTGTGCTGAAAAAGCGCTACTGGTTCTGGTAATTTTCAAAACCACTCTTTCATGAAACAGTAAGACCCTCTCTGCGTGTGATATGCTCCCCCTAGAGTAGACAGAGTAAAACAAAAACTCTGCGTACTCTGGGGGTATTTTTATGTCAAGAAAGAACAATCACTTTTGCACAAAAAATTCGCCGTCTCCTTGTGGAAACGGCGAACAAAAACTTATATTATTTCTCTGTCTACTTGACGGAGCGCACTTCAATGGAACGCCTGGGCTTTGTTTGCATTATGATGTCTGCCTTCGTTACTTTTCAATGGGCTGCGAGGGCTTCCAGTCCTTGTAGTTCTCGTAGCGGCTCTCGCGGATCTTGGTGTGGGACCAGATCTCGTCCGCCGTGGGCTGCCAGTTGGCCGCATAGTTCTTGCACTTCTCGCACAGGTGTTCTACGCTCTCCGGCGACTGCAGGTCGGTGCTGTGGGCACCGGTCTCGTGCACCATCTTCTGCAGCAGTTCGGGGTTTTCCAGCATCGGGCAGGGACGCAGATGGTTCTTGTTGAAGGGCTGGCCGTTGTGATAAGCCATGAACAGCGGGCTGTGCAGAATTTCCAGAATGCTCTGGTCGTGGATATTGGCATTGGAGTAGTGGATGAACACGCACGGCTCTGCGTCACCGGCAGAGTTGATAGGGAGGGGCTTTACCAAATCGACCTCTTGAACGGTAGCAAGGAACGGATAACAGAACGAGAGTACTGGGCGGCAAAGAAAGGGCAGCTTGCCCTTGATAAAGAGAACGCCACCAGAGAAGCCGCCGG
>ENA-OQJR01000044-OQJR01000044.1-human-gut-metagenome-genome-assembly--contig:-NODE-44-length-31782-cov-3.657369_pt1 | contig 31782 bp, 32 predicted proteins | sample MGYA00242614_ERZ504781 | MGnify/ENA primary metagenome ERZ504781 (study PRJEB26092, sample SAMD00036365) | human gut metagenome | host: Homo sapiens | study: EMG produced TPA metagenomics assembly of...
ACAGGGTGGTCTCCGGGTCGAGGCCCTTGGTCTTCTCGGCCAGGTCGTTCGGGTCGATGTTGGAGATGTAGCGGGCGGAGATGCCAGCGTCAGCGTACGGCTTCAGCGCTTCGTACACCATGACGGGGCCCAGGTCGGAGCCGCCGATGCCGATGTTGACCACGGTCTCGATCTTGCGGCCGGTCACACCGGTCCACTTGCCGGAACGCACGTCGTCAGCGAAAGCGTAGATCTTGTCGAGTGTCTCGCGCACGTCCTTGACGGTGTCCTGACCGTCAACGATGTACTTGCCCTCGTCTTCGACCGGGCGGCGCAGCGCGGTGTGCAGCACGGCGCGGTCTTCGGTGTTGTTGATGTGCACGCCGGTGTACATGGCCTTGGTGCGCTCGTCGAGCTTGACGGCCTTGGCCAGGTCGGCGAACAGCTGCAGGGTCTCCGGCTTGATCAGGTTCTTGGACAGATCGAAGTGCAGGTCGCCGGCGTCGAAGGACAGCTTCTCGACGCGCTCGGCGTCCTCGGCGAACCACTTCTTGAGGCTCACGCCTTCGACCTGAAGCTCGTCATAGTGCTTCTGCAGGGCAGCCCACTCAGGGGTCTGGGTGGCGTCAACGGGCGGATTGATGGCCATAGGATTCCATTCCTTTCATCAGTGACTGGAGCGCCCTTGCACACGGCTCGGATGCGCTCCGTATCACCAAACAGAATACTCACAAATTCGGACATGAACAGAACAAAATGAGTCAGCGATGTCGGATTGCCATCGTTTGCATTATCGAACAGTTCGTGGCGCGGCGCAACCATCATCTTCGACTGAGCGGTCGCGACACAACCGCCAATCCGCCGATTGGACTTTTCGCTGGGATGTCTTATACTTAATTTCTTGTGCGCGGCTGGCGAAATGCCTTCCGCGAACCAAGCCACTTTAGCTCAGTCGGTAGAGCGGCTCACTCGTAATGAGCAGGTCGTCAGTTCGATTCTGACAAGTGGCTCGGATGCCCTAGGCTGGTCGGTCTGTAATGGCTGTCCGGCCTAGGGTTTTGCATATCTCCCACACCTGTGGAAACGCGGATATGCACGCGCGAGTGGCGGAATTGGTAGACGCGCAGGATTTAGGTTCCTGTGTCTTTGACGTGTGGGTTCAAGTCCCATCTCGCGCACCGGCTTGAGCCTCTTGGAAGCATTGGATTGCCAACGCTTCCGGGAGGCTTTTCGTATATGCGCGCGGCAGCTGCAAGCCCTTGCGGACACCTCTACATATGGCAATGCCAAGGCGGCAAATATAATGGGCCACAGCATTGCGGGTCTGAGCCTGTGCGCCATGAGCCTGTGTGAGTCAAGGAGAGAAGTGTATGTCCGCCATTCTTACGCCGGTTGGTCTGTTGCTGATCATCCTCGCCGGCTATCTGTTCAAGCGGTTCGGCCTGTTCGGGCAGAAGGATTATCGCGTGCTGCAAACCGCGGAATTCAACATCGTGCTGCCCGGTGCCATCGTATACTCGTTCGCCACCAATCCGCATGACATCTCGCTGCTGCTTATTTCGGTATTCGCATTCCTGTTTGCTTTTATCCCGGTCGTGTTCATCTTTCTGGCCACCCGCAAGCGCAATGTGACCGACCGCGCCTTCCTGATGCTCAACGGTGCCGGCTTCAATCTCGGCTGTTTTTCTTTCCCGGTCGTCCAGTCATTCTGGGGTGCGGGCGCGGTGGTGCCGGCTGCGATGTTCGATATCGGCAACTGCGTGATGGTGGCCGCCGGCACCAATGTGCTCACCCAGCAACTGCTGCATATTCAGCCCGGCAAAACACTTGCCGAACAACACGCCGGTTCGGCTCCCACCCTACCGTACGAAAAGCCCAAGGATCGCGACGCCAAACGGCTTGCCCGCCGCGCATTGCTGCGCACCATCGGCAAGAGCTTCTTCGGCTCGGTGCCGTTCGACACGTATCTGCTCATGATCGTGTTGACCGTCGCCAACGTGAAGATTCCCGATTGGATCGCCTCTATAACCCAGCCATTGAGCGGCGCCAACGCGCTGGTGTCGATGCTGATGGTGGGCATGCTCATGGACCTGCCCCAATCCAAGCATGACGTGAAGGAAGTCATGGCCGTCATCGCTTGGCGTATACCGTTCAGCGTCGCCTTCGCGTTGATCGCGTGGTTCCTGCTGCCGTTCTCGGCTTCGATTCGCGCCGTGATGGTGATCTGCGCGTTGGCTCCGATCGCCATTTTCTCCACGCTGTTCACCGACAAAGTACTCGGCAACGCCAAACTGGCCGGCTTCTCGCTGGCAATCACCGCGATGATTTCACTGGTGATGATGGCTGTGGCTCACGCGCTGATGGGCGTGTGAGCAAATGCGCAAGTAGGCACACGGCGGGTGCACGGTCAGACGAGACGCAGCCCACATAGGCTCGTCCCCCGACCGCCAGTTGCTACCGGCGCAGCAGCTTGTGCGCCAGATTGCTCACGCCGAAGCGGAACTTATCCACCGGCAACGTGAATTTTCCTACCATCTGCTCGACGTAGCCGTTAAAGCCCTGCTTGAATTCCAGCACGCCGCGGCCCTCGTCGTTCGGATCGTCGAACACGCCGGAAATGCCGTAGAAGTTGTAGCGGCTCACGCCCTGTTCCACACACAGATGCAGCATTGCTTCGTACTGAATCAGCGCCGAGGCGTAGAACGGCTTGTACTCCTCCAACGAACCGGAATACTGATAGACCACCTCATTGGGGTGACTGACGAACATTGAAGCCGCTGCCGGCAGCACATCGCCCTTCCTGGCATATCCCTCCACCTCAGCCAGACGCTTGTCGGCGGCCGCGAGATTGCGCGATTCCTCCCCCAGCTGACGTTCGATACGCGTGGTCGGACGTTCATCGTATTTCGCCTGCAATCGAGCTACCTTGGCCTGCAAGGCCTCGCGCTTGGCGGTCATATCCGCCACATATTCGGCGATGTGGATTTCCGCGAGCATGAAATGCGCATCTGCGCCATACGCCTGCTTGAACTGGCGGAAATAGTCCGCGCCGCGCGTCGCGAACCCGCGGCGTTCACCGGTCCGCCGTTCGATATCGGCGAACACGTCGAACTCGTCGGGGCCGATTTCGCGAACGTGCACGCCCATCGACTGCGCCCGCTTGACGCTCCATTGAGCGCGTTTGCCGAATGATGCCAGCAGTTCCTTGCCGTTGGTGATGCCGGTGAGATCCTTGACGTACATCCACTGGCAGACCACGTCATAACCGGTATGGAATCCGCCATGCGTCCAGCCGGCATCGGCGAATCCGGCCAGTAGTGCATCGTTCGGCTCGCCGTCGGGCTGCCCGTTCGAGGAATACAGACGGTAGGCGACGTTAGGCCAGCATGCCACGGAAACAGCATGGTGGCGACGGGCCGATTCACGAATCGCCTCGGTTATGGCCCGCAGCAGAGCCGGATCATCGCTAATGCCGATGGGGCCGAAATATACGGAGCCATCTGCACCGAAACGACCATTGAGGTACAGAATCACGCAGCCGGTTACCAGATTGCCGGATGCGTCGCACACGCCAACGCATTCGGCTTCATGCCCACGAATCTTGGCAAGACGGACCTGCCCGGACCATTGCTGGAAGCTGCCCTGGCTTGTGGCTTCGGAAAGCCGGTCGAGCTCTTCGGGCGTAATCACGCCAAACGTATACGTCGTATCTGTTCGATTCGCAGTCGCGCTCATCTCGTCGTCACCTGTGCCTTATTTCTGTGTCCGTGCTCGCCACTGTTTGTCAGCGATGCAGCAGCTTGTGCGCTGCTTCGGATACACCGAAGCGCAGTCCGTCCACCGGCAGCGTGAACTTGCCCGGAAGCTCTTCCACGAATCCGCCGAAGCGAGTCTTGAACTGCCAGACGCCGTAGGAAGGATCGTTGGCGTCGAAAATACCGGAAATGCCGTAGAAGTTGAAGCGCTCCACGCCACGGGCGATGCAGTCAAGCATCGCCTCGAAGTGGATTAGGGAAGACGGGTAGTAATCCATGAAACGATCGTCCTCGCCGCTGGACAGGCAGACGACCTCGTTCGGATGCCAGAAGTAGACGCCGGCTTCCACCGGAATGACCGGGCCGTCCGAGGCGATGATGCCATTGACTTCGCCGATGGTCTTTTCCAGCGCCGCAATCTTCTTGTCTGCGGTGGCGATGCGCTTTTCCAGCGTTGCCGGGTCGGAAGCACCCTTCTTGGCCGTGCCTTCCGGCTGCTGTTGCGCGCGCTGGAGCAGGCGTTCGAGGTTGCGCTTGTCTTTGGAGGCCGCATTCAGCTTGGATTGCAGGGTGTCCAGATATTCGTCGAAATGGGTTTCGACCACCTTGAACTCGATCAGGTCGCCGAAGGTATCGAACAGACGCTCATAGTAGGCCAGATCGCGGCTCTTGAAGCCTTGACGTGCGGCGCTCATATCGCACAGCTTGACGAAAGTGCTCAGTTCGCCGCGTTCCAGTCGGCGCACGCGCAGACCGGAATCCTGGGCAATGCGGATGTTCTTACGGCGGTACTTGGAGAACGAGGCCAGCAGTTCCTTCTCATTATGAATGCCGTCAAGCCCCTTGACGAAGTTCCAGCGGTTCACCACGGATTCGTAGCCCACGGTGAAACCGCCATGTTTCCAACCGAAGCGGGCCATGTTGTCCATCATCGTGGTGTCCGGGTCGCTGGTCGGCTTGCCGTCCAGATCATGCAGACGGTAGACTGCGGCCGGCCAGCAGGATACGCTGATGGCGTGATGGGCCTTGGCCGAACGACGCAGGGCTTCGGTCATCGCCTCAACCACCTGTGGATTGTCATAATCGCACAGCGGTCCGCACCAGACCGAGCCTTCCAAACCGAAACGGGACCGCGTGTACACCACGTAGCAGGCGGCAATCAGCTTGTCACCGCGCTTGACACCCACATAGTCCACCGGACCGTTGAACGCACCCATGGCGGCCATCTGCGAGGTCTGCTGGAAACTACCTTGCACTTGAGCTGCGGAGAACGCATCCAGCTCGGCAGGAGTGATCTTGGTAGGGGTGAGCGAGGCGACGCCTGCATCGGATTGCGTCATAATCGAACCTTCTTACTTGTCGTTACTCTGATCGTTACTCTGGGCTCTGGAATGGCCTGTGTGCTGCGTCCGTTTACCGCGACAGCAGCTTGTGCGCAAATTGCTTCATGGCATAGGCGACCGGTTTGACCGGCAGCACGAACTCGCCCGGAAGTTCCTCGACATATCCGTTGAAGCCCTGCTTGAACTCCAGTACACCACGCCCCTCGTCATCGGGATCATCAAAGACGCCGTCGATGCCGTAGAAGTTGTAGCGAGACAGCCCGTGTTCCACGCAGAAATGCAGCATCGCGTCATGCTGAATCAGCGCGGAGGCGTAGAAGGGCTTGTACTGCTCGACGCTACCGGAGAACAGGTAGATGACCTCGCGCGGATGCTCCACGAATAGTGATGCCGCAGCCGGCAGTACATCCCCGTCTTTGGCGAACTCGGCCGCCTCGTTCAGGCGCTTTTCGGCTGCCGCCAGATTGCGGGTCTCCTCCCCCAGCTGACGTTCGGTTTTGGTGGTGGGGTGTTCGGCGTTTTTGGCGGTCAATGCCGCCACCTTGGCCGAAAGCGCTTCACGCTTGGACGTCATGTCCGCTACGTATTCGTCGATGTGGATCTCGGCAACCATAAAATGCGCTTTGCTGCCGAACGCTTCCTTGAAACGGTGGAAATATGCTTCGCCACGGTATTCGAAGCTACGGCGTTCAGCGGTTTGCTGCTCGATTCGTGCGAATACCCCCAGCTCGTCGTCCGACAGCTCACGCACGTGCACACCCATCGATTGGGCACGCTTCACGCTCCACTGGGTGCGCTTGTCATAGGACTTCAGCAGACTTTTCTCATCGGTAATGCCGGTCAGATCCTTGAGGTAGCGCCAACGCGGAACCGCCGTGTAGCCCACGGTGAAACCGCCATGAGTGAAGCCGATCGCCTCGAGCTGTTCTATCAGCTTATTGTCGGGAGCGCCATTCTGGTCATCCGGCAAAGAAGCTCCATTGGTGTCGCGAAGCCGATACGAGGATTCAGGGGTGATTTCCAGCTGTGAAGCACCCTTTGCCTTGGCATGGCGTTTCAGCGCATCCATGAAGAAGGTCAATGCTTCGGTGTCGTGATAGTCGCACATCGGGCCATCATGGATGACCGCAAATGTAGAGAATCGAGAGCGGTGAGTTTCGAACAGTGCCGCCGCGACGATCTTCTCGCCCTCCTTGAGGGCCAAATATTCGACGTCGATCCCCTGCGCGGTGCGAAGGCGTCCCATCGCCGAGGTTTGTTGGAAATTGCCTTGTGGATGCCTGGCGGAGAAATCATCGAACTCCTCGTCTGTCAACTTCACCAGCACAAAATCACGCATGCTTCCCTTTGCCTCCGAGTCAATCAGGCTCACCATGCTAGCATAGCGCGCACACGACGAATGGCGGCCGAGCAGATGAGGTGTGCACATCGTTCGCACTATTGCCGCCACGATGGTCCAAAGAACAATGGCCCAAAGATGATGAATGTCCGGCTTGCAGTGAATCAAACGCAGTGCTATATTCTCTACTTGGCTCTTGAAGCCACGCCACCTTAGCTCAGTGGTAGAGCATCCCCCTCGTTCGTGGGAAGGTCGGTAGTTCGATTCTATCGGGTGGCTCTTGTTCATCAAGAAGGCCGACGCACTAAGCGCCGGCCTTCTTTCGTATCGCCCTTGCTAGGTCATAGGCGCTTGCTAGACACTCGCCCGATTCGGGGGCTGAGTGCTGAGCCGCGACTCAACTGTGGCTTAGTCGCGGCTCAGTGCAGCTAGACAGCCTAGACGACTTAGTGCAGCAGGGCCTCGATGGCGGGGACCAAGGCTTTCAGCGCCTTGCCTCGGTGGGAAATCGCATTCTTCTCGGCCGGAGTCATTTCGGCGCTGGTCAGCGGCTCGCCTTCATGGTCAGGCTCAGTGCTGACGCGACCGGCAGGCTGGTCGTCCGGGACGAACAGCGGATCGTAACCGAAACCGTGTTCGCCACGAGCCTCGCGGATGATACGACCTGGCATGTCGCCGAGCTCCACTGTCTCCGACTTGATGGCGTATCGAGCATGCACCGGGGCAGGGCTCCCAGCGGCAGCCGTGGTGTGAACGGTGATGCCGTCGGCAGCCACTCCACCGGTCACGTCGGCACCGGTCTCGGTGTCCGGGACCACCAGCGCGGCGGCGCAACGGAAGCGCGCGGTACGCTTGTCATCCGGAATATCTTCGATTTGGGCGAGCAGCAGCGCATTATTGGCCTTGTCGTGGCCGTGAGCACCCGCCCAGCGAGCAGACAGAATGCCCGGAGCGTTACCCATCACATCGACGATGAGACCTGAATCATCCGCGACAGCGGGCAGACCGGTACGGATGGCCACAGCGCGGGCCTTGAGTAGCGCGTTCTCCTGGAAGGTGACGCCGGTTTCCACCGGATCCGGCAGGTGAAGGCTGCCAGCGGACACCAGTTCGATGTTTTCGGCATCCGCGCCAAGATCCTCTTCGAGAATGCGGCGGATTTCCACAAGCTTGCCTTCGTTATGGGTTGCGACGACGATTTGCATGAGGTTCTCCTTTAAGAAGGCTCCCCTTGTCAGGGGAGCTGGCTTAGTCTAGGGACAGAGCGGCACGCTGGGCGGCTTGCAGTTCCTTGTTGCCCTTTTCGGCCAAGTCAAGCAGGGTGCCGAGTTCGGCACGGTTGAACGGACGGTGTTCTGCGGTGCCCTGAATCTCGATGAAGGTGCCGGAACCGGTCATGGCCACGTTCATGTCGGTCATGGCCTGACTGTCTTCAATGTATGGCAGGTCAAGCATCGGAGTGCCGTTGATCACGCCCACCGATACGGCGGACACATAGTCCTTAAGCACGCGGCTGGCGGACTTGATATGGCGGTGCTTCTCCGCCCAATTGACTGCGTCGACCAAAGCCACGTACGCACCGGTTACGGAAGCCGTGCGAGTACCACCATCGGCCTGAAGCACATCGCAGTCAAGCTGAATCTGATTCTCGCCGAGCGCCTTCATATCGACGACGCCACGCAGGCAGCGGCCAATCAGTCGGCTGATTTCGTGGGTACGGCCACCGATTTTGCCACGTACGGATTCACGGTCGGTGCGTTCGGCGGTGGCACGCGGCAGCATCGAGTATTCGGCGGTGACCCAGCCGAGGCCGGAGTCCTTGCGCCAACGCGGCACACCGGGAGTAAAAGTGGCGGTGCACATCACGCGCGTGTTACCGCATTCGATGAGCACGGAGCCTTCGGGGGCGTCGGTGAAGTGGCGGGTGATGCGCACAGGGCGCAGTTCGTCGACCTTGCGGCCGTCGGCACGAATTATTTGGTGATTGCCAAGCATGTCTTTGATTTCAACCATGCGCCCCAGCATACGCCATCCGCTCTATGCCTGGATAGCAACTCGTCAACCATCATCGAACTACATCGCGCCGCTCTGATACGTCATCGTTGCCCGCCGCGTTATCACCATTGAGAGTTTCACTCATCCAGAGGGAAGAGTAGCCAATGTAACCAGAGGGATGCGGCCAGTGAGATACGGCCAGAGGACTTTGGTCTCTGTGGTCGAACCGTTAAGCGGACAGCCCAGTGGGCTGTCCGTAGGTAAGGGGAGCAGCTATGCTGCGACGGATTCCTATGGAGACGAAAGTTCTCGTCAGAGAACCTGAGTCTCCGTAGGAATCACTGGCTCGCCCTTCATGAGGCTCTGCGCGGTGATGGGCAGTTCGGACAACGCCTTGGCGTGGTAGTCGTGGGCGGCCATGATAGCGTCATGGCCCTGCCACTGCGCATCGATATGGCCGTGGTCCACGAAATCGACCAGCAGGTTCTTCCACGTCGGTTCGGGCGTGAAACCGGCCAGCTTCTCTTCCGAGCCGGAAATCACGTGTTCGGCTTCGGCTAGCGCGTATTCGTAGGAGCGGAATGCCAACTTGCGACCGGGCACTGTGGCCTTATCCTTGGACTTCTTCATGACCGGAACCATCGTGCCGTCAGCGCCTTCACGCTCGGTGAGCTTGTACACCATCGCACAAGTGGGAGCGCCGGAGCCGGTGACCAGCATGGTGCCCACGCCATAGGAGTCGACCGGCGCGGTCTGCAATGCGGCGAGCGCGTACTCATCCAAATCGTTGGTCACGGTAATGGTGGTGTTCGTGGCACCCAGGGCGTCCAGCTGGTTGCGCACACGCTGGGCCATGGCGGCCAAGTCGCCGGAGTCGATGCGCACGCCACCCAGTTCGGGACCGGCCACTTCGACGGCGGTTTTCACGGCTTCCTCGATGTTGTAGGTGTCCACCAGCAGCGTGGTGTTCTTGCCCAATGCCTCGATCTGCGATTCAAAGGCGTCACGCTCGGAATCATGCACCAACGTGAAGCAATGCGCGGCGGTGCCAATGGCCTTCAGACCATACAGCTGGGCGGCCAGCAGATTGGCGGTACCCTTGAATCCGCCCACTACGGCAGCTCGAGCGGCGGCCACGGCGGCCCACTCGTTAGTGCGGCGTCCGCCCATATCCATGCAAGGACGATCCTTGGCTGCCGACGCCATACGTGAGGCGGCGGAGGCCACTGCGGAATCGTAGTTCAGCACGGATAGAATCAACGTCTCCAGTAGCGTGCATTCGCCGAACGTGCCTTCGACCTGCAAAATCGGGGAGTTCGGGAAGAACATCTCACCTTCGCGGTAACCGCGAATCGTACCGGAAAAGTGGAAGTTCTCCAGCCACTTAATGGTCTCGGGGCTTACCACGTGACGGTCGGCCAGGAACTTCAGATCCGCTTCATCCAAGTGGAAATGTTCCAGCGCATCCAGAATGCGGCCGGTGCCGGCCACCACGCCATAGCGACGGCCTTCGGGCAAGTGACGCGTGAACACCTCGAACACGCACTTGCGGTCGGCGGTACCGTCTTTCAGAGCGGCGTCGAGCATCGTGTATTCATACATGTCGGTCATCAGAGCCGGCGAATAATCGACCATTGCAAGGCCTTTCCTACATAAGTGGTGAAGTTGCACCTAAGTGTAGTCCAGGCAAAGCCATACAGCCCACTGGCGAAGCGGTAGACTCGATGCATGAGATTCATCGTGGCGTTGTGGCGCTTTGCGATCGCCGGTTTCTGCTTCGTGGGCACATATGAGGCATGGTCCAAACCGCAGTTCTGGGTGTATTTCACGTTCCAGACCGGTTTCGTGCTGGGCATCGTGATGCTGTGGTCCGGCGCGGCCACACTGCTCAAAGGTATTCAGCCGCCTGCATGGCTTAAGGGGTGCCTGACTGTGTACGCCATAGTCACCGCACTGGTGGCGTTCTTCCTGATGCCTCCGGACGACCCGGCATACGTGCCACAGGTTATTGGCATCATGACCAATACGATGCTGCACAAAATCGCCCCGATTATGGCGGTTATCGATTTCGTGCTATTCGACCCGCACCGGCGTTTCCGCTGGCATTACATGTTCTCGTGGCTGGCGTACTTCCCTGCATACTTGGTCTTCGTGCTGGCCCGTGCGGCGATTTGGCCGGGGTCCGGACCGGCGGCCGGCGGCAGTCCGTATCCGTACGACTTCATCAACCTCGACGCACTCGGCTGGCAAGGGTTCGGCATTAGCTGCGGCAAGCTGGCCATAGCGTTCTTCGTGATATCGCTCGTTGTCTGGCTGCTCGACCGCGCACTGCCGAGCAAGGCCTTACTCGGATAGACGCGCCCACGATCGACGCGCATCGGTCTTAGTGCCCAGCCGGCATCCAGCTCAGCACTCGATGGTTTCAGCATTCGATGGTCTCAGCATTCAATGGAATAGGCGCGGTTTTTGTACTCGCGCCAATCCGGCCAGTCTTCACCGGCGTCGATGGCACGCTTGATGTCGCCATAGTAATGGAGCTTGCGCTGCACGTGCATGGCCGCCTCGTTGAGGGCTCGGCGCTGCTCGTCCAAGGATTCGCGGCGAGATTCCAGCAGATCAAGGATTTCATCGATATGCTCGGGCTCATTGGACTCATACACGAAGAACTTTTTAAGATCGTCAATGGTCATGCCGGCGTTCTTGAAGCAGCAAATCGCGCGCAGACGGTCGATATGGCAGTCTTCGTATATGCGCTGGCCGGTTTCGGTGCGCTCCACGTTGGTCAGCAATCCCTGATCCTCGTAATAGCGCAGCGTAGAGGGCTGCATATGGAACTGCGTGGCCACCTGACGAATGGTGTAGGACATCATGACTCCTTACTGCGGCAACACGCCGAAGCATCGCAGCCGTTTGCATTCAAGTTCACTTGAACTGGAACCATAGTATCCAAGAACACTTACGAATACCGCTCAATCGGCGTCGGTCTGCCCATCGCAGGTAAGCATTCGTAAGAACAAGAATGACATTGTAAGGAGACTCAATGTTCGAGCCAACCGCCATCTATGCCCCCAACCCGCACCGTTACGACACGATGACCTACAACCGTGCCGGCACCTCCGGCCTCAAGTTGCCGGCCGTCTCACTTGGCTTCTGGCACAACTTCGGCGACATCACGCCATTCGACCAGATGAAGTCCCTGGTCTTCACCGCCTTCGACAACGGCATCACCCACTTCGACCTAGCCAACAACTACGGCCCCGAGCCCGGCCAGGCAGAGAAGAACTGCGGACTGCTGCTCGCCAAGTACTTCAAGCATCACCGCGACGAACTCGTCATCTCCACCAAGGCCGGCTACGAAATGTGGACAGGCCCCTATGGCGACCTCGGCAGCCGCAAGTACCTGCTCGCCAGCCTCGACCAGTCGCTGGAACGCTTGGGCTTGGATTATGTGGACATCTTCTACCACCACCACCCGGATCCGGAAACCCCGCTTGAGGAGACGATGGGCGCGCTGGCTCAGGCCGTGAACTCCGGCAAGGCCCTGTACGTGGGTCTGTCCAACTACGATGGTCCGACGATGGAAAAGGCCGCCGCAATTCTGGCAGAACTGCACGTGCCGTTCATCATCAACCAGAACAAGTACAACATCCTCGACCGCACCGTTGAAAAGAACGGCCTGAAAGAGACCGCCTTCAAGCTGGGCAAAGGCCTTATCACCTTCTGCCCGCTGGCTCAGGGCCTGCTGACCAACCGCTATCTCAACGGCATTCCGGCCGACAGCCGCATGGCTCACGATCCGCGATTCCTCAACGATTCCGCTCTGACCGAGAAACTGCACAAGCAGGTCATGGATCTGAACAATCTGGCCGCCGAACGCGGCCAGACGCTGGCCGAGATGAGCCTGGCATGGCTGCTGCACGACGGCAAGGTGACCTCCGTGCTGACCGGAGCCTCCAAGCCGCAGCAGATTCTCGACAACATCGGCGCGCTGAAGAACACCCACTTCAGCGACGAGGAGCTCAAGCTGATCGACGAGATTTCGGCTCGGTGACCATTTTGGCTCCCCTCGCTGAGGGGAGCCAAGTACCACCTTTAGCGCGTCATTTCCTCATAAATCCGCTTGCAGTCGGGGCAAACCGGGTACTTGGACGGGTCGTGCTTGGGGACCCAAACCTTACCGCACAGGGCCACCACCGGGCGGCCGGTCGCACGCGATTCAGCGATACGGTCCTTGGATACGTAGTGCGCAAAACGATCGGCGTCGCCACCATCGTCACGAACCGGCGACTCCTTGGTCTCCGGACGCTCCAGCACCGACGTGCCGGCACCTTGGTCCGGGTTGCGCAGCGGTTCGGCATCATCAACGAACATCTCGGCAAAAGTCATGGTGCACTTCTTTCCTCGCATTCAACGATTCGACTGCACTCCATCATAGATTCCCGTCGTTACCCGCGAAACCCAGTGGCGCGTAATCCGCACACCTCCACACACCCATGTCGCGCATCACGCCACCCCGCCACATACAATGCCACATACAATGCCGCACACGACGCCACACCGACGCCACATACGGCACCGCACACACTGCCTCATACGCCGACGCGACAACAATGCACGCTCGGCAGCACGAAGCACACCACTAGCGGTAGGCTATAAAGCATGACTATCGCAGTATGCCCCGGCTCGTATGACCCCGTTACCGCCGGACACTTGGATGTAATCGAGCGCTCGGCGCGGTTTTTCGACGAGGTGCATGTGGTGGTGGCCGTCAACGCCGCGAAAACACCGATGTTTTCCGAAGCCACCAGAGTCGACGTGATCCGCCGCGCCCTTGACAAAGCCGGTTGCAAGAACGTCACCGTTTCTTCCACCGACGGCCTGATCACCGACTACTGCAAGAAGGTCGGCGCCACCGTTATCATCAAGGGTCTGCGCCAGAACGGCGACTATGAAGCCGAGCTCGGCATGGCGCTGGTCAATCGCAAGCTCGCTGGCATCGAAACCCTGTTTTTGCCGGCCGATCCGATTCTTGAACACATCTCCAGTTCCATCGTCAAGGACGTGGCCCGCCATGGAGGCGACGTGACCGGCATGGTGCCCGATTGCGTCGTGCCGATGCTGGCCGATGCCCTGGCCGAGGAACGTCAGCGGAAGGACTGATGCACTAATGACTATGAGCGATGACCACCCTACTGGATACGTCGATCTGACCAAACCGAATGCGGACGCCGCATCGTCCACTCCGGAGCCGTCCGCCCCGGAACCGCCCGCGTCTACGCAAGCCGCGCCGGCACCCACCGAAGAGGCCGATGTTCTCGCCGGATCGCCGCCCGCCGCGCCTACCCCTACTCCGGCACAGATGCAGGCCAAAGCGCAGGCCCAAGCAGCTCAGCAGACCCGGGCACAGGCTCAGACCGCTCAGGCCGCCGGCATTCGCCCCTCGTTCATGAACGAAATGCCCGACCTGCGAGAAACCACGGACGACGACCCGGCCACGGTCAAGAGCCACGAGGAATTCACCACGGTGTATGACATCATCGACCAGCTCGAGGCGGCACTGGGCGAAGCGAAGTCCAGCATATTCGCCCCCGGCATGGTGAAGGTTGACCGCGACGAATTCACCGACCAGCTTTCCGAGTTGAAGAAAATGCTGCCGGTGCAGTTGGAGCGCGCCTCCGCCCTCATGCGCGAGGCCGAACGCCGTCTGGAATCGGCACAGACCCAGTCCAACGCCATCGTCGCCTCCGCACAAAGCCGCGCAGCCAACATGATCAGGGACGCCAACGAACAGGCACAGTTCCTGGCCGGCCAAGAGAACGTCACCGAGCTTGCACGGCAGAAAGCGCGCGCGATTCTTGACCAGGCACAGACCAAAGCCGACCATCTGACCCAAGGCGCGGACCAGTACTGCACTACGGTGATGGAAGGGCTGTCCCAGCAGCTCGGCAAACTCAGTCAAGATGTGCAGGCCGGTCTTAACGTGCTGGAAGAGCGCCAGCGCGCGGCCCGCGAACAGATGCCGCACCTGACGCTGAACGACTATCCCGAAGCCCAGTAACGCCAGCAACGCCGGCAACATCAGTAACGCGAAATAACGCCAGTAACGAATAACTCCAGCCAACATACGAAAGGCACCAAGAACATACCATGGCACGAGTTGAAGATTCCCCGTGGGCCATTCCGGTAGCGCAGATTGCTTCGCGCGCCGGTCAATCCAAGCCGATTGACGCCGATTTCCCGGCACCTTCCGGCATTGGCGACAGCATTGTCGGCATCAAGGAAGGTGAGCCCGTACACGTGAGCGGGCAGTTCGATTCGATTGTGGACGGCCTGATCTTCACCGGCCGCCTGGTCGCGCCATTCGTCAGCGAGTGCACGCGCTGCCTGAAGCCGATTGACGAGGACTGGCCGGTTGATGTGACGGTGTTCTTCCCGTACGAGTCGGGTCAGGACAAGGCCAACGGCAAGGGCGGCAAGAGCAAGAAGGACGACGAAATCGACATCATCGCCGGCGAGGACGAGTCGGAAGACACGTATCCGCTGCTGGAGAACGGCGCATTCGCGGACATCGAGGCGATGATCCGCGACACGCTGGTCGAATCGCTGCCGTTGCAACCACTGTGCCGACCGGATTGCAGGGGTCTGTGCTCGCAGTGCGGTGCCGATCTGAACGAGGATCCCGACCATCATCACGATGTGACGGATATCCGTTTTGCCGGATTGGCGGGGCTCAAAGCCCAGCTCGAGGCCGAGCAGAACGGCGAGCAGGCCGAGTGACGCGCGCCTGAACGAAGTTTGTACGAGCCGTGCGTTAAGATAACGGACGCTTAAGCTCAATTGTTCGAACGAAATAGAGGATACTCAAATGGCACTGCCTAAGTACAAGACCTCGCGCGCCAACACGCATTCGCGTCGCGCGAACTGGAAGGCCACCGCTGCTGCGACCGTGAACTGCCCGAACTGTGGCGCTCCGGCCCTGCCGCACATGGCTTGCCCGAGCTGCGGTAACTACCGCGGCCGCACCTACCGCTCCGCCATCCAGCCGGCTCACACCAAGTGAGTCCTGCGATAACGGCTTGAATGAAGGCCCTGCCATCGACGGGTGGCGGGGTCTTCGCATAAGTGCACCATTGCGTACACCATCGCATCGCAAACAACACAACACAACACAACACATCACCATCGCGTGAAGGACCATACAACAATCATGAGTAATGAAACCCCACAGCAGCCGACGCCGGCCAACGAGCTTCTTGAAGCGTTGGGCACCACTCTCAGCCCGGATCTGCTCGTGCAGGCACTCACCCACCGTTCCTTCTCGCATGAGCACCCCGGCGTGGCCAATTACGAACGCCTCGAATTCCTGGGAGACGCGGTGCTCGAACTGGTCTCCACTGAAACGCTGTTCACCATTCACCCGGATATGACCGAGGGGCAACTGGCCAAGATGCGCGCCAAGGCCGTCTCCGAAGACGCGCTGAGCGCCATCGCCAAAACCAAGCTCAAGGTGGGCCCCTACATTCTGCTGGGTCACGGAGAAGCCGAGCAGGGCGGCGCGGAGAAGAACTCCATCCTATGCGACATCGTGGAATCGCTCATCGGCGCGACCTTCCTGGAACACGGCATCGACGAGGCACGCAAGGTGATTCACCGGCTTATTGACGACACGCTCGCCGAAGTGGCCACCGAGGGCCCGGCACTTGACTGGAAGACCTCGCTGACCGTCAAGGCGCACGGCCTCGGCAAGGAGGAGCCTGTCTACCATATGGAGGTCTCCGGCCCGGAATACGCGCAGATCTTCACCGCGCGCGTCTCATTGGGCGAGAACGGCGACATCATCGGCATCGGTAAGGGCTCCAGCAAGCGTAAGGCGCAGCTGGCGGCCGCCGAAGCGGGCTGGAAGTCACTGGACTCGTTCAAGACGCGGACTAAGTAAGCCCGCTGTCGGATTTGCGAATAGACTAATACCAACATGAGCGACGAGTCGCGCCGGGGCCACAAGTCTCGGGGAAGCGACTGGAATCAGACACGCGGGCACCCGGCCCCATCCCAAGGTCGGGCAGGTTCGCGACAAAACCTATGAGGTGAGAGGAATCATGGCTTTACCCACGCCTTTGCAGGCATTCAGCGGTGTACCGAAAATCAACACGGCCCCCGATAAGCAGACCATCGTCGATGGCGAGAAGATGACTGGCGCCCAGGCGCTGATTCGTTCGCTGGAGGACCTCGGCGTCGAGGACGTCTTCGGCATTCCTGGCGGCGCGATTCTGCCCGTCTACCACGAGATCAAAGACAACACGAAGTTCCGCTTCGTGCTTATGCGCCACGAGCAGGCCGCCGGCCACGCCGCCGAAGGCTACGCACTGGCCACTGGCAAGGTGGGCGTGTGCATCGTGACTTCCGGCCCGGGTGCCACAAACGTGGTCACGGCCATTGCGGACGCGAACATGGACTCCGTGCCCATGGTCGTGATTACCGGTCAGGTGGGCGTGCAAGCCATCGGCACTGATGCCTTCCAGGAGGCGGATATCGTGGGCATCACCTACCCGGTGTCCAAGCACTCCTTCCTCGTGACCCGCGCGCAGGACATTCCTCGCGTGCTTTCCGAGGCGTACTACATCGCCAACACCGGCCGCCCCGGCCCGGTGGTCGTGGATCTGACCAAGACCGCACAGACCGGCGACATGTACTACTCATGGCCGCAGCGCATGATTCTGCCCGGCTACAACCCCACCACCAAGGCGCACGGCCGTGTGCTGTCCGACGCGGCGAAGCTGTTCTCTCAGTCGTACCGCCCGGTGCTGTATGTGGGTGGCGGCGCCGCCCGCTCCAACGCCGGCGCACAGGTCAAGGCTCTGGCCGACCTGACCGGCGCTCCCGTGGTCACGACCCTGCCCGCACGCGGCATCATTCCCGACTCCGACCCGAAGAACCTCGGCATGCTAGGCATGCACGGTACGATTGCCGCAACCGGCGCCGTGCAGCGCGCTGACCTGCTTGTGGCCATCGGTGCACGTTTCGACGACCGCGTGACCGGCAAGCTCGACGCCTTCGCACCGACCGCCCGCGTGATTCACATTGACATCGACCCGGCTGAAATCGGCAAGAACCGTCAGCCCGACGTGCCGATCGTGGGCGATGTGGCTACCGTGCTCGACGACTTGATTCCCGAGATTCAGCGTACGCAGGCCATTCAGGGCAAGCCGAATCTGGCCCCCTGGTGGAAGGCGATCGACGGCTGGCGCGAGGAATACCCGATGACGTGGGATGAGCCGACCGACGGATCGCTGGCCCCGCAGTGGGTCATCAAGAAGCTCTCTGAGATGGCCGATCCGTCCACCATCTGGGTGACCGGTGTGGGCCAGCACCAGATGTGGGCTTCGCAGTTCATCGATTTTGAGAACCAGCACGCTTGGATCTCCTCCGGAGGCCTCGGCACGATGGGCTACGGTCTGCCGGCTGCCATCGGCGCATCCGTGGGCTCGGCCCGTGAATTCGAGGGCAAGAAGCCGGTGTGGCTGATCGATGGTGACGGTTCCTTCCAGATGACCTCTGAGGAGCTGGCCGCCGCGTTCCTGGACCACGCTCCGGTGAAGATCGCGATTCTGAACAACTCCGTATACGGCATGGTCCGTCAGTGGCAGCGCTGTTCTACGAGCACCACTACTCGTAGACCAACCTGCTCGATGGTGAAGCGCACGGTGCCGATGGTGCGGCGGCACTGGCCGACGGCGATGCGCCGCTCGAAGTGCCTGATTTCATCAAGTTGGCCGAGGCATACGGCTGCGTGGGTATCCGCGCGTTCACCGAGGAAGAGGCGATTGCCGCCATCGAAAAGGCGAACCAGATCAACGACCGCCCGGTGCTGATCGACTTCCGCGTGTGGAAGGATGCGATGGTGTGGCCGATGGTAGCCGCCGGCGCCCCCAACGACGAGGTGACGTACAAGCCCGGCATCAAGCCGCTGGCTGGCGGCACCCCGGCTCCGGGAACCGGTCCGGACGAGCATGCGACCGGCGTGTTCGAGCACGAGACCGCCGCTGCCACTGCGAGCGAGCACTGAGGAGAGGAGAACACTCATGGCTAACTATCCTGCATCCCAGCCTGGTTCCCAGCGTCATACGCTGTCCGTGCTGGTGGAGAACCGCCCAGGCGTGCTGGCGCGTATCGCCGGCCTGTTCGCCCGCCGTGCGTTCAACATCAACTCGCTGTCCGTCTCCCCCACCGAGCGTCCGGACATCTCTCGCGTCACGGTGACCGCCGACGTGGAGGCCGTGCCGCTGGAGCAGATCATCAAGCAGCTCAACAAGCTGCTGCATGTGCTCAAAATCGTGGAACTCGACCCGAACTCCACCGTGGAACGCGAACTGGTGCTCATCAAGGTGGCCGCCAACGAATCCAACCGTTCCGACGTGCTGGAGATCGTGCGTCTGTTCCGCGTGCGCGTGGTGGACGTGAATCCGGAATCGCTGACCATTGAGGCCACCGGTGCCGAAGGCAAGATCGACGCCCTGCTGGGGCTTTTGGAGCATTACGGTGTGATTGAGCTGGTGCGCTCCGGTGCCGTAGCCGTGACCCGCGGCCCGCGCGCCCTGAGCGAAAAGGTCGTCGGTTCCGAGGTTACCGGGCGCTGATTCGGCGACTGCGGGAAGACCCAGTCCAAGCTCAAAAGGCGGATGCGCATGATGCATATCCGCCTTTTTTCATGCGTGCATACCTCATCACCCGTACTGCAAGCAAAACGACAGCACCTCATGCTAGCATTATGACAGCAACAAGGAGGTGCATCATGGCAACATTGACCATCCGAAAAATACCCGATGAGCAGATTCAGCAGCTCAAAGAAGTGGCTGAGAAAAACAACCGCTCCATGGAATCTCAGGTGCGATCCATTCTTGAAGAATGGCTGGCTGGCACGGTGGCGCATGAAATCACGCGAAAGACCAATTTCTATGACGAGATCCGCGAATTCATGAAGAACATGGATTTTGAGGGACTCGACAAGGGGGAACTCCCACTATCCGAGCGAAATTCCGCCGATTCCCGACCGCCAGTATCTTTTGAATAGGAATCGGCCATGATTATTCTGGACACCAACGTCATCAGCGAAATCATCAAGAAACAGCCAGACGAACACGTTGCCAATTGGCTGAGGAACCAAGATACAAGCAATTTGGCAACCACCGCCATCACCGTCGCCGAGTTGTTGGCCGGAATATGTCGCATGCCTGAAGGCAAACGACGAAAGTACACAGATACGACCGTCAAGCTGGCGCTTATGACATTAGAGGACAGAACGTTCGCATTTGACACTCAGGCAGCTGCGGATTATGCCCATATCCTTGTCGAACGCGAACACAGGGGCACACCTACCAGTATTCAAGACGCCATGATTGCGGCAATTGCCTGTTCCTGGGATGCGGCCATAGCCACGCGCAATATCAAGGACTTCGAAGGTACCGACGTGGAATTGATTAATCCGTGGGAGTTTGCATAGCGGGAGGCCCCGGCAAACTGCCGAGGCCTTGTGAACGTTACGGTTTCTCCCGCTACTCCAATTGTTCGGAGAGTTCGAGCCATTCGGCTTCGAGATCATCGCTTTCAGTATTGACGGCGGTGAGTTGTTCATTGAGCTTGTTGAGACCCTCGTAGTCGCTCGGGTCATGGGCGGCCATCTGCGCCTCGAGATCGGCCTTCTGCTCTTCAAGCTTAGCGAGCTTACGTTCGATGGCATTCACGCGCTTGGATGCCTCGTGGAAGGCCTTGCCGGTGAGCTTCGAGGTGGAGTCCTCACCGTTATTGGCTCCCCCTGACGAGGGAGCTATCCGCGAAGCGGACTGAGGGAGAGATGCGGCAGCGTTGACGGCGGCCGCCTTACCCTTACCAGACTTCGCCGAGCTGCTACCGGTGCCCGCGAAGCCAGGCGTGTCAGCCGGCAATCCCTTGCCGTTCTTAATAGCCTCAACCATATCGAGGTAGTCCTGCACGCCGCCGGGCAAGTGACGTACTTTGCCGCCATCAGCGCGAACTGCTGATCGGTGACGCGCTCCAGCAGGTACCGGTCGTGGGAGACCACAATCAACGTGCCCGGCCAAGTATCGAGCAGGTCTTCCATCACGGCGAGCATATCGGTGTCCAGATCATTGCCGGGCTCGTCCATGATGAGCACGTTCGGCTCGTCAAGCAGAATCAGCAGCAGTTGCATGCGGCGCTTCTGACCACCGGAGAGATCGCGGATCGGCGTCATCAGCTGGGCGGATTCGAAGCCGAGACGCTCCATCAACTGTCCCGGCGTCACTTCCTTGCCATCCACAATGTAGCTCGGCTTATAGCGGGAAAGCACTTCCTTGATCTTGTATTTGCCGAGCTTCTCCAGCTCATCGAGGCGCTGCGAGAGCACCGCGAACTTCACCGTCTTGCCAATGTTCACATGGCCTGCGGTCGGGGTGAGTGTGCCATCAATCAACTTAAGCAGCGTGGACTTGCCGGCACCATTCGCACCGACGATGCCGAAGCGGTCGCCCGGGCCAATCAGCCAAGTCACATCGTCAAGAATCTCGCGGCCGGAAACCGTCACCTTGCGTGCAGCCGAGGTGACACCGGCTGCAGCAGTGTCATCATCCGAATCCGTTGCAGCAGTGCCACCGCCGATGGTTTCACCACCCGTGTTCATGCGACGAACCTCGCGATCGTCAGCAAGCTGCGGATTGCCGCTCTCAGCCTCGGCCTTCTTACGCGCTTCCTCAGCGGACTCGACGGCTTCCGGCACGCCGGCGTCCACCAGGCGCGGGTCAGTCATGTCGGTGACCGCCACCTCAACGGAACCATGCAGCTGCGGCTCGGCGTACATGGCGTTGACCACATCCACGCGGGAAGCGGACGCGGAGAGCGCCGCCACATCCGGGTCGATATCGGCCATGCCCTGCGGTTTTTCGAAAATCTGCGTCACGTCGACCAAATCGACCACCTGCTTGCCGAGACGGGAGGTGGCCATTTGCTTCAGTTCAAGTGTGTTACGCATCGGCGGCACATCGGCAATCAATTCGCGTGCGGCCTTGACGTGGAACTTCTGCTTGGTGGAGCGGGCACGGGCACCGCGGGAAAGCCATGCGAGCTCCTTGCGAGCCAGATTGCGGCGCTTCGTTTCACGCACATCGGCTTGGCGGTCGCGTTCCACGCGCTGCAGCATATATGCGGAATAGCCGCCCTCGAACGGCTCAATCACGCCATCGTGGACTTCCCACATCGATTCGCAGACCTCGTCCAAGAACCAGCGATCGTGGGTGACCAGCAACAGAGCGCCCTGGCCTTTGGACCAGCGGTTCTTCAAATGTTCGGCAAGCCAGTGGATAGTGACCACGTCGAGATGGTTGGTGGGCTCGTCAAGTGCAAGAATATCCCAATCCTTGAGCAGCAGTCGGGCCAAATCGGCGCGGCGACGCTGGCCGCCGGACAAGGAGCCGACCTTGGCATCCAGGCTCATGCCGCCGAGCAATGCCTCGACGATTTCACGGGAAGTGTTATCGGACGCCCATTCGTAGTCGGCGCGCCCCTCAAGTGCGGCTTCGCGAATGGTGGCGTTGTCATCAAGGGGATCACGCTGGTCAAGCATGCCGAACGTGAGTCCGCCACGCTTTGTCACGCGGCCGGAATCCGGCTCCTGAGCACCGCGGAACAGGTGCAGCAACGTGGATTTGCCGTCGCCGTTCTTGCCGACGATGCCGATGCGGTCGCCTTCAAAAACACCCTGCGTTACATCAGTGAAGATGGTTTTGGTAGCGAAAGCGAGCGAAACGTGTTCCAGTCCAATGTCATAAGTCGGCATGACTCACCAATGTAGCGCCACGCTTGCCCAGCAGCGGCCCGCAAACGTTATTTGTTCAGCGTCTGAGCGTAGGAGTTGCAGCGGGCCGCAAAACCGGAGAACACTTGCTCGGCGAGCGGTTGCAGTAGCTGGTCGTATTGGGCGAACTGCTCGCGCAATTGGGACTTGGAACCACCCGCGGCCTTGAGATCCTTGACCATGCTCGGCTCATCCAGCCATTCGTCCAGCAGCGAGCCGCACACTTCCAGGTGGAACTGCATGCCCAGCGCGGATCCCAGTCGGAATGCCTGCACCTTGGTGGAAGACGAACGCGACAGCAGCTGGCCTTCCGCGGGCAGGCCCACCACGTCGTTATGCCAGTGCAGCACTGTCAGCTGCTTATCCCACATGGAGAAGAAGTCATGCTTGTCCACACGCTTGATCGGCGCGAACCCAATCTCCGGCGCATCGCCCTTGCGCAGCTGCGCACCAAGCGCAGTGGCGATAATCTGATGCCCCAGGCATACACCGAGAATCGGCTTGCCTGAAGCCACGGCGGCACGCGCCAACTTGGCTTCTGCCTTCAGCCCCGGATACTTGTCGTAATCAAGCGCGCCCATAGGCCCACCCATGATTACCACGCCAGCCAGTTCGCCGAAATCAGGCAAGTCCGGTTTCTTTTTGTCGACGATATTCATCGTCACCGTCTCAAGACCGATGTCCTCGAGGTTCGACAATATGCGTCCCGGGCGTTCCCATGGGACATGTTGCAAAATGAGCACTTGTGGTGTGGCCATGACTTCTATTGTGGCACGAGCGTTCCCCGTTTGCGTAACGAGCAGGGCAAATCCATGAATCTCGCAGTTTCCGCAGCGGTCAAAGACGTGTTCTCGCGAGACTGTTGTCCCGCTTCTCATCCGTCTGTCACCTCGTTCGGGCCCCACCTGTGAAGCGTTCATCAAACTCTTCGAGTAACGATTCAGCATGTCTGGTTCGGACCCTACGCTTGAGTGTTATGGGAAACAGCCAAGAACCGCAGGATTTCAACATTTCCGTCATGCCTTCAAGCCTGACGCCGGTGCATGTTGCCAAGGCCGCAGAAGGCCTGAATCTGTATGACACCGCCTCGCACCAGGTCAGCCATTTCGTGCCGCTCAAGCCGGGCGAAGTCGGCATTTATGTGTGTGGCGCGACTGTGCAATCGTCACCGCATATTGGCCATATCCGTGCCGCCGTGGCGTTCGACATCGTGCGCCGCTGGTTTTTGAAGCTCGGCTACAAAGTCACTTTTGTGCGTAATGTGACCGATATCGACGACAAGATTCTCGTTAAGGCCGCGGCCGCAGGCCAGCGTTGGTGGGCCCGCGCCTATTACCACGAGCGCGAATTCACCGAGGCATACAACACGCTCGGCGTACTGCCGCCCACTGTGGAACCTCGCGCCACCGGCCACATGTCGGACATGATCGACCTGATTCAGCGCATTCTCGACAACGGTCACGGCTATGTGGTCACGGATGCGGACGGCAAGCCCACCGGCAACGTGTACTTCGATGTGGCATCCTGGCCGCATTACGGCGAACTCACTCACCAGAAGCAGACCTCCGAAGTCGATGAGGCCGCCGCCGTGGCCGACCGCATGGGCCCGTCCGTGGACGCCACCGGTGCCGACAAGTACAATCCGGTCGACCCGGCCGATGCCTCCCCCGACAAGCATGATCCGCGTGATTTCGCCCTGTGGAAGGCTCCGAAGGACACCGATCCCGAGGACGCCCGTTGGTCGACGCCGTTTGGCGTGGGCCGCCCTGGCTGGCACATCGAATGCTCCGCCATGTCCCACCGTTACCTGGGCGATGGCTTCGACATTCACGGCGGCGGCTTGGATCTGCGCTTCCCCCACCACGAAAACGAAATGGCTCAGACCCGTGCGGCCGGCTACCCCTCCGCTGCGCGCTGGATGCATTCGGCATGGGTGACCGCCAAGGGCGAGAAGATGTCGAAGTCGCTGGGCACCGGCCTGTCCGTGCCGAGCGTGTTGGCTGAGCATTCCGCTTGGGTGGTGCGTTACGCCCTGGGCTCCGTGCAGTACCGGTCGATGCTCGAATGGTCCGATCAGGCGCTGGTCGAGGCGCAGGCCGCATACGACCGCGTCTCGAACTTCATCGAGCGTGCCGGTGTGGCGCTGGGTGGACAGCCTTCTCGCGAGGAAGTCACTGCCGTCTCCGCCGACGATTTGCCCGCCGATTTCGTGGCCGCCATGAATGACGATGTCAATGTGTCTGGTGCAACCGCCGCGATCTTCACCGCCATCCGTTCCGGCAATACGTTGCTTTCACAGCTGGCTGACCGCGCCGATTCCGAAACCGCCAAGGCCGAGGTGCGTGAGGCGCTGCTCGCCGTGCGTGCCATGCTCGACACCTTGGGCCTGGACCCGCTGGCCGAACCGTGGGTGTCCGCCGGCGCTGCCGGCGGTGCCGCTGATGGCACGGCCGAGTCGCCCGAGCATGCAGCGCTGGAGGCACTGATCGCCGAACAGCTCAACGCCCGTGCCGAAGCTCGCAAGGCCAAGGATTTCGCCAAGGCCGATCAGATTCGCGACGCCCTGACCGAGGCCGGCATCGCCATCGAAGACGGCCCGCAGGGTTCCACTTGGAGTCTGAAGTAGTCGCTTCAAACCCATCAATCAGTCAAACACGAAGTCCACGTCCACGATGTGCAGGCGCTTGCTGAGCTCCTTTTCCAGCGAGCGCTTGCATTCGATGAGGTCAGCTACATCAATGGTTTCGCCGATGCCGCTCAGATACACGTCAACGGTGTAGTTCATACCGGTCTTGAAGATCAGCGTCTGCTCGTAGTCGGTGTTGGCAGGCAGATGGCGCTGTGCCTCGGCCTCCACGTAGGCGTTGGTTTCATCGTCGTCATGCACGCCGCCGACCAATTCCACGAACGCCTCTTTGAGCACGCTGAACGGCTCCTTGATGGTCAATGCCACCAAAGCCACGGTGATGAAGAAATCGCCGGTGTAGTGCAGGAAGTCAAGCGGACCGCCGGCCGGTAGCAGCATCAGGAAGATGGCAACTACGCCGATGCCGAACGACATCGATCCGTCGACCAACGTGCTCTTGCACTCGGCGGTGAGCATGGTGCTGGAATCGCCGATGGATCGGTTGGAGCGCCGGTAATACGTGTATAGGCTGAAGCACACGATTACGGTCAGGATCTCGTAGATGACCACCGGGCCGGTTTCAATGCGTTCGCCGGACCCGAACACGAAGTAGTCGTACGCTACTCGGCACACGTCAATCAGCGAATACACCAACAACGACATGGTGAAAATGGCCTTGCAGATCGCGTAGATAGGTTCCAGTGCGAACATGCCATTGGGGAAGCGCTCGGTGGTTCGCACCGTGCGCGACGAGAGGTACACCGCCACCATTCCGGACAGGACGGAAATCGCGGTGAAGGAGAAGTCGAGGAACATGGCCTTGAGACCGGTCATGAAGAACACGGCCATGCCGGCTAAGACCTGCAGCACGTTGATGACGATACCAACGATCAGGGCTTTGCGTTCGAGTAGTTTTTGGGTGGGCATCAGTGGGCCTTCCTTATTGCACGGCATGTCTGCGTTGGCCCGAACGTCATGGTTCGGAGCGCACGGCAGTCTGCGTATAAGCGGTGTCCAGCGATTTTCAAAACAGCGTAAGTATTCCAAAAAACACAGGATTCTTACGGTTTCCATGGTATCGGAAGCACTCGATTGGCTTCGCCACGAGCGGACGGCACGGCATTTGCCGTCTGAATGCCCAACATCCCTGACTACTACGCGGCACATTCCCCGAAAAGCGTCGTCCCCAACACCGCAATTTCCCGCGTGGCGGCTAGACTGTTGCCCATTATGGCAGCTTTTTCATCTTTGACAGACAGACTCTCGAATGCGTTCAAGCATCTGAAGAGCAAGGGCAAGCTTTCCGAGGCGGATATCGACGGCACGATCCGTGAAATCCGCCGCGCGCTGCTCGACGCCGACGTGGCGCTCGACGTGGTGCGTTCCTTCACCGGCAAGGTGCGTGAGCGTGCACTGGGCACCGAGGTGTCCGACGCACTCAACCCCGCCCAGCAGGTGGTGAAAATCGTCAACGAGGAGCTCACCGACGTGCTCGGCCAAGGCGTCGACCGTCCGCTGAACTTCGCGAAGAACCCGCCGACGATCATCATGCTCGCCGGCCTTCAGGGTGCCGGTAAAACCACGCTGGCCGGCAAGCTCGGCTACTGGCTCAAGGATTCCGGCCACACGCCGCTGCTGGTGGCGGCCGATTTGCAGCGTCCGAACGCGGTGACGCAGCTGCAGGTGGTCGGCGAACGCGCCGGCGTGCCCGTCTATGCTCCCGAAAAGGGCGTCCAATCCGATGGCGGCGAGGCCGTCGCAGCTCCGGGCCAGACCTCCGGCGACCCGGTGAAGGTGGCCCGCGATTCCATCGAACTCGCCAAGCAGAAGCTCTACGACACGGTGATCATCGATACCGCCGGTCGTCTGGGCGTGGACGAGGAGCTGATGAAGCAGGCTCGCGACATTCGCGATGCCGTGCGTCCCAACGAAATCCTGTTCGTCATCGACGCGATGATCGGCCAGGACGCCGTCAAGACCGCCAAGGCCTTTGACGAAGGCGTGGACTTCACCGGCGTGGTGCTCTCCAAGCTCGATGGCGACGCCCGCGGTGGTGCCGCGCTGTCCGTGGCGTCCGTGACCGGCAAGCCGATCCTGTTCGCCTCCAACGGTGAGGGCCTGAAGGACTTCGAGGTCTTCCACCCGGACCGCATGGCCTCGCGTATCCTCGACATGGGCGACATCATGACGCTCATCGAGCAGGCGCAGAAGCAGTTCGATGAGGAAGAGGCCCGCAAGGCCGCCGAGAAAATCTCCGAAGGTTCCTTCGGCCTGGACGACTTCCTCGATCAGCTGCAGCAGGTGCGCAAGCTGGGCTCAATGAAGTCGCTGCTCGGCATGATTCCGGGCATGGCCCAGCACCGCAAGGAACTCGAGCAGTTCGATGAGAGGGAAATCGACCGCACCGAGGCGATTATTCGCTCGATGACCCCGGCCGAGCGCCGCGATCCGTCGATTATCAATGGTTCCCGCCGCGCCCGTATCGCCTATGGTTCCGGCGTGACGGTTTCTCAGGTGAACGCTTTGCTGCAGCGTTTCGAGCAGGCCGCAAAGATGATGAAGCGCATGTCCAATCGTGGCGGCATGGGCGGCGGCATCCCCCGGGCTTCGGCGGCCCGGCTATGGGCGGCGGCAAGAAGAAGGGCAAGAACAAGAAGAAGGCGGCAAGTCCGGCAATCCGATGAAGCGCGAGGCCGAGGAGAAGGCATTGCGCGATAAGCTGGCCGGCAAGTCCTCCGGTTCGACCGGCGGTTCCGCCTTCGCCAAGAAGCCACAGAACCCGGCCCTGCCCGCTGGCCTTGAGCAGATGATGGGCAACGTCGACGGTGGCACTGAACTGCCGCCGAACCTCGGCGGAGGCCTTGGCGGACTGTTCGGTCGCTGATCTCACAACTTGGCTCCCCTCGCAGAGGGGAGCCAAATTATATCTCGGTTCAATTTATATTTCGAAAGGAACTTCCATGACGACAATCCTCAGCGCGGTGGCAATCATCGCACTGTTATGGACGACCTTAAGCGCGCTGCCCGCCGGTCTCGAGGCCCGTATGCCGCTTCCGTACATGATTGCCCTGACGCCGCTGTTGTGGGTTCCTTTGATGATTCTGGCCGCGGTCGCCGCATGGCAACATGAATGGACTGCGATGTCGTTGCTTATTGTGGTCGCGCTGATTGCCAGCTCACAGCGCATCAACTACTGGGGTACGTCAATCGACCCGGCCGGGAAACGCAAAGAATCCCACCGTGAAACAGCCCGTGAAACAACTTCGCCGACGCTGTCAAAAAGCCATAACAGCAATACATCGGGTACCTCAAACACTCCGAAGGAAGGGCCCGAAACCATCTCCGATGGACACTGTGAAACAACGCGTGAAACACTCTCGCCCCAGTTCTCGGTTATGACGATGAATTGTCGATACGGACGCGCCGACGCCGCTGAAATCATTCGCAATATTCGCGAACGCAATATCAGCGTATTGGCCTTGCAGGAAGTCACCGACGACCTCATCACACGTCTTACCGAAGCCGACATCAACGAACTTCTCCCCTACCATCAGTTCGGAGACGCCAAAGAGACCGATAATGGCGGATTCAACGTGATCTATTCCCGCTACGAGCCGAGCGCAGCGGTGCCCAACGTGGTCTCCATCCCCGCCGCCGACGTTCCCGCCATCACCCTCAAAACCTCCGGTAATCGCACGGTGACGCTTTGTTCGGCTCACCCGAAATCGCCGATGCGCGGCTGCGCGGATTGGTCGGCCGGCATTCTGGGTCTGCGAGAACTCGCCCGTGCAAAATCCGTCAGCAATCGCAATATCGTCGTCGTTATGGGCGATCTCAACTCGAGCACCGACCATCCGAGCTTCCGCGCGTTGCTCAAGTCCGGATTCAAGGACGCAAGTCTGATTCAAGCCGCCGGCCCGAATCTCACCTTCCCGAGCTGGCTCAAGTGGCCGCGCATCGAGCTGGATCACGTGCTGTTCACTCCCGGGCTCAAACCGTCCGGCGTGAAGTCGTTTGAGGTCGAGGGCACTGATCATCTGGCCCTGACCGCAACGCTTGCACTGCGATAGCCGGCATTTTCGCGATACATTCCCCGGAATGTTGCGCAACGGGGAACGCGCACCACACCGCAACCACAGTGCGCCACGCCCAGTCCGGCCCTGTGCGCTATAATAGGCCAGTTATTCGCGCGCGCGTGGCGCCCTCTACACCCCGAGCCGCGAGGACACGTGGATTCCGGACGGCCATGCCCCACATGGCAAACCGAGAACCCGCACACCTAGCATTACAAGGAGAGCCATTTTGGCAACCAAGATTCGTCTGAAGCGACAGGGCAAGAAGTTCTACGCCTTCTACCGTGTGGTGGTCGTCGATTCCCGCAAGAAGCGTGACGGCAAGGTCATCGAGGAGATCGGTACCTACAACCCCAACACCCAGCCCTCGACCATCCAGATCAAGTCTGATCGCGCTCAGTACTGGCTCGGCGTCGGCGCTCAGCCGTCCGAGCCCGTCTTCAAGCTGCTGAACATCACCGGCGACTGGCAGAAGTACAAGGGCCTTGAAGGTGCCGAAGGCACCCTGAAGACCGTTGAGGCTGGCCCGGACGCCGAGGCCCGCATCGCGGCCGTTGAGGACCAGGCTCAGAAGCTGAAGGCCGCCAAGTCCGAAGCTGCTGCCAAGGCCAAGGCTGAAGCCGAAGCCGCTGCCGCCGCTGAGGAAGCCCCGGCTGAAGAGGCCGCCGAAGAAGCTCCGGCTGAGGCCTGAGCGGAAACGAAAGGCTAGCTATGCTTGCACAAGCTGTGGAACACCTCATCAAGAACATCGTTGATTTTCCCGACGATGTTTCCGTCAAGTCTCATGAGAACGCGCGCGGCGAACTGCTTCGCGTACGCGTGAACCCGGAAGACATCGGCCGTGTGATCGGCCGTGGCGGCCGCACCGCCAACGCGATTCGCACCGTGATTCAGGCACTGTCTGACCACAAGGTCCGCGTTGACATCATGGACGTCCGTCGATAACCGATAAGGAACGATTCACAGCATGGCACAGCAAGACATGCACGACGACCCTCAGCAGCTCGAGTTGCTGAGGGTCGCTCGTATTGGCCGCGCACAGGGCCTGAAGGGCGAAGTCACCGTGCGCCTGTACACCGATGATCCCGAGTGGCGCTTCGAGCCGGACTCCGTGCTCTACAGCCAGGATGGCGAGACCAAGTACATCGTCGAGGGCTCGCGCACGTTCAAGGATCGTTGGATTCTCAAGCTTGAGGGCGTCGACGACCGCAATGCCGCCGAGGCCCTAAACGGTGTCGAACTCTACGGCGAGGTCGACGATGCGGAGGACATGCTCGAGGCCGACGAATGGTATCCCAAGGATCTTATTGGCCTTGAGGCCCGTCTAGTCGAGGGCAACGGTCTGGGACTGCCCGCCGGCCAAGTGGTCGGCAAAGTGGTGGATGTGATCGACTCCCCCGCCCAATCCCTGCTCAAGATTCGTTTGACCGAGCCGGTGGTAACCGGCCAGAATTCCAAGGGCGAGGATGTGGTCGAAAAGACCGCGTTGGTCCCGTTCGTGGAGGCCTTGGTCCCCGACATCGATCTGGAGGAGCAATATCTCACGCTCGATCCGCCCGGCGGCCTGATTCCGGGCTGCGGCGTGATCTGACACATAGGGGGGCGCTGCGCATGCAGCGCCCCCCCTATGTTCTGTCGGTTCCCGAAAAGGCGCTCCACGCCGTGGGTCATATCCATCCACGGCGTGGAGCGGACCGGACGGCCGCCGTCCGCGTCACCGGGCCGCCGCGGTGACGCGGGTCATGAAACGGTCGAGGAATTCCGGCACGTTGACGCCCAATGCGACTTGGGTGTGTTTGTCGGGATCCTGGAGCCGTGAACGATCGCCGATGGTACGGCCTCGGAACGGGCCCTCGAGATTGACTTGCAAGTTGAACCCGAAGGTCGTGACCAGCGATGGGTCGAGCGCGGCGGCCACGGCCAGCGGGTCGTGCAGTCCACATCCGCGAATCTCCGGCTGGTCTTCAGGTAGAAGTCGATGTAGTAGTCGGTCATGGTGACGAGGAAGTCGCCGGCTGGCGTCCCCAGAGACCGCCCAGTTCATGGGCTTTCGCACGAGTGAGCGCGGTCTGGTGGGTCACGTCGAGGCCGATCATGGTGGTGCTTGCGCCGCACTTGAACAGATAGTCTGCTGCCTCTGGGTCTTGGGAGATGTTCGCTTCGGCAGCCGGGCTCACATTGCCGGGCAGCGTCAACGCACCGCCCATCAACGTCACGTTCACACCGGAATCCTTCAAGTCCGGAGCGTTGCGGAATACGGTGGCCATGGTGGTCATCGCGCCCGTAGGTACGATGGTCAGGTCCGGGCCGTATTCGCGCGCGGCGGTGATGATGAAATCGACCGCCGAGCCTGGTGCTTCCGGAGCGCGCGGGGAGTCGGGGATGATTGCGCCGCCGATGCCGTTGGGATGGTGGACCGCCACCGAGCCGGGAGTTGGTGACCACGAAGCGTCCGTTTGCCAGCCGTCCGCGCCGCCGTTCTGCCAGCGCGCGTAGGCCTGGGCCCGCTCGTCTGGTGTGGTGCCACGCATTTTCGGCAATGTTGCCGGGGCGATGGGATGGTCGACTCCGGGATAGACCGGAACGTCGTCACGGCCGAACAAGTGCAGTACCGCCAGCGCGTTGCGCGCGGCCAGCGGCACCGCGACATTGCCGTAGGTGGCCGTGATACCGATCAAATCGATCTCGTCGGCACTGCCTAGGGCATATGCGATGGCGAGCGCGTCATCGATGCCGGTATCGAGGTCGAGGATGAGTTTTTTGCGCACAATTATCTCCTTGTGGAACTACCCGGGACTACTCCGGCGACTACCCCTCAGTCTCGCTACG
>ENA-OQJR01000046-OQJR01000046.1-human-gut-metagenome-genome-assembly--contig:-NODE-46-length-31397-cov-7.180524_pt1 | contig 31397 bp, 19 predicted proteins | sample MGYA00242614_ERZ504781 | MGnify/ENA primary metagenome ERZ504781 (study PRJEB26092, sample SAMD00036365) | human gut metagenome | host: Homo sapiens | study: EMG produced TPA metagenomics assembly of...
TCGGGCGATCCGGATTCCGACGCGGCCAATTCCGCATCCGCCGGCAGTGTGCAGGATCAGGTGCCGCCGGAACATCAGGAAGCGTACATGCTGGCACAGCAGGGCGATTACGCCGGTGCCGCCGCCGGCGGCGGATGCCGCGGCTGCGATCTCGTCTGCGGTCACCAAGTTGGAATCGCCCTTGATAGTGAGCTTGAGGATCGAGGCTGCAATCGCGTAGTTGACGGCATCCTGCGGGTCAAAGTCGTTGATGAGGGCGTGGACCAGGCCGGCGTTGAAAGCGTCGCCGGCGGCAACACCCTCAAGCACGTGCACATCGTGAGCAGGGGAGAACCAGTGCTCGCCGCTCTCGGCGTCATAGAGCATGCCCATCCAGATGGAGCGCTCGACGCAGGAGATGTTGCGGACGACCGAAGCGACCTTCTTGCAGCCGTACTCGGCGCAGATCTGACGGGCCATCTCGACATAGGTGTCGCGCTCCTCGATGCCGTGGGCAAGGGAGCCGGAGACGCAGGTCATGCCGAGGCCGGCGGGTGCGTCCTCGTCGTTGGCGATGCAGATGTCGACGAGCGGCAGGAGCTCCTTCATGGTGGCCTGCGACTTCTCGGGCGACCACATCTTGCCGCGATAGTTCACGTCGCACACGGTCGTGATGCCCTTGGCGCGGCAGGCAGTGAGGGCATCCTTGCAGGCGGCAGCCATCTCATCGGAGACGGCGGGGGTCACGCCGGAGAAATAGAAGACATCGATGCCCTTGAGGATCTCGTCCCAGTCAAAGACGTCGCGCTTGGCCATGTTGATGGCAGAGTACTTGCGGTCGTAGACGCAACCGTTGCCGCGCTGCGAGGCACCGACCTCAAACACATAGGAGCCAAGGCGGTCGCCCTGACGCACGACGCGCGTGGTGTCGACGTCGTAGGCCTTCAGCGAACGCAGGGCGCACTCGCCCAGACGGTTGGCCGGGACAACGGAGACGTAAGCGGCCTTGTCGCCCTGGTAGGCCAGGGAAAGCGCAGTGTTGGCCTCGGCGCCGCCGTAGCGGACGTCAAACTCGGTTGCCTGCTCAATACGCAGGTGGTCTTTGGGCGAGAGTCTCATCATGATCTCGCCGAAGGTAAGAACCGTTTTACCCATGGTCGCGCAGCTCCTTTTACTCGTGCGTACACCTTTGATATGGCGTTGGCACGCAGGTGCCAAGACGGTAGGGTGCGTCTTTGCACCTGTGTGCCAACGCTCGCCGAAATCGGTTTACGAAATCGGTTTCGTTTCGAGTTGTAGTATACTCACCTACAGCGTTTTGCAACCGAGATTTTTAAAAAATGTCTAAAATGGCTCAGACTGCCGACATTGGGAAACGGGGTGCGCTATGGCGCAGATGAGAATCAAGGACATTGCCGCCGAGGCGGGCGTGAGCCCGGCCACGGTCTCGCGCTATCTCAACAACCGCCCCGGGCAAATGACCGAGGAGACCCGTGCTCGCATCGCGGCAGTTATCGAGCGCACCGGCTATCGCCCACGTGCCGCCGCGCGCAATCTGCGCAGCTCGCGTACGAACCTCATCGGTGTGATTCTGGCTGACATCGCCAACCCGTTCTCGAGCGCCATGCTCGAGGGCCTTTCCGCCAGCGCCGCGGCGCGCGGCTGCTCGCTCATGACGGCCATTAGCGGCAACGACCCCGCTAAGGAAGCGGAGTCGCTCACCAGACTTATCGATGCCGGCGTGGACGGCCTGGTCGTCAACACCTGCGGAGGCAATGACGAGGCGATCGCCGCGGCAGCGGGACGTCTGCCCGTCGTGCTGCTCGACCGCGACGTTGCCGACGGCGGTGTTGACCTGGTGACATCTAACAACCGTGAGCTGGTCGCCGGCTTGGTAGACGCCTTGGCAGCTGCGGGCAGCGAGCGTCTGTGCCTGCTCACCGAGGCAAGCGACGATAGCCCCGTGCGTCGAGAGCGCGCCGAGGCCTTTGCCGACGAGCTTTCGCGCCGCGGCCTTGCGGGCGAGGTCGTCACCCTGGCCGACGGTGGCGCCACGGGCGTTGGCCGTTTGGACAAGACCATCCGCGACTACGCGGGCAAAAGGCTCGGCCTTATCGCCGTCAACGGCCTGGTTTTCCTGCGTCTGACCGAGGCGCTGGCGCAGCTTGGTCCCTCGCTGCCGGCGGGGCTCAAGATCGCGACGTTTGACGACTACCCCTGGAACCATGTGCTCTTTGGCGGCGTCACCACGGCCGCGCAGGACACCCTCACCATTGCCGAGCGCGTAGTCGAGCGCCTTTCCGAGCGCATCGACGTCGTTACCACCACCGTGGGCGAGGCCGCAAAGCTGGCGCCCAAACGCATCGAGATCCCCGGCCACATCGAACACCGCGCATCAACCTCGCGCTAACCGCTCGTTCGCAATGGCCTGTTCGCGCACGTTTTTTGAGCGCTTGATACGCTTTAACCCTGCGGAAACATTTTTCTGCGATAGTATCTGCGATATAGACCAGTCGAAACCCGCCCGAAAGAAAGGGGAGCGACATGAACCAGCAGAACATCGATTACGTACTCCGCTCCGTAGAGCAGCGTGACATCCGCTTTGTGCGTCTGTGGTTTGTCGACATTCTCGGCCGCCTCAAGAACTTTGCCATCAGCCCCGAGGACCTCGAGGTCGCTTTTGAGGAGGGTATTGGCTTTGACGGCTCCGCCATCGAGGGCTTTGCTACGCCCGAGGAAGCCGACATGCTGGCGTTTCCCGATGCTTCGACCTTCCAGATCCTGCCGTGGCGCCCGAGCCACAACGGCGTCGCCCGCGTGTTCTGCGACGTGTGCACTCCCGATCGCAAGCCGTTTGCCGGCGACCCGCGCGATGCCCTGCGCCGCATGTTCTACAAGGCCGAAAAGGCCGGCTATCTGCTCAACGTGGGCGCCGAGCTGGAGTATTACTACTTCCCCGACGAGCACACCCCCGAGCCGCTCGATAACGTGGGCTACTTCGATCTTTCGGTGAGCGATGCCGCTCGCGACCTGCGCCGCAACACGGTCCTCACGCTCGAGAAGATGTCCGTGCCGGTGGAGTACACTTTCCACGCCGCCGGCCGCTCGCAGCACGGCATGAGCCTGCGCCATGCCGAGGCCCTGAGCATGTCCGACGCCATCACCACGGCCAAACTCATCATTAAGCAGCAGGCCTACGAGAGCGGTTGCCACGCATCCTTTATGCCCAAGCCGTTGGCAGGCGAGGACGGCAGCGCCATGTTCCTGTGCCAGTCGCTGTTCGACCACGACGGCAACAATGTCTTTTGGGGCGAGGACGACGAGAAGTACCACCTCTCTGACATCGCCAAGCACTACATGGCCGGCATCCTGGCGCACGCGCGCGAGATCAGCGCCATCACCAACCCAACGGTCAACTCGTACAAGCGCATCACCACAGGCGGCGACTCCGTGCCGCAGTACGCCACGTGGGGCCTGCGCAACCGCGCGAGCATGGTCCGCATTCCGGTCTACAAGCCCGGCAAGCAGCTGTCCACGCGCATCGAGCTTCGCAGCCCCGACCCCATGGCCAACCCGTACCTGGTCAACGCCGTCACGCTGGCGGCTGGTCTGGACGGCATTGAGCGCAAGCTGGAGCTCCCGCCCGAGGCAACGGCCGAGACGCTCAAGCTTACCGACCGTCAGATGGTCGAGGCCGGCTACACGCCGCTGCCGCGCTCGCTCAAAGAGGCACTTGACGTGTTTGAGGACTCGCAGTTTATGAAGGATGCCCTCGGCGAGCACATCCACAGCTTCTTCCTCAAAAAGAAGCGCGACGAGTGGCATAAGTTTGAGTCCACGATCACCGAGTGGGAGATCAAGCACTACCTGGCGAACTCCTAATCGCGCTGGCTTGTTCCAGTACGATTGAGCTCATTTCTTTGGAGGCCGATATGTCCGAAAAGAGTGCCCTGTTCATGGCGCGCACGACGCGCTTCCACGAGTTTGCCCGCAGCTTGACGACCACCCTGGGTGTCGAGGTGAGCCTGGCCACCCCCGATTCGCCGACTGCGGCGCACGACTTTGACCTGCTGATTCTCGATTCCGATGGCATCCGCAGCGACCGCATCGATCAGATTGCCAAGTGGCTTGACGATCGCGGCGGCGTCCCCATGTTGGTGATCGTCGACGATGAGGCGCTCGGCACCCTGCGCCTGCCCAATCACGCGCATGCCGACTTTGTGTGCCCCACGGCGACGCCCAACGAGCTCAAGGCTCGCGCGCAGCGCTTGATGGGCGAGGAGGAGACCGTTACCGCCGACGATGTGCTCAACATCGATAACCTCGAGATCAACCTTGCTACCTACCAGGTGACGCTCGATAACGAGCCCATCGACCTGACGCTGATGGAGTACTCGCTGCTGAGCTTTTTGGCGACGCACCCCAACCGTGCCTACAGCCGCGAGGTGCTGCTGCACCGCGTGTGGGGCTTTGAGTACTGCGGCGGCACGCGCACCGTCGACGTGCACATCCGACGCATCCGCTCCAAGGTGGGCCCGCAGATCGCGGCACACATCACCACCGTCCGCGGCGTGGGCTATCTGTTTAAGGACTAGCTTTTCACCACAAAGGGGACAGGCACCTTTGTGGTGGTATTGACGCAGATGCGGGTTCCTTTCGGGTCTGCGGCAGAACTTAAGCCTTCCTAAAAGATTGCGTTCTCATACACGTTCGCCCGTATATTGGGGTACAACTCAACGTGAACAATGATGGCCCGCCACATGTTTGGCGGGCCTTTGGTTATTTGACGAAAGGATCGCAGCCATGAGCGAGAACGATTCCCAGCGTCCCCAGGATGCGGGCAACGCTGGCGAGACCCAGCAGCAGCCGCGTGTACAGGTGGAGTCGACGCCTGCCGACAGCAACATTCCCTACGTGCAGGCCTACGACACGCAGACCGGCAAGCCGCTCGTCGGTCAGCAGGTCGTGAACAAGCACACGGTGGTCAAGACCAAGACCAAAAAGCTGCCGATTTTCATTACAGCGCTCGCCGGCTGCGCCTGCGGAGCCTTGCTGGTCATTGCGCTCATTATGAGCGGCACGCTCGATATCGGCGGCGGCAAGAATGCCGTGACGGCGGGTGCTTCGGGTTCGTCGACGCATAAGATTACGATTGATTCCGAGGACACCACGCTGGCCGAGGCCGTTTCTGCCAAGGCCCTGCCCTCCGTCGTTTCCATTACCGCCACTTCGAGCGGCAGTCAGAATGGCTCGCTTTCGCAGTCTGCTGATGAGTCGGATAGCTCGGGCAGCGTCGGTTCGGGCGTCGTGCTCGATACCGAGGGCCACATCCTCACCAACAACCACGTGGTCGACGGCTACGACCAGTACGTGGTCACCATGGACGACGGCACCACCTACGAGGCCGAGTTCGTGGGCAACGATGCTTCGAGCGACCTGGCCGTCATCAAGCTCAAGGACGCCGACGCCTCCAAGCTCACGCCGATCGAGATCGGTGATTCCTCCAAGCTCAACGTGGGCGAGTGGGTCATGGCAATCGGTTCGCCGTTCGGCAACGAACAGTCTGTCTCCACGGGCATCGTCTCGGCGCTCTATCGCTCCACGGCCATGAGCTCTACCAGCGGCAACACCATCTACGCCAACATGATCCAGACTGATGCCGCCATCAACCCGGGCAACTCCGGTGGCGCGCTCGTCAACGACAACGGCGAGCTCGTGGGTATTAACTCGCTCATCGAAAGCTACTCGGGCTCCAGCTCGGGCGTGGGCTTTGCTATTCCCGTTAACTACGCCAAGAACATTGCCGACCAGATCATCGACGGCAAGACGCCGGTTCATCCGTACCTGGGCGCCACGCTTTCGAGCGTCAATGCGCTCAACGCCCGCACCAACAAGCTGAGCACCGATAGCGGCGCGTATGTGGCGAGCGTCGTTGAGGATGGTCCTGCTGCCAAGGCCGGCATTCAGGAGGGCGACGTCATCACCAAGCTGGGCGACGACGAGATCACGAGCGCCGATGGCCTGATCATCGCGCTGCGCAGCCACGAGGTGGGCGAGAAGATCGAGATCACGCTTATGCGCGGCAAGGAAGAGAAGAAGGTCACGGTTGAGCTGGGCTCCGACGAGGAGCTGCAGAACCAGCAGCAGGACGACAGTTCGACCGACACCGGCAACGGCGGTATTACCGACGAGCAGCTGCGCCAGTACCTGGAGGAGCTGTTGGGCCAGCAGGGCCTGGGCCAGGGCTACGGCCAGGGTTACTAACGAGCCGTATCGCACATACCGATGCCAGAGGGGCTGTCCCATCAACGCGGGACAGCCCCTCTCTACTTATTGATCCGTTGGGGACGGAGGAAAACGGATCATTTAGAAATGGCAAGGGCATGGTTTGATCGCCGGATCAGCCCCGGTCCGTCGGCTGCCGATTCGGTGCGGTTCGAAAGGGCTATTCGGCGCCATGGTGACCGGTGGTACTCTAGTATCCGTTTGAAATCGAGCGAAGGAGTGCCGCTATGGAGCAATCGAGCCTGTTTGGTGACGGCGTGGACATCGATACCGAAACGCCCGCGAGTGCGGATGCCGCTGCACCGGCCGATGCCCGTGCCCAGGCGGCAGCGCGCGCGGCCGAGCTGCGCCACGAGCTCGACTACCACGCCTATCGCTACTACATGCTCGATGCACCCGAGATCACGGACGCCGCCTTTGACAAAATGCTTGTTGAGCTGCAGGAAATCGAGGCGACCTACCCCGACCTGGTGACGCCCGACAGCTATGCCCAGCGCGTGGGCGGCTACGTGAGCGAGCAGTTTACGCCGGTCACGCACATGGCGCGCATGTATTCCATGGACGATGCCATGGATCTGGACGAGCTCGACGCATGGCTCCAGCGCACTGAGGATGCCCTCGGTGCCGGTAGCGCCACCTATACCTGCGAGCTTAAGATCGACGGTCTGGGCGTGGCGCTTACCTACCAAAACGGCACCTTCGTACGTGCGGCCACGCGTGGCGACGGCACCACGGGCGAGGACGTGTCGCTCAACGTGCGTACCATCAAGGACGTGCCCATGCACCTGTCCGAGCCGGCGCTCGCCCACATGGGCGCCGACCGCGAGCGCACCATCGAGGTGCGCGGCGAGGTCTATATGCCCAAGGGCAGCTTTGTTCGTCTGAACGACGAGGCCGATGCCGAGGGGCGCGACCCCTTCGCCAACCCGCGCAACGCCGCCGCCGGCAGCCTGCGCCAAAAGGACCCCAAGGTCACGGCGCGCCGCGACCTGGCCACCTTTATCTATGCCATCGCCGATACCGATCCGCTGCACGTTCACAGCCAGCGCGAGTTCCTCGACTGGCTGCGCAGCGCCGGCTTTAGCGTCAACCCCAACGTGGCCCGTTGCGCCACGCCGGCCGAAGTCCACGAGTTCTGTGCCCAGGCGCTCGAACATCGCGGTGACCTGGACTATGACATCGATGGCGTGGTCGTAAAGGTCGATAGCTTCCAGCAGCAGCTCGACCTGGGCTTTACCGCCCGCGCACCGCGCTGGGCCATTGCCTTTAAGTTCCCGCCCGAGGAAAAGCAGACCGTCCTGCGCGAGATTCGCATCCAGGTGGGCCGCACCGGTGTGCTCACGCCGGTCGCCGAGTTCGACCCGGTGACGGTCGCCGGCTCCACCATCGCGCGCGCCACACTGCACAACATCGACGAGATCCGTCGCAAAAACGTGCGCGAGGGCGACACCATCATCGTGCACAAGGCGGGTGATGTAATTCCCGAGGTCGTGGGTCCGGTGCTCGACAAGCGTCCAGCCGATTCGGTCGACTGGCGCATGCCCGAGGTCTGCCCCGTGTGCGGTAGCCCCGTGGTCCACGAGGACGGCGAGGTTGCCTACCGCTGCGTCTCCATCGACTGCCCCGCACAACTCAAGGAGCGCCTGCTTCACTGGGTGAGCCGTGGCTGCATGGACGTCGACGGCCTAGGCGACGAGATCGTCGACAAGATGATCGTCGCCGGCCTGATTCACGACGTCGCGGACTTCTACCAGCTCACGGTTGATGACATCGCCGGACTGGACACAGGGCGCACCTATGCCAGCTCCAACAGCAAAAAGGGCGTCAAGAAGGGCGATCCTATTCCGGTGGGCCTCAAGACGGCTGAGAAAATCATCGCCGAGCTCAACAAGTCCAAGAGCCAGCCGCTCGGTCGCGTGCTGTTTGCCCTGGGCATCCGCCACGTGGGCAAGAGCGTGGGCGAGGTCATCGCCGAGCGATTCCTGTCGATCGACAAGCTCATCTTGGCGAGCGAAGAGGACATCGCCGAGTGCGAGGGCATCGGTCCCAAGATTGCGGCGAGCGTCAAGCAGTTCCTGGCCGTGCCCGAGAACCTTGCCGTGCTGGAACGTCTGCGCCAAGCGGGCCTTTCGCTCGAGGTCGACTTGGGCGCCGCGCACGCGCAAGCCGCAGCCGACGCTGGCGTGGCAGGCGAGCTCGCCGACGCACAGCCACTCGCGGGTCTGACCTTCGTGCTCACCGGCACGCTCGTCAACCGCACCCGCGACGAGGCGGGTGCGGCGCTCAAGGTGCTCGGTGCCAAGGTTTCGGGCAGTGTTTCAAAGAAGACGAGCTATCTGGTCGCCGGCCCCAAAGCGGGCTCCAAGCTCACCAAGGCCGAGCAGCTGGGCGTGCCCGTGTTGGATGAGGCGGCACTTGAACAGATTTTGGCGACGGGTAGGGTCCCGGAGGCATAATGATTTGTTGAGGAACTGCGCAGAGGCTCAGTTCCTCAACATCTCCTTATAGTGTTTGCCTGTTCAATTTCGATATCGTTTCCCTCGTATGATCCAGATGCGTCTACCGACTCAAAGCGTGAGTAGGAAACTCTTGTCCCAACTTTGATTTGGGAAAGCTTGTCTTTGATTCGGCCAGATGAGGGGAATGTAATCCGGGTTTGCTTTCCAGCGTCGGTGTAGCGGGGACTGTTGTCTGTTTGGATTACGAGTTCCGTTCCCTCAATAGAATGAACGCTGCCGACTCCAAAGACAAGGTAATCATCTCCTCCGCTATAGCGGGCTCTATCTGTGCATGAAGAAACGGATGCAAACATAGCGAAAATCACCAATATCGTAACCAGGGCAAAGGCCGTGGTGCCATAGCATTTTGATGGTGCCATCCGGTTTACCAAAAGACTGTTCCGTTCAATTTGACCATATTGGGCGTTGCATAGTTAATCGCTCGGGGATAAGTGTTCCATCCGTCGAATACTTCGAGCCACTGCAGTTCGATGCCAGAGCTTCCATTATGCCCAGTAAAATAGCCAGTTACCGTGACTGTATGACCTGATAGCTCGACGGATCCTTCACTGTTTCGGCTGTTGATCCACATATGATACAAGCCGATATTCCCTTGATCGATAGTTGCTCTGTACTGAGCGAATTGAGGCTGATAACCGAAAAATTGAGTATTAAGTGCTCTACCCTTTTGAGCGGCAAGACTTTTAAACGGAACAATTCCATCTGGGATGATCGTGCTTCCGTACTCGACGCCCTGATCATTGGTCTTATACGTTGTTGTGCCAGTGACGTTCCATATTTCTTTATAATAATCGGGATTAAATTGATTAGCGTTTGAACTGGTGAGACCGTAATGCATTGATACAGCGTACAAGGCAGAAACGACGCATGCATACTTATTAGTGCGGGCTTCAACTAATGATTCCGAGACTCCTCGGAACGGTATTCCGTTTAAATCGTCTATTTGGAAATGCAACATCAAGTCATCTTCATTGATAATGACTGCATTCCATGAAGTTGGGTTATTGCTTTGAGGTGTTATACCCTTTTCGGTGACAATCGGGACAGACCGTATATTGTTATAGTTGGTTACACAGTCTCTAGTTCCTGGCACCAAAGTTCCATATTCAATATCGTTGTACGAAATTAGTACGGTTGGGTTTGTGGCCTGTTGGCCGGAATAAGTTGAAATGGCGTTTGATAGAGAAGCTGAAATCGGAAGAATGGTATCGCCGAGGGTTATCTCCTTCAGAAGCCCAGGATATGATGCGTCAAGTACTAAATAACCGTAAGGGCTTCCTTCCCTTGTGACACTGATTTCATAGCCACAGATAAGGCCGATTTGTTGGCATACGGGAACGATTTGCTCGATCTCTAAGTTCGCGGATCCGTCGACGATGGGCAACAGGGAAAGCGCGTAGTCTTGTGCTAGGTCTGATGTAAAAGCGACGGATGAGTTTGAGTCGGCAGCGAATACTCTTGTTGGGCGTGACGTGGATAAGCCGATGATCGAGGCTAGGCCGAGAAGAAACGAGCGACGTGATTGAACTCTGGGCATAATGTCTCCTGCCTATGGGGGGGGCAATATGCTGTCATTTTATTTGCTACATAATACAATCTAATTCGGATTAAGGTAAATGGATGGAATTGCTCGATAAATGGTAGTGATTAGCGGACCGGTATCGCGATCCTCGTCACATACGCCCCCGGGTCGTCGCTGATGATGTCGTCGATGGGGGCGATTTCGCGCGAGGGACCGGCGGGGGACAGGTCGCGCTCGTGCATGTAATCGAGTAAGCGCTCATAGCGCGGGGCCGCCTGACCGTGCGTGCCGCGGAAGCTGACCGTCAGACACCGCGCGGCGGGACGTACTTCGACATCGCCCAGGTAATCGTCCGTGCCATCCAGCAGCAGAAAGACCTCGTCGTAGCCATCAAAGTCGCCGGCGGCAAGGCGTTCGGGCGCGATCCCGACGCCCAAGTTGCCCAGAAAAACAAACGTCTCGTGCTGGCCCGTCTGCAGTTGACGAATTTGCCACTCCAGCGCATAGGCGTCGGTAGGGTTGACGCGTTCGCGCAGCACGGCGCAGCGAAGTTCGGGCGCATCGATTGTGCAAATGATATCGAGCTCGTTGTTCAAGGCATCGTGCAGCAGGGCAAGCCGGCTGTTAATCTTGCGCGACACGCGTTCGAGCTCGCGGCGCTTGCGCTCGATGATTTCCTGTTGCTGAGCCAGTTGCCGCTGCATGAGGTCCACATCGCGCGTGGTCACAAACTCGCGGATTTGCGCGAGCGGCAAGTCGAGAACTCGCAGGTGGCTGATGGTGTTGAGGGTGGAGAGCTGCCGCGATCCGTAGTAGCGGTACCCACTTGCCGGATCGATGCGCGCCGGATCCAACAAGCCGATCTGCTCGTAATGACGTAGCGTTCCCACGCTCAGGTTAAACAGGCGTGCCACCTCGCCAATGCGGAGCAGGCCCTCTGTATGTTCATCTGGCGAGTCGGTCATGGGACCGTTCCTTTCGGTAAAAAGCGGGGGAGGGGCGTCAGGCCTGCGTCGCTCCGTTACGCCATCAGCTTGTCAAAAGCCCCGCGCCGGTTGAGCACGGTAAACGCGACAACACAGATGACTGCCGACAGAATGGACCCGCACGGCGAGGCGATGCCCATGGGAAACAATGTTTCGGAATAGGCGTTCGACAGCAGCCAAGCGCCCGGTACGCGAATGAGCGCCACGGCCAGCACGTTGTGCGCAAAGCCGATATAGCTCTTGCCGTATGCAGCGAAAAAGCCGCTAAAGCAAATGTGGATGCCGGCAAAAATCGCGTCGAAAATATAACTGCGCATATAGCCGGTGCCGGCGGCGACCACCGCGGCGTCCTTGGCAAAAAAGCCAATAAACGCCGGTGCCACCAGCCACATCAGCGCCGTGATCAGGCAGCCGTACACCACCGAGATCGTCATGGCATCTTTGAGTACCTGACGCGCGCGGTCACCCTTGCCCGCGCCGACGTTTTGCGCCGTGAGTGCGCTGACGGTGGCGCCCATGGAGCTCGGCACAATGAACAAGAAGCTGATCATCTTCTCGACCAGGCCCACGGCAGCGGCGTCGACGAGTCCTCGGTGGTTGGCGATGACGGTGATAAACATAAACGCCACCTGGATGCAGCCGTCCTGCACGGCCACGGGCACGCCGATCTTAAGAATACTGCCGAGCACCTCGGGCTGGGGGCGCAGGTCGCTGCGCTTAACGTGGATGTTCGTGCGGCGGCTCTTGAGCCACACGAGCGCGAGGGCAACGCTGGCCGTCTGGGCGGTCACCGTGCCGAGCGCCGCGCCCACGGGGCCGAGCCCCATGTGGCCGATAAACAGAAAATCGAGCGCGATGTTAATGATGCACGCCACGCCGATCACGTACATGGGCGAGCGCGAATCGCCCAGCCCGCGAAAGATGGCCGAAAGAATGTTGTATGCGGCGATAAAGGGAATGCCGATAAAGCAAATGCGCAGGTAGGCGGCGGTGCCTTCGACCGCCTCGGCCGGCGTGCCAATGAGCGCCACAATCTGCGGGCACAGTGCGAGCAGGACGGCGGCCAGCACTACCGAGACGCCCATAAAGAGCGTGATGGTGTTGCCGATGGCGGTCTCGGCGCGGTCGAAGCGGCGCGAGCCCACGGCGTGGCCGACGACCACCGTCGTTCCCATGGCCAGGCCCACGAGTGCCACGGTAATCATATAGAGCGTCTGAGCGCCATTTGCCACGGCGGTGATGCCGGCGGCGCCGCTAAACTGCCCCATCATGTACAGGTCGGCCATGCCGTAGAGCATCTGCAAAAAGTACGAGAGCATATAAGGCAGGGCAAAGATCGCGATGGTCTTAAGGACATTGCCGCGTGTGAGGTCGTGTTCCATGGGCGGGGCTTTCTGGCTGTGTTTGTTTACGTACCAGTGTAGTGAAAACCCTACAACGATTGTAGAGTCAAGGTTTGTGTTGACGCCGAAGCGAAAAAGTCTCGCGCACCATTATTCCGAGTGAATATGGACACACGTCACGAGAACTCGCCGCCGTCGCTAACCTTGCAGAAAACGATTTCGGAATACTTGACACCATTATTCGGCGCGCAATAATACGTGCGTTTGCGAACAACGTTTGATGGGGGTTGAACCTGCGTGCGCAATCTCAAAATACTGTTTTCCTATCTAGGGGCATACCGTCGCGATGTCATCCTCGGCGTGTTCTTTGTGTCGGTCGAGACGGTGCTCGAGCTGTTTATCCCGGTCATCATGGCCAACATCATCGATGTGGGCGTGCCTGCGGGTGATATCAACTACATGCTGCTGCAGGGCGCGTACATGTTGGTGTGCGCTGCGCTTTCGCTGGTACTGGGCTTGGGTTATGCCCGCACGTCCGCCCGCGTTGCCTCGGGCCTAGGCGCTAACCTGCGCGAGGCCGAGTACAAAAAGATTCAGACGCTCGCTTTTGGTAACCTGGACAACTACGACGCCAGCTCGCTCGTCACCCGCATGACCACGGACATCACCGTTATCCAAAATGCTGTGGGCAACGGCTTTCGCCCTATGGTGCGCGGCCCGGTGACGCTTATCGTCGGCCTTATCTACGCGCTGATGCTGTCGCGCCCGCTCGCCACCGTCTTTGCGATCATCTTGCCCGTGCTGGCAATCGTGCTGGGCGTCATCACCTATCGCGTGAGCCCTCTCTACCGCCAACTCCAGACCTCGATGGACCACCTCAACGGCGTGGTACAGGAAGACCTCACCGCCGTGCGTGCCGTCAAGGCTTACGTTCGTACCGAGCACGAGGAGGCCAAGTTCGACACCGTCAATACCGAGCTCGCGCGCACTGCGACAAAGACCTTTGGCAGCGCGGTGCTCAACCTGCCGGTGTTTCAGCTGTCGATGTACGTGGCTGCGCTCTCCATCCTGTGGATTGGCGGCCACATGATTCTCGCCGGCAAGCTGGGCGTGGGCTCGCTCACGGGCTTTATGAGCTACGTGCTGCTGATCATGAATTCGCTCATGATGATTTCCAACGTGTTTTTGCTGCTCACGCGCGCTCTTACGAGTGTGGGCCGTATCGCCGAGGTGCTCGATGAGGAGCCCTTTATCGCCAACCCCGCGGGAGACCTCGCGATTGCGGCGCCAGCGGACGGCAGTATCGAGTTTCGCGACGTTTCCTTTAAATACCGCGCGGATGCAGCCGAGGATGTGCTCCAGCATATCGACCTTCGCATCGAGAGCGGCTCGACGGTTGGCATCCTCGGCGGCACGGGCTCGGGCAAGAGCTCGCTTGTGCAGCTGATTGCGCGCCTGTACGACGCCACCGAAGGCGCCGTGCTTGTGGGCGGACGCGACGTGCGCGACTACGACCTCGCCGCCTTGCGCGACGCTGTGGGCATTGTGCTGCAAAAGAATGTGCTGTTCACGGGCACCGTGCGCGAGAACCTGCAGTGGGGCAATCCGCAGGCGTCGGACGATGAGCTCCTCGCGGCTTGCCGCGCGGCGTGCGTGGATGAGTTCCTTGATCGCATCGGCGGGCTGGACGGCGAGTTGGGCCAAGGCGGCGCCGGTGTCTCGGGTGGCCAGAAGCAACGTCTGTGCATCGCGCGCACGCTGCTCAAGCATCCGCGCGTGCTCATTTTTGATGACTCCACCAGCGCGGTCGATATGGCGACCGACGCAAAGATTCGCGAGCACATCGCTCGGATTCCCGATGCGACCGTGCTCATCATCGCCCAGCGCATCGCGAGTGTCATGGATGCCGATCGCATTGTGGTGCTGGACGACGGTCGTGTCCACGGCGTGGGCACGCACGAGGAACTGCTGGCGGGCGACAACATATACCAGGAGATTTACGCCTCGCAGATGGAGTTTGCGGGGAACGCGGACGCCGGCGATGGCAACGACGGTGGCTGCGCGAATGATCCGTTTTCCTCCGTCGCATGCGGATCACCCTTGGAAGGGGGTGAGCGCCATGCCTAAGACCGCAGCCCAAGCACGCCCGGCCGACCTCAAGCGCACTGTGCGCCGCTTGCTCTCCTACATGGGGCATGCCAAGTTCTCGTTGCTCGCGGTGGGCGTGCTCGCCTCCGTCGCCGCCATCGCGAGCCTCGCCGGCACCTACATGGTGCGCCCCATCGTTAACGGTTTGGCCACGGGCGGGGAGGAACTGCTTGCCAAGCAGGTCATCCTGACGGCGATCATCTACGCTGCGGGCGTGCTCTCGGCCCTGGGCTACTCGCAGATCATGGTGCGCGCGGCCCAACACGTGGTGTCCGATATTCGCCGCGACCTGTTCGCGCACATCCAGACGCTGCCGCTCAGTTATTTTGACAGCACGCGCTCGGGCGACATCATGAGTTTTTTCACCAACGACGTCGACACCGTCTCCGAGGCGCTTAACAACAGCTTTGCCAACGTGATTCAGGCCGCCATTCAGGTTGTGGGCACCACGGCTATGCTCATCATCCTTAACTGGCAGCTCACGATTATCACACTCGTGTGCGATGCGGCCATTGTGCTGTATGCGCGCTACTCGGGCGCGCGCTCTAAGCGTTTCTTTGCTGCCCAGCAGGCATCGCTTGGCGACCTGGATGGATATATCGAAGAAATGGTCTCGGGCCAAAAGGTCATCAAGGTCTTTAACCGTGAGGCAGCGAATGTCGCCGGCTTCACCCGCCGCAACGACGAGCTTCGCCGCACCGGTACCGCCGCCGTGAGCTATGCCAACTCCATGGTGCCCATGACCGTCGTGATTGGCTACGTCAACTATGCCATCGTCGCCGTGGCGGGCGGCATGCTCTGCATCAAGGGGCTCGCCGATGTGGGCGCACTTGCAAGCTACCTGGTCTTTGTGCGCCAGGCCGCCATGCCCATCAACCAGTTTACGCAGCTCGGCAACTTCTTGCTCAACGCGTTGGCCGGTGCCGAGCGCCTGTTTGCGGCTATGGACCTTGAGCCCGAGGTGGACGAGGGCTGCGTGGAGCTGGTGCAGACGGGCGATGCCGCGTGGGCGTGGAAAATTCCCGAGGGCCAGGGCGTGGGCGTCTACGGGCATCTGCATGACGTGGCAGCCGTTGATGAGTCGGGCCGCGCGGTGGCCGCCGACGGCACCGAGCTCACGTGTGGCTTGGTCCCGCTTGCCGGCGACGTGCGCTTCCATGCCGTGGACTTTTCCTACGTGCCGGGCGCCCGCGTGCTCACGGACCTCAACCTGTTTGCCAAGCCGGGGCAAAAGATTGCGTTTGTGGGCTCCACGGGCGCCGGCAAGACGACCATTACCAACCTCATCAACCGCTTCTACGAGGTCGATGACGGCGAGATCACGTACGACGGCATCGACGTCAAGCACATTGCCAAGACCAGCCTGCGCGGGTCGCTCGGCATTGTGCTGCAGGACACGCACCTGTTTAGCGGCACCATTGCGCAGAACATCCGCTTTGGCAAGCTCGACGCGACCGACGAGGAGGTGCGCGCCGCTGCCGAGGCCGCCTGCGCGGATTCGTTTATCCGCCGCCTGCCTAGAGGCTACGACACACCGGTCACGGCCGATGGCGCCAACCTGTCGCAGGGCCAGCGCCAGCTGCTCGCCATCGCGCGCGTGGCCGTCGCCGACCCGCCGGTGCTCATCCTGGACGAAGCCACTTCGAGCATCGACACGCGTACCGAAAAGCTCATCGAACGCGGTATGGACCGCATCATGCGCGGACGCACCACGTTTATGATCGCGCACCGCCTGTCCACTGTCCGCGACGCCGACGCCATCATGGTCCTCGAACACGGCCGCATCATCGAGCGCGGCACGCACGAAGAGCTGCTCGCCCAGCACGGCGAGTACTGGCAGCTGGCGCATGGCTTAAAAGAGCTGGATTAACCCGTTCGAGCACGATGCTTTGATCCCTCCGTGCCCCTCACCTCGCCTCAAACCATCACAACATTCGACGTTTTTTGCCAAAATCGGGAAAAGCATCGAATGTTGTGATGGTTTTTCTGCCACTCGACCGGGTGGAATCGCTTTCTTGCGCACGAAGGTGTGCGGACCCGTGGGCAGGGGAATAAGGTTGGTTATCCGACTCCATTGGAGGGCTCATGGACCTGCCGATCGTCCTGTCCCATAAGACTGCCTGGCTGTACCACAACGTGGCGCGCCCGTCCGAGCCGCTCTCGCGAGCAAGCAGCCTATACGATGAGGACTCGCTTGCTAACGAGGCGGAGCCGACCGCGGGCCTGCCCAAATTGGGACTCGATGCCAAGGGGCTGAGGGCTTCAACGGCAGTTGGGATCGTTACCGACTATCTAGTTTCGCTCGGTATTCCACGAGAAGAGCTCGATCATATCGACACGCTCGTCAACTTCGATTTTGAGCGCTCGACGCCGGCTGGATTTAGGCGTCACGTGTTTGGAGCGCCGGTACCTTCAGACCATCTTATCGAGGTGGCAGAGGGCCTTCTGGTGGTTGATGAGGTCATGTGCTTTGTCCAAGCGGGTTCGTGGATGAGCGAGCCCGAGCAGCTGGAATACGGCTACGAAATCTGCGCCCGATACCATTTGAATCATCTGTCGACAGGCGATTATATCGAGATGGGGCAGAGGTATACCGTTGCCGACTTGATTGCTTATTGCAACGAGAACCGATCTCGTCAGGGGGCCATGCGCGCGGCCGCCGTGCTCAAGCGCGTGCACGATGGCGCGCGTTCGCCCATGGAGACGGCCACCGCAATCATGGTCGTAGCAAAACGTTCCCAGGGAGGGCTGGGATACGCCAAGATCGAGCTCAACCATCGGGTCGATGTTCCCAACGAGTTCAAGTATCTCGCAAAGGCCGGGTATTTCGAGATCGACGTATATGCGCCTGCGAGCGGTACGGGGATTGAATACAACGGCTCGGACCATCTTGATAAACAGCGCAGCGCGTCGGATGCGGAGCGTATGACCGTGCTGGGTACGCTGGGCTTTAGGATGATCGTCCTCACCGGGACTCAGTTTGCCCACCAGCTGCAATTGCACCGGGCGATGAACGCCATCGCGCTCGCTATGGGTCTCAAGTGCGACCGAAGCGAGACATTCCAGAAACGTCAGAACGACCTGCGAGAATTCGTGATTCGGCACTGGGACGGCGGCCTTTAGGGGCGCTTTGGTCCTTCTGCGGGGTGCCGTGGGCAGGCAAACCATCACAACATTCGACGTTTTTGCCAAAAACGGGAAAAGCGTCGAATGTTGTGATGGTCTGTGCTGAGGGTGGGCTTGGAAAGCCGGTGTTGCTCAAAGCAACCTGTCCTGTCGTACGGGTGTCGGCATGATTCTCTCGTGGGGTATTATGTTTTCCGAAGAATAAAACGCCGCGTGAGGGGAGGGCTGCGTGGACGGGCACGTGCAACATGACGGTTTTGGCCGCGATATCAACTACCTGCGCATTGCCGTTACCGACAAGTGCAATTTCCGCTGTATCTATTGCATGCCGGCCGATGGCGTGGCGCCCCGCGCGCACGACGAGCTGCTCAGCGCCGAGGAAATCGCCCGCTTTGTGCGCTTGGTGGCGGGGGAGGGCATTCGTCGCGTGCGCCTGACGGGCGGCGAGCCGCTGGTCAGCCGCCGTATCATCCCGCTTATTCGCGACATCCGCGCGATTCCGCAGATCGAGGACATCTCGCTCACCACCAACGGCGCCCTGCTGCCCAAGCTGGCGCCGCAGCTCAAAGATGCCGGGCTTAACCGCGTTAACATCTCGCTCGACACGCTCGACCCTACGCTCTTTGGAAAGATCACGCGCTTGGGTCGGCTCGAGCAGACCATGGCTGGCATCGACGCGGCGCTGGCTTGGGGCTTTGAGCCCGTTAAGGTCAACTGCGTTGTGGTGCGCCGGCTCAACCAAGACGTGGCGGCCCTCGCGCGCTTGACCGTCGATCGCCCCATCCATCTGCGCTTCATCGAATACATGCCCATCGGCGACGAGCGCACGAGCTCGCATTGCGCTGTGGACCCGCATGCGCCCGCGCTCAATCCTGAGCTGTGGGACGCGAGCGATACCGTGCCGAGCGACGAGCTGCGGGCGCGCATCAATGCCGGGGCCGCCGCGACGGGTCTGGGCGAGCTCGAGCCGCTCGACATCAACGACGTTCCTGCCGGCGCGGGCCCTGCGCGCTATTGGCACTTTCCGGGCGCGGCGGGAACGGTTGGCTTCATTAGCGCCATGTCCAACCATTTTTGCGCGAATTGCAACCGTCTGCGCCTGACGGCCGACGGAAACGTGCGTCCGTGTCTGTTCAGCGATGCCGAGTATTCGGTGCGTGAGGCGCTGCGCCGTGGTGATGATATGCAGGTACTTTCGATTTGGCGCGATGCCGTGGCCCACAAACCGCAGGAACACGCGATAATTGAGGGCACGCAACGATTTATGTCTCAAATCGGAGGATGATCATATGGCCAAGAGCAGGTACGCCGATGCCACCAAGGCCGCTCGCAGGGCCGCGATGTCTGCCCACAAAGTCACGGCTGCGGCCGGTAACGCCGCCGCGCCCGCGCAGCCGTCTGTCAGCGCTGCCACCGAGCCCGCCCGCGACGCCCGTCGCGACGAGCTGACGCATGTGGACGCCAAGGGCGAGGTGCGCATGGTCGACGTGTCCGACAAGGCCGAGACCCATCGTATTGCCATCGCCGAGGGCACCATCCTCATGCATCCCGAGACGCAAGCCATGGTGCTGCAGGACCGCGCCAAAAAGGGCGACGTGCTTGCCTGCGCACGCGTGGCGGGCATTATGGCCATCAAACGCACGAGCGACATCATCCCCATGTGCCATCCGTTGCTCATTACCAAGAGCAAGTGCGACATTGCGCCCATCGCTCCGGCGGGAACGCCTGTCGATGACGTGCCCGAGGGCTGGGCGCCGGCGCGCGCGGACGGGCAGGTTGGCTTTCACGTACTGGTCACGGCCGGCGTGACGGGCAAGACGGGTATCGAGATGGAGGCGTTGACCGGCGCGAGTGCCGCGTGCCTAACCATCTACGACATGTGTAAGGCCGTCGATCGCGGCATGGAGATCGTCGACGTGCGCCTGTTGCACAAGGAGGGCGGCCGCTCGGGCGTGTGGAATCGCGCAGAGCGTCAGACCGCTGCTGTTGAGGCCGTGGCCGCTGACGGTGTCGCGCCCGCGAGCGCGCCCGTCGCCGTCGCGCCCGCAGCTCCCACTCCGGCTGTCCCCGCAATCGCGTTTATCGGCTACCAAAACTCGGGCAAGACAACGCTCGTCGAGAAGGTTATCGCCGAGCTCACCCGTCGCGGCCTGCGCGTGGGCTCGCTCAAGCATCATGGGCATCACGGCTTTGATATCGACGTGCCCGCTAAGGACACCTGGCGCCATCACCAGGCCGGATCAAAGCACGTGGGACTCATCTGCGCCACGCGCTGGGCGGAGTACGCCGACACGCGCGAGGAGGACGAGATGCCCGCGCGCGAGCTGCTGTCGCGTTACAACGATGTCGACGTGGTGATCATCGAGGGCTACAAGACCGAGGGCTTCGACAACATCGTGGTCGCGCGCTCCGGTGTCGACCGCCTGCGCGGCAAGAGCTCGCTCGACCTGGTCGACGGTCACACGCTGGCCCTTGCCTGCAACGAAGCCCTGGCGCGTCAGGCCTTCGACGCAGGCTTTGCGACCCGAGCCATCAACATCAACGACGCCCGAGCCATCTGCGACCTGATTCAGGACCATCTGGCCTAAAACCTGCCAAAAAAGACAGGTTTATTTTGGCAGGTTTTATCTGGGCAAACGTCACTTCCACCACAAAGGGGCCAGGCACCTTTGTGGTGGTTTTGCTTTGGTAGATGTGTGGGACATGCCTTACAATCTACCAAGTAGTTCATGACGGGCGAAAAACGGAGAGAAGGGGCTTGATGCGTCCTTAATGTTTCATGCGGATAGATTGATTTGACAGACGGTGGCGAATGCCCGCCGTCCGCATTCGTATGAAACAAGGAGTCTCCATGCTCGCCTTTCTTTTCTCAAAGCCTCAATCATCGCTGTCCGTGCAGGCCAAGCGCCTGGTGGCGATGCGCTTTCTCATCTACACCGGTTTTCAGACCAGCTACTTTATCGGCGTCATCGGAACGCTCACCTATGCAGACGATGCCTCGGTCGTGGCGACATCGCTGGCCGTCCTTTTTATGAACGTATTCGTGATCTTGGGATCCTTTGCGGGCGGTGCGGCGCTCGACGCCTGGGGCCCGCGCCGTCATTTCTTGCTGAGCATCGTGGGCACGCTGGCAACCGGCGCGGCGATTATCGCCTTTGGCAGCGCGACCGGCATCGTCCTGCTCGGCGCGGTACTCCTGGGCTTTGTGATGGGATTCGCCCAGCCCATCGCTACGTCCTATCCGGCGTATCTCACCGACGATCCCGTCGAGCTCAAAGACATCAACTCCGCCATCGCCATGTTTTCAAACGTGAGTATCATCGTTGGCCCCACACTGGGCGGCTTTGTCGCGGCGGCTGCATCGTCACGCGCGGTGTTCGTGCTCATGATGATCTTTACCGTACTGGCGCTCATTGCCGGTTGGGGCTTTAGACCGCAGGCCAGCCATGTCGCCGGGCATGCGGATGCCGATTCGGCAGAGGAAGGGGAGCGTGCGGGACGAAGCTCCAACTCCAGCACGTCCTCCCGCGTCACCTTCGCGACCAGCATCAAGACGGTCTTTACCAATAGCATCCTCGCCCTGCTGTTCTGCATCATTTTCCTTTCGAACTTTGGCTATGGAGCCTTCGATCCGCTCGAATCGTTCTTCTACCGCGATGTCCTGCACGTCGGTGTTGAGTGGATGGGCTGGCTCTCGTCGGCCAGCGGTGTGGGCGCGGTGCTGGGCGCCGTGGCCGCGCTCCGCTTGCCGCCGCACTTGGTCAACCTTAAGACGCTGCTCGTGGCGCTTATGTCCGTAGGCCTGGGAAGTTTGCTCTATGTGGGGACACCGTACGTGGGCGTAGCCCTTGTCGGCCAGATCGTCCTGGGCGTGGCGTGGGGCGTCGTCAACCCGCTCCACAACACGATCGTGCAAACGACGGCTCCGCTCGAGCAGCTCGGTCGCGTGAACTCGGTCATGGGCTTTGGCAACATGTTTGCCGGCGTAGCCCCGCTGGCGATTGCCCCGTGGCTGGCGGCGACATTTGGCGTGCAGCAGACGCTCGTAGGGGCGGGTATGGTCGTGACGGCAGTTCCCGCGGCGTTGCTGCTGTTTGGCCGCCGGCATTTTGATCGTGCCGCGAGGCGGTAAATTGATCGTGCCGCGAGGCGGTAAAAACCATCACAACATTCGATGAAAATCGCGATTTTGCCGAAAAACATCGAATGTTGTGATGGTTTGGCCCTGGGTCAGGCTACCCTGCGGGTCCGGCCACCACAAAGGGGCCAGGCACCTTTGCGGCGATCGGGCCCCAACGGCCTGCGCCTTGGTATACCATGTACGCCGTTCACGAATACACCCCACACCGCCGCACAACCCAGAAAGGCCCCCATGGACACCACCTTCAGCCACATCAAAGCCGTGTTCTGCGATATCGACGGCACGCTGCTCACGAGCCAGCACACGGTGTCCCCGCGCACCGTGGCGGCGATCCGCGCACTGCGCGAGCGCGGCGTGCTCTTTGGCCTGTGCACCGGGCGCGACGCCCGCGCGACCGAGGCCATGTACGAGCTCTGGGGCATCGAAGGCCTGGTGGACGTGCTGGTGGGCTGCGGTGGCGCCGAGGTCATCGACCGCGCGCACGACATCAACGAGCTGAGCTATCCGCTGCCGGGCGAGACCATCGCGCGCATTTGCAAGCACATGGCGGACCTTCCGGCAACGCCTGTTTGCCCTCGGGACGGCGTGCTCTATGTGCCCGAGAGCAATGCGTGCGTCGAGCACCTGTCGCGTGTCGACGGCGTGCCCTACAAGGTGGTCGACTTTGCCGAGTTGTTGCGCGAGCCGCAGCCCAAGGTGATGTTTACCATGGCGCCCGAGGTGATGCCGCGGGTGATTGAGCGGGCGTCGACGTTTGCCGATAACACTGTTAAGGCGGCGGCTCTGCAAACCACGCAGCGGCTCTACGAGTTTATGGATCCGCGCGTGTCCAAGACGCGCGGCCTTGTGCGCGTGGCGGAGCTCAACGACATGGAGCTCCAGAACATCTGCGTGTTTGGCGATGCCGATAACGACACCTGCATGGTGGCCGACGCCGGCGTGGGTGTGGCCATGGCAAATGGCAGCGATGCCACCCGCTCCGCCGCCGATTTTGTAACCGCCAGCAACGACAAAGACGGCATCGCGATTTTTATCGAGGAGCATCTGCTGTAGCGCCGGGGGAGAGCCACCACAAGAGGAACAGGCACCTTTGCGGTGGCCTCAGGCGATTTGGGCGAATTGATGCCTAAAATCTGCGCGAAAATTCAAATATGGTTGTCTGAACATTACGCTTGTAACTACCGATGAGTTAAAGATATTCCCAGCAATTTAGTAGTCTATTCCTCCCGGTTAATGACCTACCGTTCACGGTTGATTTTCGACCGTTCACAGGAAGCATGCTCTTGAGCAAAATGTTGTGCAAATAAATAAAATGCTATTAAAAAATGATAACTAGCTTAATTACCAGTAGAAATAGATATTTCATAGCGAATAAACGAAGGTTAATCCGAGCAAATGTCAAGAGAATTGAGAACTGGCTACAAAACTATCGGTATTTTTGCTTAGATGTTCAAACAATCGTTACAATATGTACTACAAGCGTGCGCAATTACAGATTGCGCAGATGCGTTTGATAGTGAAAGAGCAAGATCGCGGTCTCTTGGGGAGGAGACATCGATGGAAGCGAATTCAGAAAAAACTAAGCAGAGTAAAAAAGCGACGCGCCGTGTACTGGCAGGCGTTTTGTGCGGAGCCTCCGTGTTGAGCCTGGTACTGTCGCTCGTCATGCCTCCAATCTCGCAGGCCATTGCCAACGACACCCAGACAGTTTCTACCGAGGAAGCTGTAACGGGGAGTTCCTCAAGTGAGTCCGCTGCTGTAGATAACACCAGCGAGGATGCCGAAAACCAGAATAGCGCCGCCACCTCTGCGAACGCGGCTACTACTGTGAACAAGGGCATCTACAAGCCCACGTCTATCGGTATCGGTACGAATATCGATATCTCCACCCCCGATCCCGGCGTGGCCACCTACGTCGGCCGCGACATGTACATCGGTGGTAAGCCGAACAAAACTAGCACTCTTGATGCGAATAACGCCCCCACCGGCTCATATGCCGCTGAGGCGGAGGGCCTTACCGTGGTCCACGGCAAACTGGCCATGAATCCTATCAAGGAGAGTTGGGGCGGCCAGGGCTTCCGTTTCGGCACCGTTGGTTTTGGATCGCAGTTTCGTCCCAGGGAGGGAAGCACGGTGCTTGCGGTCGCCGGCATAAACAGCTTGATTGAGAACATGAATACCGGTCAGGGAACGACCTCAGATGCTGCGACGGTTGGTGCTTGGACCAAGGGTGCTTGGGTCGGCAAGGCGACAAAGACTGACTCCCACCCTGGCTATGACTATACCGCGCAGATCGCCGGTCCCATTACCTATTCCTATTGGGATTCGAATGCTAACAACGGGCGCCAGTCTGTCGTGAAAAAGCAAGGTAATTGGTTCGAGGGCTCGGATGCTCTGAAGAGCGACCTGTTCAATCAAAATGTTGATTTGACTAATGTTAACGGTAACGATTATTCGAGCTACAACGGTGCAGATGGATACCTCTCGAAGCTATCGAAACAGCTCGCCTCGTTTGCAAATACCGGCACAGTTACGGATGGTTCCGCAATTAGCGACAACAGCTACGCAATCAACAAGTACGATAACAAGGGAACAAGCTATACACTCACTTTCGATGGTAGTGAGAAGTCTGTTTCCGGTGCGCTTGATACCAGAATCCCGAACTATAAGATTTGCAACACCGAGCGACTTATCACCTTTACCGGCGATGGAACTTCTATGCAACAGGTCTTCACCATTGCCGGTTCCGAGCTCTCCAACTTGAAGGATGGCGTCTACTACCGCGGCGTCGACTTTAAGTTCACCAATGTCCCCGAAGGCGCATCCATTGTCGTGAACGTTACAGGTGCTGGTCCTGTCGAGTTCCACAATGGCTGGCGCTTCTGGTGGGGCGATACAGAAATATCTCGCGGTTATGAGAGTAACGCCGATAAAGACCTTCGCGCGAAATACTCGCTGGCCTCCCAGTCCATCATGTGGAATTTTGTCGATACCACGAGCCTCACCATCCGTGGTGGCATTGCGGGCGAGGGTAGAAGCGACTGGGGCAATGGCGGCGGGGACGGCAAGTGGACCGACGATGACCCCGCCGCTGCTATGCTCGGATCGATTCTCGTTCCCAACGGAAGCTTCGACGACCATGTGACCACCAACGGTCGTGTGTACGCGGGCGAAGATTTCATGATGAACAACCCTAAGATCGCGTACAACTTCACAAATCTCGAGGGTAACTCGGCTTCCGTCATCGATATGGATCAGGAGCGTCACAACTTCCCGTGGTCTGGGTCGTATACACCGGACGGCTCTGCCATTGCGTGGAGCAAGGTCGACGCTGCGGACGGCATGACGCCGCTTTCTGGTTCCTCGTGGACGATATACGGCACTGTCGATGATGCCAAGAATGAAACGTATCCCATCGTTACGGTAACGGATGGCGGTGCCAATGATTACTCTTCGGATGATGGCGAGCTTCAGTTCAACTATTTGAATCAGAAGGCCAAAATTGGCGATCCCAACGATAAAGACTACTTCACGTACTACATTCGCGAGGTCAAGGCGCCGGCTGGTTATCAGAAGTCGGACACCATCTACTACGCAACCATGAACAACACCGGCGAGCAGGTGAACTATGTTCAGGGTCATGTGAACACGGTGAACGGAAATAAGCTCGTTTCATTCGATGATTCCAACACCACGGGCGCCATCTCCAACACCAAGATCACCGGTACGGTGTCTTGGACCAAGGTTGAGGAGAGCGACACGGGACACACTCCTTTGGCTGGTTCCGAGTGGGCGCTTACCAAGGTAAAGGATGCCGATGGTGCCGAAATTCCGGACGCTGCATCCCTGACTGTGATTGATAACGATACGAATGCGGAAGCTGTCAGCAACAAGTGGGCAGATTCTGATCCCGCCGATGGCAAGTTCAAGCTCGAGGGTCTGCTGCCGGGCACGTACACGCTCACGGAGACCCAGGCGCCGTTTGGCTACGAGTTGAACCAGACAACCTACGAGTTCACGGTGTCCAAGGCGGACGGTTCCATTGCGTGGACCGAGGGAAAGAAACCGAGCATTGTTGAGGGCACTACGTACATCTCCGATTCTCTCACCACCACGTCCGTGGAAATCCCGGTGACTAAGTCCGTCCGTAATACGGACTGGCCGAAGGATTCCAGCGGGAAATACGTTGCGTTCGACTTCAACATCGAGGCTACGGGGGATTACGCAACCAACGTGCCCATTCCTAACCCGGCAGACCTCTCCATTGCACCCGCAGCAGGGGAGACCGACGCCGCCAAGCCCAACAACATCACGGCGACCTTTGGCGCCATGACGTTCAACAAGTCGCACCTGTCCGATACCCGCGGTACGGCGGGTGACTACGCCAGGACCTACACCTACACGGTGAAGGAGGTCGCGCCTACCACCGGTGTCATCGATAAGCTCCGCTACTCCAAGGCCGAGTACCAGGTTGCCGTCACGGTGAAGGCCGTCATGAATGAGACCACTGGCAAGTACACCGGTCTTACCACCTCTACCACCGTTACGCAGATGAAGGACGACATGGGCAACACCCTTGGCGAGAACGGGCAGGGCGTCGTGGTTGAACCCTCCGCCGCCGCGCCCGACGCCATTCCCGCCTCCACCTTCACCAACACCTACTCCACCTCTTTGCCCCTTTCTGGTATGTCGGGCGTCACTCTGACGTACCTTGCCGGCGCGGCGGTGCTTTGCGCTGCTGCGGTCTGGATGCACATTCGTCGCAAGGCGAATGCGAAGGGAGGTAAGCGTCGTGAATAAGAAAGTTTGCTCCTTCCCGATCTTGTTTGCGCTGCTTGCCCTCCTGATCGGCACCTGCGCGGTTGTGTTCCCCGCTTCCGCGCAGGCCGCGCCGACCTCGACCGGTTCCATCACGGTGAGCGGCACCGTGGCGAGCAGCTACGACGCCTACCAGATCTTTAGCGCCAACGTCGTCGACGGCGACAGCGACGCCAAGATCGCCACCGACCTCGCCTGGGCAAGCGACGCCGCGCGCGACGCCGCGCTGCCAGTGCTGCACAGCGCCGGCATGCCCAATTCCCAGGCCACCGCGCAGGAAGCTGCCGAGTGGCTCAACACCGATTCCCACCTTACGAGCGCGCTGAGCGCACGGCTCGCTCGTTCCCTCCAGAGCTCTGGCGCCAAGTCTGTGGCCCTTAACGCGGGCACGGCGGCCGAGCTGCCCTGTGGCTACTGGCTCATCGTCGCCAAAGACGACGCCATCGCCCAAGGCGAGGCCGGCACCGCGCCGATCATGGCCCTGGTGGGCGGCAGCGCCGTCACCGTCAAGCCCAAGGCGGCGACGCCCAAGGTATCCAAGCATGTGCTGGAGGACAGCACCGCCGCCTGGCAGAAGGCCGCCGACGCCACGGTCGCCGACGACCTGTACTGGCGCCTCTCTGCCACGGTCCCGGCGGGGCTCACCGCCTACGACACCTATACGGTGCGGTTCGTCGACACCATGAGCGCGGGGCTCGACCCCTCCAAGGTGGCCGCGAGCATGCGCGTGTACGTGGCGACGGGCACGGACGGCGGCTTTGACGCCGTCTCAGCCGGCAAGGACGGCCGCGCCGGCACCGAGCCCGCGAAGGGCTGGACCGACATCACGGCCCAGTGTGCCACCAAGGTAGCGGTCGACGGCAAGACCTTCACCGTGCGCACCGGCGACCTGATCGCCGCGCTCGGCGGGGCCGACGCCTTTACCGCGGGCGCCCGCGTGGTGGCCGTGTACAACGCGCCGCTCAACAGTGCATGCAGCCACGGCATCGCGAAGGGCAACCCCAACGAGGTCTACCTGCGCTACCCGCGCTCTCCCTTTGCCGACCAGTCCGGCGACGCCGGCTTCACCCGTACGCCGAGCGACGATGCGTGCGCCTACACCTGGGATCTCGCGCTCACCAAGCGCGGCAGCGACGGCGACAAGCCGCTTGCCGGGGCGGTTCTGAGCATCGCCGACGACCGCGGTCGCACACTGGCGGCCGACGGCACGTGGGATGCGGAGGGCAAGGACACCGTCACCACGGGCGAGGACGGCCGCGTGACCGTCTCGGGCGTGGACTCGGGCAAGCTGGAGGTCCGCGAGCTCAAGGCGCCCAAGGGCTACACCGCCTTTGAGGGCATGCGTTCCGTGACGGTCAAGGCCGAGGGGCTGGACGTCGACCAGGTGGCCGCCGCCAAGCCCAAGCTCACCATCACGGCCGAGTCGCCCCTGCGCGCCGACAGCGCGGACGGGTCGACGGGCAGCCTGGAGGCGTCGCTCATCAACACGCCCACCGGCACACCCCCTAGCATTACCACCGGAGGCTTTATGCCCTCGACTGGCGATATGGCAATGTACGCCGCGGCCGCCGCAGCGGTCGCCGGAGCCGCGCTCATCGTGGTCGCGCTCCTGGTCAAGCGGGGAGGTGGCAGCCATAAAGAGTAGCTGGCAGCCCCACAGAGAGCGGGGCGAGACGTAGCGAAGTAGATGCTAAGACACAGACAGATGATGACCGATCAAATGAGAATCAAACGGAAAACGGAGGAAAAGAAGATGAGCATGAGCAAGAACATCGCACGCCTGGCAGTAACTGCCGGCCTCACAGCAGCGCTGAGCTTCGGCGGAGTTATGGCGCCCGTCACGATGGCGTTTGCTGATAGTACGCCTGTGGCTACGACGATTGGCAATGTGACGATCAAAGATGACGACTACGCGGGTACGACCTTTAAGGGCATAAAGATTTTCTCCGCTACGGTTACGCAGGATCAGACAAGCCCCAATGTTTGGGACTCTACCGATGAGAAGACGCTGTCCGATATTAAGTGGGCATCGGATGAAGTGAGGAATGCCGTGACCGGGGAATTTAACTCGGACACGACGGACTCTTCTAAACCGTCCAACCCCAATGATGCTGCCGCCTGGGCGAAGTGGATTAAGACTAAGACCGAGGATGAGTATGAGGCTGTCACCAACCAGACTACCAATCTGAATGCGGGAACGACGCTCGACAGGATCGCCAAGGCGCTTGAAAGTAAGGCATGGACTGATGCGACGAGCGGTACGGGAACATTCACGGGTATTGATGCTGGCTATTGGCTCTTTGAAACGAAGTCGGTCGGTAATACTACCGGAGCAGATGGTAACCCTGACGTTTTCACCTCGCCGATCTTCGCTGTCGTCGGTGGCGAAGATGTAAATGTGAAGCCCAAAAAGGATGTCCCCAAAGTTACCAAGGCAGTCAAGGACGATAACAACGGTAGTTTTGTGACAGATAAGAGCAAAGACGTTTTCGAGGCGCCCAATAGGGTTGCGGACTCTGCATCCGATCAGTTGGTTGAGTATCAGCTTGCAGGTACCGTGGCCAGCAATATCAATACTTATAAAGAGTACTTCTATACCTTCACCGATGACCTGCCTTCTACGATGGTGCCCGAGCTCGTTAATGATAAGCCCGTTGTTGAGGTAATGATTGGCGACAAAACGGTTAAGCCGGAATACTATGATGTGCAGTACAACACTGCCAAGAACGAGCTTGTTGTTTCTTTTGACAACCTTAAGAAAGAGATTAAATCTAACGAGGATAAGGTTATCACCGTCAGTGGTAGCTCCAAGATTTATGTGAACTATAAGGCAAAGATCAATCCTGTTAAGGTTAACGCCGGTATGCTCGGTAAAGGCCAGAAGAACACCGTTACTCTGACCTATTCCAATAACCCTCACTCTAACGATTACGAAAAGGAAACAGGCACAACAGTCGTGCATCCCGCCTACGATTACACCTACGGCATTGATATTAAAAAGGTTGGTTCCGATGAAACGAAACCGCCTCTCGAAAACGTCGAATTTACCCTGCAAGAGGTCGGAACTGAAAAGTTCATCAAGATGGATGGCACAACTGCGAGCAGCGAGACTGAGGAGGGCGCAATTCTCAGGACGAATGCGGCCGGAACGATAGAGGTCCTTGGCCTTGATGAAGGCACGTATATTCTGAAGGAGAAAACTCCTGCGCCCGGCTACGACAATTCTCACGGCAACAAGGGCATTAAGTTTACCATTACGCGTGGCGTCACGCTTCCCGAGAGTGATAACACCGTGGTCAACCCTAAGCTTCAAGTGAAAGACGCAGACGATCAAAAACTCGTTACTGCCGTCGACGCCACTAACGGCAAGGTACACCTCACTGTCACCGACCAGAAGGGCTCTAACCTCCCCCTCACCGGCCTCAACGGCGTGACCTTCACTTGGATTACTGGTGGCGCGGTGCTGTGCATCGGCGTGGCGCACCTCATCCGCAGCCGTAAGCAGGCTGAGGAGTCCGAGCAGGAGTAACGCTCGCTCACCCATCCCTTTGGCAGGTGGGATGTGATGGCCATGAGACTTGCGGACACTTTTCTCGTCCATCCACGTTCTTGCTTTGCCATTCTCTTTTCGGGGCGGACTCCGCACTGGAGTCTGCCCCGTTCTTTTTGGACATAGCAGCCGGGGCGCCGTTCCTTGTAAGATCGGACGTATGGTTAGCGAACAGATGTTTGTCATAATTGCGTTTACCAGCTGTTGATGCATACACTCGCAGTAAAATGGCTTTGCGACGCATCCCGTGCGCGGGCGGCCGACGACTCGATCGGAGGTCCCCAAATGCTGAAATTCCTTAACGCGCTCGCCGCCCTCGCGGCGGTGGGCACGTTCGTCATCGCGTTTCTTGGCTCGTATGAAGTTCGGTTTAAGGTCCGTAGGCGCACGCGCGGTGCGGACGGTGGACGGCATTTGCGCCGAAAGCGCAAATAAGAATGCCCGGGGGTCGGATCCCGGGCATTTAACAAAAGCTGAAAACTAGGCCGCCCGCGCTCTCGTACACTTACGCGGGGTGCGTCGTTTCCTATTGACATTGTATCCCGAATCACCCCGCCGATTCGGGACATTTTGAAAACTCAAATGCGGGCCCATACTCGCACTGCGCAATGCTGCCAGGCTGCGTTGTCCGGCGCGGAAGCTTGCTAATCGGCTATTATTTGTTTAGACAACTTGAGTTGTAGAGGAGTGACCGGCGATGGTGCAGGGCGCCAAACATATGAAGAGCAATAACGCCGCGGACAACGGCGGCTCAAGCCCTCAGCCCAAACCTCAACCAAAGCCCAAACGCCGTCGCAAGCGGCTGCCGCGCTGGGCTGATCGGCTCATCACCATCGTCATCATCCTTATTGGCGTGGGCCTTATGACCTGGCCGTGGATCTTGGACCGGCTCGAGGCCTCGGGCGTGTTCAACCAGATCAGCACCGTGTCCAGCACCGTGGACGCGCTGTCTGCCGAGGAGCGCGAGCGCATCCTGCTCC
>ENA-OQJR01000048-OQJR01000048.1-human-gut-metagenome-genome-assembly--contig:-NODE-48-length-30863-cov-3.576490_pt1 | contig 30863 bp, 23 predicted proteins | sample MGYA00242614_ERZ504781 | MGnify/ENA primary metagenome ERZ504781 (study PRJEB26092, sample SAMD00036365) | human gut metagenome | host: Homo sapiens | study: EMG produced TPA metagenomics assembly of...
AGCTCCACGGGCAGGCCCGAGTTCCTCGCCGATCTTCGCGCACGGCGGCATGCCGGTGTGATTCGTTTGGGTCGACCTTGCCTTTCGGCCAGCTCCAGTCGTCGGTATTTCGGGCGATGCACCGATGCACAGTTCGATGCGGTTGAGTACGTTGTCCGCTGTGGCTGGGCTGTCGGCCTGCGCCGGGTCCGGGGTGGAAGCCGCGTCCGATGCGCCGGGTGCTGCCGTGGTCTCGCCGTCAGAATCCGTGGTGTTCGCGATGATGGTGCCATCGGTGGCAATATTGGATTTCACTGATGGAGATGATGCCCGCGTCGGCTCGGCATCATCCTTCCACCGGTACAGAATACCGCCGGCGGCTTCCACGATTCGTCTCATACTGTTCGTACCCATCTCTTGTATTGTAGGTCACGTTGGACCGCTGCTACGTAGTTTTTGCGCGCTGAACAACGATGCCCGGCATCCTCTCGAAAGAGGAGCCGGGCATCGTAACCACCCTCAGTCAGCTCGTGCTGACAGGGAGCATCGAATGAAATCAGTTGTGCGAATTGGGGCGGCGCTGGTGCTTGCGAATCAGATATTCCTGACTGTCGACCAGCGGGCGGCCCTCGTCGTCCTTGGTGTGCAGCACATACGTGCCGTCGGGCTGCATGTGCCAGCTCATGGTGGAGTCGGCCATCTGCAGGTCCACGTACTTGATGAGCCCGTCGACCTGCTCCGGGGCGGTGACACGCACCAGAGCCTCCACACGGCGGTCAAGGTTACGGTGCATGAGGTCAGCCGAACCGATGTAGACCTCCGGGCCGGAAGCCGGACCCTCGCCGATCTGCGGGCCGTCCGCGTTGCAGAAGGCGTAGATGCGGGAGTGCTCCAGGAAGCGGCCGAGAATCGAACGCACGCGGATGTTCTCGGACAGGCCGGGAACGCCGGGCTTCAGAGCGCAGATGCCGCGTTCGACGATGTCGATCTTCACGCCGGCCTGAGAGGCACGGTACAAGGCGTCGATGGTCTTCTCGTCCACGATGGAGTTGACCTTGATCTTGATCCAGGCCTCCTTGCCGGCGCGGGCGGCGTCCTCCTCGCGGCGGATGCGCTGAATCAGGCCGGTGCGCACGGTGCGCGGGGCCACCAGCAGACGGTGGAAGCTGGACTTCGGCGCGTAACCAGAGAGCTGGTTGAACAGACGAGTCAGATCCTGGCCGACCACCGGGTCGCAGGTCAGCAGACCCAGATCGGTGTACAGTCGCGCGGTCTTCGGGTTGTAGTTGCCGGTGCCTACGTGGCAGTAGCGGCGCAGACCGTCCGCTTCCTGACGCACGACCTCGATGAGCTTGCAGTGGGTCTTCAAGCCCACGATGCCGTACACCACGTGCACGCCGGCGCGTTCGAGCTTGCGGGCCCACGCGATGTTGGCGTCCTCGTCGAAACGAGCCTTGATTTCCACCAAAGCCAGCACCTGCTTGCCGGCATGAGCGGCGTCGATCAGGGCGTCGATGATCGGCGAGTTGGAGCTGGTGCGGTACAGGGTCTGCTTGATGGCCAGCACCTTCGGGTCCGCGGCGGCCTGCGCAAGGAAGGCCTGCACGGAAGTGGAGAAGGAGTCATAGGGGTGATGCAGCAGGATGTCGCGCTCGCGGATGGCAGCGAAAATATCCTGTGCGCGGGAGGACTCGACCTCGGCGATCTGACGGTTCGTGGTCGGCACGAACGGACGGTTCTTCAGGTCCGGGCGGTCCACGCTGCCGAGCTCAAAGAGCACGGTCAGGTCCAGCGGGCTGGGCAGACGGTATACCTCGTCCTGGCTCACGCCGAGCTGGTCGGCGAGCAGCTGGGAGAGGAAGGGGCTCGTGGTGTCCGTGATCTCCAGGCGGATCGGCGGTCCGAAGCGGCGGCGCAGCAGCTCCTTCTCCATGGCGTTGAGCAGGTTCTCGGCGTCATCCTCTTCCACGTCGATGTCCTCGTTACGAGTCACGCGGAAGGAGCGGGCCTCCTTGATGATCATGCCCGGGAACAGGGATTCCAGATGCGCGGCGATGAGCTTTTCCATGGCGATGAAGCCGTAACGCTCGTCCTTGGACTCCTCATCGGTCATGTCGTCCACCGGCACCAGGCGCGGCAGGTTGCCCGGGATCTTGACGCGGGCGAAGTGCGACTTGCCGGAGGCCGGGTTCTCCACAATCACGGCCAGGTTGATGGAACCGCCGGAAATGTAGGGGAACGGGTGGGCCGGATCCACGGCGAGCGGCGTCAGGACCGGGAACACCTGCTGGCGGTAGTAGCGCGAGAGGCGCTCCTGCTCGGAGGATGTGAGCTTGTCCCACGTCAGCAGGACGATGCGCTCCTTCTCCAATTCCGGCAGAATGGTGTCGATCGTGTAATGTGCGTGCTCGTCTTGCAGACGGTGTGCGGTCTCGCTGATCGCGCGCAGCTGCTGACGCGGGCTCAGGCCGGCGGCAGACGGCACGGCGATGCCCGAGTCGATACGGCGCTTGAGGCCGGCGACGCGGACCATGAAGAACTCGTCAAGGTTCGAGGCGAAGATCGCGGCGAAGTTGGCGCGCTCGAGCAGGGGCATGTCTTCGTTCTCCGCACATTCGAGCACGCGCTGGTTGAACTTGAGCCAGCTGAGCTCGCGGTCGAAGAAACGGTCCTTGGGCAGCGGTGCCTCGCCTTCCTGATCGACGCGGCGGTCGTTGTTGTCGTTTTCGGCAATATGCTCTGCGATTTGGCTGCGCAGAATTGCCTTCGAGGGTGCGTCAAATATCTGTGCCATAGCTTATATCGTAAGCTTTGGCGTGGCCGGAAAACGACTGAACGCGCCAGAATTCAACGGGTGTTCATGTTAGTTCGGTGTTGGTTGGTTTTGAGTGTGCTAGCGTCGCTCGCGACACGCCGTGAGCGGCGGTGAAACGAACGAAATCGAACATCGGACGGGTTCGATGTGAACGGTTCAGCTCGTTTTCCGATAGCCAGAAAGTGCGATTGAACAGTTGTGATAAAAAACGCACAACGACTCTCTGCAGGTTGCGAGAAACGGGAGTGATGAATAGATTATGAGGTACAAGAACAACTGAACAGAGCAGAGCCCACAAATAGTGTATGGTCACGAGGACTGTTACGTTGGACGGGCATTGGAAAGACTTACCGTTACAACGATGATGTTGTGCAGAGATTCTGCTCCAGTAGTTGAACTTGTAGAAAAGGCCCGCTCCGGCGGGCCTTTTCGTTTGTGTGTACAGGTGGAGGGCATGACGGAAACACAGCGTACGCCAGAGGGGATGTCGTCGAAACCTCGTATCAAGCCGGCCGATGCCGAAGACGGCCGTCCGGTCTCTATCTCTGCGCGTCTCGGACGACTGCAATTCCACTATTCCGGCAAGTTCCGCGTGCTGCAGATTGCCGACATTCAGGATGGGCCGAAAGTCTCCAAAGACACCATCACCCTGATTGAGGCCAGCCTTGATGCCACACGGCCTGATCTGGTGATTTTCTCCGGCAACCAGATCGCCGGCTACGATCCGGCGTTCGCCGATTCATTCCGTAAACGTCGCTGGTGTGACGAACCTATTGCCGAATCCGCGCTGAACCATACCCGAGCGCTGGTGCGCAAGGCCATTGGCCAGTTCACTGAGCCGTTGGCGGCGCGCGGCATTCCGTGGGCTGTGACGTATGGCAACCATGATTTCCAATGCGGGCTAAGCAATGCGGAACTGGACGGTATCTATCGTGAGTTCCCCGGTTGTGTCAATCCGCCGAGTGAGACCTTGCCGAACCAGATTGCATACACCTGTGGAGCGGGTGGCGCTGTGCAGACGCCGTCTGGTGCCACTGGCTCCGGTGCGGGGGTTACCGCGAAGGCTGATACGCTGGGCGTCGTTGACGATGCTGGTGCCGATGCTGTTGTGCCTTCTGCTGTGTCTTCCCCCGCATCCGCAGTGGGTTCCGGTGAACCAGGCACCTTCGCGCTGCCGGTTATGGACGTTGACCATACGCGCAATGTGCTGGGTCTGGTCATTCTTGACTCCGGCGATTACGTGCATGGCGGCGGCTTCGGCACACCATCGCCCGCAGCGCTCGCCTTCCTGAACGCCGTGCCCGACCGTATCGGTGCGAAATCAATGGTGTTCCAGCACATGCCGATGCCCGAGTATTACAACGTGCTGAAGCCGGTGGCGGCCAACGCGGCGTTTGCCATGCAGGGCTATCGTTCGCACGCCGATACCTACTACGTGCTGGACGAATTGCAAACCCAGCCCGGCGGATATTTGGGAGAAGGCATATCCTGCCCTGATACGTCAGGCGAATTCGAATTGCTGCGCGAGGGGTATTTCGGCGTCGTAGCTGGTCATGATCATCGCAACGGTTTCGTCGGCGAACATGAGGGTCTGTTGCTTATCGCTACGCCAACCTGCGGATTCAATACGTACGGACCGGCTCCGGCCAAACGTGCCACGCGATTGATCGAATTTGATATCCGTCACCCTTACGAGCCGCGTACGCAATTGCTGGAGTTTGGCGAACTGGTGGGCAAGCCCAGTTCCAAACGCGCCTACACCTATGCGGTGAACCAGACCACGCCTGGCGAGGGTGAGGGCGATGATTTGCTGCGCAAGCCGTCGCTATGGAGTCAACTGTCCGGTTTATTCAGGTAACTGTTCCTGATAGAGGCGGAAAGCGGCGCGAAGTATTCGAGGTTTCGGTGGCCTTCCGCTGTGTTGGACGATTAGTGGCAGAAATCCCGCGTCTCTTTCGTTGTGACGCGGGATTTCTGCCGGTTGGGCTATCGGTTGGATTGACTGGTATGTTTCAGCGAACGGCTTTGACCAGTGCCTCGGTGAGGTACTTGCCGGCGGCCATCACCAGCGGCGCATAGCGGCGTCCGGGGGCGGCACCCATGCGGCCGGTCGGGCCGGAAATCGAGATGGCGGCGATGACCTGGCCGGAGGCGTTGCGGATCGGGGCGGAAATCGAGCACACGCCCTCTTCGCGTTCGTTCACGGACTCGGACCAGCCGCGCTTGCGTACGGCGGCCAGCTTGGTGGCGGTGAACTTGGCGTGGCGCAATCCCTGGTGCAGACGGTCGGAATCCTCCCAAGCCAGCAAAATCTGGGCCGCGGAACCGGCTTCCATCGACAGCATGGCACCCACCGGAATGGAATCACGTAGGCCGGAGGTGCGTTCCACAGCGGCGATGCACACGCGCTGATCGCCTTGGCGGCGGTAAATCTGCGCAGACTCGCCAGTGCGATCGAGCAGGGTCTGCAGGATCGGGCCGGCGGCGGTCAGCAGACGATCCTCGCCTGCTGCGGCGGCAAGTTCGGCGAAACGGGAGCCGAGTACGAATCGGCCATGCTGGTCGCGCAGTACGAAACGGTGGCGTTCCAGTGCAATAGCCAAACGATGTGCGGTCGGTCGAGCGAGACCGGTGGCGGCCACAAGCTGGCCCAGCGTAGACGGGCCGGATTCCAGTGCGTCAAGAATCTTTACAGTTTTATCAAGGACGCCAACGCCGGAATGGATTTCCCCATCGTCCTTGGCGGTGGTGTCTTCAACCGGCTCGGACTCGGTCAAGCTGTTGTTCAATGGCTCTTCTTGGGAATCAGTCATAATAAGGGCGATTATGCCATCTCACATAGTGAAATAGCAAATTGGGGAAGTGTCTCACAGGGTGGCCATGAAGTTGAAAGGGCGTTCGTGGATGCCGAAGAGACATGTCTGGAGCGGAACCGAGTCATGACTAGGTCATGTTCGAGTCGGGTCCGAGTCATATTGAGGCCGTCATTTGACCGTATCTCAATATCCGGCATGCTCATGGCCGGGCCCATCGCAAGCACATAGGCTAATACCACGAACAAGGCGCGAACACAATACCTCGCGCGGAATTTTTTGGAGGAATCACTATGGGAACGACACTGGCCGAGAAGGTCTGGGCCGATCATCTGGTGCGCAAGGGCAGCGACGGAGCCCCTGATTTGCTGTACATCGATCTGATGCTCATGCATGAGGTCACCAGCCCGCAGGCGTTTGAGGGCCTGCGCTTGGCCGGCCGCAAGCCGCGTCACGTGGATCAGCTCATTGCCACCGAGGATCACAACACGCCGACCGTTGATATCGATCGCCCGAACCCGGATGAGACGAGCGCGTTGCAGTTGACGACTTTGGAGAAGAACTGCAAGGAGTTCGGCGTGCGCCTGCACCCGCTGGGCGACGCCGATCAGGGCATCGTCCACGCGTTCGCCCCGATTCTGGGCCTGACCCAGCCGGGCATGACCATCGTGTGCGGTGATTCGCATACGTCGACGCACGGCGCGTTCGGCGCGCTGGCGTTCGGCATCGGCACTTCCGAAGTCGAACACGTGATGGCCACACAGACGCTGTCTCTGAAGCCGTTCAAGACCATGGCCGTCAACGTCAACGGCAAGCTGCCCGCGGACGCGACGGCCAAGGACATCATTCTGGCGATCATCGCCAAGATCGGCACCGGCGGCGGCCAGGGTTACGTGATCGAATACCGTGGTGAGGCGATTCGCAACCTCACCATGGACGAGCGCATGACCGTGTGCAACATGTCCATCGAGGCCGGTGCGCGTGCCGGCATGATCGCGCCGGACGAGACCACGTTCGAGTACCTGAAGGGCCGTCCGCACGCGCCGGAAGGCGAGCTGTGGGATCAGGCCGTGGCGTACTGGAAGACGCTGAAGACCGATGACGATGCCGTATTCGACAAGGTGGTGGATATTGACGCCACCAAGCTCGGTCCATATGTGACGTGGGGCACCAACCCCGGCCAAGGTCTGCCGATCACCGCCTCCGTGCCGGAGCCGGGCAAGATCGCCGACGCCACCAAGCGCGCCGCCGCCGAACGTGCGATTACATACATGGGTTTGAAGCCAGGCATGCCGATCAAGGACATCGCCGTGGACACCGTGTTCATTGGTTCGTGCACCAACGGTCGTATCGACGATTTGCGCCAGGCCGCCGCGATTATGAAGGGCCACCGCAAGGCCGAGAACATCCACCGCGTGCTCGTGGTGCCGGCCTCCTCCCGCGTGCGTTTGCAGGCGGAGAAGGAAGGCCTCGATAAGGTGTTCAAGGACTTTGGCGCCGAATGGCGTAACGCCGGCTGCTCGATGTGCCTGGGCATGAACCCGGACAAGCTGGTGCCGAACGAGCGCTCGATTTCCACTTCGAACCGTAACTTCGAGGGCCGCCAAGGCAAGGGCTCGCGCACGCATCTGGCGTCGCCGGCCGTAGCCGCCGCCACCGCCATCCGCGGCACAATCTCGTCTCCCGCCGATCTCTGAGTCAATACACGTGAGCCCCCTCTGACGAGGGGCTGTCAGTCGAAGACTGACTGGGGGAGAGATCCCCGAAAGGAAAATTGTTATGGAAAAACTCACCACACTGACCGGCGTGGGCGTGCCGCTGCGCCGCTCCAACGTCGATACCGACCAGATCATTCCCGCTGTGTTCTTGAAGCGCGTGACCAAGTCCGGCTTCGATGACGCCCTGTTCTACGCATGGCGCCGAGACCCGAACTTCGTGCTCAACAAGCCGGAATACGCCGGTAAGGGCCAGATTCTGGTCGCCGGCCCCGAATTCGGCATCGGCTCCTCCCGCGAGCACGCCGTGTGGGCGCTGCACGATTACGGTTTCCGCGTGGTCATCGCGCCGAGCTTCGCCGACATCTTCTACGGCAACACCGCCAAGAACGGCGTGCTGGCCGCGATTATGCCGCAGGAGTCCGTCGAACTCCTGTGGAAGCTACTGGAGGAAGAGCCTGGTCGTGAGATGACTGTCTCGCTGGAGACCCGCACTGTCACTTGCGGCGACGTGACCCTGCCGTTCGAGGTCAACGATTACGTGCGTTGGCGTCTGATGAACGGCTACGACGATATCGATCTGACGCTGCAGCACGAGGACGACATCGCCGCCTACGAAAAGATGCGCGCCGAAAAGTTCCCCTTCAAGCCCAAGACCATCCCCGCCAAACACTGGGCCGAAGAAAGAATCGAGTCCGCCCGCGAGCCTGAGGACGCAGACTGGACAGGGCCGTTGGCCGATCGAGGCATTATTTAGCCGCGATCGGCCTGCCGAGCTGCGACAGCAGCGAGGCCAGCATTGAGCCTCGCCGAAAGGCGAGTCCATAATTGCAGGCCCAGGGCCGTTGGCTCTGTGTCTGATTGAGATTATTGGGTCGCTCGCATCGCATCAAACAGAGGTCTCACTGGCTCTCGCCAGTGAGACCTTTTACGTATAGGGTCACTTCACGCAATCGTCTGGTTCCAATGCGGCAACTCGCTTAGCATCCCAAATACTTCCACCAACAACGCGAGAAAGTGCCATTCCCTCCTATCTCTTCTAGGGTGTGTTTGCACTATTTAAGTTTGCGCCAATATCACCGTACGAATCGTAGTATTCCAGACACGTACTTTGGCTGGGCAGCTCCGACGTTCATCATCTTTGTGGTAGCCAATGCCGCTTTCGCCATTATTTCGTTTGTCGGCGCGATGATGGGTTGAGTGTGCGTGTGCGCATGCAGGTTGGCTTATCGTTGAAGCATGAGTGATTTTGAGCCGTTTTACGATGTCAGCCGCAGCTACGAAGACAACTATGAGCAAGGGCCGTTCGGCGCGTTTGCCGAGGCGCTGAAGGATGGCAACGGTGCCGATGCCGCCGGAACCACCAGCGAGGGTGCCTCCGAGGGTGCCTTGGCCACCTTTTTGGGCCAGCCGGTCAACCTGCCTTTCGGCATTCCCGCAGGCCCGCTGCTCAACAGCCGTTTCACCACGGCCGCCTTCCGCATGGGCTTCGATCTGGCGACCTACAAAACCGTGCGTTCGCGCGCCTGGGGCTGCAACCCGTTCCCGAACGTGCTCGCCGTACACCCCAAGTCGGCGGACGGTTCACTAACACCGGGCAGCGCCGAACTGGACGAGGGCGTGCTCGCCGACACCAATTACGAGACTCCGATCTCCATCTCCAATAGCTTCGGCGTGCCCTCGCAAAGCCCGGATGCCTGGCAGCCGGACATGCGCGCCGCCATCGAGGCCGCCGGTCCCGGTCAAGTGCTGGTCCCGAGCTTCCAAGGCTCGCGTGTGGAGGGCATGAGCGAGGAGGAATACATCGCCGACCATGCCACTACCGCCCGCCTGGTCAAGGAGACCGGTGCCAAGCTCATGGTGATGAACACCAGCTGCCCCAACGAGGGCCACAACCGCCTGCTATGCCACAATCCGCTGCTCGTGGGCCGCATCACCGAGGCCGTGAAGCAGGAGATCGGCGACATCCCGCTGATGGTCAAGCTCGCCTACATCCCCAGCGACGACGCTCTGGAGCTTATGGTGCGTTCCACCGTGGGCCACGGCACCGTGCAGGGCTTCAGCACCATCAATACGATTTCCGCCAAACTGGTCGATGCCAATGGCAATCAGGCCCTGCCCGGCGCGGGCCGCGATCGCTCAGGCGTGTGCGGCAATGCGATTCGTGGCGCCGGCCTCGACATGGTCGCCCGTCTGGCCGCGATTCGTGAAAAGCTCGGGCTCGATTTCGCGATCAACGGCGTCGGCGGCGTGGTCTCGCCCGCCGACTACCAGGCGTACCGTGACGCCGGCGCGGACTCGGTGATGTCCGCAACCGGCGCGATGTGGGACGCCGAACTGGCCCACAAGATCAAGGCCAGCCGGTAAATCGGCTCCAAAAACAAGCAACAGCCTGTACGGGCCGTGATTCCCAGACGATTCCCAGACAGTGCCCATGTTGCATTGAAACTGTTGCTGTTATATGTAATCACGGCCGAACAAGCTGCATAACTTAACCTCTTTCTTCTTCTCTCCTTTCTCTCCCCGGCGCCCATCACGCCGGGGTTTCTTTTTTGCGGTGGGTACAGCCGTCTTACTCGGCCGCCGCCTTCATGGCCACGGCGCCGACGTAGTAGACCGGCTTGTCGAAGTTCGGCTGGAACAGGAAGTCCACGTTGGCGAGCTGGTCGATGGTGAAGCCGGCCTGAATCGCCATGGAAATCACGTTTGCCGCGCCGGAGATATCGGCCTTGGAACAGAACTGGCCGCCCTTGACCTTGCGGGTTTCCGGGTCCCAGGTCAGAATCGACGTGACTGGGGTGGTGGTGAGCATGAAGTCCGGGCGATAATCCTCGGTGAGCGAGGTCTCGCGGACTGTGAGCCCGCGGCGTTCGGCACCGGCGCGGGTCAGGCCGGAGGCGGCGAGCGAGAGATCGTACAGCTGCACGGCGGACGTGGCCTGCGTGCCCATGTACTTCACGGTCGGCGTCTCGATGTTGCGGCCCACCAGCAGGCCCTGGCGCACCGCGTTGGTGGCCAGCGGAATGTAATCGTGCTGGCCGGTGGGGTTGTAGAACACGGTGGCGGAGTCGCCGGCGGCGTACACGCCCGGCGCGGACGCCTGCATGTAGTCGTCGACCACGATCGCGCCGTTCGGCAGCATGTCCACCTTGCCCTTGAACAGGTCGGTGTTCGGCAGGAAGCCGACGGCCAGAATCGCCATTTCGGCCGTGTACTCGCCCTTTTCGGTGACCACAGTGACGGTGTCGTCGTCATTGTCGCGGAACTCGACCACCTTCTGGCCGAGCGCGAGCGTGACGCCGTGCTCCTCGAACGCGGCCGCCACCTGATCGGTGATGGTCTTATCGAAATTATTGGCCAGCGGGCGATCAAGGCCGTCGACCAGCGTGGTCTTGACGCCGGTGACGCTGAACTGCTCGGCGATTTCCGCGCCGATATAGCCCGACCCGATCACCACTGCCGACTTGGCGGTTTTCGCCTTTTCCTTGATGGCGATGGCGTGATCCCAGTTCTTGCACAGCAGCACATGCGGGCTGTCGATGCCGGGGATCGGCGGGATGACCGGGCGCGAGCCGGTGGTCACGACCAGTTTGTCGAAAGCGAGGGTCTGTTCGGCGGGGTCTCCGGCCTCGTCCAGCGCGCGGTAGGTGAGGGTTCTGGCGTCGAGGTCCACGGACGTCACGTCGGTGCGCATATGCATGGTCGCGCCGGCTTCGGCCAGAGCGGCAGGGGAGGAGTAGAACATTTTCTTCGGGTCGGATACGTGGTCGCCCACCCACAGGGCGATGCCGCAGGAGAGGAAGGACAGCGTACCGTTGCGCTCGAAAACATGGACGGTCCAATCGGGGTGCTCGGCGAGAATCGAGGTGGTGGCGAACGTGCCGGCGTGCGTGCAGCCGATGACGGCGACTGTGGTCATAAATGCTCCTTTGCTTGTGGCCATGGCGTCTGATGCCATTGCCCTGAATCGTAGCGCAGAAGTATGGAGAACGCCGTGGCGGCAAATGTGAGGAAGATCACGTTATCGGTTTGATTCGACGGGGGTATGGGATCCGTTGTGCACGGTGATCAAAGTTCGGCTGGGGTGCATTTCACGGAGTCGGCACATGGCTTATGGCAAACTGGACGGTAGCATTTTTTGAATCTTGATTGATTGAGGAGAGTGGCGTGGCTGAGAATCCGGATGACGTGTTGCATGTCGAGGGCGGCAAGCCTTTGAATGGCACGATCAAGGTGCGTGGCGCGAAGAACTTCGTGAGCAAGGCGATGGTCGCCGCGTTGCTGGCACCGGGCAAGTCGGTGCTGAAGAACGTGCCGGAGATTCGTGACGTGCATGTGGTGTCCGATTTGCTACGTCTGCACGGCGTGGACGTGGATGTGGACGGTGCGAACGGCATTGTGACCATCGACGCCTCGCGTGTGCAGCTGGCCGATGTGGCCGACGTGGATACACTGTCCGGTTCGTCGCGCATCCCGATCCTGTTTTCCGGCCCGCTCGTGCACCGTTTGGGTGAAGCGTTCATTCCCGCGTTGGGCGGCTGCGCGATTGGCGGACGTCCGATTGACTTCCATCTGGAGACGCTGCGCAAGCTGGGCGCCACGGTGGACAAGGAACACAAGGACGGCATCCACATCACCGCGCCCAACGGCCTGCACGGCGCGAAGATCCACCTGCCCTACCCGTCGGTGGGCGCCACCGAGCAGACTTTACTGGCGGCCGTGCTGGCCGAGGGCAAGACCGAACTGTCGGGCGCGGCCACTGAGCCGGAGATCATGGATCTGGTGTGCGTGCTGCAGAAGATGGGTGCAATCATTTCTGTGGACGTTGATCGCACCTTCCGCATCGAGGGTGTCAAGGAACTGCAGGGGTACACGCACACGTCGCTGACGGATCGCATCGAGGCGGCGTCCTGGGCGTCCGCCGCGCTCGCCACGCACGGTGACATTTTCGTCAAGGGTGCCACCCAGCCGGAGATGATCACGTTCCTCAACGTGTTCCGCAAGGTGGGCGGCAAATTCGAGGTGACGGACAAGGGCATTCGTTTCTGGCATCCGGGCGGGGACTTGAAGCCCGTGGCGATCGAGACGGACGTGCATCCCGGGTTCATGACCGACTGGCAGCAGCCGCTCGTGGTGGCCCTGACCCAGGCCAACGGCCTGTCGATCGTGCACGAGACCGTGTACGAGAACCGTTTCGGCTTCACCAAGCCGCTGGTCGAGATGGGTGCCACCATCCAGTTGTACCGCGAGTGCCTGGGCTCGCTGCCGTGCCGTTTCCGGCAGCGCAACTACAAGCATTCCGCCGTGATCTTCGGACCGACCCCGCTGACCGGACGCGACATCGACGTGCCGGACCTGCGTGGTGGGTTCAGCCATCTGATCGCGGCCTTGGCCGCGTCAGGCCCCTCGGACGTGCACGGCATCAGCCTGATCGACCGAGGCTACGCCGACTTCCGCGGCAAACTCGAAGCGTTGGGTGCCGACTTCGATTAATTCGGCCGTTCCTCGGCTCCCCTCTCTGAGGGGAGCCACAATTTTCTACAACAGCCCGTCCGCCTCGAGCGCGGCGGCCATGCGGTCGAAGCATTCCTCCAGTAGCGGGTAGGGCATGGCGAAGTTCATACGCACGCAACCGCGCCCGACCTCGCCGCATTCACGGCCGTCCGTCAACGCCACGTTGGCCTTCTTGAAGAAATAGTCGGCCGGGTCATCGATGCCCAGTGACGAGAAATCCAGCCACGCGATATACGTGCCCTGCGGCTCCACATAGCGCACCTTGGCGAATCTCGTGCGCATCTGCTCGTTGACCAGCGCGATATTGCGCTCGATATATGCCATCACGCCCTCGAACCATGCCGCGCCGCCGTCATAGGCCGCAGTGGTGGCTATGGCACCGATGGTGGCCGTCTGGTGCTCGGACCATTCCGCGTTCCTCATCCATAGTTCCAGATCGTCCGGATTGGTGAGAATCACCTGCGCGCACTTGGTGCCGGGAATGTTGAACGACTTCGAGGCTGAAGTGGAGGTGAAAGCCTGCATGGCCGTCTGCCGGTTGATTGAGGCGAATGGCACATGCGTGTGGCCTTGGTAGACGAACGGCGCGTGAATCTCATCGGAGAATATACGCACGTTGTACTTGGCGGCCAGATCGGACAATCGCAGCATTTCCTCGCGCGTCAATACCTTGCCGATCGGGTTGTGCGGGTTGCACAGCACGAAGGCATGGCAGCCGTTCGCGAACGCCTGCTCAATGGCGTCGAAATCGAACAGCCATTCATCATTGCGCCCGCTGCTCTCGCTGGCGCCCGCGCACAGCATCGGAATCTCAAGGACTTCCACGCCATACAGACGCGGCACACTCAGGAACGGCATATAGGCCGGAGTCGGTACCACGATGGAGTTGCCGGCGCGCACGATCTCGCGCAGGAACACTTCGAACGCCTCCAGCACGTCCGGCACCGGGCGGATGCACGTCGGATCCACATCCCAGCCGTAGCGGCGCTGCCATGCGGCGCACGAGCGGGCGACCTCCTTCTTCCACGGGTCGGGAATGTAGCCGAGCGCGCCACGTTCGGTGGCCTCTTCGATGGCTTCGGCCACGCATGGTGCCAGACCGTAATCCATCTCGGCGATGAATGCGCCGATGCAGCCGGGGTAGCGGGTCCATTTATCCGAACCGACCTGCTTCAGATCCTCGATGGTCGTCACGTCGATGTGATTGGCATCAAAGCAAGAGACGTCGGCGGTTGCGTTGCTCACAGTCGTTGACTGGGGAATGTTGTTCATGCTCATAACATGTCATTGTTCCCGGTGCAGAAGGGCTGCTCAACGGTCTGGCTCCCCGAAATCGTGATGGCGTTCGCAAGCTTGCTTATCGCTGTCCGACTACTTGGCACTCAAATATTTGAGTGACGTGCGCTCGAGCTCTTCGAGCAATGAACCGAGCGCGGGACGATGGTCGCCGGCACGAGTCACGATGCCGACCTCGCGCGCCGCAAAATCGTCGGCGATGGGACAGGCCACCAGATCGCCTTGCAGATTGATATGTGTATCGAGCGCCGGCACCAGCGAGACGCCCATGCCAACCTCGACCAGGTTCTGCGTGGCCCAGTAATCATCCGTGCAGTGGCGGATATCCGGCTTGAATCCGGCACGGGTGGCCAGTTTCACCAAATTTGCGCGGCAGGTGGGGCAGCCGGCGATCCAATGCTCGTCTTTGGCGGCGGACAGCGGCACGGGTTCGCCGGTCTCCTCGAATCGTTTGGCGATGTCGCTGGAGCGGCGGACCAACAATCGCATCGGATCGTAACCCAGCGACTGGAAGGTCAGATCGTCGCCGATGTGCAGGAAGTTCGGGATGCTGCTGTACCGGAACACGGCGGCGGCATCGGCCTTGCCTTGGGAAATCAGACCGATCGCCTCCGGCGGCTCCATCTGAATCAGGCTCAGCTCGATGTCCGTGAACATACTGAGCTTGACCACGGTACGGGCCGCGATAGTAGAGCAGATTGACGGTGGGGCCACCAAATGCAGGTGATCAAACCGATGATGCCGATAATCCTCGACTTCACGGGCCGCCCGCTCCAGCCGATCGGCGATGGCCTCGCCGTGGCGGGCGAGCATCGAACCGGTGGCGGTGAGTTCCACACCATGCGAGGTGCGTTGCACCAGAGTCGAACCGCACTGTGCCTCCAGCTTTTTGATCTGCTGGCTGATGGCCGGCTGCGACCAACCCGTGGCCTTGGCCGTGGCGGAGAACGAACCATACTGTTCGATTTGCCACAACGTGACCAATGATTGGGGGTTGAGCGTGGCCATAGGTACCTCTTTCGTGCCTTTTCGTGCCTTTTCGTGCGGTGATTCAATTATGGCCGGGCGGCAGGATGTGGCGTGCGCGCCGATCGTCAGTCCTCGAACTGCTTGGCGAGCGGAACCATCAGCACGGTGAGCACGGCGAACAGGGCGGTGGTGATGAACAGCACGATGGCGACCGGCATTTGGTCGTAGGCCCAGCCGTACACCATCTGGCCGAGCGGCTGGGCACACATGCTCACGGCCGCGGCCATGGACATCACTTTGCCGGCCATTGCCTCGGGCGTACTGAGCTGGATGGCGGGCACGACGATGAGATTCGTGAAGCAACTGGCGACCATCGTGCCGCAGGTGAATACGATCAGCACCACGAGTTTGGTCCATGCGTCGACCGGCAGCAGGAACACAATACCCTGTGGGACCATGGCCAGCGTAAGCGTCGCCATCAGCCCCGGCAGCCAGCGCATCGTGAGCTTGGCGGCGAACAGGCCGGCGATGAATGCGCCCGCCACGCCGGAAACGCCGATCAGGCCGTCGGCGATGCCGTAGACAGTGGCGTCGAAGCCGAGCACTGTACGAATCGTGTACGGGAAGCCGACGCCGGAATAGCCGATAAGCGCAAAGTTGAGCGCCGCCGCGAACAACAGCAGTCTGAACACGTTCGGCCGGTCCTTGATGAGGAATCGCACTCCTGCCTTGAGGTCTTCAAGTGGGGTGGGCAGCTCCTCGTCGCCGCGATCCGGGGCACCGAGGCGGATGAAGCATTCGAGCGCGGCTGCGCCGGCGAAGCTTGCGATGGCGATGATCATCATGAGACGGATGCCGAACATCGCATACAGCACGCCGCCGAGGAAGCTCGGCAGCAGACTGCTTAGTTGTTGGACCTGATTGATCACGGCCATGCCTTGGCGCATGGTGGCCGGGCCGTACTGCCGGAACATCTGGGGGAGTGCGGCCTGCACGGTCGGGGTTTCGAAGGCGCCGAGCACGGCGAGCAGCACCTGCATGGTGGCGATGGCTACGATATGGAAGCCCGTGGTGGCGAAGCGATGGCGCTCGCCAGCACGAGCACGGCGGAGATGGCGTCGAGCGCCACCATGATGGTGCGGCGGTTGACGCGATCGGCCAGCACGCCTCCGAACGGGGAGAGCAGGATGGTCGGCACGATGGAGATGGCCAGCACCGAGGCGAAGATGGTGGCTGAGCCGGTTTCGTCCAGCACCCACATCGACATCGCGAATCGTAGCATCACATTGCCGAACAGCGAGATGCCTTGTCCGGCGACCAGCAGCACGAAGTCGCGGGACAGCAGCGGGCGTTGGGTGGCGGTGCCGGCGATGTCATTCTCGGGTTTCACTGTGCTATTCATTCTGAGCCTTTCTCCGGCTCCCCTGCGAACGTCATCATGCCCTTCGCGGCGACCGTGATGAGCTCGTCATCGAAAATCGGCACGCCGATCGCGTCGAGCATGGTGGCCAAGCAGCGGATGCGATGCTCCATTTCGGGCAGGGTCACCGGGTAGAAATACGGCATCAGCCAATAATTCGGCAGCAACGAAAGCAGCTCTGCGGCCTCGCGCGGATACTCGGTGGGGATGGAGCCATCCTTGACGCCCGCCTCGATCAGCGGCAGGAAGCGTTCGGGCAGATGCTTGCTCCATACCTGCATATTCGCGGCGAACGAAACCGGATCGCTCAGCATCGGCATGGCGGCTCGCATGATCTGCACGTGGTCTTGCTTGGTCATCGAATGCCGCCATAGCACGCGGAACTTTTCGAGGGCGGTAAGGTCAGTGCGATTCATGACGGATTCGTTGAAGTCGTCCTGCACATTGTTGTCTCGGTTGATGAGCTCTTCGAGGATGGCTTCCTTGGATTTGAAGTGATGGTAGATCGCGCCTTTGGAGAGGTCGCCGAGCTCGTCCACGATGTTCTGGATGGAGGTGTGCTCATAGCCCTGGGCCATGAACAGCCGTTGTGCGGCGTCGAGGATGCGGGTGCGCGTCACCTCGGGGTGAGTGTTACGTGCCATGGTGGCCTCCCTACTGTGCTTGATGTTGCAGATCACTATAGATACCGACCGACGGTATGTATAGCGGTTTCGGCGAGCCTCCAACGATTCCGGCGATTGTCGCCTACCCTTTTTCGCTTGGTATCTTTCGGCTGTGTGCTTGCCCCCGCCAGCAGGGGCAGCATATAGGCATACCAGGGCGCAAGTGTCGCCGTTCTCAGTATCCTTAGAAGAATGAGTCCTGAAGCCTTAAGTGAACTGATTTCCAGCATTGCCCACAACCTCGTCGCCGCCGGCCAGGCCGGCGCGTTGACCGACGAGCTGATTCCGCCCGTCGACAAGCTCGCCGTGATGCGCCCGAAGGACCGTGCGCATGGCGACTGGGCCTCCAACATCGCCATGCAGCTGGCCAAGAAGGCCGGCATGAAGCCGCGCGATCTGGCCGAGCCGTTCGCCGCCGCGCTCGCTGAAGCCGACGGCATTGCCAAGGTCGAGGTGGCAGGCCCCGGCTTCATCAACATCACGCTTGACTCCGCCTCGGCCGCCGCCGTGGTGGACACCGTACTCGCCGCCGGTGCCGTGACCGACGCCGACAAGCATCTCAACAAGGTCAACGAATACGGCCGCAACGACCATCTGGGCGGCCAGACCCTGAATCTCGAGTTCGTCTCCGCCAACCCCACCGGTCCGATTCACATCGGCGGCACCCGTTGGGCTGCCGTCGGCGATGCCATGGCCCGCGTGCTCGAGGCCAACGGCGCCAAGGTGGTGCGCGAATACTACTTCAACGACCACGGCGAGCAGATCAACCGCTTCGCCAAGTCGCTGGTCGCCGCTTGGGCCGAGGCCAATAACTTGGGTGAGGCCGGCTACCAGACCGAAACCCCGTGCGACGGCTACAAGGGTGCCTACATCAACGAGATCGCCGCCCGTGTTCAGGCCGAAGCCGAGTCCGACGGCGTGGACCTGACCGCACTGGCCCACCAGGATCAGGGCCTGAACGATGACGGTGAACCGCTCGGCGAGGCCGATACCGAAGTGCGCGAGGAATTCCGCAAGCGCGCCGTACCGATGATGTTCGACGAGATTCAGAAGTCCATGAAGGACTTCCGCGTGAACTTCGACGTCTGGTTCCATGAAAACAGCCTGTACGCCGACGGCAAGGTCGACGCCGCCATCGAAGAGCTCAAGTCCCGCGGCGACATCTTCGACAAGGACGGCGCCACTGGTTTGAATCCACCAAGCACGGCGACGACAAGGACCGTGTGATCATCAAGTCCAATGGTGAGTTCGCCTACTTCGCCGCCGACATCGCCTACTACTGGGACAAGCGCCATCGCGCCGAAAACTCGGCCGACGTGGCCATCTACATGCTTGGCGCGGACCACCACGGCTACATCGGCCGCATGATGGCCATGTGCGCGGCCTTCGGCGATGAGCCCGGCAAGAACATGCAGATTCTCATCGGCCAGCTGGTCAACGTGATGAAGGACGGCAAGCCCGTGCGCATGTCCAAGCGCGCCGGCAACGTCGTGACCATCGACGACCTGGTCTCCGTGGTCGGCGTGGACGCCGCCCGCTACTCGCTGGCCCGCTCCGATTACAACCAGAACTTCGACATCGACTTGGCCCTGCTCGCCTCGCACACCAACGACAACCCGGTGTACTACGTGCAGTACGCGCACGCCCGCTCCAAGAACGTGGACCGCAACGCAGCCGCTGCCGGCATCAGCTACGAGGGTGCCGACCTGGCCCTGCTCGACACCGAGGCCGACGGCGAAGTGCTCGCCGCCCTCGCCCAATTCCCGAGCGTGCTCGCCACTGCGGCCGACGACCGCCAGCCGCACAAGGTGGCCCGTTACCTCGAAGAACTGGCCGCCACCTATCACAAGTGGTACAACGTAGAGCGCGTGGTGCCGATGGCCCTGACCGATCCGGAAACCCGTGGCGACGACGAGGCTCGCAAGGCCTTGGAGATTGCCAAGAACCCGGAGCCGGCCCGTGCCGCCGCCCGCCTGAAGCTCAATGACGCCGTCCAGCAGGTCATCGCCAACGGCCTCGACCTCCTCGGCGTCACCGCCCCCGAAAAGATGTGATTATGCCTATTTCTCCAATTTGGCCGGCCGCTACGGCTGTGAATGCCGAAGGCTCCATCGAATTTCATGGTCGTACCGCCGAATCGCTGCTTGACGAGTTCGGCTCGCCGCTCTATCTCATCGACACTGATGAAGTAGTCGCACGTGCTAGGCACTTCGTGCGCGCTGCCGCCGAAGCATTCAACACCTCCACTACGCACGTGAGCTTTGCCGGCAAGGCGTTCTTGTCCAAAGAAGTCGTGCGATTGGTCACCGAGGCCGGCATGTTTGTGGACACTTGCACGATGGGCGAGATGAAAATCGCCCTCGCCGCTGGCGTTCCCGGACGTCGTCTGGTGCTGCACGGCAACAACAAGTCCGATGAGGAAATCGCGCTGGCCATCGAACAGGGCTTCGCCAAAATCGTGATCGACGAGCCCGACGAGCCGGAGCGCGTTGCTGCCATCGCCCGCAAGCTCGGCAAACGCGCCCGTGTGATGCTGCGCGTCACCGTCGGTGTCCACGCCGGCGGCCACGAGTACATCTCCACTGCTCACGAGGACCAGAAGTTCGGCGTGCCGCTGCTGGCCGCCGGGGCCGACGCCGCCGTGCTCGACGTGCTGAACGACCTCAAAGACGTGACGCCTGCCGCTACCAACGCGCGTATCTCTGCGACGCATTCCCCGGAAAATGGCGCGGAAAAGACCGAGAAATCAGAGCGCGAGCTGCACTACGACGTCAAGTACCCGTACGACCTGAGCCACGAGGAAGTCTCCGACACAGACAAGGCGCTGGCCGCCGCGATGGAAGCCATTGCGGACGGTCCGTCCATCGCCGTGCTCAAGACCATCCTCGCCAACCAGGACGTACTCGAACTGGTCGGAGCCCACTCGCACATCGGCTCCAACATCCATGACGCGGACGCCTTCATTCAGGCGGCCAAGCGCATGATGCTGCTGCGCAAGACCCTGTGGGCCACCGACGCCTACATCCTGCCCGAAATCGACCTCGGCGGCGGCTACTCCGTGGCCTACACCGATGGCGAAGATTCAATGGACATTGACGTGGAACTCACTCGCTTGGCGGATGCGGTCAACAGCACCAACCGTGCGCTCGGCATGCCCGCCCCGGCCATCAGCTTCGAGCCCGGCCGCTACATCGTGGCGCCCGCCGGCGTAACCCTGTACCGCGTGGGCACCATCAAGCACGTGCACTTGTCCGATGCCAAAGACAGTGACGGCAACCCGATTGCCGAGCGCGTGTATGTGTCTGTGGATGGCGGCATGTCCGACAACATTCGCCCGGCACTCTACGGTGCCGACTACACCGCGCGTCTGGCGAATCGCACCGGTTCCGCTGAAACGATGCTTGCCCGTGTGTGCGGTATGCACTGCGAATCCGGCGACATCGTGGTTCACGAGGTGCAGTTGCCCGCCGATTTGAAGCGCGGTGACATTCTCGCCGTGCCGGTTACCGGCGCATACGGCCGCACCATGGCCAGCAACTACAACCAAGCGCTGATTCCGGCGGTGGTTGCTGTCAGCGAGTCCGGCGCGCACGTCATGCTCCGCCGCCAGACCGTAGACGACCTACTCAACCTCGACGTCAGCGAGTGATCGGCGTGCAGAGGCGAGCGCCTGACAGTCTGTAATGTGCGGCCAAATCCGTCATAATACGAAAAGGGCCGTCAGCTTTGATGAGTACTTTCGGTCTGCTGTCGGAAATAATCCGTAAAATAGCGGTGGGATATAGAAAACTTTTTGGAAGGACCCTGAATTGGCTCGCAACAACGAAACCCCGATTCGCGTAGGCCTGCTTGGTGCCGGCACCGTCGGCTCCCAGACCGCCCGCCTGATTGTCGAGCAGAAGGACGAACTGTCCGCTCGTATCGGCCGCCCGGTCGAACTGACCGGCGTCGCCTGCCTCGACCCGAAGGAAACTGAGAAGTTCCCGTGGATCGACCAGTCCATCGTCACCACCGATACTTTGAGCGTGGCCACCAACTCGGACATCGTCATCGAGCTCATCGGCGGCACCACCGTGGCCCGCAAGTTCGTGCTTGCCGCCATCGAATCCGGTGCTTCCGTGGTCACCGCCAACAAGGCGCTGCTGGCCAAGTACGGCCCGGAGATCTACTCCGCCGCCGAGGCCAAGGGCGTCGACATCTACTTCGAGGCCGCTGTGGGTGGCGCGATTCCGTTCCTGCGCCCGCTGCGCGAGTCCTTGGTCGGCGACAAGGTGACCAGCATGCTCGGCATCGTCAACGGCACCACCAACTACATCCTCGACGAGATGACCACCAAGGGTCTCCAGTTTGACGACGTGCTCAAGGACGCCCAGGCCAAGGGCTACGCCGAAGCCGATCCGACCGGCGACATCGAAGGCTACGATGCGGCCAACAAGGCGGCCATCATGGCCACGCTCGGCTTCCACACCAACGTGACCATCGATGATGTGTCCGTTGAGGGCATCACCAAGATCACCGCCGACGACATCGCCGCCGCCACCGCCGAGCACAAGGTCATCAAGCTGCTCGCCGTGGTCGAGAACGGCGAGGCCGGCGTCTCCGCCCGCGTCTACCCGGCCCTGATCGACGAGAACCACCCGCTGGCCTCCGTGCACGGCTCCTTCAACGCCGTGTTCGTCAAGGCCGAGGCCGCCGACGACCTCATGTTCTACGGCCGCGGCGCCGGCGGCGCTCCGACCGCCTCCGCCGTCGTGGGCGACGTGGTGACCGAAGCCCGCCACATTGCTGCTGGCTGCACCGGCCCGTCCATCCCGCTGTACAAGAATCTGCCGAAGGCTCCGATTACCGCCTCCAAGGCTGCATTCGCCGTGCGCTTCCTGATTCACGACAAGCCGGGCGTGCTGGCCGCCATCGCCGCTGAGTTCGCCAAGAACGGTGTCTCCATCAACGGTGTGAACCAGGACCTGAAGCCCACCATGACCGATCCCGGCTACGACGGCGAGATTCAGCAGTTGCGCGTCGTGACCCACCTGACCGACGAGGAAACCCTGCGCAACACCGTCAAGGCCGTGCAGGCGCTCGACTTCGTCACCGGCGACCCGTCCATCCTGCGCGTGCTGGACTGACAAGACCTAAGCTCCCTCTGATGAGGCGGTCGAACGGTGAAAGCTGAATACCCAAGCTCCCTCTGATGAGGGAGCTCCTTTTTAAGGAACAACCATGAATCCAATCTGCAATAGCGTTCACGTGCGCGTGCCCGCCACGTCCGCCAACCTCGGCTCCGGCTTCGATACCGTGGGTCTGGCGCTCGACTACCATGACGAGCTCACTTTCACGCTCAACGACGACCCGAACGACGGCATTGCCCACGTGATCATCCACGGCGAGGGTGCCGACGCCCTCCCATGCGACGAAACCCACCTCGTGGTCTCCACCTTCCGCCGTGCCTGTGCCACGTTCGGCCTCGGCCGACTCGGCTTCACGCTGGAAGCGACCAACAACATCCCTCAGGCTCGTGGCATGGGCTCTTCCGCCGAGGCCATTGTGGCCGGCATCGCCGCCGCCGCGGCCTTCGCCCAGACCGGTGACCTCAACCGTCCGGCCGTCTTCGATATGGCCGCCCAGATTGAAGGACACCCGGACAATGTGGCCCCGGCTGTGTTCGGTGGCCTGACCGTCTCTTGGGACTTCGAAACCGCGGAAGGCGTCGGCTCGGTCGCCGTTCCTGGTGGTGAACCGCTGCACGGCGGATTCCACGCCGTCAACTACCCGGTGGACCCGTCCATCACCGCCGCCGTGTTCGTGCCCGACTATGAGCTGTCCACTGAGAAGGCCCGTCAGGCGCTGCCTAGGGAACTGCCATACAAGGACGCCGTCTACAACGTGTCTCGCGTGGGTCTGCTGCCCGCTGCGATGAATCCCGTGGTGCTGGCTCAGGCCGCCCAGCAGGGCAAGTCCGGCGTCGCCGCTGCCCCGGCTCAGGATGCCGATACGTGCGCTTGCTCTGGCGGAACCCGTGAATCGGCGTTCGCCGACGAGCTTGCGGCCGCTCAGGCCCAGTCCAACGCGCTGCTGTTCACCGCCACGCAGGACAAACTGCACCAGCCGTATCGCGGTGCCCTGATGCCGCCGTCCACCGAGCTCATTGCGCTCTTCCGCTCCAAGGGCTATGCCGCCGCAGTCTCCGGTGCCGGCCCCTGCGTGCTCGTGCTGCATTACGGCAACGCCCGCGAAGCCATCGACCAGATCGCATCGGAGCAGCTTGCTTCCGGCCATTGGCGTGTGCTTCACCTGCCCATCAACACCGCCGGCGTCGAAATCGAGCGTCGCTAAGTCGAGGAGAAGGCTCCCGCTGGCGGGAGCTGGCCGCCGCAGGCGGTCTGAGGGTGGTCCGCCATACCGGCAGAGACCACCCTCAGTCTCACTTCGTTCGACAGCTCCCGCCAGCGGAGCATAAGGACTTAAGTCATGCCCATTCCACTAATTCTTGCTTCCAAGTCCAAGCCTCGCCGTGACGTGCTGTATTCGGCGGGTATCTGCCCCACAATTCGCGTCTCGCATGTGGATGAGCCTGCTGCGCTGGAAGCGGCCGCCCGTGAAGAAGGCGTCACCGTCGACGATTTGAGCATCAAGCAGCGCGTGATGATTCTGGCCGCGGCCAAGGCCGAGGCCGTTCATCGTGCGTATCGTGATGTGGCCGATACTGCCGCCGCTGCGACCGGTGACCGCGTGATCGCCTACCCGCTCAAGGCCAAGGAAATCAAGGATTCGGAACGCGAAGCTGCCGTCGAAGACTTGCGTGAAGCCGCCGCTGGCAAGCCCATTGACTATTCCAAGGCGGAAATCGCCACCACGCGCGACTTCTCCGGCATCGATATGCCGACCGTCACCGAACCCATCGCCACCGCTATTGCCGGACAGCCGGGACTGACCGAGGCGACAGTCGGCCCGCTGATTCTCGGCTGTGATTCGATGTTCCTCTTGGGCGGCGAATGCTACGGCAAGCCGCACAGCGAAGCCGTGGCCCGCGAACGACTGAAGCGCATGAGCGGCGCGACCGGTGAACTCTGGACCGGCCACTGCCTGATCGATTTCGCGACCGGACGTACCGTGCGCGGCGCAAGCCATGCCAAAGTCCATTTCGGCGAATTCACCGATGACGACATCGAACGGTACATCGTCACCGGCGAGCCGCTGGAAGTCGCCGGATCGTTCACGCTGGAAGGCTTCGGCGGCGCGTTCATCGACAGCATCGAGGGCGATCCGCACGGTATCATCGGCCTCAGCCTGCCGCTGGCCCGGCATCTGGCCGGCGAACTGGGCATCACGTGGACTGACCTGTGGAATGTCGGCCGTGGTGAACTGGAACCGGAAAGCAAGGCATCGGGCAACCAGCACGCTGGCATTCTGCCGCCGGTCGAAAACGTACACCAGCCCGGCGATGGCTGGGTGGACTGCGCCTGCGGCCGCAAGCATTGGGGCACCAACGGTGCTTCCGGTATTCTGCTGGCTCGTCGCGACCCGGTGAGTGGCAAGGTGACCCACGTGGTCATGCAACATCGCGCCGCGTGGAGCGCCGAAGGCGGCACGTGGGGTATTCCCGGCGGTGCCACCGCGGACGGCGAATCGCCCATCGAGGGCGCGCTGCGCGAAAGCTATGAGGAAGCCAACATCACTCCCGAAGACATCGAGGTAGTCGGCTCCTACCGCGAGGACCACGGCCCGTGGGCCTACACCACCGTGTTTGCCTTCGAAAAGCCCGGCCACACCGTCGAGCCCAAGGCAAACGACGACGAAAGCATGGAAATCTGCTGGGTCCCGATTGACGACGTGCCCAACCGCAAGCTCCTCACCGCTATGAAGACCGACTGGCCCCGCTTCGCCGCCCGCCTGGACGAGCTGGCCTGTGCTGGACATCGGTAGTGGTGTTGGCTGGGCCAATGTTTTGCCGATGAGTTTACTTGGGTAATGCCGTGTGAACCGCGTGTGGACCGGGACGGATTCTGCTGTCCCGGTTCGTCATTTCGTCTCTTTTGGGACAACCGGGACAGATTTCGCTGTCCCGGTTCGTCATTTTGCCTCTTTTTGGGCAACCGGGACAGAATCTCATTCACCTGACGCCCTATCGTGCGATGGTCGCCGTCGGGGAATGGCGGAATTCCGGGGTTTTGGATTTGCATATATCGGGTGTTCATGGAAGGGCCTGTCCCGGTTCGCCAAAAGAGGCCGAAATCCCGAACCGGGACAGCCGAATCTGTCCCGGTTCGTATGTCGATCGATTGACCCCGCCACCGGGACATCAACCGCGCATAGACAGGACGCTTCAATGCCTGGCGGGCATGACCATATCGGATGACACACGTTTCCTCGTGCGTTTCGCCACGACCTCCGCCCCAAGTCAGTGCGAAAATGGCATTTTTAGCGGTGTGGTCAGCTGTCGCATGCGGAAAATCCTAAATCAACCGCCGAAGAGACACATCGCCGACTCGGCGGAACTCGCTGGTCTGCGCGCAATGAGGAGTGTTGTGTCTGAATGCGATTCAGACAATGGTCGGCGTCAAATAGCGGTCTCCAGCCATTAATCATTGGTGATTGTGGACATTGAGCGGAGTAAACATTCTAGATGATTCAGGGATATGCCGAAAATCATATCGTTCAGAGAATGAAGTACCGCATCTCGGAGTAACTGACTGTCGACGTGCATGGTTTGAAATCTGATATCCACGCCCATCATGCCTAGCAAAATTACGGGAATGGGGTTCGGACTATTTCGCCTCAGCCAACCGGGAGCTTCCGAATGCTCAATGCTGTATGCACTTAGTGTGTGGAAACCAGCCAATCATTGACCAATGGCAGGCCGCAGTCGAAACCAGAAATATCCTCGCTCGCAGTCAGGTGCCGAGGCTCAGTGAAGTTGGTCACGTCCATATGGGATCACGCTCCAACAATTCATTCAGACGTAGGCCCATAGGTTCGTTTAATGCTGCGGTGAAATCATTCCACGCTTTACTGTTGAGCCGAATGATATGAGCTTCATGGATGTCCCGATCTGCGGCGGCGAGCAGATTCGATAATGCCCATTGCAACGAAGTCATGCCTTTGGACTCGGCCGCTTGGTCGATTCTGGAACGTTGCTCTTAGGTGAGTCTCATTTCAAAACGACTGTTCTTGTTATTCTCTGTAGTCATACTCCTGTTGTACGACTTTTGTACGGACACGATTGGTGTGTGCGGGATGTCGATTGCGATGGCCATGTGGGCTCCTTTGCTTGGTCTGTTCGATGTACAGGCGCGCAGCGCGCTGGTTCCCTGAACATACCGTGCGTGCGATTCGCATATCCAGCCGAACCGGCCTATGTGGTTCCAGCTCCCGAACCGGTCTTCCACTGTTCCTCGTCTTCTCGAGCAATGAACATCTGATATATGGATTGTCGCGTCGACTGCGTATCTCTAATCCTTGCGGATGAGGAGCGGGCCGGTAATCCAGAAAGGTTCATACCGCAGCCCGATGGTCGGCTGGGCGTTCGCTCCGTACGCTCGGGAGTATGAATACAGCAGCATCGCAATTGCAGCAGCCTCAGCCGGCGCCGGGACCGGCGGCTCAGCCTCAGCAGTCTCAGCAACCCCAACAGTTCCAGCAGCCGGCATCGCACACCCAGCAGTGGGCTCCGGTCATCGAGGCCCACGACCTGGTCATGGACTACACCGCCAGCATGGCCCGCGCACAGGCCGGGCACGGCGTCACCGGTGTGATGCCAGCCGGCACGGGAGCCGGTTATGCGTCGGCGAATTCCGCTGCGGCCGGACCGGGTGCCATTCAGGCCGGCCAGCCATCCCAGCCAGCCCAGCCCGGCTTCGCCATGCCGACCATGCACACGCTCGCCCTGAACCACGTGAACTTCACGCTCCGGGAGGGCGAGACGGTAGCCGTGATGGGCCCGTCCGGCTCCGGCAAATCCACTTTGCTGCACGCGCTCGCCGGCATCATTAAGCCGACCGCCGGCACCGTCATCTTCCGTGGTGCCGACCTGAGCCGCATGAGCGACGCCGAGCGCACCAAACTGCGCCGCAACGACTTCGGCTTCGTCTTCCAGTCCGGCCAGCTGCTGCCCGAACTGCCGGCGGTCGAAAACATCGCCCTGCCGATGATGCTTGACGGCATGCCCTACCGCACCGCCACCGACACGGCGATCCTGTGGCTGGAACGCATGGGATTGCGCGCGCTCGCCACGCACCGGCCGGGGGAGATGAGCGGCGGACAGATGCAGCGCATCGCCATCGCCCGTGCACTCGCCGTCAAACCTGCCGTGGTCTTCGCCGACGAGCCGACCGGCGCGCTCGACCAAGCCACCGGCCGCGAGGTCATGGGCATTCTCATGGCCGCCGCGCGGGACAACGGTTCCGCCGTGGTCGTCGTCACCCACGACCCCAACGTCGCTTCGTTCTGCGGCCGTACCGTAATGATGCAGGACGGCCGTCTGCACCAGACAGACGCCAACCCCAACTCCGCCCCCGCTGGCGGGGGCTGTCAGCCGCAGGCTGACTGGGGGTGGCCCGAGGGCGCTGAACCACCCTCAGCCTCGCTACGCTCGGCAGCTCCAGCCGGCGGGAGCGAAACCACCGCAGGAGGCGCGCGATGAGCACGTTCGCCCTCTGGCGGCTGTTTCACCGCCCCGGCTTGCGCGGCAGCGCCGGCCACACCTCGATGCTGGCAATCATCGCCTTCGCCGCAGCCACCACCATCTTCCTCACCGTGCTCGGCGGCGTACACGGTTTCATCTGGCGGGCTTCGGCCGATCATACCGTCGCCTGCGCGTTCGACTTCGGTGCCTGCCGGCCCGATACGGTGGCCGCGTGGAAACGGCAGATCAGCGACCCGACGAGCCTGGCCCAATTCTCCACCGCCTATGTGGCGTTGGCGGTATTCGCCTGCATGCTGCTCGTCGTGCCGTTCGTGGCGCTCGCCGGTTCCGCCGCACGACTGGCCGCATCCCGCCGCGACGCCCGTCTCGCCGCCCTGCGTCTGGCCGGCGCGACCACCGGTCAGGTGGTGCGTCTCACCGCGCTTGACGCCGCCGGACAGGCGCTGATCGGCGCGCTTATCGGCATTGCCGGCTATTGCGCCCTGATGCCGGCAGTCATGCTGATTCCCTTCCAGGAGCAGCGGTTCACCTTCGAACAGCTATGGGTCGGCCCGCTGGCGCTGGTAATCACCTTGGCGGGCGTGGCCATCTTGGCGCTGATATCGTCGCTGGTCACCTTGCGCCGCGTGGCAATCACCCCATTGGGTGTCACCTCGCGCACCGCCACCGCATTGCCCTCAGGCACCCGTATGGTGCTGTTCGTGGTAGTCGTGGTGGTGGCCATGATCGTCTTCAAGAACCCGGCCATGCTGGCTCAGGCCGGCCAGGCGGTGATGTACGGCGTGATCAATCGGTTTCATGCTGCTGTGCTTCGCGCTGGTGAATCTTATCGGCACGTGGGTGATCACCGCTCGCGCCAAGGCCAAGGCCAAAGCGCCCCCAAGGATGCGGCCACGATGATTGCCATGCGCCGTATTCTCGACAACCCTAAGCGCGCCTGGCGCAATGTGTCCGGCATTGCGTTGGCCGTGTTTATCGCCGGCATCACGTCGATCTGCGGATTCTTCGGATCGGCCGCCGTGGTCGATGACGCCAACGACCCGTTCACCGTGTTCATTCGCGACATCGGCACCGGCGGCATTCTGACGCTCGTGTTCGCCGCTGTGCTTGCCGCGGTCAGCTCCGGTGTGATGCAGGCCGGCAGCGTGTACGATCAGGCCGGCGAATATCGCATGCTGGTGTTGGAGGGCACTGATGTCAAGACCTTGAACCGTGCGCGATTCATCGAGGTACTCACCCCGCTCAACATCGTGGTGATCGTGGCCGGCGGCTGTTCCATGCTGCTTATGGCCCCTCTGTTCGCCGCTTCGATGACCGAACCGGCCACGCTGGCCAGCTTCTTCGGCGGGCTTGTGCTGTGCTATGCGCTGGTTTCGGTGGGTGCGTTCGCGTCCAATCGGGTGGCCGCCAGCTTGAATCTGGCCGATTATCGGGCTGATGACTGAGGTGGTACGGTACTTTCCCGGGTGACGACACTGGTGGGGAGGATGACGTGCATATCACCCTGATTGCCCTTGCGGCTGTCGATGATCATCTGCACGGCGCGTTGGGCTATTTCGCTGAACGGCTGATGCACGCTGGTCAGGGAGGGCATGAGTTGGCCGGCGGGGAAAATGTCGTCGAACCCCATGACGGACAATTGCTTTGGCAACGCGATCTCATGCTCTCGTGCGGCACGATACGTGCTTACCGCAGATAAGTCGTTGCAGCAGAAAATCGCGGTGGGTCGGTCGGTGAGTTCCAGCAGCCGGCAGGCTGCTTCATAGCTTGTTTCGGCGGGGAAGTAGTCGCCCTGTTCGATATAGGACTCCGGCAGATCCACCCCGGCCTGTTGCAGAGCGGCGGTGAATCCGCTATAGCGCGCGATGCTGGTCTGTAGGTTCGCCGGCCCCCGGATAACGGCGATGCGTCGATGGCCGAGCGACAGCAGGTGTTTGCCGGCTTGGTATCCTGCGGTCCAGTTATCGATGGACACGCTCATCACATCCGAATCGACGGTATCGATTGGGTCGATGATGACCACGGGAATACTGCGCGATTTCAACAAAGACTTCGCTTGAGTGGTCAGACCGCCCATCTGCTGCATAATCACGGCCTTGGGGATTTCTATCGATGATGCCGCGGAAACAGTCTTCCGTGGCATCGCCATGGTTGGTCTGGGTGACCGTGATGGCGAGGCCCGCCTGCTGCGCCCAGTATGAGGCGTATTTGATGAGTTCCATCGTGCCGTTGTGCTCAATGTATTCGACGACGAGCTCTATGGTGGGGGGAGAGTTTGGTGTTGACCAGAGGCCTTGAGTAACCGTGATCTTTGAGGATTTGCTCGACTTGTCTCCGCGTCTCGTCGGAAATGCCTGGCCTGCCATTGATGACTTTGGAAACAGTGGATGCGGATACGCCGGCGATTTTTGCGAGCTCGCCGACCTTGAGCTTGTGGGTGGATGTATCGTTAGCCATCGGTGCTTCCCTCTTGGATATTCGCCGTTCAATTACTGAGACGATTTCGTTGATGTTCCCACCATTATGGCGCATTGTGCCGTAACAATTCCGTGTTTTCTTGCCCTTTGTCCGGCCTTGAATAAAAATTTTCGCAAACAGGCTTGCAAATTTCTTTATTCGGACGTACGATATAGCCGTTGGTTCACACCAGGCAAAGGAGCCCGAACACATGAGTACCATCACCAAAGTTAAGACGTATGACTTCCGATTCCCCACTTCAACGACGCTTTCCGGCTCGGATGCAATGAACCCCGATCCGGATTATTCCTCTGCGTACGTGGAGATTTCCACCAGCGCAGACGACGGCATCACGGGTGTGGGATTCGTGTTCACCATCGGCCGTGGCAACGACGTGGTTTGCAAGGCCATCGAATCGATGTCGCAGGTGCTGATTGGGCGCAACACCGAGGAACTGCTCGACAACATGCGCATTGCATGGGACCTGTTCGTGCATGATTCCCAGCTGCGTTGGCTTGGCCCTGAAAAGGGCGTGGAGCATATGGCCATCGGCGCGGTGCTCTCCGCGTTGTGGGATA
>ENA-OQJR01000055-OQJR01000055.1-human-gut-metagenome-genome-assembly--contig:-NODE-55-length-29022-cov-4.596124_pt1 | contig 29022 bp, 28 predicted proteins | sample MGYA00242614_ERZ504781 | MGnify/ENA primary metagenome ERZ504781 (study PRJEB26092, sample SAMD00036365) | human gut metagenome | host: Homo sapiens | study: EMG produced TPA metagenomics assembly of...
ATCCACGATTTCCTGACCGTTGGAGCAGATGGTGCAGCTTGCACCATTGGCTTCCAGCAGCATTTCCAGAATTTCGGCGTTGATGGCGTTATCCTCGGCGCAGAGGAACTTCATGCCGGACAGAGGATAATCAAGATCTGTCGGGATTTTCTTTGCTTCCAGTTTCTTAAACTGTTCTACCTGTTTTAACTGTCTGCGGATATATCCATCATACTTGATGTTAATGTCAACCTGTTCCTGTACATCCCATGGCAGCTCCGGACGTTCTTTATCAAGTGGTTTGATTGCTTCATAAGAAAGTTCCGGACGGCGGATCAGTTCTGCCAGAGTGGTTCCGGATTTCAGCGGTGTGCTGTTATAGCTTTCCAGAAGGGTCTGAACCTCTTTGTTTGCTCCGATATTTGTATGTTCTACTCTGCTGATCTCTGTTTTTATCTGTTCTTCTTTCGTAAGGATTTTCTGATAATCCTCTTCACTGATGAGCCCTGCCTGATATCCCTTTTTACGAAGTCTCAGATCCGCATTGTCCTGTCGGAGAAGTAATCTGTACTCCGCTCTGCTGGTCATCATTCTGTATGGCTCATGGTTTTCTTTTGTTACCAGATCATCAATAAGAACACCAATATAAGCCTCAGAACGGTCAAGAATCAGCTGTTCCTGACCTTTAACTTCCAGAGCAGCATTAATTCCTGCGATCAGTCCCTGCGCCGCTGCTTCTTCATACCCTGAGCTTCCGTTAAACTGACCGCCGCTGAACAGTCCTTTGATTTTCTTAAATTCCAGTGTAGGATATAACTGACGTGGATTAATACAGTCATATTCGATGGCATATGCATTTTTTACGATTTTTGCATGTTCCAGTCCCGGTACGGAATGATACATTTCTTCCTGCACATCTTCCGGCAGAGAGCTGGACATTCCACCAATATACATCTCATTTGTATAGAGACCTTCCGGCTCAATAAATACCTGATGACGATTCTTATCTGCAAAACGGACTACTTTATCTTCAATTGACGGGCAATAACGCGGACCGGTTCCTTCGATCATACCGGAATACAATGGAGAACGGTCAAGGTTTGCACGAATGATCTCATGAGTTTTCTCATTTGTATATGTCAGCCAGCAGGATTTCTGCTCTATCTGAACATCTTCCGGATTAGTTGAGAATGAAAATGGTACAACTCTCTCATCTCCAAACTGTTCCTCCATTTTACTGTAGTCAATTGTATTTCCGGCAATACGGGCAGGTGTTCCTGTTTTAAAACGGAACATTTCAATTCCCAGCTCTTTCAGAGAATCAGTCAGGTAGTTGGCTGCCTGCAGTCCGTTTGGTCCTGTATAATTACTTACATCACCGTAAATACATCTTGCTTTTAAATAAGTTCCTGTACAGAGGACCACTGCTTTACAGTTATAAGTTGCACCGGAATATGTTTTTACCCCTGTAATCTTTCCGTCCTCGACCAGAAGTTTTGTTACTTCTCCCTGTTTAATAGTCAGATTAGGTGTATTTTCAAGCGTTTTTCTCATTTCATTGCTGTATGCCTGTTTGTCAGCCTGCGCACGTAAGGAGTGCACTGCAGGTCCTTTGGAACAGTTAAGCATTTTGGACTGGATAAAGGTCTTGTCAATATTTTTTCCCATTTCACCGCCCAGGGCATCAAGCTCTCTTACCAGATGGCCTTTAGAACTGCCGCCTACGTTCGGGTTACATGGCATTAATGCGATACTGTCTACACTTACAGTAAACATCACTGTATTCAGGCCCAGGCGCGCGCCCGCAAGTGCTGCTTCACATCCGGCATGACCGGCACCGACTACAACAATATCATAATCTTCTACTAACGTTCTCATTTTGTCTCCTTTTATTTTACAACTGCTCATCCTATTCTTTCAAAAATCGCCGAAGGCGATTTTTTGATTTTTATTTACCCATGCAAAACTTACTGAATATCTCATTTACCAGATCTTCACCAACAGACTCTCCGAGGATTTTACCCAGATTTTCATATGCATTCATAAGATCTATAGAAAAGAAATCTTCCGGCATTCCCATTTCGATACTGTTTCTGACCAGATCAAGGCTTCTGTCAGCCTCTTCCAGTGCTGCTTTATGACGGGCATTTGTAATATATACCTCATCATTAAAGGAAATCTCTCCTCCAAAAAACATTTCTTTAATCTGTTCTTCCAGTTCTGTAATGCCTTTTTCTTCTTTTGCAGAAATCGGAATTACCGGATGTCCTGTTTTTTCTTTCAGGATTTCCGGCTGGATTTCCGGCTGAAGATCAGTTTTATTATACAGGATAATCGCCTTTTTTCCAGTAAGCATTTCCATGATTTCTTCATCATTTTCGTCAAGCGGAACAGAAGAATCCACTACATAAAGAATCAGATCTGCTTTCTGTGCCATTTCTCTGGCTCTGTCTACCCCTATTTTTTCCACAATATCCTTTGTTTCCCGGATTCCGGCTGTATCAATAATCTTCAGAGATATTCCATGAAGTGTGATATATTCCTCCAGAATGTCTCTGGTCGTTCCTGCAATATCTGTCACAATAGCCCTGTTTTCTCCGATCAGAAGATTTAACAGTGAGGATTTTCCGGCATTTGGTTTTCCGAGGATAACTGTCTGGATTCCCTCCTGGATCATCTTTCCGTCAGAAGAAGTTTTCAACAGGCGCTTCACTTCTTTCTGTTCATTATCCACAACTTCCAGAAGTTCCTGGGGATATCCATCCAGACTGATATGTTCCGGATCATCCAGTGCCGATTCTATATATGCAATGTGATAAATCAGCTTTTCTCTGATATCTCGGATTGCTTTCTGCACAGAACCTCTTAACTGATCCATGGAACTGCGAAGCGCATATTCATTTTTCGCCTGTATAACATCCATAACAGCCTCTGCCTGGGACAGATCCATCCGTCCGTTCAGGAAGGCACGTTTGGTAAATTCTCCTGGTTCTGCAATTTCGGCACCATTTTTCAGCACTGTATCCAAAACCCTCTGCATAGCATATACACCACCATGACAGTCTATTTCTACTGTATCTTCTCCTGTAAAAGTCCTCGGTGCATGCATGATCATTACCAGAACCTCATCAATCAGTTCCTCTCCATCATAAATATATCCATAATGAATGGTATGAGTCGGAACTTCTTTTATTTTTTCTTCCCGCCTTTTGATCTGTAGATACGGGAAATCACATCCATGGCATTCTCGCCGCTGATACGGATGATTCCGATTCCGGACGCACTCATGGCTGTGGAAATTGCTGCGATTGTTGTTTCCATTTTTTTCTCCTCACTTGCCTGTTCTATAATAGTTCCGCCCCTGCGGAACAGTAGACTGTTACAATAATTCTGTCATCTTATATACATAACAGGAAAATCACACTGACTACTGTTATTTTTTTCTGCAAGTGTGTAATCTCTCTGGTATATATACAAGACTTTCCGTAAAATAAAAATGTTACTCCAGGCAAAAGTACACACGCAAAGTTACGTGTTATTCACGCTTTCACCTAGAATAACATTCTTTTTTCATATCTGCAATGAAGCAGTCATATTATTAATTTCTTTTTAATTTTACCACTACATGACGGTAAGGCTCTTCACCCTCACTGACTGTCTCAACGAATTTATTTCCCTGAAGAGCAGAATGGATAATTCTTCTCTCATAAGGATTCATTGGCTCAAGAATAACCGGCTTACGGGTTTTTCTTACTTTATAAGCAATACCTCTTGCAAGGTTCTCAAGAGTTTCTTTACGGCGCTTGCGGTAATCTTCTGTATCAAGTTTTACACGAATGTAATTTGATTTACCTTTATTTACCACAAGACTCGTCAGATACTGAAGAGAATCCAGAGTCTGGCCTCTCTTGCCGATAAGGATTCCCATATCTTCACCTTCAAAGTCAACTTCCAGACTTCCGTCCGTTGTGTTATATTCAGATGTAATCTCTACTTCTCCAAGATTCATGGACGCAAATACATCACGAAGGAATACCTTTGCTCTGTTTTCTACTTCTTTAATCTCTTCCGGATCTGTAAGGATCTCAACAGGCTTTGCCGATTTTACCGGTTTAGCCGTCTTTTCTCTGATTTGTTTCTCTTTTGGCTCTCTGAATTCTCTCGGCTGTTTTTCTTTTGCAGCCCTTTCCTTTACAGGTTTTGGCTGTCTTGGTTTCTCAGAAACAGCTTTCGGCTCTTTGATTTCTTTCTTTACCGGTTTTATAGCTTCCGTTTTCTTTTCTTCCTGAACCGGGGCTTCCTCTTTGAAGGAATCGAGTTTCACTGTCTCTACGATCTCCTTCATTTCTTCTTCCTCAGAAACCGGCTCAATCTTACGAACCTTAATTACTGCAGGCTTGCTTCCGATTCCGAAAAATCCGTTGCTGCCTTCACTTATTACCTGAATCTCAAGCTGGTCACTGGATACGCCAAGCTCGATACATGCTTTTGTAATTGCTTCACTCTTTGTTTTCGCTGAAAACTGGATATAATCCTCCATGCCAACCCCTCCGTTCCTGACTACTTCTTCTTATTACGCTCATCAAATGCTTTTACCAGATTGGCCTTTGCAGTAATGCTGCCAGGTTTTGCATTCGCAGCGTCTTTGTAAGCTTCTTCAACCTTCTTGGCTCTTGTCTCAACATTTGTATTGCTGCTGCCTTTTTCAATCTTATTGATATTCTTGGCGCTCTGATGGGCCTGATTTGTAATCTTCTGAGGTGGAAGTCCCGCTTTCTCACGCTTCTTTTCCATCTTCTTCATATTCTCACTGATCAGGTCTTCAATCTGGATCTTATCCATCTTTTTATTGATAACAACCTGCTGCACACTTCTTACTGCTGCACTTGCTACCCAGTAAATACCAAGACCTACCGGGAATGTGAAACAGAATACTGCTGACATCAGTGGCATTACCATATTCATTGTCTTCATGGAATTCATCATTGCGTCCTGCTGTGAATCACCACCCTGCTGTGCTGCCTGAGGCATCAGCTTTATGCTGAGTGTCTGTGTAGCCCACGCAAGAATCGGGATAAGAATCGCAACGATAGCAAGAAGAACAGATCCACCTACAAAAGCTGCTTTAATATAAGTCAGTGGCTGATCAGCGATATTCAGACCAAAGAAATTCTGCACATGTGAAATCTCTTTTGCAGTGCTGTTCAGTGTATCAGTAAATCCTGCAAACTGGCTTGTCTCAGCAAGTGTTTTCCACTGAGAAGGTGATAATGCATACAAAAAGTCTGTGACTGAATTACTTGTAGCTTTACTTCCATCCATAATAAGCTGAACTCTTGTCATCTTATTATCTGTGATAAACTGCTGAAGGATATCTGTATATCCGTTTACACCTGTAATACTGGTAACTGCAGATGCAAGGATATCCCTTACACTTCCTACATATGCCGGAATTTTATAAATTACCTGATATAAGGCCATCAAAATAGGGAACTGGATTGCAAGCTGTACACAGCTTCCTGTAGGAGATACGCCGTATTTCTGATATACAGCCTGTGTTTCCTCCTGCATTTTCTGCATTGCAGCAGTATCGTTGTTTTTTCCCTTGTACTTCTTTTGAATTTTCTGAAGTTCCGGCTGCATGATCGCACTCAGCTTAGAGAATTTCTGCTGTTTAATCTGCAGTGGGGTCATAAGAGCATAAATAAGGATACTGAAGATGATAATACAAAGACCGATATTCTGAATTCCAAAGATATTCAGCAATCTGTAAATACCATCCATGATCCATCCCATAACGGTCGCAAGCTGACCAATGATAGGAGTGCTGCTCTTTGTCGCTAAAATCATTTCCAAGTTCATTTCCTCCTAGAATCCATAAATGACAGGAGGTTCCTTCGATCGATCAATATTCAATTTTCAAGTACATTCCTGTCTTTACGGTACAGGGTCATAGCCTCCATGGGAAAAAGGATTACAGCGAAGTATCCTCCATACCGCAAGAAGACCACCCTTTAATGCACCATATTTTTCGATTGCTTCTAAACCATATTGAGAACATGTGGGAATATAAGGACATTTTGTTCTCTTCATCGGTGACAAATACTTTTGATAGAGTTTAATTATTCTGATCAGAAACTTCTTTATCATTGTTCTTACCTGCTATGCAGTGCTTTCCCGCAAGATGCATCAGTGCACTTTCTATCTCATGATAGGTTCTGTCTTTTGCCTGGGGACGTGCAACTACTACAATATCCAAACCATTTTCAAATTCCGCTTCATTTAACCGATAACTTTCTCTTATCAATCTGGTGAGTCTGTGGCGGACCACACTATTCCCTACTTTTTTACTTACTGATATTCCCAGACGATTCTTCATGTACTGATTTTTCAGTACGTACATCACCAGATACCGATTACCTTTTGATGTTCCATGTTTATATACTTTTTGAAAATCTTGATTTTTTTTAAGGACTCTGATCTTTGCATAGAATCCCCTTTCATAATCTCTTTTTTAAGAGAAGAAAAGACCACATAACTGCGGTCTTATTCTTAGGCTGATAAATGCTTTCTTCCTTTTAATCTTCTGGCAGCTAATACTTTACGACCACCTTTTGTACTCATACGAGCTCTGAAACCATGAACTTTCGCTCTGGATCTCTTTTTTGGCTGAAATGTCATTTTCATAGGTAAAGCACCTCCTTTATCTATTATCCATGTTAAATTTTGTAACTTTTTAAGTATGACAGACACCGGATTCTACAGCTCTCCTGCCCGCCAACTTTACTTATTAGAACATCATTTCAATTATATTCATAAAGGGTGGATTCGTCAAGTATTATTTACACAAAGATTTAAATGGTTTTTTATGCCATTGTGGATTACATAATTGGTTTACGTAATATTATCCACATTTTGTGGATAACTTGTGGATAACTTGTGGAATACCTATATATCTTTCCACTTTCTCCTGTCTATTTTACACATATCTTCAAAAAAATGCTTTTATTTCTACTTTTCTTACTGTGCATAAAATTATCCCCATTTTTTATCGTTTTTAAAAGAATAACGTCACATTATGGTAACCGGAATTGGCTTTTCCACTGTTATCCACACTAATCCACATAAAAAGTGGGGATAACTTTTTTCCACATTTCCCTCAAATATACATTGCGAAAACAGGCATTTTATTATAATATATATAAGGATATTTATGTCTTTTTTAAGAATACGGTCAGAGTTTGTGGAAAACTCAATATTATCAATACACACTAATATAGAAGTAATACGAACCGGGAGAACCAGAAAATGAACAAAGTTGTGGAAAAATGGGACGAAATCCTGCAAATCGTCAAGACAGAACATGATCTGTCCGACGTTTCTTTTAATACCTGGCTAAAACCACTTACTGTTTACGAAGTAGTTGACAATGTTGTCACTATTATCGTGCCTTCAGAGCAGGTAGGTCTCAATTATATAAGTAAAAAATACAAACTTCCACTTCAGGTAACGATCAGTGAAGTTACCGGAATGGAAAACTGTGACATCAATTTCATATTGCCGGAAGATGTTCCGAAAAAAGAAGAAGTTTCTCCAAAAGCGCAGTCTCAGGACGCACGCTGCGAGGAAGCTCATTTGAATCCAAAATACACTTTTGATACCTTTGTAGTCGGAAGCAATAATAAATTTGCCCAGGCCGCAGCTCTTGCAGTTGCCGAATCCCCGGGTGATACCTACAATCCACTCTTTATCTATGGCGGTGCAGGTCTGGGAAAAACTCATCTGATGCATTCTATTGCTCATTTCATTATTGATCATGATGAAAACAGCAAAGTACTTTACGTTACCAGTGAAGAGTTTACCAACGAACTGATCGAAACAATCCGTAATGGAAATAACTCGGCAATGACCAAGTTTCGTGAAAAATACAGAAACATTGATGTTCTTCTTGTCGATGATATTCAGTTTATTATAGGAAAGGAATCTACACAGGAAGAATTTTTCCATACCTTTAACAGCCTGCACAGTGCCAAAAAACAGATTATTATTTCGTCAGATAAACCTCCAAAAGATATGGAAATCCTGGAAGAACGTTTCCGTTCACGATTTGAATGGGGCCTGATCGCAGATATCACACTGCCGGATTACGAAACCCGAATGGCAATTCTTCATAAGAAGGAAGAAATGGATGGATATGATATTAACGAGGAAGTAATCAAATACATTGCAAACAATATTAAATCCAATATCCGCGAACTGGAAGGCGCGATCAACAAGGTGATGGCTTTTGCCAAACTTGAAAAAAAGGAAGTTACACTTGAACTTGCCGAACAGGCGTTAAAGGATATTATTTCCCCTGATGAAAAGAAAGTCATCACGCCGGATTATATTATTTCCATGGTTGCTGAACATTTTGATGTTACAGTGGATGACCTCTGTGGAAATAAGCGTAACTCCAAAATTGTAACCCCCGCCAGATTGCTATGTATTTATGCAGAGAAATCATCTCAACTCCGCTGAAATCTATCGGAAAATGTCTTGGAAATCGTGATCATACTACCATTATGCACGGCATCGACAAAATTGAAAAAGAAATCAACAACGATGAAAACCTTAAAAACACCATTGAAACTTTAAAGAAAAAAATTAATCCACAGGGATGAGGATAACTGACTGTATAACATGTGTATAAGATGTTGATTGAATGTGTATAAGTGTGTATAACTTTTCGCCGCTTTTTGGGCGCTTCGGTTATACACAAGTTATACACATACTTTAAGCACACCTTTACACGAAGTTATCCATATCCGAACTCCTTGAAAAATCAACTTTCAATGGAGTTTTTCACATATTCACATCCCCTACGGCGGCGACGACGAATTCCTTTTATATATTTATCTATAAAAAACCACATCACCCAAGAAAGGAAGTTATACACATTATGAAAATCATTTGCCAGAAAATCAACTTGCTCAAAAGTGTAAACATCTCACTGAAAGCAGTTCCCTCTAAAACAACAATGCCAATTCTGGAATGTATTCTGATTGATGCTACTACAAACCAGATCAAATTTACTACTAATGATATGGAACTCGGTATAGAAACAATTGTTGATGGAACCATTGAAGAAAAAGGAATCATTGCGCTGGATGCAAAAATTTTCTATGAAATCATTCGTCGACTGCCAGACAATACGGTAACTATTAAAACAGATGAGAAACTTACTGCCACCATTACCTGTGAGAAAGCAAAATTCACGATACCTGGTAAATCCGGAGAAGATTTTGCATATCTCCCACTGATTGAGAAAGAAGAAAGTCTTACTATCTCTCAATTCACATTAAAAGAGATGATTAGACAGACTATTTTTTCAATTGCCTCCAATGAAACCAATAAGCTGATGACCGGTGAACTTTTTGAAATCAAAAATAACTACCTGAAAATAGTATCTCTCGATGGACATCGTATTGCGATCAGACGTATGGAACTGAAAAAAGATTATGCTGACCGCAAAGTGGTGGTACCTGGCAAAACACTTAATGAGATCAGTAAGATTTTATCCGGTGAAATTGATGATATTGTAAATATTTATTTCTCAAAAAATCATATTTTATTTGAGTTTGACCAGACTATTGTTGTTTCCAGATTAATCGATGGAGAATATTTCCGTATTGATCAGATGCTTTCCAGCGATTACGAAACCAAAATTAAAATTAATAAAAAAGAATTTCTGGACTGTATCGACAGAGCCACTCTGTTGGTAAGAGAGGGAGAAAAGAAACCGATCATTATTGAAATTACAGATAATTCTATGGAATTACGTATTGATTCTGCAATGGGTTCCATGAATGAAAATATTGATATTGATAAAGAGGGCAAAGATATCCTTATTGGCTTTAATCCAAGATTTCTGATCGATGCACTCAAAGTAATTGATGATGAAACAATCAGTATCTACCTCGTAAATCCAAAAGCACCATGTTTTATCAGGGATGACGAGGAAAATTACACATATTTGATTCTGCCTGTAAATATCAACCAGAATCAGGCAAGATAGGGAGTAAATGAAAATGGAAGAAATTAAAATCAGAGATGAATTTATAAAACTGGGGCAGTTACTGAAACTTGCAGATATGGTTCAGGACGGGGTTGAAGCGAAATATGTGATCACTGACGGACTGGTAAAAGTAAACGGAGAGGTAGATGACCGTCGTGGCCGAAAGGTTTATGAAGGTGACATCGTTTCTTATGATGGAAAAGAATTAAAGTGATCAGGTGAATAAATGTATATTGAATCTGTTCAGTTAAAAAATTTCAGAAATTATGATTCTCTGGAACTCGATCTGGCACAGGGGACGAATATATTTTACGGCAATAACGCTCAGGGAAAGACCAATATCCTGGAGGCACTTTATCTTTGCGGAACTACAAAATCGCATAAAGGAAGCAGAGATAAGGATATGATTCAGTTTGGAAAGGATGAATCTCATATCAGGATGATGGTAAAAAGAGATGAGCTTTCCTACAGGATTGATATGCATCTTAAAAAGAATAAAGCAAAAGGCGTTGCGATCAATGGTCTTCCTATCCGGAAGGCCAGTGAGCTTTTCGGAGTAGTTAATCTGGTGTTTTTTTCTCCTGAGGATCTGAATATTATAAAAAATGGTCCGGGTGAGAGAAGGAGATTTCTTGATCTGGAACTGTGCCAGTTAGATAAAATATATCTTACAGATCTGGCTTCATATAACCATATTGTAAATCAGAGAAATAAATTGCTGAAGGATCTCAGTGTTCAGCCTTCACTTAAAGATACACTGGATATCTGGGATATACAGATGGCTGAATATGGACGGAAGATTATTGACAAGCGCAGTGAATTTATTAAAGAACTAAATGAAACGGTTCGAAAAATACATGGTAATCTTACAGGGGGATTGGAAGAACTGAACGTTATTTATGAACCGGACTGTACAGCAGAGAAACTGGAAAGTACCATTTGTGCCAACAGAGAAAGAGATATGAGGATGAGACTGACATCCGCAGGCCCACACAGAGATGACCTGTGTGTAATGGCAAATGGGATTGATATCAGGAAATACGGTTCTCAGGGACAGCAGAGGACAGCGGCACTTTCACTTAAATTATCAGAAATATATATAGTAAAGAGAAAAATAAAAGACACACCGGTTCTGCTTTTGGATGATGTTCTGTCCGAGCTGGACAGCAGCAGGCAGAATTATCTTCTGGACAGTATCAGTGATATCCAGACATTGATAACATGTACAGGGCTGGATGATTTTATCAGTCATCAGTTTCAGATAAATAAGGTATTTCAGGTAGTTCAGGGAACAGTATCACAGCCTGTGTAAGAAGAAACAATCTTTTGACAAGGGTACGGGCTTATGATACACTGAGCGTAATTATGGAAAGTTGGTGAATGCATTGGATAAAGAAGAATTTCGGATAAAACTTGAAGAGATTAATAAGCTGGTTCAGGACAAAGATTATAAAGGTGCCATGAACATTGTAGACAGCATAGACTGGAGACGCGTCAAAAATGTCCGCACCTTATGTGTTGTCGGTGAAATATATGCAGCAAACGGAAGATATGAGGACAGTAAGGAGATTTTCCTTCTTGCATATCATAAGGCATCTATTGGAAAAAATATTCTTTACCGTCTGATTGAGATCTCTCTGCGAATAGATGATATCAATGAAGCAGAAGAATTTTTTGAAGAGTATAAGCAGGTGGCTTCGAATGACAGTACACAATATATTCTGCAGTACAAGATTGCAAGGGCAAAAAATTCTTCATTAAATGAGCAGATCAGAATCCTGGAAGAGTATAAAGAACAGGAATTTACAGAGAAATGGTCATATGAACTGGCAGCCCTGTATTACAAAGCAGGAGAAAAACAGAAATGTCTGGATTTATGCAATGAAATCATTCTCTGGTTCAGTGAAGGCAAATATGTTATGAAAGCCTATGATCTTAAAATGAGAATGGGTGAGCTGACAGGTGCTGAGAAAGCAAAATTTGAGAAACAGTTTGTTCCGAAACTTCTTACACCAGAGCAGGCGAAAGAACTGGAGAAGAAAAAAACGGAAACAGAAGTAAAAGCGCAGGAAGAGCCTGAAGCTGAAGAAGTGGAAGAAACGACAGAAAACAATGAGCCGGAAGTTCAGGTCAGCATGGAAGGCATTCAGGAAAAGATTTCAAAGGGGATCAGGGATGTCTTTGGAGGTAAGACTCAGGAAGAGAAAGAAGATTTTCCGGAAGAATCCATGGATATGGTTAACGAGGCTGGTATCACCAGGGAAGATGAGATTCCGGAAGAAATCATAAAGAGTGATGCGTCACAGAAAGAACCTGAAAATGTTCCGGAATTGGAGGCAGAACCTGAAAAACCGGGGGCAGAACCCATGGCTGCAATTAAGATGCCTGAATTAAATATTCCGGCATCCATGAAAAATATGGAATTGAGCAAACCGCCGAAAGTTGAGGAAGTTGCTGAGACGAAACTGAATATGGATTCTTTTGATCTGGAAGGGAAAGAGCTGAATCTGGAGGATACAATCCTTGCTGCTGCCAGTGCGCAGGGAATTGAGATTCCGAAGGAAGAAGAGTCAAAAACAGAAGAAGTACAGGAAGAAAGTTCAGAAACTGATGTTGATAATAAAGAAATAAAAGCCCATGATATTTCAGAGGAACTGGAAGAACCGGATTTCCTCAGCGGAGATATACAAGATATAAAGGTTGCTGATCCAAAGCCGGATGAAGAACCGAAAAAGGAAATACCGGTGCAGCCGGAAATAGAAGAAGAAGATGAGGTTACAGAAGAAGATCTCAGAAGAGCTGAAGAGGAATTTCTCCATGGACCGATGGGGAATACAGATCTGAATCCGGAAGGTGATACAGAGGGAACGGAAGAAGCCAAACCCCTGACAGAAGAAGAGGAGCTGGAACGTTTTATAGAATCTATCCAGCCGGAAAATGGAGCAGATCCAAGGGATATCGTACCAAGAGAAAAAGAACTTACAGATGATGAGAAGCAGTTATTTACATATTTTGTAAAGGTTCCGGGTATGAAAGAGCAGCTTGTGGATACTTTATATGATGTACAGATGGCTGCAGCAGACAAGACTTCTAAAACTGGAAATATTATTGTGATGGGCGGTAAGGAATGCGGAAAGACCAGACTGATCTCAGGCCTGATTCCGGCAATCTGTAAAGAACTGAATCTGGAAGCGTCAAAAGTAGCATATGTTTTTGCAGATCAGATCAACGGAAAAAATATTTATAAGATTTTTTCAAAGCTGGCAGGTGGCTTTCTTGTGATCGAAAATGCAAATCAGCTGACACCGGAAACAGTAGAGATGCTTGACAAAGCCATGGAAGTTAATACAGACGGACTTACAGTAATCGTGGAAGATGAGAAGATTGGTATGCGAAAACTGATTGCCAGATATCCGAAATTCGCAAAGAAGTTTACTTCAATGATCAATATTCCTGTGTTTACCAATGATGAACTTGTCAATTTTGCAAGGGTTTATACAAAAGAGAATGGTTATGCTATTGATCAGATGGGAATGCTTGCGCTGTATAATCTGATTGGAATTAACCAGAAAGAGGATTCTCCTATGAATGTTGGCGCAGTAAAAGAACTGATAGATGCTGCGATTGCAAAATCACAGGGAGGAATCCGTAAATTTAAACGAAATGTATCTAAGAAACGTATAGACAGAGATGGATATATTGTTCTGTACGAGAAAGATTTTACTAAATAATGCGTATTTGTACAGTTACAGGTAATAAAGAAAAAGGAGTAAAGATTATGCCCAGACCGTATCTAGGAGATCCAAAGTATACCATAGAAGTGCTTCAGAAGTATAATTTTGCATTCCAGAAAAGGTTTGGTCAGAACTTTCTGATCGATACTCATGTTCTGGATAAGATTATAGATTCTGCACAGATCACAAAGGATGATTTTGTATTGGAGATTGGACCGGGAATCGGAACCATGACACAGTATCTGGCTGAAGCAGCAAGGGAAGTGGCAGCAGTTGAGATTGATAAAACACTGCTTCCTATTCTGGACGACACTCTGAAAGATTGGGATAATGTGACAGTCATCAACAACGACATCCTCAAAGTAGACATCCGCCAGCTTGCACTGGAAAAAAATCAGGGGCGTCCGATCAAGGTTGTTGCCAATCTGCCATATTACATTACTACCCCGATCATCATGGGATTGTTTGAGAATCAGGTTCCTGTTGATTCTATTACTATTATGGTACAGAAAGAAGTTGCGGACAGAATGCAGGTAGGACCCGGAACAAAAGATTACGGGGCGCTTTCACTGGCTGTGCAATATTATGCGAAACCAAAGATCGTGGCAAATGTACCGCCCAACTGTTTTATGCCAAGACCTAAAGTGGGAAGTGCGGTGATCAGACTGGAACGATATGAAAAACCGCCGGTTGAGGTAAAGAATGAGAAGCTGATGTTTCGTATTATCAGAGCATCTTTTAACCAGAGAAGGAAGACACTGGTGAATGGTCTGAAGAATTCACAGGAGATACCATTTTCTAAAGAACAGATTGAGCAGGCGTTGGGGATGTGTGGACTTTCCCTGAGTGTCAGAGGAGAAGCACTGACACTGGCACAGTTTGCACAGCTGGCAAATGCATTTACAGAAATTTCATAAAAAGATAAATATAAAAAGCATCCGGTGGCTAAGCGGATGCTTTTTATATTACGTTCAAATTTATTTTTAAAAGGTAAGGAGAGTTAATTGCCTCTTCCGGCAATCAACATATGAAAAAGAAATTTTATAAAAATAACGTTAGGCTTTATTATTTTATTGGCTTTAGTATATCTTGCAATTATGAGAAAATCGTGTTTAAGATGTGAAAAAAATTTGAACAAATGTCGAAGGAATTATGAAGACAGAAATTGGGATATTTATTTTACAGAAGGCATAAGATTTCTGATATAATGAGCCGGTAAATGAAAATGCCTGTTCATTGTCTGTAATCTGCTGACAGTGAAAAGACAGAGACTTATTATTGACTGGCAAAAGTATGGAGGTAATTAAATCATGAGAATAAAAAAAGCAGGAATATTTATTATTGCGGCAGCAATTACATGTACGACACCGGCAGTACCGGCGATGGCAGCAGATACTTCGGAATCTGTACAGGAGATTATTTCTGATAATGAGATTGATTCTCTTGTATCAGATCCGGACAAAGTAGTTGATATCATTATGTATGTGAAAAATGAGGCAGCAAAACAGGATATTTCAGATGATCAGATCAGATCGCTGATCCAGACTGCGGAGAGTACTGCAGGAGTTAGCCTTTCGGAGGAAGAAGAGAACAGAATCATAAAGATCGTTAAACAGATCAAGGATTCTGATATTGATGAGGAACAGCTCAGGAGTGCTGTGACGAAGGCATATGATAAACTGGAAGAAATGGGGATTGGTAAAGAAGAGGTAAAAGGAATCCTGCATAAACTGGCTGATTTTGCAAAGAGTCTTTTTGAGTAAAATCTGCTCATTCTCAAATCGTAACTGTGAAAAGACAAAATAGTTATGGAAGATTATGGGAGATATACAAGATAGACAAGCATAAAATAAAACAAGAACTATAAATATGTGGTAATTCTATAAAAAAATATTAAAAAATATAAAATAATTGTGCAAATAAACGAAAAGTTAACCGCGAGTTCATAATTTGTTCATAAATGATTGCTACTATATAGATAGTTCGAAAGAACCTACGAAAGACGTTGTAATGTGTTATCATTACACATAAATTTTTTTCATAATAATAGCCCCGGTAAACCACTGCCGGGGCACTCCTCGTTTTACGGGGATTTTTTATCTGATAATTTTCCATATTTCTGGATTTCATTATTGAGTTCTTCCATGCGGGTATCCAGTTCTGCTACATATCGCGCACATTCTCTTAATTCTTTTGTGATATAGTCAGGTCCGTCTCCCTCAAATTTGTAATGCATCTTATGCTCCAGAGTCGCCCAGAAATCCTGTGCAACTGTGCGGATCTGAATCTCTACTTTGGTATCAATGATACTGTCGGAGAGAAAGACCGGTGTGGTAACCAGCATATGATAACTGCGGTAACCGCTCTTTTTAGGATTTTTCATATAATCACGTCTTGCAAGGATCGTCAGGTCATTTTGTTTGGAAATCATATCTGCGATCAGATAGATATCAGATGTAAAGGAACAGCTGATACGGATTCCTGCGATGTCATTTACATAGCGTACCATGTTCTCGATACTGGATTCATATCCATGTCGTTTCAGTTTTTTTACAATGCTTTCCGGAGTTTTGATTCTGGATTTTACATGTTCGATCGGATTGTATTTATGTCTGTGCTGAAATTCACCGTTTAGAATATCAATCTTTGTTTCTACCTGTTTAAGGGCAGACTGATAGACAAAAATAACTGTCTCCCAGTCATTCAGTTCTTTAAAATCCCTCAAGGGGACAGAATCATAATTCATGTATAATAATATCCTTTCCTGATACAGGCAGTTCCCCGTTGATTTTTGTAATCTCACAGGGGACTTGTTTATAGATTTGCTATAGTTGGTTGATGATATTATTGTAACATATAAATATCCGTTTGTGTGAACTATCTGTATGAAAATTCAGATTTCCATTATTAAAGTGATTGTGTTATAATGTTTGAAAATAGCTGAGATGATATACTTTATTTGTAACTGTTCAGTATCCTGTAACAGATGGAGAAGAGTTACATTTATTCCAGGTAAAGGAGAAAACAGATAATGGCTGAATCAATGAAAGATTACGAAACAGAACTGGAAGCCTCTTTTAAGAAAATTGAAGAAGGGGATATTCTTACAGGAACTGTCATCAGTGTAGATGAAAAAGAAGTTGTGGTAGATCTGAAGTATTATGCGGAAGGCATTATTCCGGCAGAGGATTACAGCAGAGAACCGGGATTTTCTTTAAAGGAACAGGTGAATGTGGGAGATGAAGTTTCTGCGACTGTTGTGAGTAAAGACGATGGAAATGGAAATATTCTGTTGTCCAGAACAGAAGCAGCAGATGTGCTTGCATGGGATAAGCTGAAAGAATTAAAGGATTCAAAAGAAGTAATTGATGTGGTGGTAAAAGGCATTGTAAATGGCGGCGTGATCGCCTATGTAGAAGGTGTACGTGGATTTATTCCCGCCTCAAAGCTTGCCCTGAATTATGTGGAGGATACAAACGAATATCTGAACAAACCAATCCAGGTTCAGGTTTTCGATATTGATAAAGAAAAAGGAAGATTAATTCTCTCTGCAAAGGAAATATTAAGAGAAAAAGCAGAAGAGGAGAGAAAAACAAAAATCTCCAATGTGCAGGTCGGACTTGTAACAGAAGGTGTTGTTGAGAGCTTACAGCCATATGGTGCATTCGTAGATCTGGGAAATGGTCTGTCAGGTCTGGTTCATATTTCACAGATCTGTGAGAAGAGAATTAAGAAACCATCAGAAGTTCTGACAGTTGGAGATAAAGTAAAGGTAAAAGTAACTGCTGTCAAAGATGGAAAATTAAGTCTGAGCATCAAAGAGGCAACAGATATGATGGCTAAGGAAATTGAGGAGGAAGTGATCGAGCTTCCAGATTCAAAGGAAGAGGCTTCCACATCTCTTGGCGCACTTTTTGCAAACATCAAATTAGATAATTGAGGTTAGAATCTGTATGAGAAATCAGGAAAAAATATTTGTAATAGGTCACAAGAATCCGGATACGGATTCCATCTGTTCAGCAATTGCCTATGCGGACATCAAAAACAGGACTTCTCAGAAGGTGAAATACATTCCAAAGCGTGCAGGACAGATCAATGAAGAGACAGAATATGTGTTAAATCGTTTCGGCATGCAGCCGCCGGGATATCTGTCTAACATTGGAACACAGATAAAAGATATGGATATCCGTATGAGTCCGGAAGCTGATAAGAGTATGTCCCTGAAAAATGCATGGGATCTGATGATGGAGAAAAGTATCGTATCTCTTCCAATCAGAGACAGAGAAGGACAGCTGGAAGGTCTGATCACAATCGGTGATATTGCTAAGACTTATATGGATACAACGGACAGTTATCTGCTGTCAAGAGCGAAGACACAGTACAGAAGAATTGCCGAGACAATTGCAGGTACCGTAGTAGAGGGAAATGAGCATGGATATTTTACAAAAGGAAAAGTTCTGGTGGGAACTGCAAATCCGGAAATGCTCAAAGCCTATATTGAACCGGATGACCTGATAATCATGGGAGACAGAGAAGAGGATCATCTTCAGGCGATTGCGCAGAATGTTAGCTGTATTATCGTTGGTATGGGAATTGAAGTCAGCGAAAAGGTGATAAAGCTTGCTCATGAGAGAGAAATTGTAATTATTATGTCTCCGTATGATACATTTACGATCGCAAGACTGATCAACCAGAGTATTCCTGTACGGTATATTATGAAAACAGATAATCTGGTTACTTTTAATACAGAGGATTTTACGGATGATATTCAGAATGAGATGATCAAACACCGTCATCGTGCGTTCCCTGTAATTAACAAAAAGGGAAAATGTATCGGAACAATTTCCCGAAGAAATTTTCTGGATATGCACAGGAAAAAAGTAGCACTTGTGGACCATAATGAGAAAGATCAGGCAGTTGACAATATCGATAAAGCTGAAATCGTGGAGATTATTGACCATCATAAACTGGGTTCTCTGGAAACTATGGTACCGATTTCTTTCAGAAATCAGCCGGTTGGATGTACAGCAACGATTCTGTATGAAATGTATGGGGAGCAGAAACTTGAGATTTCACCGAGTATTGCGGGGCTTCTCTGTGCTGCGATTATTTCAGATACACTGATGTTCCGTTCACCTACCTGCACATTATCTGACAAGATGGCGGCAGGTGCGCTGGCACTTATTGCAGGAATCAATATTGAGCAGTTTGCAAAAGAGATGTTTAAAGCAGGAAGTAACCTGAAAGACAAATCACCGGAAGAAATTTTCTATCAGGATTATAAGAAATTTATTGCTGAGGATGAGATCAACTTTGGTGTTGGACAGATCAGTTCTATGGACAGCGATGAGCTGGCAGAAATCAAAGAGCGTCTGGTTCCGTTTATGGTCAGCGAGTGTGGCCGTCATGGTGTTACCCGCGTATTCTTTATGCTTACCAATATTATTGAGGAATCTACAGAGCTTCTCTATTATGGTGAGGGAAGTGAGGAAATGGCACGTATTGCTTTTCATATGGAGCCAAAGGATGGTGTATTTGATCTGAAAGGCGTTGTTTCACGTAAGAAACAGCTGATTCCGGCACTTATGGAAGCTGCACAGGCCGGACAGAACGATTACAACTGATGGCAGCAGACAGAATAGCTGAGGATAATAAGAAATGGAAAAAGAAACCTGGAAAGCAGGAAATATGCTTTATCCACTTCCGGCAGTTATGGTAAGTGTTTCTGACGGAGAGGGGAATGACAATATTATTACAGTTGCATGGGCAGGAACTGTCTGCACGAATCCGCCGATGGTGTCTATTTCTGTGCGGCCATCCCGTTTTTCCTATGATATGCTCAGAAAGACGGGAGAATTTGTAATAAATCTGACAACAGAGAAACTGGCATATGCAACGGATTACTGTGGAGTCCGTTCCGGCAGGGATGTTGATAAATTTAAAGAAATGAAGCTTACCAAAGAGAAGGCGGATTTTGTGAAAGTTCCCATGATCGCAGAATCTCCGGTGAGTATTGAATGCAAAGTAAGGCAGGTTCTGGAATTGGGTTCCCACCATATGTTTCTGGCGGATGTGCTTGCAGTTCATGCTGATCCGCAGTATATGGACGAGAAGAAGAAATTTCATCTGAATGATGCGAAACCTCTGGTGTATTCTCATGGTGAATATCTGGGAATTGGTAAAAAACCTGGGAACATTTGGATACAGCGTTAAAAAAAACGAGAAAAAACTCCGGAAAAAAGAAACCAGTAATCCGCAATTTGCAGACGCAGACAATGTATGATAAATGAAAGGACATAAACATGAATAATGTGAACATTAATAGGAATGCCCGGTTACAGGGAAAAGTACAATAGGAGTTATTCTTGCAAAAGCATTGAGATATGAATTTCTGGATTCGGATCTTCTGATACAGAAACAGGAGAAAAGAAAGCTTTCAGAGATCATAGAGCAGGACGGACCGGAAAAATTTAAGGAAATTGAAAATCAGGTTAATGCAGACATTCATGTGACAGATACGGTCATTGCACCCGGCGGAAGTGTTATTTACTGTGATGAGGCAATGGAACATCTGAAGTCTATAGGTAAGGTTATATATCTTAAATTATCACTGGAATCTTTATCCAAAAGACTGGGAAATCTGAAAGGCCGCGGAGTTCTGTTAAAGGACGGTCAGAGCCTGAAAGATCTGTATGAGGAACGTGTACCTCTGTACGAGAAATATGCAGATATTACCATTGATGAAGAGGGGAAAGATTTGGATGAAAGTCTTCGGGCAATTCTGGAGATAATACATATCAAAGAGCAGGGAAAGTGATTATTACAGCTCGGGAAAAGGACAGTGGTAAATAATTTTTGTTTACAAATGATAAATATATGATATAATATACAACTGACTTTAAAATAGGATGATCGTTTAGTATAAACATATATGCATTTGAAACAGAAGTTACATGTTCGCAGAAAACGAAAAACAGAGTGAACAGTGACCATTAATTCTGCTCATGGAGTGAAAATAAATAAGAGGTGTGATATGGAACAGTATGTTATAAAAGGAGGCAACCCTTTAGTCGGTGAAGTTGAGATTGCCGGTGCCAAGAATGCGGCACTTGCTATTCTTGCAGCAGCCATAATGACTGATGAGACGATTCTGATAGAGAATTTGCCGGATGTAAGGGATATCAATGTATTGCTTGAAGCGATCGCTGGTATTGGAGCACAGGTAGACCGTATTGATAAATCTACTGTGAAGATTAACGGATCTACAATTGGAGATGTAAGTGTTGATTATGAATATATCAAGAAGATCAGAGCTTCCTACTATCTGCTGGGAGCACTTCTTGGTAAGTATAAACATGCAGAGGTACCGCTTCCAGGTGGATGCAACATCGGAAGCCGTCCGATCGACCAGCATCTGAAGGGATTCAGAGCGCTTGGTGCAGATGTAGATATCATGCATGGAGCAATTGTTGCGAAAGCAGATGAACTTCATGGAAGCCATATTTTCCTTGACGTTGTTTCTGTAGGTGCAACGATCAATATTATGATGGCAGCCTCATTGGCTCCGGGACGTACTATTTTGGAAAATGCCGCAAGAGAACCGCATGTAGTTGACGTTGCCAACTTCCTGAACAGTATGGGGGCAAATATTAAAGGTGCAGGTACAGATGTGATCCGTATTAAAGGTGTGGAGAAGCTCCACCGTACAGAGTATTCTATTATTCCGGATCAGATCGAGGCAGGTACATTTATGTTTGCTGCGGCAGCAACAGGCGGAGATGTAACAGTTAAGAATGTAATTCCGAAGCATCTGGAAGCAACTACGGCTAAACTTGAAGAAATTGGATGTGAGGTTGAGGAATTTGATGATGCAGTTCGTGTACGTGCACCAAAGAGACTTCACCGTACTCATGTAAAGACTCTTCCATATCCCGGATATCCTACAGATATGCAGCCACAGATTGCTGTAACTCTGGCACTTGCAGAGGGAACCAGTATTGTAACAGAGAGTATTTTTGAGAACAGATTCAAGTATGCGGACGAACTTTCACGTATGGGAGCAAACATCAAAGTTGAGGGAAATTCAGCAATTATTGATGGTGTGAAGAAGCTTACAGGTGCGAGAGTAAGTGCACCGGATCTGCGTGCAGGTGCAGCCCTGGTGATCGCAGGTCTTGCAGCAGATGGAATCACAGTTGTTGATGATATCGTATATATCCAGAGAGGATACGAGAATTTTGAAGATAAGCTGAGATCTCTCGGTGCTGAGATTGAGAGAGTATCCAATGAGAAAGAAATCCAGAAATTCCGTCTCAGGGTGGGATGATAAAAAATACCAAAAAATTACTTGACATTTGTAAGGGTTAAGTATATTGTATGATATGCAGCAATCTTAATTAATGCAAGTTAATAATTAGTAATAGCCTTTTATTCAGAGTGGTGGAGATACAAAGGATCTGCGAAGCCACGGCAACCCCTGTTTGTGTAGGAAGGTGCCAACCTGAGCGAGTGATCGAACAATAAGAGGATTGTTGAGATAATCAGACAGTCCGATTACTTCGGGCTGTTTCTTTTTGTTAACGGAAAAGTATCAGCGGAGAGAAATAATCTGTTGATACAGTACATAAATGGCTGTGGGTTATTCTGCGGTCGGGAAACAATTGTAAATGAATAAAAAAGGAGAACACAATGGAGAAAATTTTATTTACTTCTGAATCTGTAACTGAAGGCCATCCGGATAAAATGTGTGATGCTATTTCCGATGCTATTCTTGACGCTCTTATGGAAAAAGATCCTATGAGTCGTGTTGCATGTGAAACTGCTACAACTACAGGTCTTGTACTTGTTATGGGTGAGATTACAACAAATGCATATGTTGATATCCAGAAAATCGTAAGAGATACTATCCGCGAAATCGGATATACACGTGGAAAATATGGATTTGATGCTGATACATGTGCAGTTATCACAGCAATCGATGAACAGTCTGCTGATATCGCTCTTGGCGTAGATAAAGCTCTTGAAGCAAAAATGGGTGAAGATGAAATTGATGCTATCGGAGCAGGTGACCAGGGTATCCAGTTTGGTTATGCTTCCAATGAGACAGAAGAGTATATGCCATATGCCATCAACATGGCACACAAACTTGCACGTCAGTTAACGAAGATCCGTAAAGACGGTACATTAAAATATTTAAGACCGGACGGAAAAACACAGGTTACTGTAGAATATGATGAAGCCGGAAAACCAATCCGTATCGATGCAGTAGTATGCTCTACACAGCATGATCCGGATGTAACTCAGGAGCAGATCCATGAGGACATTAAGAAATACGTTTTCGATGAGATCATTCCGGCAGATATGGTAGATGAGAACACAAAATATTTCATCAACCCAACAGGACGTTTCGTGATCGGCGGACCTCATGGTGACAGCGGACTTACCGGACGTAAGATCATCGTTGATACTTACGGTGGAACCGGACGTCATGGCGGCGGTGCTTTCTCCGGTAAAGACTGTACAAAGGTAGACCGTTCCGCAGCGTATGCTGCACGTTATGTTGCAAAAAATATTGTTGCAGCAGGTCTTGCAGATAAATGTGAGATTCAGCTTTCCTATGCGATCGGTGTTGCTCATCCGACATCTATCCACGTAGAAACATTCGGAACCGGTAAACTTTCTGATACAAAGCTGGTTGAGATCATTCGTGAGAACTTTGACCTTCGCCCGGCGGGAATTATCAAGATGCTTGATCTGAGAAGACCGATTTACAGACAGACAGCTGCTTATGGACATTTCGGACGTACGGATGTAGACCTTCCATGGGAGCATCTGGACAAAGTTGATGACCTTAAGAAATACCTTGCTTAAATAAGAAAATCGTAACTGTTCAGTACTTGCACAGACAGTGGAATGCTGAATAATTACAGAATATCACAAAAATTGCAGTGCAATGGGATAAAACAGGAATTATCTGAAAGAACAGGACAGATGATTCCTGTTCTTTTTATAGAAAATTTAGATATGTAAAACAGACTTTATGATATAATGCTTGCAGAGGGCAAAATTATAGAAACCTTATAAATCAACAGATAAAGGATGATCGGGATGAAGTTAAAAACAAGGATTATAGTTGGATTCGGTATGAGTATTCTGGTTCCTCTGCTTTTATTTTCGGCAACTTTGTACGGATTAGGTCACACAAAGTTTGCACAGCAGACAAAGGATTCTTCGGAAGTGGTGTATGATATTTCAGTAGGGGAATCCACCCACAGCCAGACACAGGTAAGGATTATTGCAAAAGATCTGCTGTTTACTGCGACGGTAATATTAGTATTCACAGCTTTATCTATTGGATTATGGATTTACAGAAGTATTGCCACACCGCTGGTTAAATTAAAGAAAGCCACTCAGAATATTAAAGAGGGAAATCTTGATTTTGTTCTGGAAGTAGATGGTGACGATGAGTTTTCGGAACTTTGCCGGGATTTTGAGGAGATGAGAAAGCGGCTGAAGGAATCAGCAGAAGAGAAAGTTCTTATGGATAAAGAAAATAAAGAACTTATCAGCAATATTTCTCATGATCTTAAGACGCCGATCACAGCGGTAAAGGGATATGTAGAGGGGATTATGGACGGCGTAGCGGATACGCCGGAGAAAATAGACCGTTATGTGAAGACTATTTATAATAAGACGAATGAGATGGATCATCTGATCAATGAGCTGACTTTTTATTCAAAGATTGATACCAACAGAATTCCATATACTTTCAGTAAACTGAATGTAGAAGATTATTTCAGTGATTGCGCAGAAGAAGTAGGACTGGAACTGGAAACGAGAGGAATTGAACTGGTATATGCCAATTATGTTGAGGATAATGTGCAGGTGATCGCAGATGGAGAACAGATTCGCCGTGTTATTCATAACATTATCAGCAATGCTATCAAATATATGGATAAACCGAAAGGTATCATCCAGATTCGCGTAAAGGATGTGGGAGATTTTATCCAGGTTGAAATTGAAGATAATGGAAAAGGAATTGCAGCAAAGGATCTGCCGTCTATTTTTGATCGTTTTTACAGAACAGATGTGTCCAGAAATTCATCCAAGGGTGGAAGCGGAATCGGGCTTTCCATTGTAAAGAAGATCCTGGAGGATCATGGAGGAAAGGTCTGGGCAACAAGCAGGCTTGGAATCGGCACAATTATGTATTTTGTACTTAGAAAGTATCAGGAGGTACCAATGAAATGAGCAGAATTTTAATTATAGAAGATGAAGAGGCAATTGCAGATCTGGAGAAGGATTATCTGGAGCTTTCCGGATTTGAAGTTGAAATCTGCAACAGAGGAGACACCGGACTGACGCGTGCGCTGAATGAGGAGTTTGACCTGATTATTCTGGATCTGATGCTTCCGGAAGTGGATGGCTTTGATATCTGCAGGCAGGTAAGACAGGAAAAAAATACTCCTATCATCATGGTATCTGCAAAGAAAGATGACATAGATAAAATCAGAGGTCTGGGACTGGGGGCAGATGATTACATGACAAAACCATTCAGTCCAAGTGAACTGGTAGCCAGAGTTAAGGCACATATGGACAGATATAATCGTCTGATCGGTTCCAATGTACGCAAAAATGATATTGTGGAGATCCGCGGGATCAAGATTGATAAGACTGCACGCCGCGTATGGGTAAACGGAGAGGAGAAAACATTTACTTCCAAGGAATATGATCTGCTTACCTTCCTTGCAGAGAATCCGAACAGAGTGTTTACCAAGGAAGAGTTGTTCCGGGAAATCTGGGATATGGAATCTGTGGGAGATATTGCAACAGTCACTGTCCATATCAAGAAGATCCGGGAGAAAATTGAATTTAATACTGCAAAACCTCAGTATATTGAAACAATCTGGGGCGTAGGATACAGATTTAAAGTTTAACTGAATCAGGGAAGTTCCATATTTCAGGCACGAAAAGGCAATAATCAGTGGGAAATTTGGAACGCAAGATTGTTCGAGAAATCAACTTGTTGGCACAATAGTATAAAAAGGAAAAAAATGGAAAGATTATATAAAAAATTAGAAAGCTATGGGCAGTCTGACTATTATCCGTTTCACATGCCGGGGCATAAGAGAAACAGGGCATCTTCAGCAGATGATTTTCTTTTTGAGAGAGATATTACAGAGATTTCAGGATTTGACAATCTTCATCATGCGGAAGGAATTTTGAAAGAAGCACAGGAATATGCAGCTCAGATTTATGGGACAAAGAAATGTTTCTTCAGTGTAAATGGAAGTACGGCGGCTCTTCTGGCAGCAGTCAGTGCAAGTGTAAATAAAGGTGGGAAGATACTTGTCGCGAGGAACTGTCACAAGGCTGTTTACCATGCATTGTATTTACGTGAGCTTCAGCCGGTCTATATTTATCCACATGAAGATCAGAGACTGGGGATAAACGGAGGAATTTCCCCTGAACGTGTGGAAAGATATCTGGAAGAAAATACGGATGTGCAGGCTTTTCTGCTTACTTCGCCTACATATGACGGCGTTGTGTCTGATATAAAGACAATTGCAGAAGTTGTACACAGACATAAGATTCCTCTTATTGTGGATGAAGCACATGGTGCACATCTTCATTATTCTAAATATTTTCCGGTGTCTGCTGCTGATCTGGGAGCTGACATTGTAATACAGAGTTTCCATAAAACGCTGCCATCTATGACTCAGACGGCGGTGCTTCATATATGCAGTGATATGGCAGATGTGGAAAAGATAAAGAGATTTATGGGGATTTACCAGACCAGCAGTCCGTCGTATATTCTGATGGCGAGTATGGATGCATGTATGGATAAACTGAGAAAAGACGGGCAGCAAATGTTTCGTGAATTTACCTTCAATCTGGAGAAGGCCAGACAGCGTCTTTCAAAGTGTGAAAAAATAAAACTGATTGAAGGTTCTATGATCGAAGGCAGTGGAATCTATGATTTTGACAGATCCAAGCTGTTGTTCTCCACAGTCGGAACTTCTGTTAACGGACACCTTCTCCATCAGATACTTCGTGACAGATATCACATTGAAATGGAAATGGCGGCTGAGAAATATGTTCTTGGAATTGCAGCAGTGGGAGATACAGAAGAGGGATTTGAGAGACTGTGTACTGCAATTGAAGAGATTGATGCAGAGATACAGCAAACAGATGAGTCGGAGGAATCGCAGTATCATACTTCTCATGCGAGAATGACACAGCTTATGACAATTTCTCAGGCAGTGGATGCGCAGCAAAGGCGATATTCTCTGAAAGAAAGTGTTGGCAAAGTCAGTGCAGAGTTTGCTTATCTGTATCCGCCCGGAATTCCGATTATTGTGCCGGGAGAGCAGATAACTGGACAATTTGTAAGAAATGTGAGAAGATACATGGAACAGGGACTGGAAGTACAGGGACTCAGTGATACATCTGCTGAAACAATCTGCGTAGCTGCCCGAAATGAAATTGGACAGGAAGAATACAGTCCGGCAAAGGAATAACATAACAGATATGGGAAAGATTTTTTACATCATGGGAAAGAGTGCATCCGGAAAAGACAGAATCTATTCACTTCTGGCCGCACATAAAGAATTGAATCTGAAAACACTTATTCTGTATACAACCCGCCCGATCAGGGTAGGAGAGCAGGATGGAAAAAATTATTATTTTGTAGATGACGGAAAACTGGAAGAATTCAGAAAAACGGAAATCTTATCGAGGAGAGAGCATATCATACGGTTTATGGGATATGGACTTATTTCACTGCAGATGATGGTCAGGTGAACCTTGCAGATTCCGATTATCTGGGAATCGGTACTCTGGAGTCATTTAAAAAGATGCGTAAATACTATGGGGAAGATGCAGTCTGTCCTGTTTATGTCCAGGTAGAAGATGGAGAAAGACTGAGTCGTGCTCTTAATAGAGAGAGAGAACAGAAAATCCAAGATATGAGGAAATGTGTAGAAGATTTATTGCAGATCAGTCGGATTTTTCAGAGGAAATATTCTGAACGCAGGGATAGAGAAACGTTTTCAGAATATAAATCTTGATGACTGTGTGAAAGAAATCGCAAATTATATAAAGTCTGTGCAATAGTTCTTCTTTTATGGTATAATATCTTACAAAACGGACTGGTGAGGTGATTCTTATGATGGGATTTAACAATATTATCGGACACGAAGAGATTATCGGACATTTAAAAAATGCAATAGAATCAGGAAAAATATCGCATTCGTATATTTTTACCGGCGAACCAGGTTCTGGTAAGAAGCTCCTCGCAGGGACTTTTGCGTCAACACTTCAGTGTGAGGCCGGAGGTACAGAACCCTGCCAGAAATGCGACTCCTGCAAAAAGGCGATGGGTAAGAATCATCCGGACATTATTATGGTCAGTCATGAGAAACCTGGAACGATCACAATTGACGAGATTAGAGATCAGGTGATCAATGATATAGATATCAGACCATATTACAGTCCTTACAAGATTTATATTATTGCAGATGCAGATCTTATGACACCACAGGCACAGAATGCTCTTCTTAAAACAATTGAAGAGCCGCCGGAATATGCAGTGATTCTTTTGCTGACTAATAATATCGGGGGACTGCTGCCGACTATTCAGTCAAGATGTGTTCGTCTTGATCTGAAGGTAGTGGATGACGGTCTTGTAAAGAAATATCTGATGGAGCATCTTCATGTTCCGGATTACCAGGCGGAGATTGACGCATCCTTTGCACAGGGCAGTATTGGAAGGGCAAAAGAAGCAGCTACTTCTCAGGAGTTTGCAGAGATGACTCAGAATGCACTGAGGATTCTTAAATATGCAAACACCATGGAAGTTTATGAACTGTCAGATGCGATTAAGAGTCTTTCTGAGGACAAACAGAATATCAACGATTATCTGGATATTTTCCAGTTCTGGTTCAGAGATGTCCTGATGTTTAAGGCAACACAGGAGATTGACAATCTGGTATTTAAACAGGAAATTAATTTATCAGAGAACAGGCAAAGCAGCGTTCCTACGAGAATCTGGAGAACATTCTGGATTCTATTCAGAAGACAAAGGTACGTCTGAAAGCAAATGTTAATTTTGATCTGGCATTTGAATTGCTGTTCCTGACGATCAGGGAGAAATGAATGACAAAGTAGTAGGCGTGAGATTTCGTAATGTAGGCAAGATTTATATTTCAGTCCTAAAGATTATGAAATTAAAACAGGCGATCACGTGATCGT
>ENA-OQJR01000056-OQJR01000056.1-human-gut-metagenome-genome-assembly--contig:-NODE-56-length-28934-cov-3.169264_pt1 | contig 28934 bp, 29 predicted proteins | sample MGYA00242614_ERZ504781 | MGnify/ENA primary metagenome ERZ504781 (study PRJEB26092, sample SAMD00036365) | human gut metagenome | host: Homo sapiens | study: EMG produced TPA metagenomics assembly of...
TGATCAGATTGAGATCAGAGAAAAATCCAAAGGTTACTGAAAGATACAAAGGTATCCTTGAAGTAACTGGCGGACGTCTGTTCCGGAATGGATCGATGTAGATCAGGAGAACTTAAAAGGAACTGTAAAAGAACTTCCTAACAGAGAAGCAATTGATGTTCCTGTAAACGAGATGCTTATCGTCGAGTTGTACTCCAAATAATCCATAGGATTATATCATAGAAAATTACCTGGTAATATTTCTATTATTTATACGATTCAGTGGTTGATTATTATCTTCCGCTGAATTGTAGTATTTGAATGAATACCCCTCAAACTTTTATTAACCCAGAAGGAGGGAACCCTATAGTGTTTGATTTTAATAAACCTAAGATCGAGATTACCGAATTATCTGAAGATAAAAAATTTGGCAGATTCGTAGTTGAGCCTCTGGAAAGAGGATATGGAACTACACTTGGAAATTCTTTAAGAAGAATTATGCTGTCTTCCCTGCCGGGTGCAGCTGTAAGCCAGGTTAAAATTGATGGTGTGCTTCACGAATTCAGCTCCATTCCGGGCGTAAAAGAAGACGTGAGCGATATTATCATGAATCTGAAGAGCCTTGCTATTAAGAACCACAGCACAGACAATGAGCCGAAAACAGCATACATCGAGTGTGAAGGAAAAGGTGTTGTAACTGCAGCTGATATTCAGGCTGATCAGGATATCGAGATCATGAATCCGGATCAGGTTATTGCTACTTTAAACGGTGGCAAGGACTGCAGACTTGCTATGGAGCTTACTATTACAAAAGGCCGCGGATATATCAGTGCTGATAAAGGTAAATCTGATGATATGCCGATCGGTGTACTTGCAGTTGATGCTATCTATACACCGGTAGACAGAGTCAACATGACTGTAGAGAATACACGTGTTGGTCAGGTAACCGATTATGATAAGCTGACACTGGATGTGTATACAAACGGTACACTTGATCCGGATGAGGCGGTAAGCCTTGCAGCAAAAGTATTAAGCGAGCACTTGAGCCTTTTCATTGACCTTTCCGAGAATGCAAAGACCGCTGAGGTTATGATCGAGAAAGAAGACAATGAGAAAGAAAAAGTCCTGGAAATGAGCATTGATGAACTTGAGTTATCTGTTCGTTCCTATAACTGCTTGAAGAGAGCCGGTATTAATACAGTTGAAGAATTATGTAACAAGACTTCTGATGATATGATGAAGGTTCGTAACCTTGGACGTAAATCATTAGAAGAAGTTCTTGCGAAACTGAAAGAGCTGGGCTTACAGCTTCAGCCTGCAGAAGAGTAAGAATTGATCAGGTTATTGGTTCTCTAAGGGAACAATAACCAGTTAGCAAAGAGATATTATACGGTGGGGATGCCTAAGCAGTCGGACAGTAAGACCGAACAAGCGTGCCCGGCTGTCCCACAGATGGAGGAAAATTAAATGGCAAAATATAGAAAATTAAGCAGAACTTCTGACCAGAGAAAAGCATTACTGAGAAGCCAGGTAACAAGCCTTTTATATCATGGAAAAATTGTTACTACAGAAGCTAAAGCAAAAGAAATCCGTAAAATCGCAGAAGGCCTTGTAGCTATGGCTGTTCGTGAAAAAGATAACTTCGAAACTGTTACTGTAACTGCTAAAGTTGCTCGTAAAGATGCTGAAGGCAAGAGAGTAAAAGAAGTTGTTGACGGAAAGAAGAAAACTGTATACGATGAAGTACAGAAAGAGATCAAGAAAGATGCTCCTTCCAGACTTCACGCTCGTCGTCAGATGATGAAAGTTTTTCTACCCGGTTAAAGAAGTACCTGCAAAGGGTGCCGGAAGAAAGAAAAACACTAAAGACGTAGATATGGTTGCTAAGATGTTCGATGAAATCGCTCCAAAATACGCTGACCGTAACGGTGGTTACACAAGAATCGTTAAGATCGGACCGCGTAAAGGCGATGCTGCAATGGAAGTACTGATCGAATTAGTATAATCCAGCCAGATTTTCGATTTTATATTTGTCCAGACGATGATAAGACTGCATATGTATGGTGTTCATGCCGTATATATGCAGTTTTTTTGTTATGCTATAGGAAATCACTTCCTTGTAACATAACCGTTTATTACCCTTGATTATTTGAGCCAGATAGCGTAAAATCGTAGAGTATATAAAAACCATATTGATGAAGAAGTGTTAAATAAGACATTGGACTGTTACAAAATACGAGAGCAAAAGATAAGCGAGGAATACAAATGACCGGCAGGAGATTGAAAAATTGAGGCAGAATACGAAAAAGAAACGATCAGGATTTGGTTATTTCATCAGGATGTTTTTGTTGTTGGTGGAATTACTGGCTGTTACACTGTTTCTGTGGGGAAATGATGCTTATTCCATATCTGCCACCACACCTGAATTTAAGTGGGAAAATTATAAAACGATCGCACATGCACTGGGAGGGATTGGTGATAAAACCTATCTGAATTCAAAAGAGAGTTTTCTGGCAGGCTATCAGATGGGGTGCAGGTTGTTTGAAGTTGATCTTGTGAAGACATCTGACAATGTATGGGTGTGCCGCCATAGCTGGTATCAGTCTCTTGGACAATGGGAGGCGATGAAAAGAAAGTTCTGTCCTCAGAGGAATTCTTATCCCGGCCTATTTATGGAAAATATACGCCTATACATTTGAAGATCTGCTGGTTCTGCTGAGTGATTATCCGGACGCTTTTGTGATGCTGGATTCCAAACAGTATTCTCTCCGTAATTATCAGAAAACAGTGGAAGATTATGCAGACTATATTGAACTGGCAGAGGCTGCCGGTGTCCCGGATGTGATGCGGCAGGTCATACCGGAAATTTATAACCAGGCAATGTTTGCCGGAACAGCACTGCTGTACGATTTTCCAGGATATATTTATTCTTTATGGCAGGAATACTCTATTAAAGAACTGACTGAAATTGCGGCATTTTGCAGAGAAAAGAATATTCAGGCAGCTACAGTCTACTATAAATACTGGTCAGAGGATGTGCAGAAGATTTTTGACAAAAAAGGAATCAGGTTATATATTTATACTGTGAATGACCTGAAAGAAGCACAATATTATATGCAAGAGGGTGCGGCAGGTGTATGCTCAGACTATTTGCAGGATACTATGTTTAACTGAGTTGTTCTGCCGGCATTATGAAATGATCATAGAGGATTATTATAGCTATAGCTGTTCCGGAATGAATAAGGGTAAAGATATCAGGAGCAAAAAGAATTTTAACAGGATATAGCAAGAATTCTCCCTCCTCTATAGGTGGTAGATGAATTGCAAATAAGAAAATGAACGGCAGTGGCGGGCGGAGAGAAATCGGTATCTCCCACTGACATGAGGCAAACCACAGTCAGTATGTTGTTGACACGTCAGACTCTGTGAAATTACCGACTGTGAGTTGAAACAAATAAGCGGCAATAACAAAGATTATATTTATAAAGGAAATTATCATACACAATGAAAATAAGAGTAATGATTGCTGTCTGTGCAGCAAAATTTGTAGGATACGTATGTAAGAAAATGGGAAGACAGGGTGTGACCTGGGCAGGAAAAGTGGCGATTAAGATCTGTCCGGACATTCTGGAACAGCTTTCCTCACAGGTACGAAAGGCTATTTTTGCAACCTGCGGTACAAATGGAAAGACAACTACCAACAATATGCTCTGTGCGGCACTGGAAGCGGAAGGACAGAAAGTAATCTGTAACCATACAGGTTCCAATATGCTCAATGGAGTTGTTGCCGCATTTGTGCTGGCTTCGAAATGGAATGGTAAAATTGATGCGGACTATGCATGCATTGAGGCCGATGAAGCATCCACCAGACATATTTTTCCGAGAATCAAACCGGACTATATGCTTCTGACAAATCTTTTCCGCGACCAGCTTGACAGATACGGAGAGATTGATATCACTATGAACATTCTGGAAGAAATGATGCGCAAGGTTCCGAAGATGCAGATTATTGTAAACGGTGATGATGCATTATCCGCATATCTTGCCATGGATTCCGGGAATCCATATGTAACTTATGGTATCAGTAAACCGGTGATCAAATCTGCGGCAAATGAAATCAGGGAAGGACGTTTCTGTAAGCGATGCGGTGAAAAACTGGAATATCGTTTCTATCATTACAGCCAGCTGGGAGATTATTATTGTCCAAAATGCGGATTTGCAAGACCGAAGCCGGATTTTGATGCGGAGGATGTAAAGGTAGGCGACCAGCTTAGCTTTTGTGTAGAAGGAAAACACATTGTAGCAAATTATAAGGGATTTTATAATGTGTATAATATACTGGCAGCTTATGCAGGAGTGAGGACTGCGGGATTTGCGGGAGAGCATTTCGGGGATATGCTCCGCAGATTTAATCCGGAAAACGGACGTATGGAGCAGTTTCGCATTAAGAGAACAGGAGTAACCTTAAATCTTGCCAAGAATCCGGCGGGATTTAATCAGAATATTTCCGCAGTGATGCAGGATCAGGCACCGAAGGACATCATTATTGCGATTAATGATAATGCTCAGGATGGAACAGATATTTCCTGGCTCTGGGATGTTGACTTTGATCTTCTCGGAAATGATTCAGTGAAATCTATTACTGTAAGCGGTATCCGCTGTCAGGATATGCGTCTGCGGCTGAAATATGTGGATATCCCGTCTGTCCTCGAGGGCGATGTTGAGAAAGCAATCCGCGACAGAGTAGAGGACGGAGTGGGGAATCTGTATGTGCTGGTAAACTATACAGCATTATTCAGTACCAGAAATATTCTGAAGAGACTGGAGGGCGAGAAATAATGAAAATTACAATAGGACATTTATATCCGGATCTTCTGAATCTTTACGGTGACAGAGGTAATATCCAGTGTCTGATGAAGAGATGCCAGTGGCGTGGGATTGAGGCTGAGACCATACCGTTTGAGCTGGATGATAAAATAGATTTCTCGAAGCTTGATATCGTACTTCTGGGTGGCGGTTCGGACAGAGAACAGATGATCGTATGTGAGAAGCTACAGAAAATCCAACCGGATTTTAAGGCTTATGTGGAAGATAACGGCGTTGTCATTGCAATCTGCGGTGGCTATCAGTTACTTGGGAAGTATTACAAAACAGATCAGGGAAACATGAAAGGACTGGACCTGGTAGACTTGTATACAGAGCAGGGCGAAGGCCGTCTGATCCAGAATATCGTTCTGCAGAGTGAGCTGTTTGATATGCCGATCGTTGGATTTGAGAATCATGGAGGAAGAACCTGCATTAATAATAACAAACCACTGGGAAAAGTACTTTACGGTGCAGGAAATGACGGTAAGTCAGACTATGAAGGCGTAGTATATAAGAATGTGATAGGGACTTATCTGCATGGACCGTTACTTCCGAAGAATCCGCAGCTTGCAGACTGGCTCATTCAACATGCGCTGGAAAGAAAGTATGGAAAAGAAACAGAACTTACACCGTTAGATGACAGTCAGGAAAAAGAAGCAAATGACTATATATACCACAGATTTGTAAGAGGATAATTATGGCGAAATCATGTAATCAAAAAGGAAAAATACTGTATCTGCAGAAAATGCTGTCTGAGACAACCAGCCAAAAGCCTGTCACCATGCAGGAGATTCTGGCAAAACTGGAAGAACAGGGGATTCGAGCTGAGCGAAAGAGTATTTATGATGATATGGAAACCCTGCGTGATTTTGGAATGGATATACATTACAGAAGAGGACGGGAAGGAGGATATTATGAGGAAAAATCCGCTTCAGATAAAACAGAAGCGGATAATACGATAATACATCAGCCAGATGGCGAAACAGGAGAGAAATCTGAAAATGTGCAGGAACAGATTGGAAAAGAATCTGAAGCATCTGCAAAGATCAGTGCTCCGATACCCTCCCAAACAGGAGAGAATATAAAAGAAATCAGGCTTGTATGTCAGAATTCTACAAAGAAAAAAATCCAGCGTACCTTTGGCTCGGAGATTTTCTGCAAAATAAAGGGGGAGGATAATTTTATTGTAACTGTTGAGGTTGTGGTTGATAAGGCATTTTTTGGATGGTTGACTTCTATGGGAAGAAATGTACATATTCTGAAACCAAAGAAAGCAGCCGTTGCCTATCGGGATTATCTGAAGAACATTGCAAAAGATTATAAGGGAATTGATAAATAAATATGATATCAGAAAGGATCGTATTATGAAAAGAAGAGCAACAGCTATTCTGCTTGGAATAATGGTATCCTCCATGTTCCTGTCTGCCTGCGGGAAGAATGAGGCAAAAGAAGCAGCAAATGAAAGCGCCCAGGTAGAAGAAGAGGGCGTAGGCGAAGTAACTGAGGAAGGTGAAAAAGTAGAGGCAGAAAATAAAAATGCTTCTGATGCCGATGACAGCAGCAAGGCAGGAGACAGTGCAAAATCAGACGAAGACAATAAAGAGACATCAGTGAAGGAGGAAGAAGACGGAGATTCTTCAGGAAAAGATTCAGATGATGAATCAGAGGAAGATGCTGAGGTAACGGAAGCTTCTGCCGGAAAGATAGGTGTGCTTCTTTCTGATGACGATGAGGATGCAAAAATTGACAGCGAAGAGATGACTTCGCAGATTGAAGATGGAGGATATGAGGCAGATGTGAAGAATGCCGGCGGCGATCCTGCGCTTCAGATTTCCCAGATTCAGGAATTTATTGATGAGCAGGTTTCTGCCCTGATCATTGATCCGGTAGATCCCTATGGCCTGACGGATATCCTGAAAACTGCCAATGAGCAGGAAATACCGGTTATTTCTTATGACAGTCTGATCCGGGATACTGCGGATATCAATTATTATGCAACTTATGATACCAGAGCAATAGGAAAGGATATTGCCAAAGAAATTATCAAAAAAATGGATCTGGATAAAGCCAGAGAGGATAAGAAGTCTTATACAATAGAATTTCTCATGGGATCTCCGGATGACAATGCTGCACTGTTTCTGTGTAATGGAATCCAGGAAGGGCTTCAGGAATATCTGGATGATGGAACACTTGTATGTAAATCCGGAAATACGTCATTTGATGATACAGGAATCATGAGATGGAGCGAGACATCTGCAAAGACAAAACTTGATTCGATTATAAGTGAGTTTTATGCAGAGGAGAAGGCTCCGGATATTATCTGTACTGCATATGACGGATTTGCTTATGCTGCAGAGGAAATTTTAAGTGACAGTGGTCTGGAACCGGGAAGTGATGAATGGCCGATGATCACAGGATATGGCAGTGAGGCACAGGCAGTAAAGGATATTGCAGCAGGTAAAATGTCATTTACCATGTTTATGGACCGTAAGGAACTGGCTAAGGGCGGAGCACAGATGGCCATTGACTATCTGACAGGAGAGAAAGTTGACGTAAAAGATTATTCACAGTATGATAACGGAGTAAAGATTGTGGGAACTTTTACATGTGGAGCACAGATGATCGACAAGGATAATTATCAGATTCTTGTGGATAACGGAACTTATACGGAAGATGAGATCGCTCCTGATCCCACACCGACACCGGAGGTGACACCTGCGCCAGAGGCAACACCTGTGCCGAAAGTGACATTAAAGACAGCCTCAGAGGAAGATTCAAAAGAAGTGACACCAACTCCCGAAACAGAAGATAAATCAGAAGGTGAAACGAGAGAAAATCTGATCTATGATTCCGAAGATAACTCAAAAGTGGAGAAAACATCAGATCAGAAAAAATAAAGAATTCATAGAACAAAAAAGGATGGGTTTTCCCATCCTTTTATAGTTAATCTCTGAAGGTTAAAGAATCGTCTGTCATGGAATCAACAATGGCAAGAGATTCAAGACGGATTCCCATATCGCGGATCTCCTGACCGCCATGCTGGAATCCTTTCTCAATAACAATACCGGCTCCTTCAAGAGTTGCCCCTGATTTCTTAACAATATCGATCAGGCCGAGAAGTGCACATCCGTTAGCAAGGAAATCATCAATCAGAAGTACATGATCTTCAGGTCCGAGAAACTTCCTGGAAAGGATCACATCATATACTTTCTTATGAGTGAAAGATTCTACTTTAGTTGTATACATTTCGCCATCCAGATTCACGCTCTGTGCTTTCTTGGCAAAAACTACAGGTACATCAAAGTACTGTGCAGCAATACAGGCGATACCGATACCGGATGCTTCAATTGTAAGGATTTTAGTGATTGGACAGTCGGAGAAGCGGCGTTTGAATTCTTTGCCGATTTCATTGATGAGGGTAATATCCATCTGATGATTTAAGAAACTGTCTACTTTTAAAATATTTCCCGGTTTTACAACTCCATCCTTAAGAATTCGGTCTTTTAAAAGCTTCATAGATTTCTCTCCTTTATATATGTAATTAGTTTGTAGCTGTCGGTAACTATCCGGTACACTGCTTCCCGAAAGTACTGAATAGTTACAGTTACTGTGAATATGCAGAATTCAAAAAAACATCAGGCTGCAAAATGAACAGTAACATTGCTGTTTTGATAATTATAGACTATGATACGCTATAATTCGTCTTCATGCAATTATTTTTGACAAAAAATCTAAAAATAATTATAATAGTCTCAGACTGGTTGGGAAAAACCGCAGGACAATCTGTGCAGATTGCCGTAAATCAGCCGAAGAGGGTTGCGAAAAAATAAGCAGCGAGCTGGGTCTTAAATAGTGAAACGGATTGTGAATATCCGTCTTACGGACTGGAGATGGAATATGAAAGAATATGAACTGATATGGGAAATTTTTAATAAATGTCCGCGGAATCAGATGCGTGATGTTTTTGTGGAAGAGCTGGAACTTGAGGATCCGGAAGAATATATCAGAAATAAATTCAAAGGAAAAGAAGTTTCCTATGAGAAAACTGTTCTGGAGGATGGAACCATTATTTTTGATATTACGACTTCACAAATAAAACAGCGTTGCTCCTTTACAGAAATTTGACAAATGTGGTATAATATCATTTACGCTGTACGGAAGTGCTGTAAGCAGGAAAGCCACAGACAGTGTGTGAAGATATAAAGACAGATAAGCGGTAAAGAATCGGATATTCTGAAAGAGAAAGGGGAATGTTATGGCCGAGGAACAAAAGACACATACGCATGTACTGGAGGATGGGACGGTAGTTGAACATTCTCATGGGGAGCATGGGCATCATCACAGTCATGCGCATACAAAGGCAGTGCTGAATCGTATGTCCAGAGCAATCGGACATATGGAATCTATCAAACGTATGATAGAGGACGGAAGAGACTGTGCGGAAGTTCTGATACAGCTTTCAGCAGTGAAATCTGCTATCAATAATACAGGTAAGATCATTCTGCAGGATCATATCGAACACTGTATCGTAGATGCAGTGGAACATGGTGATAAAGAGGCAATTAAAGAACTTGAGGTAGCAATTGACAGATTTGTAAAGTAATATGCGTACTCTGGAGCTTGTTTGAAAAATGCTTTACGCAAGATGTGCGTCGCAATTTGTGGAAATGATTTTTCAGACACGCTCCACACTGGCAATAGAGAATATTTTGTTATTGTTCACACACCACTATCCCGCGAGGTGTTTTGGCATGAATATGCCAAAATCCCGAGACATACAAGCCAAAATTCCATTGCCGTAGGCAATCTGGAATGAATTTTGGCTGCGTTACTGTGAACGGAGTGAACAGTAACAATATTTTGTCAGTACAGCAGTGCGTAAATATAAAGGAGAAGATTAATTATGGCAAAAGAATGTAACAACACTTCATGCGACAAAGCAAGCTGCGAAGGTTGTTCAAGCAGCAAGAAACAGCAGAGCTTTCAGGCAGAAATGAATGCTCAGTCAAATGTAAAACATGTGATCGGGGTTGTCAGCGGAAAGGGTGGAGTTGGTAAATCCTTCGTAACAGGCTCTCTGGCAAACATGATGGCAGCACAGGGATACAAAGCCGGTATCCTGGATGCGGATATCACAGGACCGTCCATTCCGAAAATGTATGGATTAAAGGGTGCAGCAATGGCAAATGATGAAGGTATCTACCCGATGATCACAAAAAACGGGATCAAGGTAATGTCCATCAACCTTCTGCTTCCTACAGAGGATACTCCTGTAATCTGGAGAGGTCCGGTTCTTGCAAATATGGTAAAACAGTTCTGGACAGATGTTATCTGGGGCGACGTAGACTATCTGTTTGTGGATATGCCTCCTGGAACAGGTGATGTTCCGCTTACAGCATTCCAGTCTCTGCCGATCGAAGGAATCGTGATCGTAACATCACCTCAGGATCTGGTTAAGATGATCGTTAAGAAAGCCTTTAATATGGCTGAGATGATGAAGATACCGGTACTTGGAATCGTAGAGAACTACAGCTATGTGAAATGTCCGGACTGCGGAAAAGAGATCAAAGTCTTTGGTGAGAGCCATATTGATGAGATCGCAGCAGAGCTGAAGGTTCCTGTACTTGGAAAAATGCCGATTGATATGGATTATGCTAACCAAGGCAGACGGCGGATTCTTTGCAGCAATCGATAATCAGTATATTACTGATGCACTGGCTGTAATGCCGAAATAAGAAAAAGAAGTTCTCATTCAGTAAGAAACGCGATTATAAAAATTGTTGTTTCAGTACTGAGTGAGGACTTCTTTTATTATATGGAAGTAAACATTTCAATAAAGCGTTCAGCAGCCTGAGAGACAGTAAGGCTGTCATGCTGAGCAAGTACAAGCTGACGTCCGGGAAGCGGCTCTTTTAACATCAGCGGTGTCAGCAGATCATTTTCTTTTAACATATAATCAGGAACACAGGCAATTCCCAGTCCGATTCGTGCCAGGTCCAGAAGCAGGTCATTACTGTTTAACTCTACTTCAGGAAGAAGCTTGAGATTATGGGCTGTAAATGCTTCCCGCAAATATTCGCTGGTGGTACTTTTGGGGGAAAGCATCAGGATCGGATAGTTCAGAAGCTCCTGCAGTTCGGTTTGAACAGTGTGTACAGGAAAGTAATCCGTATTGGCAACAAATACATCGTGAAATTCTTTTAACACACGGGTCTGAAAATGACTGCCAAGCCTGGAATTGGGACAGTTGCATACAATAAGATCTGCCTGACCCTTTTCCAGAAGCTCTGCACAGCCGATGGAGGTACTGTTTGTGACTTTGATACGGACATCCGGATAGGTCTGATGGAATTTCTGCAGATAATCAATGAGAAAATACCTGCAGATCGTATCGCTGGCAGCAATACGCAGCTGCCCTTTCAGCAGATTGTCTCCGGACAGGAGAGATTCCCCTTCGTCCAGAAGCTGGAGAGCCGGTTTTACATGTTGGAGCAGAAGTTCTCCTTCAGGAGTTAACAATACTTTCTTGGTACTGCGGATAAAAAGAGGATGATTTAGCTTCTTTTCCAGAGTTTTAATGGACTGGCTGACTGCTGACTGGGAGATAAAAAGCTGGCGGGAGGCCTCTGAGAAGCTGAGGGTGGTGGCAACATAGTAGAATACTTTGTATAGTTCAAGATTAATATCCATAGAAATAAATCCTTTCATAAATAATGTGATGATACAAATTGTCGGCAGCAATGGAACTTTAGAGCTTGTATGTCTCTGGATTTTAGCATATTCATTCCAAAACATTTCACGGATAGTGATTAATTAGTGTTACTGTTCACTCCGTTCTCAGTAACACGCTTCGCGATGCACAGAATTTATGCTAATCGCATAAATTCGCGCGGTATATCTCGGGTTTTCTGTGACCTTCGCTCACAAAAAACACCTCGCGGGATATTACCAGTGAACAGTAACTAATTAGTTACATTAATAAAAAATATAAGATATATTAATTTTACTAATGATATTTCCTATGATACTATAAAGAAAGCAATAGTTCAAGCAGCAGGTTCACTGGAGTCGGGCTGCAAGGTGCTTTTAAAGCATTTTTAAAACAATGCATACATAAGAAAGGAGTTTCTATGAGTAACGTAAGACGTGTCTATGTAGAAAAGAAACCGGCCTTCGCTGTACAGGCAAAGGAATTAAAACATGAGGTCAGCAGCTATCTGGGAATTAAATCCGTAACAGCAGTACGTGTGCTGATCCGCTATGATGTAGAAAATATTTCTGATGAAGTTTTTGATAAAGCATGCAAAACTGTTTTTGCAGAGCCACCTGTAGATGATTTATATCTGGAGAATTTTGAGGCAGCAGAAAGCTCCCGCATCTTTTCTGTAGAATTTTTACCGGGACAGTTTGACCAGAGAGCAGATTCTGCTGTTCAGTGTGTACAGTTCCTGGATGAGAATGCACAGCCTATCATTCGTTCCGCAACTACTTATGTAATTGAAGGAACTATTACAGATGAAGAATTTGATGCTATCAAGCATCACTGTATCAACCCTGTAGATTCCCGTGAGACAGGTCTGCAGAAACCGGAAACACTGGTAACTGTTTTCCCGGAACCGGAAGATGTTAAGATTTTTGACGGATTTAAGGAAATGCCGGAAGCAGAATTAAAGGAACTTTATGATTCTTTAAATCTTGCCATGACATTCAAGGATTTCCAGCATATCCAGCATTATTTCAAAGAAGAAGAGAAACGTGACCCGTCCATGACAGAAATCCGTGTACTTGATACCTACTGGTCTGATCATTGCCGTCACACAACCTTCTCCACAGAGCTGACAGATGTAAAATTTGACGAAGGTGATTACAAAGCACCGATCGTAGATACCTACAACAAATATCTTGCTGACAGAGAAGAACTTTACAAAGGCCGTAAGGACAAATTTGTCTGCCTGATGGATCTGGCTCTGATGGCTATGAAGAAACTGAAAGCAGAAGGAAAGCTTGCTGATCAGGAAGAATCTGATGAGATCAATGCCTGCAGTATTGTAGTTCCTGTAGACGTAGACGGTAAAGAAGAGGAATGGCTGATCAACTTCAAGAATGAGACACATAACCATCCTACTGAGATCGAGCCATTCGGTGGTGCAGCTACCTGCCTTGGCGGTGCAATCCGTGACCCGCTTTCAGGACGTACTTATGTATATCAGGCAATGCGTGTAACAGGTGCAGCAGATCCTACTGTTTCTGTAAAAGAAACTCTCAAGGGTAAACTTCCGCAGAAGAAACTGGTAAGAAGCGCAGCTCATGGCTACAGCTCCTATGGAAACCAGATCGGTCTTGCAACAGGCTATGTAAAAGAAGTTTATCATCCAAATTATGTGGCAAAACGTATGGAAATCGGTGCTGTTATGGGTGCTGCTCCCAGACGCGCAGTAATCCGTGAGAATTCTGATCCGGGAGATATCATTATCTTGCTTGGAGGACGTACAGGACGTGACGGTATCGGTGGCGCTACCGGTTCTTCCAAGGTTCATACAGAAGCTTCTATCGAAGTATGTGGCGCTGAGGTTCAGAAAGGTAATGCTCCTACTGAGCGTAAAATCCAGCGTATGTTCCGCCGTGAAGAAGTCAGCCATATCATCAAGAAATGTAATGAACTTTGGTGCAGGCGGTGTTTCCGTTGCTATCGGTGAGCTGGCAGCAGGTCTTAGAGTAGATCTTGACAAGGTTCCGAAGAAATATGCAGGTCTTGACGGAACTGAGATCGCAATCTCCGAGTCTCAGGAACGTATGGCTGTAGTAGTTGACCCGAAAGATGTAGATACTTTCCTTGGCTATGCAAATGAAGAGAACCTGGAGGCAATTCCGGTTGCAGTTGTAACAGAGGATCCTCGTCTGGGTACTTGTATGGAGAGGAAAAGAAATTGTAAATATTTCCCGTGCATTCCTGGATACTAACGGTGCACATCAGGAGACAACTGTAGAAGTAGAAATTCCGAACAAAGAAGGTAACCTCTTTGAAGAGCGCCCGGATGTAGCTGATGTAAAAGCTAAATGGATGGAAACTCTGGCAGACTTAAATGTATGCTCTCAGAAAGGACTTGTGGAAATGTTCGACGGTTCTATCGGAGCAGGCAGTGTATTTATGCCATACGGTGGTAAATATCAGCTCACAGAGACTCAGTCCATGGTAGCAAAGGTTCCGGTACAGAATGGTAAAACAGATACTGTAACTATGATGAGCTATGGCTTTGATCCTTATTTATCTTCCTGGAGCCCATATCACGGAGCTGCTTATGCAGTGACAGAGTCCGTTGCAAGAATCGTGGCAACAGGTGGTGATTATAAGAAAATCCGTTTCACATTCCAGGAATACTTCCGTCGTATGACAGAAGATCCGAAGAGATGGAGCCAGCCTTTCGCAGCACTTCTCGGTGCTTATGCAGCACAGATGGGATTCGGACTTCCATCCATCGGTGGTAAGGACAGTATGTCCGGTACATTCAATGATATTGATGTACCTCCGACACTGGTATCTTTCGCAGTTGACGTTGCGAAGATCCAGGATGTGATTACACCGGAATTAAAGAAAGCAGGAAACAAACTGGTATGGCTTCGTGCACCGAAGGATCAGTATGATCTGCCGGATTATGCAGGAATCATGGATCAGTATGAAAAACTTCATAAAGATATGCAGGACGGCAAAGTTGTTTCTGCTTATGCACTTGACCGCCATGGTATTGCAGCTGCAGTTGCAAAGATGGCATTTGGTAATGGCATGGGCGTGAAGATCGAACATAACCTTGATCCTAGAGATTTCTTTGCACCTGGATTTGGCGATATTATCCTGGAAGTTCCGGATGGTAAAGTTGGTGAGCTTTCCATCACATATACAGTGATCGGTGAAGTAACTGCTGACGGTAACTTCTCATATGGAAATACAGTGATCACTGTAGATGAAGCTGAAAACGCATGGAAAGGTACTCTGGAAAAAGTATTTAAGACAGTTTCTTCTGAGAATGACAAAGAGGCAGCTGACAGAGATGAGAAGCTTTATCGTGCAGACAACATTTATGTATGCAAGAACAAGGTTGCGAAACCTCGTGTATTTATTCCTGTATTCCCTGGAACAAACTGTGAGTATGACAGTACACGTGCATTTGAGCGTGCAGGTGCAGAGGTGGATGTAAAAGTATTCAAGAACCTGACTGCTGAAGATATCCATGATTCTGTAGAGCTCTTTGAGAAAGCAATCGATCAGGCACAGATCATCATGTTCCCGGGCGGATTCTCCGCAGGTGACGAACCGGATGGTTCCGCGAAATTCTTTGCAACTGCATTCCAGAATGCGAAGATCAAAGAAGCTGTTATGAAGCTGATCAATGAGAGAGACGGTCTGGCACTTGGTATTTGTAATGGTTTCCAGGCGCTGATCAAACTTGGTCTTGTACCGTATGGCGAAATCTGCGGACAGAAGGCAGATTCTCCGACACTGACATTCAATACCATTGGACGTCATATTTCCAAGATGGTTTATACAAAAGTTGTAAGTAATAAATCTCCATGGCTGCAGAAAGCACAGCTTGGTGGTGTTTACTGTAACCCGGCTTCACATGGTGAGGGTCGTTTTGTTGCAAATGACGAGTGGCTTGAGAAACTGTTTGCAAATGGACAGGTTGCAACTCAGTATGTGACTCCGGACGGACAGCTTAGCGTTGATGAAGAATGGAATGTCAATGGTTCTTATATGAACATTGAAGGTATTACCAGCCCGGATGGACGTATCCTTGGTAAGATGGCACATAGCGAACGCCGCGGGGACGGAGTTGCCATTAATATCTATGGAGAGCAGGATATTAAAATATTCGAGTCTGGTGTGGAATATTTTAAGTAAAATAGGGGAAAACTTTCCAGACGGAAGGTTCCCAGAGGAAGGACAGAAAGCGCTGTCCCTCCTCTGGACTCCACCCTTGCGCTTTCTTTTTAGGAGCGCCGGGATTGTGGTGTGGAGGAGTGTATTAACTTTGCGTATTCGCCTGGTTGGGTAGCGCCCTTTTTTGAGTGTGAAGGTCGCCACTCAAGTTTGACACCAAAACTAACGGGAAGCCAGTAAAATCAAGGCTTCCCGTATTTTGTCTGCATGTGGTATATTCGTCCGATTTAGACATGAGAAAAATTTTTTTAATATTTTAGCAATCTGCGCATCTGCTCTTGGGTACGGTATTTATGGTTTAATTCCAGATTGAAAACATGTCCGATTTCTGTTGGAAGACTTTTAGGTGTTATTAGTGCCAGAAATAGGTAATGGGAAGTTATTTAGAGTAAAATAAAAATTGTAAAAAGTAAAAAGAAAGGATAAAAAATGAGAAAAAAGATTCTGAAAGTGTTTTTTGTGATATTGACAGGTATCACGGTGACCTTGACAGGATGTGAATTGTCAGGAAGCAACGAATCCGCGCAAACGGAAAGCGAAAGTGGTAAGGATGCTGTAAAGTTTATTCCAAATCTTACTACGGCTGTTACCAGGAAGCCAACGCCCACAGCTGTGGCAGCAAATCCAGGAGACAGTGTGCAGAATCAACAGTCTGGAAATAACGCAGAAGCGGAAATTTACCAAAGCCAGGGAGATCCCGCAGATCAGGAATCTGCACAGGAAGAAACTTATGATATCCAATATATCACTGGTAATATTCTGTATTCCGATGAAAATACGATAACAGTAGAAGTGGGCGAATCAGGAAATTATTATAATATGGTTTTTAATATAGAAAACGCCGTCCTGAATATAGCTAATGGGAGTGCTGTACGATCCGGACTGAATGTTGACCTGGAGTATTATAGTCAGAATAACGTTAATATAGTAATCATGCTTACGAGTGATGGGGAGGAATATTTACCTTCCAGTACATTAGAGGAAGCGCAGAAAATGACCGACGAATATGTACCTGATGTGAGTGAATCGGAAAACGAAGATTTTGAAGATACCTCTCCCAGTGAATATTAGATTTTCTCGCATTTTCTCGGAAAAGGCACTGCATATGCAGCGCCTTTTTCTCAGGTGCGCTCGTCAGGCGCATGTTCAAAAATCGTTAAACACCTGCAAGCTTTGCAAAAGTATCTCTTCCCGCAATTCCATCCGCAGTTAATCTCTTAGAAGTCTGGAATTTTTTCACACCTTGCTTTGTGGCGGCTCCAAAGGCATTATCAATCCCGTTATTCAGGGTAATACCATGAGCATAAAGACCAATCTGCAGAACTCCGACATAAAGGTTATTGGCCCCTTCTGAAAGCACATGAGCAGCACAGGCATTGGATGTGTTTGTTCCCCAGATGCCATCGGTTGTAAGGCCAGTGCCGTATACGGAATTAAGTGCAGTCTGGATTGCTTTAATATATGCTTTCTGACTCGCAGATCCCCAGATACCGTCTACAGTCAATCCGGCTTTGAACTTTGAGTTCAATGCAGTCTGAGCTGTTTTAACTGCGGAGGAACCTGTGGAAGCAGTTCCTTTGCCTACATAATCCTGATGCATATAACCGATTCCGATTCCAGACACTTTCACATGAACCCATACACCAGAGTTGGTTCCATCTAGCTCAAGGCTGGTTCCCTTTGATACCGTACCCATGATGGCTCCGCCTGGCGTCTGACGTACATAAACGCCATCTCCAGTACATACCCCAGTGCTTTTCGTTGTCCAGGTAGAAGGAGTTGTTGTTTCGCCAGAGTTATTAATGGAATTAATAATACTATAATCCGGCCTGGCGAATCTTGTACCGGAGGACGCACTCAATGTACGGTTTCTCTGATATACGCCGATCCCTTCAGCTACCACACCGGAACCGTCATTTGTATTGCCTTCAATGGTAGTATAAGAATTACCACTAACAGCAATAACAAGTCCAGTATGATTAAATACCGACCCATTATGATACATTACGATGTCTCCAGCTTTCGGCGTAGAATAATTGGTAAATTTGGTTGAAATGTTTGGAACACTTATATACGGCCAATGCTTTAATAATTCCGAAGCCTTCGACTTGTTAAAGGCTTTCATAAATACCCAGCTTATAAAGCAGGCACACCATGCCTGACCCTGGTATTCTGGTGCAACATCCCGCCAATACTTTGTATAATTAGCGGTTCCTGCATTTGCGGTCTTGCTGTCAAGATTTGCATTCGATGCTTTCTCACGATAACCGATTTCTGCTTTTGCAATATTTATCGCTGCCTGAATTGCATCGGATGCTGTCACCTTATAATTAGTGATATAGGTCTTTAATGCATTATATACCATTTTCTGTCGGCTCTTATATGCTCCGACCTGATTTCCGGTATCTGTCTGGCAGGCAGTATAAAGATGATCCAGTGTGTAAGGCTTTGTAGTCTTGGCAAGAATCCTTTTCACCGCAGAAAGTCCACCCTGATGGCGAAAATTTGCACACATCATTTTGGCATCCATTGCTGTAACGCCCAGAGAAGCTGCTTCCTTCACATAAGTTTCCATCTGTCCATCCATAAGCTGATCCTGGCAGCGATGACCAACTGTTGAATTGATAATATGTACAATTGCCTTCGCTTTTGCCGAGGTTTTTGAGAGCTGATAGTTTGACCAGTCTGTTTTATTAAGATCCGCCGCGACACCGGCCGTATCATACTTGCTGAAAGTTGCGGCATCAGTAGTTTTAATCTTAAGAAGAAGTGTACGAGCCTCATTGCCATACCACTGTCCGGCACCGATTGTGATCGCATGTTCCGCAGAACTGTTGGTATATGCTTCTGTAAAATCAGCATAGTCCTTTTGTCCATATACTTGTCCGCCAGTTTCCACTGCATAAATAATATTTCGCATTACAAGTTTTTCATGATCTGTCATTGTGTTTTTTCTCCTTTTGAAATTTTGGAATTTGCAAATTCATTTTATAAGGAGAAAAATAGTCTCAAAATGTAAACCGCTAATCAAGATTTTTGACAAAAAAGTGCCGTGAAATCCAATGAGCAGAAGTGCAAAAGCAGGATTCATGTTCGGCAAGTGATGAAAAGCAAATTTGATGGCTGAAAACGAAAAAAGCCCTTGGGCTGTACCGTATGCTACTGCGCAATGACTTTTGAGAATGAAAATGAGACAGTTGTTACTGTTGGAAGACTTTTAGGTGTTGTTAGTGCCAGAAATATATTATGGGGTGTTGTATGAGGTAAAATAAAGAAGTAAAGGTTGACAACAAGGATAAACGATATGAAAATGTAACTATTGACTGTATAGATGGGAATGGGATGAGGGGAATACTTCTTAGATGTCCTTACCTCTATACCATAAAAAGAAATAAGTCTGTAAGTGATTTCTCTTGCTTACAAACTTATTATACGAGATGGAGAAAAGCATGTGCGGAATTTGTGGATTTTTCGGAAAGAAAAAGAACAAAAGAGAGATTGTGGAAAAAATGAAGGAAAAGCTGGTACATCGAGGTCCAGATGCGCAGGGCAGTTTTGTAAATGACAGCGTGGCCCTTGGATTTCGCCGCCTGAGTATCATCGACCTGGAAGGCGGCCTGCAGCCTATGAAAAGCATCAGTCAGAACCTGACAGTGGTGTTTAACGGAGAAATCTATAATTACCAGGAACTGCGGGAGCAGATGGAACGGGAAAAGAAGATTCTTTTTGTCACTCGCTCGGACACGGAGACGCTGGTGAATGGCCTTGAGGCATACGGCCCGGCGTTTGTGGAGCAGCTTCGTGGAATGTTTGCCTTTGCTGTCTGGAATGAGGAAAAAGAAGAACTGATGCTGGCGAGGGATTTTTTCGGAATCAAGCCGTTGTTTTACACAGTGGTGGATGGGAATTTCGTGTTTGCGTCGGAGATTAAGAGCATCCTGCAGTTCCCGGGCGTCCCGAAAAAGTTGAATGAACGGGCGCTGGAGCAGTATCTTTCTTTTCAGTATTCCGTGCTGGAGGAAACTTTTTTTGAGGGAATCTACCGCCTTCCGCCGGGCTGTATGCTGTTTTACCGCCAGGGAAAGTATGAAATCTGCAGATATTTTCAGCCGAAGCTGCAGCCAGAGGCGGGGTGTTCGCTGGCGGATACGGAGAAAAAAACTGGAGAGCGTGCTTAAAAAAATCCGTCCGCCGCCATATGGTCAGTGATGTGGAAGTGGGAACTTTCTTGTCCGGCGGTGTGGATTCGGGTTTTATTGCCGTGTCATCTGGGGCAAAAATGGCGTTTACGGTGGGATTTCTGGATGGGAACAGCGGCTACAACGAGGAAAACATGGCCAGGGAGGTGGCCCGGTATGCGCATCTTTCTTATCACATGCACACTATCGGGAAAAAGGAGTTCTGGGATGTGCTTCCAAAGGTGATGTACGCCCTCGACGAGCCCAGCGGTGATGCTTCTGCCGTCGCCATGTATTTTCTGGCTGCCGAGGCGTCTCGTTATGTGAAGGTGGTGCTTTCCGGGGAGGGTGCGGACGAACTATTTGGCGGTTATAATATCTACCGGGAGCCTCTGGCTCTTCAGAAAGTGGCCTGGATTCCTGAAAAGATCCGGCGTGCGGTTTCCCGGCAGGCGAAAAAACTGCCGGACCGCCGCGGCAAGAGCTTTCTGATCCGGGCCGGCCAACGGGTGGAGGAACGGTTTATCGGGAACGCCCATATTTTCACCGACGAGGAGCGCCGGGAGCTTTTGAAAAATCCGACTGACACGCCGTCCTGTCAGGAGTTTCTGCGAAAGACTTATGAAGAAGCCGCCGAACTTTCCGACCCGGAGAAAATGCAGACCATCGACCTGAATTACTGGCTGGCCGGAGATATTTTGCAGAAAACCGACCGCATGAGCATGGCCCATTCGCTGGAGGTGCGCGTGCCCTTCCTGGACCGGGATGTGTTCGAGGCTGCCCGGACACTTCCGCCGGAGGCAAAATTCGCCCACGGAAAGACGAAGCATCTGTTTCGGAAGGTGGCCCGGAAATACATCCCGGAAGACACGGCCGCGCGGAAAAAGCTGGGATTTCCGGTGCCTGTTCGTGTCTGGCTGCGGGACGACGACTGGTACGGGAGAGTTAAAAAAATGTTTCAAAGCCCCATATCCCGTCAGTATTTCCACACGGAAAAGCTGACGGCGCTTCTGGAGGAGCATCACGCGGGAAAGAAGGACAACAGCCGGAAAATCTGGACGGTGCTGGCGTTTTTGTTCTGGTATCAGGAATATTTTGATGAGTAAAAATAATAAGAATAAACCAAAAAGGATTGTAAAAATAGATTTTGAAAGTGTTTTTGGTAATGATGTCAGGAAACAGCTGTAAAATATATAGTTTCTGTAGTGAGGATTATATGCAGAATGTAAATTGGGAATGTTGTTTAAATACAATATTCCTTTTTTTATAGATATAAGAAACCCTTGATTCTGAACGAAAAATAAAAATAAGTTTACATTTTTATGCCCAGATACTCTTTAAAAAATAAAGGGTATATGATGCAGGGATATAAAGATTTGGTTATACAGGCAAAAATGATTCAAAATACATGCAAAGCTTACTTTGCATAATGGAACCTTTAGTAAAATCATATGCAAAAAAATATTACTTCTAGATTGGGATGACGCAACTCAAGAATTGAATTTGGCAATTATAGAAGCAGTAAAAACAATCGCCACTTGTGAAGACGATTATCAGTGCTTGAAATTCATTACCAATTCAGTGAAATATAAATTTGCTCATCTTTGCAAGAGAAACTTAAAAAAGAAAAATACGAATGTGCATATATGGATAATGAAGGTGATTTACAAGAAAGCTATAGAGCGGATTATTCATCTGTGGAATTAGCATTTGATCTGAAAAATATAACCTTAAAAATGACTTCAAACCAAAGGGATATTTTAAAATACTTGATTTTAGGGTGGTCAGATAGTGAAATCGCATCTTTCTTACACTTTAGCCGTCAATATGTAAACAGAGAAAAGAAAAAAATATATCAATTTCTGAAATGATTTTTTACATAAATAGTAAGTGCTGAATATTGCTTGAATTTGTGACATAAACATATTTGCAGCAGTCAAAAGAAGAAGCAACATGTTTGAAAGAAAAATTAAGTCAAAAATGCCGCAGCCTTTGAAAATATTGGCTGCGGCATTTAAAATATATGATATGTTTGATGTAAAAAACATCAGGTTCTCAACCAGACATTTGGGTAAGTCAAGATGATGCTTCTGATATAAGATATGCAACATTAAAATCATCATATACTTGAGAATTTAAATGCATATCTTCATATAACTTGATATAGTCGCCGATTGTTTTGCCAAAAACAGAACTATTACAATTATTGCATGTGTTATCCTCTGCATATATATGAGTGTTTCCATCGTTGTCCTCAACAAATAAGAGAGTAACATCTATTTTATCTTCTGTTAACCAGAAAGAGATATATTTTGAAAGAGTCCCATCGATTTCTGTGGCACCATCCGGAATTTGTTCATCTGATTCCAGCTCATTAATATGTTCCCAAAAAAATTTGAGGAGAGAACACAAGTAATTTTAAGTTTTTTTTGAGAGTCTTCTGAGTACCATATATGTGCTTCTGTGTTGAGATAGTCGGTTATATTAATATCCGTATCTGCCGGTAACTCATAAGTTTCACCGACGTCGGAAGTCAGTGAAAAGGTTTTGGTATGATTAGAATAAAAAGTGACAATCCCCTTGACAAAATAGTAAGTTGTATCTGACTCACTGTCATAATAAGAGCCGGAACCATCTATATCATAAGATACATGTTGCCCCTCAGGCTCCTTAGGGGCGGAAAGGGTGATTAGATCTGAGGGGGCTTTGCCAAAAGCTTGTCCGGATAGCAATATACTACCGAGTACGATACTGCCTGCGATACATAGAATTTTTACATTATTCATGGTTAAATGGCCTCCTTGTTTAGTTGTTGAATATTATATCAATTAAAGTGTGAAAATTGTAATTTTGACTTATCGAAATATGTTTTAGAAATGAGTAGAATTTCGGTTATTTTTGAATATTTGTTTTTAATGAAAATAATGGTTTACATTTCGCCTGTAAGTTACTTTATATAAGACAGATAACCGGTTATCACAAATAAAAACGGAGGTAATATAATATGGCAACAGCGAGTACAATTATCAAAACAGCGAGCAATGAGATTGGAGTAAAAGAAACCGGCAATAACAACGTAAAGTACAATACGGAGTATTATGGAAAGGCGGTAAATGGTGATGCTTATCCGTGGTGTGCAGTGTTCGTATGGTGGGTGTTTAAACATTCCGGCGCATCTAGCATTTTTTATGGAGGCGGAAAAACAGCATCTGTCTATGAAATTTGGAGATATTATAATTCATTAGGACGTGTTTATTCAAGCCCGAAGGTCGGAGACCTCGCAATTATTACTACGTCTGCGGGGGGAACTTATGGTCATGTTGGTATTGTTAAGTCAGTCAGCGGAAATACGTATGTAACAATTGATGGAAATTCTAAAGATCAGGTAAGAACAACTAATCGTACTGTTGGTTCTCCCAAGGCTTCGTTTTGCAGACCGGCATATGGAAGTGGATCTGGTTCCAGCACAAACCTCTCTATGGGTTCAAGTGGAACTGATGTGAAGGATATGCAGAAAAAGCTTATTGCATTAGGCTATAGTTGTGGTTCCTCAGGTGCAGATGGGTCTTTCGGACAGGGAACATATAATGCCGTTTGCAATTTTCAGAGAGACCATGGCTTGACGGTGGATGGTGTTATTGGGCCTACGACACGATCTAAAATAAATTCCGCATATTCAAATTTAGGAGGAAGTAGTTCCGGCACAAATCTGTCTATGGGCTCAAGCGGAACTGATGTGAAAATATAGCAGAAAAACTTATTGCTTTAGGGTACAGTTGTGGTTCCTCTGGCGCAGATGGAATTTTTGGACAGGGAACATATAACGCTGTTTGCAAATTTCAGAAAGCAAATGGTTTATCCGTTGACGGAATTATTGGACCTGCTACTCGGGCGAAAATTAATGCTTTATATGCAAAATTGTAAAATGGATATAAGATAAAAATGACAGATGCAGGAAGTAGAGTTTTTAGAATCTACTTCCTGCATTTGTTTATTTGATAAATGTATGGTAAATGGTGTTTTAAAAAAAACGGGAAATACTAAAGAAAGACTATATATGGGCAGCGGTTTATGTAGCGGGGATCGGTCAGTATGGAAACTATCCGGATGATTATCTGCATGATGTAGAGATATGCCAGAGCTTTGCCTGCTAGAACCGTGAAGAAATGGTGGAGAGTGTTTTGGAAAAGATAAGAATGAAGTGCCAGAAGGTATTTCATACTATCCACAATTACATTGATACGGATGAGATGATCTTAAGGAAAAGTACGATTGCTGCTCATGCCGGTGAGAAAGTCCTGATTCCGATTAATATGCGTGATGGAAGTGTATGGCGGTGGGAAAAGGCAATCCAGAATTCTTCATCCAGCCAGAACAGGATTTCCATAAATTCCTCCGGCATGTCTCCGAAGAGCGGTGAGATTGAAAGCAGACTAATGTTAAGAACATCTGCAATTTTTTTAAAATTTCCGGTCTGGGAATCCGGGCATTCGTTTCGTATTGAGTAATTCTTGTGCCGAAGGCTTTGTTCAGACCGATGGCGCGGCCAAGTTGATTACCGGTCATAGCTCTGAATTTTCTGCATATCTTAATCCTTTTTCCAATAGTTATGTTGAAATTTTCTCCTTCTTTTGATACAAATACGTTATGATTTTTCGTGATTATTATTTTTAACAACAGCGTTGCTTCTTGAAGCAAATGCTGGATGGAGCGTCTCCTGGTTCTGGGAAATATCAGGCGCAGACGGTATCTGCTCCTCAACATTTTCAGAGTGAAGATGGATATCCTGCTGTTTCCGGAGTTTTTTCCATTCGTCTCGGGCGGTGGCCTGTTCAGCTTCTAATTTTTCAATCTGTGCGTCCAGTTTCTCCGGCTTTGGCAGAGCCTTTACGCCGAGCTCCTTCAGGGCCTCTTTGCTGGTAATGTGAAGCTCATACTCTTTCTGATGTTGTCCGCGATAGAGGGCAGGATTTTAGGTATTTTTTTCATTTTCTACGATTTCCCTGAAAGCGCGGTAAGCGGAGCATTGTTTTTTGATCAGCTGTTTCGTCTGTATCTGCTGGCCGATTTCATCAATCTTGTCCCGGGCGGAGGCAACGGAACCGTCCATATCTGCGATATGCTTCTGAAAATCCTCGTAGTTTAGTAGGTTATTCTCACAAAGATAATTAAATAAATCCAGGAGATATAGAATTTAATGTGGTAAAGCGATAAAAATATAGTTTTAAACTATAGCTGGTGCTAGATATTATGAATTGGCATATTTGGAAGTGTAGTGGTATAGTATGTTCATGCTCAACGGAGCGGGGAATAAGAGAGAGGGAGAATGAGATGTCTGGGATTGTGATTGAGAAGGTCCGGAAGTCTTTTGACACGAAAGATGGTGTGGTCGAGGCTTTGAAGGATGTGAACCTGAATATCGATTCCGGTGATATATATGGGATTATCGGTATGTCGGGGGCAGGTAAGAGTACATTGGTACGATGTATGAATTTTCTGGAGGTTCCTACAGAGGGACAGGTTCTGATAGATGGGAAGGCTCTTGGAGATTTGACAGAGAAGGAATTGAGGAAACAGAGGGAAGAGATTGGTATGATCTTTCAGCATTTCAATCTGCTGATGCAGAAGTCAGTGATCGATAATGTCTGTTTTCCACTTTATATAAAAGGAAAGAAGAAGGCAGAGGCCAGAAAGAGGGCAGCAGAGCTTTTGGAGATCGTTGGTCTGGGGGACAGGCAGAATGCTTATCCTGCACAGCTCTCCGGTGGTCAGAAGCAGAGGGTTGCCATTGCAAGAGCACTTGCATCAGATCCGAAGATTTTACTTTGTGACGAGGCTACCAGTGCACTGGATCCGCAGACTACTTCTTCCATTCTGGAATTGCTGAAAAAGATTAATAAGCAGTTTGGAATCACCATAGTGATCATTACTCATCAGATGTCGGTTGTGCGTGAAATCTGTACACATGTGGCGATCATGTATGAGGGTGAAGTGGTTGAGAAAGGACTGGTTGCAGATATTTTTGCAAATCCTCAGTCAGAGGTTGCCAAAGAACTGATCCGAAAGGATACAGGCTCCGATATCGGCGCAGACAGCAGACTGGATGCCGGCAGAGAAAAGGGACAGGCAGAGATTAAAAGCGGTGAGAAGATACGAATTGTATTCTCCGAGAATTCAGCTTTTGAGCCTGTGATCGCAAATCTGATCCTTACCTTTGGAGAACCGGTAAATATCCTGAAGGCAGATACCAAGAATGTAGGTGGTGTAGCCAAGGGAGAGATGATACTGGAGTTTATGGAGGGCAGTACCAGAACAGAAATGATGAAACAGTATCTGAAAGAAAAAGGGTTAGCAATCGGGGAGGTGACAGAATATGTGGGATCATGAAACAATAATGATGATTGTCCAGGGTGTGGGAGAAACACTTTACATGACAGTTCTTTCCACAGTTCTGGGATACCTGTTCGGACTTCCTATGGGAGTGCTGCTGGCAGTGTCTGATAAAGAGGGACTGAAGCCAAATGCAGTGTTGTATAAGATACTGGATGCAATTGCAAATATTGTGAGAAGTATTCCATTTTTGATCTTACTGATTCTGCTGATTCCTTTTACCAGAGCAGTGGTGGGAAAGAGCTATGGATCAACAGCAACAGTAGTTCCTCTGGTAGTGGCTGCCATTCCTTTTATCGCACGAATGGTGGAATCTTCTATTAAAGAGGTAGATGCAGGTGTGATCGAGGCAGCCAGAGCTATGGGTGCAAGTAATATGAGAATCATCGTGAAGGTTCTTCTGGTAGAAGCCAGAACTTCACTGATCACAGGAGCGACGATTGCGATCGGAACGATCCTTGGTTATTCAGCCATGTCCGGCGCAGTAGGAGGAGGCGGACTTGGAGATATCGCCATCCGCTATGGATATTACAGATATCAGTCAGATATTATGATCATTACAGTTATCCTACTGGTGGTACTGGTACAGATTTTTCAGTCAGTGGGAATGCTGATCGCAAATAAGATTGACAGAAGAAAGTAGTTATAAGAAATCATTGCTTATAAAATGGTTATGAAAAAAGTTAAAATATAAAATTCAGGAGGACAGTTATTATGAAAAAATTAGTGGCAGCAGTTTTAACAGGAGTACTGGTAGCAGGAACATTAAGCACAGGTGTTTATGCAAAGGATGATGACAAGACCATCACAGTTGCAGCATCTGCAACACCTCACGCAGAGATCCTTGAGGAGGCAAAACCGCTTCTTGAGAAAGAAGGATATGACCTTGAAGTTACTGTATTTGATGATTATGTAAGACCAAACGAGGTTGTAGAGAGCGGTGAGTTCGATGCAAACTACTTCCAGCATATCCCATATCTGGATCAGTTTAATGAAGAGAAGGGTACACACCTTGTAAATGCAGGTGGTATTCACTATGAGCCATTCGGAATCTATCCCGGAACAAAAGACAGCCTGGATGATCTGGAAGACGGAGATTCCATCGCAGTACCAAATGATACCACAAACGAAGCAAGAGCACTTCTTCTTCTCCAGGATAACGGAATCATCACACTGAAAGATGGTGCAGGATTAAATGCAACTGTTAAGGATATTGCAGAGAATCCTCACAATGTAGAAATCGTAGAACTGGAAGCAGCACAGGTAGCACGTGTTACAGGCGAGACTGCTTATGTGGTATTAAACGGAAACTATGCTCTGGAAGCAGGATTCTCAGTAGGGAAAGATGCACTTGCATATGAGAAATCTGATTCTGAAGCAGCGAAAACCTATGTAAACGTGATCGCAGTCAAAGAAGGCAACGAAAACAGCGACAAGATCAAAGCTCTGGTTGATGTACTGAAATCTGATGAGATCAAAGACTTCATCAATGAAAAATATGACGGTGCTGTAATTCCTTTTGATGACAGCGCAGACACTGAAGACGCTGCTGCAGAAGAAACAGACAGCAAGGATACAGATAGCAAGGATGAAGCAAAAGAGGATGCTGCAGAAGAGAATGCAGAAACAACTGAAGCAGCAGAAGATGCTGAATAATAACAGATAATAATGATAAATAACAGGAGATTCCTTTTTCAGGTAAAACTGGAGAAGGAATCTTTTTCTGAATAAACTGCGAAGCGGTTATTCGTTTATGAGCAGGTAATTATAGATGCAGCAGTGAAGAGTCTGGAGTGTAAGGAACTGGTTGCCGCTTTGGGTGGCAGACTGACCATATCAGAGTATCTGAAATTTGATAAAGCATTCCTTGAGCCGGAGGGGATGGTGATTTACGGACAGCCGGGTGCCTATCTGAATATGGAAGAAATCAAAGATACAGAATCAGACTCTAATGACCTTGTTCAGATTTTTATTGGTGAGAATGGAAAGAAACGGGCGTAGATTTATTTTGGAGGCAATATAGATTCAGGAAAAGTGACTTATGAGGGAAAAGAATATCCAAGGCGTATTCAACTTAGAAAGTTTGATGAAAAGGCAGCTTGCAGCGTTGGTGCATTGTGTGCGAAGGACTGCTTTGATGAGAGTTACAGATATGACTGGTACGATGACGAAACGGATAGCTGGTGGAATTATCAATGCCAGTATAATAATGAAAAATATGCCTTGCCACAATAGGAAACACAGTAGATACGGAAAAATAAGAAAGAACTGCTGGTATCAATAATTGAATTAGGATTGCATTTTAAAGTCTCGCAGATATTTGTAATTATTTCCGAATCAACATTCAAAAGAAACTCCGAATCAAACGTTCGTAGATCGTCGATGCTATCAAATTCCAAAATTGCATTTGGCGAAAACTCTTTTTTATAAAATGTGAGCTGACGCATATGTTTTGCATAAAATTCTTCCCAAAACATTGAAGCGACACCAAAGTCATTTATTTCAGATTCCATAAGTTTCCGAAATATTTGGCTAAACCCCTCATTCATATATGCGTGTCCAACCATGGCTAGTGAGTCTTTTCC